>Ga0210396_10002694_pt1 | contig 17984 bp, 37 predicted proteins | sample IncBWH17OmetaG_FD_155466 | JGI IMG/M metagenome (GOLD analysis project Ga0210396, IMG submission 155466) | Forest soil microbial communities from Barre Woods Harvard Forest LTER site, Petersham, Massachusetts, United States - Inc-BW-H-17-O ... | reverse complement strand
GTCAACGTTCCGGCGGGCATGCCGCTGGTTTCGGTGGTCGGACACGGGCCGCCGTTCACCTTCGAAGAGTCGGCCGTACCGGCGCTCCATCACGACGCGCTCGACAAGGTGACGGTGTGGTCCGCCGCGGCGGTCGGGTTCTATTTCGAGCAGTACAACGGTTGGGGCTACCTGACGAAACCCATCGTGTCGCCGTATCTCGCCTCATGGTCCAACAAGTACACCTCGGGGAAATACGTTTCGGACCACGTTTATGATCCGAGCGCCGTGTCCGGTCAGCCGGGCGCCTTGACTATCCTCAAGGTCCTGATGACATTGGACAGCAGCATCGTCCTGGCGGGAGACGCGGCGCCCGCGCCAAGCAAGCCCGCTCAACCGGCGCCGATCGCGCCCCCGAAGGAGACAGCGCCCGTGGCAACACCGATCCCGGCCGGTTTATCGGCTATTCTCGTCCAACTTTCGACGGTCACCAATATCCTCGAAACGGTGGTGAGCTATCTGCCCATGGTAGCGCCGTTCTTCCCGCCGTTGGCGCCGATGGTTCCGTTCATCCCCTTTGCGCAAGCGGGACTTGCGACACTCGCCAAGATCGAGGCCGCGGGCGGTGACCCGACGCAGACAATCCAGATCATAGAAGCGGATTTCGCAGGGCTCAAGGCGGCATTCAACACCGCGATGGGCCATCCGCTCGTGCAGGCGACTACAGCGGCGGTTGCTGCCAACAAGCCATGAATCAGGAGCAAGCCCTCGCGTCGCTGCGAGGGGTGATCGCTGCGGTGGGGGGCTTCGCTCTCGGACGCGGCTGGATTTCCGGCGACGTGCTCACGCTGATCACGGGCGTCGTCGGGGCGGTTTTCCCGCTCGCGTGGGGCATTTTTGCACATACCGACAGTGCCAAGATGGCGTCCGTCGAATCGATGCCAGAAGTTAAGGCCATCGTGGTCGAGCGGGGCGCAAACGGCAGCGTCGGCGCCGCGGCAGACGATCCCAACCGCGGCAAGGTCATCCACGAGGGCGAAAAAACCGCCGCCGAGCGTGGCGACAACGGCCCCGCCCGGTAGTACACTCCCCGGCATGACGGTCGACGATTGGGTACGCTTGATCACCGCGGCGGCGGCCCTGGTCGGGGCGGTCAGCAGCATGTTCAACCGCGTCGGTTTGCAGCGCGCAAACAAGCAGATTGACGTTATCCACGCCGCCACGAACAGCATGAAAGACGAGCTCGTGGCCGCCGTGCGGGCGGAAGCGACAGCGACCGGCATTGCGACGGGGCGCGCGGCGGCCGAGAAGAACACCGCCTCGAAAGGACAAAAGTCATGATCGGAACGCTGATCGGCCTGATCTTCTTCTGCATCATCATTGGCGTGATCTGGTGGGCGTGTCAGCAGTTGCTCGCGCTCGTGCCGCTCGCCGAACCGTTCAAGACGATCGTGCGGGTTCTGCTGGTGGTGATCCTCGTGATCATCGTGATCTACGTGGCGACCGTGCTGCTCGGCATGGCCGGGATTCACGTCAACACGTTCAGGATGGCGGCGCTTCCGGCGGGGTGAATATCTCGGCGAACGGCGCGGTGATGAATTTCAGGATTTCGTTAGAAAGCGACACCACAGCGAAATTCACCGTGATTGGACCCGGATTCTCGCCGCCCGTCATCCACGCGGTGGCGCGATCGCCCAGCGACTCAATTGCGCGCTGCACGCACCACTGCCGCAGATTCATGTCCTCCATCCGCTTGACAAGCGCCTCGTGCCAAGTCTGCATGAGGGCTTGGACTTGGGCGTCATCCATTTGCGATCTCCCAATGCCGGCACGCCCGCCGCGTCGGCTCGACCGGCCGCTCCATCGATTGAATGACCGGCATCGCTTGCGGCATGTGCGGCGCGATCACGGACGCCGGGTTCGGCGCCATCGCGGCGAACGCAAGCGGCGGCTCGGCGAGGCAGTTGCCCACCCTACGCGGCTGGCCCTTGATGGGCTCGAAATAATGGCAGTTCCCGCAGGTGCGGCCGGCGCCGTTGGTGTTCATCAGTCAGCCGCCTTGCAATTAGGGTGCATCGGACCGGATCGGTTCGCCAACTCCATAACGTCTTTGGAGTATTCCGGGTTGTCGTCCTTATACTCGGCAGCGTAACTAAGCAGTGCGGCCCGCGCTGCTTTGTCGGCGAGCATCACCACGAAGTGTTCATGCGGATCTCCGGGACCATCGTCATAGACCCACGCTTTCTTGCGGTTGTTGAATACGCTGTATTTGCCTTTTCCGTCGCGCTGGTTGCGCATCAAACGTGTCATGTCAACAAATCCGTTCTGAGTGGCGCGCGGGCGGCGTCGACCTCGCGCGCGCGCGGAATGAGCTGCCGGTCCCGCAACGCCTTGAAGATGGCGTGATCCGTGCCCGGGAGCGCGTTCCACGCGTTGGCCAGCGCCTTGTAGCCGTCCTCTGTGGCGTTGCGCAGCGCGCGCTCGATATCGACGCGCCGCGCCGTTTCATCGTCATCGGAAGCCCCGGCCGGGGGCGCGGTGCTGCCGGGGGCGGGCACCGCGGCGATTCCCCCGGCCGGCTCGTCGGGCGGCGTCGGTGGCGACGTGTGAGGATTAGCCGCCGCCGTTTCGAGGGGGTGGTTGAGTCCCCCCCCGGCCGCCCGATTCTCGGGCGCGGTAGCCGGTTTCTTGAAAGCCCCGCTCCCAAGCGCCCAACGCGCCAACTGCTCGCCGATGTCCTCGCTCAACGGCGCGCGCGCGGCGAACACGTCGCGGAACTGCGCCGGGAGTTTCATCATCAGCCGCTCGCCGACGTAATCGCTGCGCCATGTCGGCACGCCGTCGCTGCGCGGCTCGAGCATGCAGTTGACCGTCATCTCATAGAGCCACTCTTCGCCAGCGATGGGCATGAAGCCCATGTCGATGATGTCGGTCTTGCCGTCCGCACGTTTGACGGGCTTGGTCTTTTCCTTGGCGCGAAAGCAGAAGATGAAGGCGCCCGGGAGTTGCTTCATGCCCTCGATCATCTTCTGACGCAGCGGGCCGGCGGTCGCCCACCCGAGCATCTTGACGGCATCGCGCTTTTTCCAATCGTCGCCGGCCATGCGGTTCACGACGGCCTCTGCCGTTTCGAGGTAGCCCCCCTCCCCGATATGTTCGTGACTCATTGAATCGACGATGGTGATTCGTGAGCCCTGACCGCTCGCCCACTTGAGCGCCTCGAGGTAGTCGAGCGAGCCGAACGGTGCGGCGAACGGAACATGGCTGAATTTGAACTGATCGGCGTAGTGCAGCATGCGGTAGTTTTCGGTGTCGATGCCGAAGATCGGGCCTCCGTAGACGCGTTGCATGCCGGCGGCGAGGCGCAACGCCGAGAATGTCTTGCCACCTCCGCTCGGCGACATGATTCCGATCAGCAGCGGCACGGCCTTGCGGACGGCGGGCTCGGCGTGGAAAACGCGGCGGGGCGGGGTCATCGTGCGGTTTCCCTGAGCGCTGTCTCGCGCGCGTTGTTGAGCTCGGCCATCGACTCATGCGAGCCGCCGCGATCGGGATGGCGGACCATCGACAATCGCTTGAAGGCTTTTTCGATTTCGTCACGCGTCCCCGGCGCATCGGAGGGCATGGCGAGAATATCGCGCCAGTGTTTGCCCGCCGGCGCCGGCAGCGCCTGAAAACCCGTAAATGTCGCGCGGATCAGCGCGAGCGTGCCGTGACGGAGTTCGACCCGCCGCGCCTCGATGACGTGGTGGATTGCCTGCAAGTTTGACGCCGCAAAACTGTAGCGATCAATCGGGATGCACACTTGCATGCCGTCCCACATGAACCACACAGCCACCGCCGGATCGTTCGGACTGACGCCGCCGCCGATCGTGACATTAGACGAGATAACGAGATTGGTGATCACCTTGTTGCTGTCGCGCGCGAACAGTTCCAGAGACTTTTCGACGTTCTCCCGAGCCGCATTCCAATTCGAGCGGAATCGTCCGGTTTCCCGGTATTTAGAGCGGGCAAAGCCTTGCGGCCACGATAGCGGGTAGTTTTGGACGGCCATCACCCCGCATCCATCATCGTCGTGCCTGGCGGCAGTTCCGGCGGGGCTTTCGGCTTGCGCGGCTTGTACGGGCCGCGAGGCTTGCGGATTTTAACCTCGGTGATTTTTCCGTCCTCAAACTTTGCCAGCACGGTTCGCTCGCTTCCGGATGCCGCCTGATCAACGCCCATCTGAAACGCCGTCGTCAAAAACGGATCGTGCGCCGCGAGCTGCACGAGCTCGTCGCCCAACTCGCGCGAGAGCCACGCGGCCTCTTTCCAAGGCGCGCCGCCGATCGCGACGCTGTTGCGGGAGTAGCCGGGCCACGCGCCGCGTTGCATGCAGGCGTGCCAGATTGCCATCGCAGCGGCCACCTGCTTGTGCGCGATGGTGCGCGCGGCGCTCGTGGGCTCGACGACGGAGCACAGATACGGTTCCTCATTTTCCTGCACGAGGAAGCGGAACCGGATGCGGCCGGCGAGCGCGGGCTTGAGCACGGTGATGACGCGCTCCTGAAACGCCGCCTGGAACGCCCACAAATCGTCCATTTTCGATCCGACCATGAGCGGGTTTGCGGTGCCGCTCGTGGTCTTGTAATCCCAGCAGGTCACGCCGTCCGGCACGCTGGCGCCGTAGAAGTCGATCAGCGTGCGCGCCCAGCAACCTACGGGATCCTTCGCGAGCCCGCAAAGCTCGATGTCGCCAAATTCGGAATTGAACGCGAATTCGCCGCCGTCGATGTCCTTCAACTGGCGGCGCGCCTCGATCGCCATCGCCTCGGCGGTCGCGTGGTGGCCGACCAGCACCGGCGTGAATCCGGCCTCGCGGTAGGCGTCGCGCTGCATTTGCGCCGCCTTGGATTTGTAATCGGGCGCGTCGATCAGGCGGAACGCGTTGCCTTTGCCCAGCAGAATCGTGTGCGCGACCGTGCCGCGGTCGAATTTGGTGTCGTGGTTTTCCGTGAATTGCGGGTTGAGCCTCGGGTGCGCCCACCACGCCGCGCGCGGGCATTGCTCTAGGAGGATCCGCCCGACTGAATTCGACAGCGAAGCCTCGGGGGCTGGGTCGTGATGGTAGTCGTCAGCATCGATCTCGTAAAAGCCGGGCTCGGATAGCAGGCTTGACATCAAATTTTTCCTTTCGAATTTGGCCGTCTCTCCGGCCTGCCACCAGTCTCGGGCGGGCAAGGAGGGCACACCCCGCCGATCCGCCGATGTCCCAGGAAACCCACTCTGACCTCCGGTCGGGCCTGTTGCTACCGTCCTGGGCTCGGGTGCCGCGTAGTCCCGCTTCCGCGTCACATGCTCGGTTTATTTGTGGGCCAACTGGCCAGTCGGGCGAGCAAAGCTGAATTTTGAATTCTCCCGTGTTGATATTTCGAAATTAGGCCTAGACATGAATGCCGGTCAAGCCCTATTTTGCCGCAAATCACCGAATTGGGAATTGGGCGATGACCGACATATTCGTGACGTTCAAGTTAACGGGCTGGCACGCGCAGCATTTCCGCCAGATGCTGCGGATCGTCAACCTCGCGCCTGGCCGGCCGATCGACGAAAGCGAGATGGCCGAGTCGCTCATCCGCGCGATGCTGGATGACGACGCCCGCGACCACGACGAGCGCTGCGTGAGGATCAATTGATCCCGACGCCGAATTGCCCGCATTGCGGTCAGCGCCTGCCGCAGTTGAGGTGTGGCGTGCGCATGTACCCGATGACGGCCCGCGTGTTCGACCTGATCAAGGCCGCCGGCCGCGAGGGAATCGGCGGCCGGGCGCTGTTCACGCGCGCCTATGCGGGGATCCACAAGCCGAGCTACCGCGCCCTCAAGGCGCATGTGTGCCACGCCCGGGAGGCGCTTCGAGAAACCGAATACCGGATCATCTGCGAGCACAACGGCCGCGCTGAGGCGGTGTACCGATTGGTGAAAGTCGTGTCGGTCAAGGCATTTGAGGGAGCACCTTCGCGTGCGGTATGAGATCGAATTGCCGTTTCCGCCGAGCGTCAACCGTCTTTGGCGCTCCGGGCCAAAGAAGGTCTATTCGTCAGCCGCCTATGAGTCATGGAAGCATCAGGCGGATTGGGCGTATTTCATGCAGCATCACAAAAGCCGCCTCCAAAAACTTGGAAAGTTTAGGATTTCCATCGTTATTGATGCCGAACGGCGCGGCAATTCCGACGGTGACAACCGAATCAAGGCATTGCTGGATTTTTGCCAACGCGTCGGCCTCGTTGAGAACGACGCGGGTTGTGACGGCGGAACCTGGGAATGGGGCGAGGCCCCCAGCGGGTGCCGGATTACGCTGACGGGAGAGCCATATGTCGAAAACACCGTGGTACACCAAGCCGCTGGTCGACGAAAGCACGCGCGACCGGTCGATCAAGGCGCGTAGCCACCCCGGGCAGGCGCATTTCGGCGGCACGGGCCCAGCGGGCAAGACGTGCCGGGAGTGCGGGCATTTCGAGGTTCAGCATGGCGACAACGAGGGCGCGCCGACGACCTTCAGCTACACGCAGGCCGATCTCAATCTCAAGCCCGGCACGTGCGCCAAATTTTCCGCGATGATGCGGGTCAATTCAGGCCCTTCCTTCCCGCACAGCGCTGCCGCGTGCAGGTATTTCGAGGCCAACCCGAATCCGCCGGCGGTGTTGCGTTTCGAGCAGTTCCGGGTTACGACTTCGGGCGCTGGCTGATCCCCAGCGTCTAAACGGGCGGGCGGCGTCGGCGTGCACCGACGTCGCCTAGCCCAGCCTTGCACGAGGCTGTTTTGGCAGAACTGCCTATCCTCCCATTGAAAATCGACGCCCTTTTGGGCGACACAAACCACATGTCCGCAGAGGAATTCGGTGCCTACTGCCGAATTCTCTTCACGATGTGGCGCCACGGTGCCCGACTGCCCGACGATCCGGCGGGGCTTGCGCGCATCGCGGGCGTGTCGCAACAGCGGTGGACGAAGATCGGCGCGACAGTGCTGAAGCCCATGACGGCGGCCGGGGGCGAGCTGTCTCAGAAGCGTTTGACGGATACAATCCACAGGGTACGTGAATTACGCGCCAAAAGAGCTAAGGCCGCGAAAACACGATGGAATGGCCATGCACATGCATAGCTTTTGCATATGCATGTGCAATCCAAATGGAATGCTAACCAAATAAGTAAGTAAGAATCTTTCTTTCTACCGGTGAAGCTCGTCCCAAGCGTCCAGCGCCCAGCACCACGCGATGGCGACCGCCATACACGAAATGGCCGCGACCGATAGCGCCGCGGCGAGCTCGGACAGCAGCGTGATTTCGTCCGCGGTCATCGGTCGACCACCGGGCTTTGGACGGCCTGGCGAGCGGCGAACGCCCGCAGCGCCGCGCTGGTCGCCTGCCACGCTTGTTCGTGCGTCATCCGCTCGCCCGGCACGTGCCGCATGATCCATCGGCCGAAGGCGTGGCCGGCGGCAAGCCAAGCGTCGTGGTTTTCGTCGGGCGCTCCGGTCGGAATTGGCGCTGGTCGCGTCATGACGTTTCCTTCCAGCCCGCAAGCGGGGCATTTTGCTGGCAACGGGTCGGGCTCGGGGTTGAAATAGTGGCCGCACTTCGGGCAAAAGCGGTTCATCGCGGCGGCCTAAATCGCGGCACGTCGAGTGGTGCATGGCGCTCCACCTCGCGGATGAAATCCGCCGCCAAGGTATCCAAATTGAGCCAGTCCTGATCCGATACGCGCGGACGCAACGCGATCATTAATCCAGCGATCCCTTGCAGCCCTTTTGCGATAGCCAACTTAGTTTCGATATCCATTTCCAAACCATCCCCCCACAACTAGCGCGGCAAATCCAACGCAAACCGGAACGCCTGCTCGCGATCCTCGGCGGGCGGCCCGATCGGCTTGCCGTGGCGGTAGCCCTGCCATGTGACCGATCCGTCACGCAACTTGTACTGCCTCACCATGCACGCCTCCACCTCAGATTTCAAAATACGCCTCACGGGCTCAGGGATGGGCGTACGGCCCGAGGCGTACCGATAGACCGACGCCCTCGAACGACCCAGCACGGGGCCGCAATCGCAGACGGCGAGGCTCAATTTCGCCAGGGCGGCCAGGAACTCGTCGGCGGTCAAGTTCCGCCTCCCGTGGCCTTGGCGATGGCGGCGCGGGCGGCGGTGAACGCAGCGTCACGCCTTTGGATGCTTTCGTGATCCCCGGTGATGGGGGCCGCGATAACCGCTTGCAGTGCAGCCAGCAGGTCCGGCGCGGCGGCGATCAGGCGGGCGTTGGCCTCGGATTCTTCGCTACGTCGCCCGCCAGCGCGACTCCCGATGCGGTGCACGCCGCAAATGCAGTCGGAACCGTGCATGACGCGAAGTAGGTCGCCCATCGAAGCGCGCCACGGCCCCGGCGTGTGCTCGCTCATGGCTTAATCCTCCGCAGCACGTTTTCGCTGATTGATCTGATGTATTCGAGGCGGTCGCGTTGCGACCACCGCTTGCGGTCGGCAGGGCCATAACGCCCCCGTTCCGGATCGGTAGCGTCCACCACGATCCGCAAAGCCGCCTGAGCCGCGATCAGCTTCGCCCCCTCGCTCAATTCGGCCGGCGGCTGCTCGCCCGGGCGCAGGTGCGCGGGGATTTGCCACGAGGCGGTCATTTGAATGTGATCCCTTGATCGTGTTTCCACTCGAAATTTGTGAAATCGCCGCCGTCCGTGATGATCACCCGATGCACCATGCCGAGTTTGGCGGCGGGGCCGGTGCAGAGGCGATGGGCGGCTTTGGCGGCGGTTTCGGCGCCGACGAACCGCAGTTCCTCGTGCTGGTTGTCCTCACGATCCCACCACCACACACTGAATTCGTCGGCGCCGCTCATAGCTCCACCACCCTCCGTTTTGCGTCCGAATCGCCCTGGATGTACCGCTGCGTCGTCGACAGCGACGCGTGCCCGGCGAGCTCCTGCACGTCGCGCAGGGATCCCCCCGCCTCGACGATCCGCTTGGCGCACCGCGTCACGAACGTCCGCCGGCCGGAATGCGACGACGCGCCGGCGAACCCCAATTCGGCATAGATCCGGTGGAACCACACCTGCACGGCGCCAGGCGACATCCCGGCATCCCGCTCGGAATGGATGATCCGGTCGGTCGGTTCCGGGTCGTTCCGCGTCGCCCGCAGCTCGAGCAGGGCGGTGCGCAACCCGGCCGACATCGGAATGACCCGACCGCCACGCCGGCCCTTCGAGGCCTCGTTCAGCAGCGCGATCGCGGTTCCGACCTCGCCCTGCACGTCCGTCACCATGCCCCACGTCACGAGCGCGATCTCCTTCGCCCGCAGGCCCGCCCGGACCGAAAGCAGCACCATCACGGCGTCACGCAATGGGTAGCGGCGAGACGCCACCGCCGACAGGGCGGCCGAAATCTGCGGCTCGGACAGGATTTTGGCTTGTTTGCCGAGGCCGGTCATGGTTCGCGCCTCAGTTTTGCTTCCTGCCAGTCGGCGGCGGGGTAATTTCGGGGCGGCCGGTGGTTCGTCCCGCAAGCCAAGCCCGGAGGTCGGTGAGCCGGAAAATCAACCGCCGCTCCGAAAGTCGAATTACGGGCGGGCCGCTTCCCGTTTCGAGAAGCCGTTGCAGGGTCCGGGTTGAACAGCGCAGCCATTCCGCCGTTTCGTCCAACGTCAAGTGTTCGCTTTCGGTGGCTGCGGCGCGGTGGTGCGTGGAGCGCTCGCCCGGGTGCTCAATTTTGGTGTAAAGACGTTGTTTGGCCATGTCACCCTCCCGTGTTCGATGAATTCAGAAGTTCCAGCATTTGGCGCCGTAAGCGGCTGCCTGCTTGCGGGCGTCCGCCTTGCCTTCGACCTCAATTTTGAGAACCTTAAACCCCTCCATGTGAAGGCCAGCCAACGAAGGCGTCTCGGTGATGTAGATGAACTTGCGGCCCTCGGGATCGCGGCCTGCGACGTAGTGTGCGAACATGTGACGTTCTCCCGTGTTGACGCCATCAAAGTCTCACAATGAGACTGACCACGCAACAGGACAAATCCTCACAAGAGCGGAACCGGACCCGTAATCTTCCGCACAAAGCCGCACACATCAGGGAGGTATAGTTACATCCGCAACTAATTGCCTTACTAAGGAAGCTTATAGTTGCAGATGAAACCAATTATACGACAGCCCGATCAAGTGCTTAGCTGGCCTATTGACAAAGCAGAAAAACATGGCTCACCTTCGAGCCTACCCACCGTGCCACACAGTTCGGTTGTTCAAAGGGACCGACGGGCGGAAATCAGAAACCAAGTGCCTTCAGAAACCAAGTGCCTTCATGGTTTCCGTTATTGTGCCCTTACGGAGATACCGCTCCACGGGGTTGGTTCCCCGCTCATCCGTGTGCTCGGCGGCCCCGCGGGGAGCGGAACGGGCCGCCATCTGGATACCGGCGGGCGCCCTGGACCGTCCTCGCTTGCGGTCACAGTCACCACTAGGCACCCCGCAAGCCGCCGAGGCGGGCCGGTAACCCAGCAAACCACTCGACTGATAAGCTATTGTGGAATTTCATACACCCCCGGGGCCAGGCGCTGGGCGCGCCTACCCCCTCGGCGCGCGCGAAACGCGGGCGGCCCGATGGCCACCGATCGGGTCGAGTCGGCGGCCCCCCCTTCAGTCCACCCCAAAAAATAAAAACGTGGTTTGGTGGTTACGCCTGTGGTTCTGAGGTTTCTGCGAAAGTGAGGTGATGCCAAATGCCGGGGACACCCCCGAATCTGTTCCCGATGAGACTTCGCCCCGGGAGAGATGTGCGACCTTCCGGGGCGAATATTCCGGTTCTTTCCGGTTGACGGGTGCAGCGGCTTTTGGTGAGGATTGTGGGTATGACGGCGGGTGATTTTCAGCGGTTTTGGGGTGCGCGGGGCGGGCCGGCGGCTTTCGAGGCGTGGCGTGTTGGGCGCGCGCCTATTCCGCAGCTTTTGGTGCGGGTGGTCGCGCCGACTTTTGTGGCGGCGTTCGTAATTGACGACGAAGTGCGGGAGTGCGCGCCGATCCTGCGGCGTTACCTCGCCGGCAAAACTGAGGTTGAGGCGCGGGCTGTGATCGCCGCGAGGGGTTGGCGGGCGTCAATTGTCCGCTGAATTCGGGAGGTGTTTATGCGGATTTTGGACCTCACGGCGGGTAACCGTGCAATTTGGCTCGATAGGCGCCATCCAGATGCGGTCTACGTTGATCTGAGGGAGGGGGTGGGCCCTGATGTGGTGGCGGACAGTGGTATGCTACCTTTTGGTCAGGTGTTTGGGCTCGTAGTGTTTGATCCGCCGCACTACAACGCATCCCGCAATTCGCGGATGGCGACGAGTTACGGTCATTTCACTGCCGCGGAGATACGAAAATTAATCACGGACGGCGCAAGGGAAGCGCACCGTGTTGCGATTCCTGATGCCGTGATGGCATTGAAGTGGTCGACGAAGGGGCTTGTGCTCAAATCCGTGCTGCCTTTACTGCTGCCGTGGTGGTCGCCGTTATTTGGGACGGCCACGACACAATCAGTGCAACGGCACCTCAATTACTGGATTATGTTGCATCGGGTAAATTCGCCGGCTGAATGAATTCGGGAGGTGTTTCACGTGAAACCGCTGGCCATCGACCTCTTCTGCGGCCTCGGCGGCTGGTCAGACGGCCTGCTTGCCGATGGGTGGGATTGCGTGGGCTTCGACATCGAGCGCCACGTCTACGGCGAGCACCGCTACCCAGCGCAGCTCGTCATCCAGGACGTGCGTACGCTGCACGGCTCGCAATTCCGGAGCGCCACGCTGATCGTCGCCTCGCCGCCGTGCCAGCGCTATTCCTGGATGGCGATGCCGTGGAAGGCCGCCAAGGCGAAGGCCGCGGCCATCAGGGCGGACGAGACGGGGCAGATGCTCGCCGAGCTCAACGAGCTATTCGATGCGTGTTTCCGTATTCAGGCGGAGGCGAGTCTCGCCGCCGGTCGGCACATTCCCATGGTGGTCGAGAATGTGCGGGGCGCGCAACCATGGGTCGGACGCAGTAGGTGGGCGTTCGGGAGCTTTCACCTTTGGGGCGACGTGCCCGCGCTGATGCCAACGACGTTGAAGGCCGCCAAGGTGCCGGGACTGAATTGGAGCAAGTACGGCGAGCCCGGCTACAAGGGCGAAGGCTTCAACACACACGCTGATCGGCAATTGCGCGAGGGCGTCAAGGCTGGAGATGCAGGCTGGAAAGAACGCGGCCCCGGTCGCCAATTGCAAGACCGCGCCATCAAAAACCATGGCGGCTCGTGGTTCGCCATCGCCCATAACACCACGAGCGGCAAGGGGAGGAATCCGGACTGGCGCAAGCAGCAGGGCAGCGGCGCGGCATGGTGGGACAAGGCTCTCGATGATCGCCGCAAAGAAGCCACGGCAATGATGCGCAGCGATGGGAGCAAGGTAGCTGGCGACTGGTTTGGCACCTATGCGGAGGAAAAAGCGCGAGGCACCATTTCGCCGGGGCGCCTTCACGCGAAGGGTTCGAGGTCGCGGGCGTTCGCCTCCGCCATGATCGCCAAGATACCGCTGGCGCTCAGTCGGCATATTGGACGCGTGTTTCGAAATTCGGGAGGCATTTCATGCCCTGGGTGACACTGACGACGCCGACAGCTAAATGGGTTTCGATCAATTCGGACCAATGCGAGCGGGTTCGCGCCGCGCCGAATGCGGACTCCCCGCCGGGGGGCTGGGGCATCGATCGACCTTCAATCGGGCAAGACGCAGCACGTACGCGAGACAATGGTGCAGGTGATGGATGTGTTTCGCGCAGCCATTCCGGAATTGTCCGCTTGACGCCGCGGCGAATTGGGCGAAAGTTTCTGCGATGCGTTGGATCCCGTGCGAAAGTCGGGGAGTGACCCGAGGCCAGATGTTGCCGACGGAAACGTTGATCCGGCAAGTAGGCTCGTCACCGGGCGGACGGTGACCGGGGGTTGTCGGTGACCTGCGAGGCAGCGGAACCGTCGCCAACCTGGGAGGATTTCATGCCGATGTGCCGAAACACTGAAATGGCCGTACAGCGCGCCGTTGCCCGCGAGCTCGACGTGCACGTGCTCGCGGCGAACGCGGGGGCGGGGTTGGCGTCCGAAATGCCAGATCCGCGGTCATTCGACGGCATTGACTGGCCTAACCCCGCGCTCGTGTCCATGTTTGAATTATCCGCCGGCTGGGCGGCGTGGTACGCGAGCGGGGACGAACTGCTGTGATGGCGCGGCTCCGGAGGCTGTGGCGATGGCTGTGCGGTCCGCACGGAATGCTCGACTGAGGCGGCGGTCCCGGCGGCTGGCGCCGGTGTGGGACGGTCGCGAGGTGATCGCGATTCCGGGCCGCGGCGAAATCACGTGCGAGGCCTACGCCGCAAAGATCGCGGAACTGATGGCGCGGGTCGACCGCCTGCCGCGGCCGATGCGCGAGCACTTCAAGACTACGGGAGAGTTTCCGCCGAAACTATGAACGGGAGGATTTGAAATGTCATCGCCTGACGACGAACCGGTGGTCATCCACATCGCCGCGGCGGCCAACAAGCGCGAGGGCTTGCCGGAATATTCGCAGGACGGTCCGTGCCCACACTGTGGTGGCCCGACCGAATCCGGCTTTGGCCTGGCCGGCGGCGGCTTCGGCGTCTATTCATATTGCGCCCGGTGGGAGAAGGTCGTCACCAAATCAGAGGTGAACGAATGAGCAGCCCTGACGACTACGGCAAGCGCCGACAGCCGATCTTCGGGACGCGCGACGGCAAGCCTGGCCGGGCGCTGGAATTGCTGGAAGGCACCGAAAAGGCGCGCGACCTGGATGAGGCCGCGACGAACGCGCATCTGCGCCAGGTCGAGCACGCGGTGGCGCAGGTGCTCGGGCCGACGCGGTTGCAGGAGATCGCGGGTTTGCTGCTCGCGCTGCCATACGGGGATTTCGTCGAGATGTCCGAGGGGATCAAGTCGCAGGGTTCCGAGGATCTGGCGCGGTTGATCCACCAATGGGCCAAGGCGAACGCCCGTGCCCCTTGACCTCCCCGTCATCCAGCCGCCGGCGATCTATCTGGCGGCTCCGACGCGCGTGGTGACCGAGACGATCCTGCCGGCCCCCGACGTCGCGCGCATCTGCCTTGAGCGCAGCGTGGCGCACCGGTTCGCGGCGCCCCCGCCCGGCAAGCAATTCCTCGGGTGCTCGGTCATGTTCCTGAAGCGCTGCGACGTGGTGCGGGTCGACCGCGAGGACGTGCGCATTCACGAGCTAGGACATTGCTCGGGCTGGCCGGCGGATCATCCGGGCGGGCGGTGATGACGGACAATCTCGAATTCAAGTTGCCGAGTTTTTCGGGGGCGGCACCGTTTCCGCGGGAGCGGTTTCTGATGTTCTGTTCCCGCCTCAAGGTGCAATCGAAAGATATGGGTCTCGTCCCGTTCCGGTTGCTCGGCGGCCAGCGCTATATCATGGACGAAATGATAGAGGGACTTGAGCGCGGGATCACGACGTTCGTGGTCCTCAAACCGCGGCAGATCGGCGCCACCACGTATTTTATAGCACTCGATATGTTCTGGGCCTTCGAATACAAGGGACTTTTGGGAACCTTCATCCTCCACAAGGAAGAGGCCCGCGACGACTGGCGCGCCGCAATCGAGGTGTTCTATGACGAAATCCCCGCGAAGGTCACCATCGACGGGCAGAGCCTCAAGTTCAAGCCGCGCAAGATCAGACACAATCGCAATATACTTTCCTTCGCCAACGGGTCGAGATTTCGCTACCTTATTGCGGGTACTTCGGAGAATAGAAAGGGAGGCTTGGGAAGGTCCGGCGCCTCTAATTACGTTCACGCGACCGAAGTGGCGTTCTATGGTAACGAGGACGATATCCGAGCTTTTAAATCGTCTACGTCCTCCATGTACGCCCATCGTCTCCAAATCTACGAATCGACTGCGAACGGCTTCAACCACTTCTCTGACACCTACGAAGCGGCGAAAGAGTCGACGGTCGTAAAGGCAATCTTCGTCGGGTGGTGGCGTGACGAGCGTTACGCCTTTGCGACCAGCCATCCGTTCTACTACCAGTTCATGCCGGACTCGTCGCTGACGCCGCTCGAGCGCAAGCGCGTGCGCGCCGTCAAGGAGCTGTACGGCTTCACGATCAGCCTTCAGCAAATCGCGTGGTATCGGTGGAAGCGCCGCGAGGAATTCGACGACGACCAGCAGTTGATGGACCAGGAGTTCCCATGGACGGACGAAGATGCGTTTCAGGCGACGGGATCGAAATACTTTACGGCCGAAACGCTGACGGCGGCGATACGCGAATCACGGCGTATACCTTTCCAGGGATACCGCTACAAGCTTACGACCCGATGGGAAGATACCCAGGTGCAAGGCTTCAAGGACACGAGAGCGGAATTGCGTATCTGGGAGCACGCATCGGCATTTGGCTACTACGTCATTGGCTGCGATCCTGCGTGGGGAAGCTCGGAGAAGGCTGACCGGAGCGTGATCACGGTGTTCCGGGCCTTCGCAGAATGCATTGTCCAAGTTGCGGAATTTTGTACTCCCCAAGTCTCGACGTACCAATGTGCATGGGTTTTGGCCCATCTTGCCGGCTTCTATGGTCCGGTGGATTGCCGGGTGATAATAGAGATCAATGGAGCCGGTACCGCTGTGTGGCAGGAGCTCATGCAACTGCAGCAGAGGTGCAGAGAGATGAAGGTGACTGACGAAGACGCACACCTTCGCAACGTGTTCCGCAACATGCGTCACTTCTACTATTCGAAGGCCGACACGCTGTCCGGTGGCGACTTCGCGTACCACTTCATCATGAGCGACCAGCGCAAGCGCGAGCTGATGGCCAAGCTCAAGGACTCCTTCGAGCTCCGGCGCATGATCGTGCGATCGGTGCCGATGCTCGACGAGATGCGCCGCATGGTGAGCGACGAAGGCCACGTTAGTGCGGAAGGAGCCCATAAAGATGATAGAGTAATGGCCGCCGCGTTAGCGCATGAAGCGTGGAGAAGATGGCTTCAACCGGTTTTGAAGGCCAGAAACATGACACGAGAGCGGGCAAATGCTATAGAAACCGCTGGCGGCGAAGCTCCAGTTGATCACCTAATCTTAAACTATTTGAAAAAGAGCAATATAACCCTACCGTCAGACAGGAGGTAACATGGCGTGGCCCCACGGGATCAAAAACCCAAAGTTCAAACACGGCATGAAAGGAACGCCGGAATACAGAGCGTGGAAGGCCATGCGCGATCGTTGCCGGCATGCCAATCACTTCAAAAACTACAGCGGTCGCGGCATAAAGGTATGCGATCGGTGGGACAACTTCATGGTTTTCTTCGGAGACGTAGGTTCTCAGCCGTCGCCCAAACACACGTTGGACCGAATCAACAACAACGGCAACTACGAACCGGGTAACGTCCGCTGGGAGACCCGCCAGCAACAGGCGGTCAACACTCGCGCGCAGCCCATGATTGATTATCTCGGCGCCCCGGCGACGATCCGACAGGCCGTCGAAGCGGAAGGAAGCTTGGTGACCGTTCGTCTCGCTTCGGAACGCATCCGGCGAGGCTGGTCGGTGATGGAAGCATTAAGGTGTCCGCCTACGCCTGGCGTCAAGCCACCACAACCCGACCTGGGATTTCCGTCATGACCCTGAACGCCAGCCTTGACCGCTTTTTCGAGGACGCCAAGAGCACCGTCATCCCGCTCACGCACAAATTTGTTGCTGAAAAGCTGATCGAGCACCTCGCCCGCGACGGGTTCACTATCCTGCCGGCCGAAGATTTGGCGGAATGGACGGCCTGGAAAGAGGGCGACCTCGATTGACCCGCGCCGAAATCGTCCGCACGCTCCGCAAGTACCGCTACGACCCCGAGCACCGGCGCGGCAAGCAGGGCTGCACGGTCTACAACCTCGCCGCGCTGTCGAACTGCGATCTGCGGGAGATTCAAAACGTTCTGCGGTACGGATTTTTCAACAGCCACGCGACTGAGCACCGGATGTCGCGCGCGTGCGAGATGATCGAGAACGGCGAGGTGAGATTCGTGTTCAACCGCGATTCCCGGACGAAGCGCGGAAAGGACGAAGCGCGGGGTGCTGCCAGCGGTCGCGAAAAATGGCGAATCGAGCACGTGCAGAGGCCAGTTCGGCGCCCGCCCCCCGAGGACCGCATCACGCGCGCCGCCGACCACCGCGAATGGGCGCGCTGCCGGACGTGCCAGGGAGAGAAGTGGGCGGCGGTAGTCATCGCGGGCGCCCCATGGTACGTTTGCTTGGCTTGTTCTGGGCCGCCGCACTGGCCGGGCATGGGAGCGCGCAAAGCCGATGCTGTCGAGAGACTGGAAATGTTTGGCGCGGAGCTGCGGGAAGATTTTTCACTCGTTTGAGAAGGGAAATCCGCCCTGCACCTACTGCGGTTGCGTCAAGGTCGCGTGGGTCCCGGGCGGCGGGCACGTCGCGAAAGTGGCCCCGAACGCCGACGCGACGTTGAAATCGCTCGCCGCCGACTACGGGCTGACGAATCTCAACAGCGGCTCGCATTCGCGGCTCAACCGAGCGATGCCAAAGTACGAACAACGCCGCGCCGACATGCCGGTCAAGCACTTCGCGCCGGGATTTTCGGCCCCGGTGTCGAGTTTGGGTGCCACCTGCCAGGAATCGGAGGCCCGCGTGGACGTTCACGGCAAGGTCGCGACCAACCGCAGCCTGCCGGCGTCGCGATCGGTGCCGGGACCGCAGGTGATGACCGACATAGCGGGGCGGCACACGGGGAGGGCGGGGTGAGCGCGGATGTAATTCAGCTTAACGAACACCGCGAGCCGCCGAATCCTGGCAATGGGGCGCGTGAGGCGATGATCCGCATGGGATACCCTGATTGGTCCGTCGATTTCTTTCTAGCCAACCTCTGGCTTGCTGGGTTCAAGGTAGTACCGCTAGACGGCGGCGAGGATCGGACCGCATGATCTTCCCGACCGACGACGAAGGGATCGAAAAA
>Ga0210396_10002693_pt1 | contig 17985 bp, 11 predicted proteins | sample IncBWH17OmetaG_FD_155466 | JGI IMG/M metagenome (GOLD analysis project Ga0210396, IMG submission 155466) | Forest soil microbial communities from Barre Woods Harvard Forest LTER site, Petersham, Massachusetts, United States - Inc-BW-H-17-O ... | reverse complement strand
TCGCCACCCGAAATCGCCACGATCCAGATATTGCTGGCATTGCGGTTCGCGTCTATATCCGGCGTCGCAATCGCGTACGCCACCCACTTCCCATCACGCGAAATTTCCGGCGCCGATACTCGGTGCATCTTGATCAAGTCATCAAACGCCAGTGGATGTTTCTCCGCCGTCGTTTGCGCTTGTCCCACGGTCGCCGCTGCAAAAACAATTCCCAGAATCCCGCCCGTCCACACGCCTAACCTCATGCGCTTCTCCTCATCGCCAAACCCACTTTTTCTGTGCTTTCAAAACACTCGATAATGTCACGATTACCCAGGCGAATCCAAGCCACCTGAACGGTACTCACCGTCTCGGTCAACAACTGCTCCTGAATTTCACCTCGCAGTCCCAGTGCGTTGATTCTTTCTTATCAATTGCAGCGCTAATAGACCACAGCCGAAGCCATCATTGACTTGATTCGACTGCGCCCCTAGAATGGCCCAGCGATGCTCGAACCTCGGTCTCTCTCCGGCCAGACTCTCTCTCACTACCGCATCCACGAAAAACTCGGTGGCGGCGGCATGGGCGTGGTCTATCGCGCCGAAGATACCCGCCTCGATCGCAGCGTAGCCCTGAAATTCCTTCCCGAAGACACGCCCACCGACGCGCAGACCCTGGAACGCTTTCAACGCGAGGCCCGCGCCGCTTCCGCCCTGAACCATCCCAATATCTGCACCATTCATGATGTCGGCGAATACGACAATCGACCGTTCATCGTCATGGAGCTCCTTGAAGGCCAGACCCTGAAGCATCGCATCAACGGCCGCCCCATCGAGGTCGATACCATTCTCGAAGTTGGCATTGAAATCGCCGATGCGCTCGCCGCCGCTCATTTAAAAGGCATCGTCCATCGTGATATTAAGCCGGCCAATATCTTCTTGACGCAACGTGGCCAAACCAAAATTCTCGATTTCGGTCTCGCCAAGATGGCAGGACGACGCTCACCTGCCGTCGTTGGAGATCTCTCGGCGCAAGCTACAGTAGCTGATCAGGACTTCCTCACCAGCCCTGGCACCGCGCTCGGCACCATGGCCTACATGTCCCCGGAGCAGGCTCTGGGCAAGGATCTTGACGCACGCACCGATCTTTTTTCCTTTGGCACCGTCCTCTACGAAATGACCACCGGCAAGGTCGCCTTCAATGGTGACACCTCTGCCGCCATCTTCGATGCCATCCTGCATGGCACTCCACGCAACGCCACCTCGCTGAACACCTCGATTCCTGCGGAACTCGAGCGCATCGTCAATAAAGCTATCGAAAAGGATCGCGATCTCCGATATCAAACCGCTTCCGAAATCAAAACCGATTTGAAGCGTTTGAAGCGCGATCGCGATTCTTCCGGGCGAATCTCCGAATCGAAAAGACAAACTCCTGCATCCGAGACCGCAGTCGCCGCGTCGGAGAAGTCCGTAGCCGTCCTCTATTTCGAAAACCTCAGCGGCAGTAAAGATGACGAATATTTTCGCGATGGCATGACTGAAGACATCATCACCGAGCTTTCCAAGATTAAAGAGTTGCAAATCTTTCCTCGCTCTGCCGTTCTGGCTTACCGAGATAAGCCCGTCACCGGCCCTCAGGTTGGCAAGGAATTGAACGCTGCCTGCGTGCTCAGTGGAAGTCTGCGCCGTGCCGGTAACCGCTTGCGCATCACCGCGCAACTCATCCGCGCGCAAACCGGCCACTCCATCTGGGCTGAACGCTACGATCGCGAGCTGAAAGACGTCTTCGAAGTTCAAGACGAAATTGCCCGCAGCATCAGCCAGGCTCTGCGCATCAAGCTTTCTCCGCAGGAAGAGAAGGCTATCGCCCGCAAGCAGACCGACAATCCCCAGGCGTACGACTACTATCTGCGCGGACGCCAGTTCTTCCATCAGTTTCGCAAGAAGGGTTTCGACTTTGCCCGCCAGATGTTTGCGCGCGCCATCGTCATCGATCCGCAATACGCCCGCGCCTATGCAGGCGTCGCCGATTGCTGTTCCTTCCTCTACATGTACTGGGACAGCAGCGAAGACAATCTTAACGAAGCCGAAGCAGCCAGTCGCAAGGCCTTGGAACTCGATCCCGAGCTCGCCGAAGCCCACGCCGCCGGTGGCTTAGCCTTTGCCCTCAAGAAGAACTTCGACAAAGCGCAGCAAGAATTTGAAGCCGCCATTCGTCTCGACCCTAAACTTTACGAAGCGTTTTACTTCTATGCCCGCACTTCGTTTCAGCGTGGGGACCTGATCAAAGCTGCCGAACTCTACGAGCAAGCCTCAAAACTTAATCCCGACGATTATCAGGCTGTGAGTTTACTCGTTCCCGTTTATCACGGTTTGGGACGTCCGTTAGAGGCTACAGCCACCGAGCAGCGCGCTTTGAAACTTATCGAGAAATACATCGATAGCCATCCAGATGATCCGCGTTCGCTTTATCTCGGCGCTGGCATCCTCGCTCGTATGGGCCACCACGAACGCAGTTTCGATTGGGCGAGCCGCGCGCTTGCCATTGATTCAGAAGAGACTTCTATCTTGTATAACGTAGCGTGCGTCTACGCGTTGCTGGGCCGCACCGAAGAAGCGCTCGCCTGTCTCGGCAAAGCCATGACTCATGGCACATTCTTCAAGAATTGGGCGGCTAAGGATTCCGATCTCGATTCATTGCGCACCGACTCCCGCTTCCAGGCATTACTCAGCTAGCTCCGCGAATTCGCATCGCCAACTTTTTAGCCCTACTCGTCTGCCGCAGATTGAGGCGCTGAGTCCGTCAGTCTGGTTCCTCTCCGCACTAGCATCCAGTTCAATAACGCAATGCCACACGTCGCCAATATCACCATAAATTCATTTCGCCCCATGCGTGTCAGCAGCACCACGGAAAAAATAATCCCTGCCGCGGAAAACAAGTACGGCACCGGAAGCAAGAATTGTGCCTTATCGTCTCGTCGTCTCCGCAACACGGGAACAGCCAGCGCCATCGCTCCATAAACTGCCAGCCGCGACACCGCCGACAAAATCGCGTTCCACTGAAATGTTCCCAGCGCAGCGAACGTAAATAGCACCACCGCGTACAACACAATCGAAACATATGGCGTGCGATACTTCGGATGAATCGCCGCGAAAAATCGCGGGAAGTCTCCGCGCTCACCAAGCGCAAATGTAATTCGCGGCACCGATAACAAATTTGCGCTCAAATACCCGTACATCGAGATAAGCGCCGCCAACCCCATGAACACCGCGCCGCCCGACCCCATAAACCGTTGTGCCGCGTCTGACAAGGGCCGCACCGAGTTGGCCACATCCGGCAGCGTCGCCATGGTCACAAACTGAATCGCCGTGTAAATCACGCACACCACCGCCAGCGCCACAAGCAATGCAATCGGCACATCTCGCTTTGGGTTTTTCGTTTCGCCGCCAACAAACAGTGCGCCCTCGAAACCGCCATACGCATACACCAGGATCAGCATCGGCTCCAACCAATCTCTAAATCGCGTCGCAGGAAATGTCGCTGGCACGCGAACTTCCGGACGCAACAGCAGCGCCAGCACTCCTACCACCACAAAAAACAGCAAAATACTCACCTTCACTCCGGTGAACACGTTGCTCAAATTTTTTCCAGTTTTTACTCCGATGTAATTGATCACTGCCAACTGGCCAATCAATGCTGCCAGCAGCAGCAACTCGCCTCGACGCGTCCCAAAGTACGGCACAAACTGCGCCGCGTACGTACAAAACAGATTCGCGCCCGCCGCTGGTGCCGCAATACGGGTCAGCCAGGTCAACCACGCCACCAGCAATCCTGCGAAGCGCCCAAACGCGTTGCGCGCGTATAAATACAGCCCGCCGGTTTCGTCATACCGCGAAGAAACTTCCGCGATGCATCCGGCAATCACCAGCATGCCCGCGCCTGCACCCAAGCAGCTCAGCGGGCTCCATGCTCCCAATTTTTCCGCGAGAATCGAAGGTAAGCGAAGAATACTACCGCCGATGATCATGTTGATCATCAGCGCCGCCAGGCTCCAGCGCCCAATTGTCCGTACCAGCCCTTGCGAGCTGTGCGTCACACCCGCGCCATTCCTCTCCTAGTAACTCGTTGGCAGCGCTACGGCAGGCGCCTTCATCCGCGCGATCTCCGCAAGCACGTCCGGCTTCCCTCGGATCGTTTCCAGGTGCGGATAACGTTCGCCTCCGTGATAATCCACGTGGTAGGTCTGAAAATAATCGCCATTTTGCGCCAGCAATTCGATGGGATCTTGGTTGCTTTTCGCACTCTGAATCGCCGCCCGCAAAAATTCCGGCGTCCATTTCCGTCCATTCACCGCCACCAGGCGCATTCCCGCAGACATCCCTGCCTTCGCTGCCGGAGATCCCGGAATCACATCCAAGATTCGGTCGCTCTCCTCGCCAGCCGGCAAGTGCACCTCGAACCCCAGCGAATACTCCAATCCCGCGGTCTGTTCTACAAGTTCTTCCGCCTTCTGGTGCTCGTTCGGAGTTTCGTTGTACACCAATTTCCATCCGCTGTTTTCCAGTCCGCCCAGTGGCGCCCCCGGTCCATGCGAAGCCAGCCGCTCCATGAAAAATCTCCGCCAGTCGTAGGCGTATACTTCATTCATCCCAGCGACCACATCATCGAAGCTGTACGGCACCACATTCGGCCCGGTATTTTCCCCGCCGTGAAATTTCTTACAGAAGTCATCCAACGATTTTTTGCCCTTAGTTTCGCGCCGGATTATCGTGTCCGCTTCCAGCCAGATCAGCGTGCTTTCGTCGTAATAATCCACGCTGCGCCGCCACGCGGCTCCCGCCACTGGCGAGCTATACAGGATCTGCGCCGAAATCGCGGTGTCCTGCAAATCGCGCCAGATGCGTCCTGGCCGGTCGTCATTCAGATATGCCGCCGTAACCGCCAGGTATTCGCGAAATTTCTCTGGCGTCCACCAACCCGAGCGCGCCGAAAGCATCACGCCGTAGTATTGCGTCAGCCCTTCGTACACCCACAACAATTCGCCCTTTAGCGGCGTCTGGTAATTGTCCGCCACCAGTCCCGCCGGCCGGCGATATTTTCCATTCCACGAATGCGTGAATTCATGCGCCAGCAAATCCATTTGCGATTCGCGTACGTCCGGATCGAGAAAGAGCGCCTCCGGCGTGCGATTGTCGCTGGATTCGTTATGCTCCACGCCATCGGGCGGCAAAATGTCGCTCAGCGTTAACAAAAAATCGTAGTGCCGGTAATGCCGCGCCCCAAAAAGTGCGCCTGTTTCCGCCACCAACTGCCGCAAATGCTGCACTTCCGCAGGACTTGCCTCCAGAGCAACCGCGCTATCCGCCGCCACGTGCAAGTGATGCGCTGGTTTTTGTCCCGGCGACAAATCAATGTCCCGCATAAACGCCCCGGTAATTACTGGAGAATCGATCAGCCTGGTCAGCGTAGCCGGTGCAAACTCGATTTCTGCGCCGCCATCTTTCTCGACCGGCAGCGCCGTCCCGTATTTCCAGCCCGCAGGCAATTGCAAACTCGCTGTGTACGTCAAGTCGTCCGTCTTTGGCCCCAGCGGATACAGTGTCACCACATACCAGTTCAGCACCGCGATCTTTGCCGTTGATGCCGGGCGCTCCCGCGACCCGCTCGCCTCCGCTGGCGACAAATAATCCAGTCTCACTTCCAACGTGCTCGTGCCCTCCGGCACATTCATATGAAACTCAAACATGTCTACATCATCGCGGCGCCACGCCACTTCTTTCCCCGCGGCGCTCATCCTCAATCCCGTCAAATCGATAATCGGTCCCGTCGGCGAATGCTCCCCCTGTATCCACTTCGGATACACCAGCGTCAGCGGTCCGGGCTTTACGGGAAAAGTCAACTTGGCATGGAAAACATGTTGCGCCGCCTCGCGCAAATCGACCGACATCCGCACCGGTTCCTGCGAACTTTGCGCCAATCCCCGGGTCCATCCCTCCGCGAACAAAAACGCCATAACACACGCGCGATACACGTAAGAACGCTTGATCAAGTCAGCTCCTCCGAATCCGCGAAAGAGTATCACACACAATTGCACCGCTACGATTGCGGCCAAGTTGGCTCGTTCCTGCCGTGCACCCGCAATCTTAGCGCTCGCTCCTTCTGTTACAATTTGCTTATGAGTACGGCCACTTCGGCTTCATCGCTGTTCTCTCGCAATTTCCGCAAGCAATATCCCGTCGCCGTTCGCGGTGAGGGTTGCTGGATTGTCGATGCGGACGGTCGGCGTTATCTCGACGCTTCCGGCCAAGCCGCCGTCGTTAGCATTGGTCATGGCGTTCAAGAAATTGGCCGCGCTATGGCTGCCCAGTCCGGTCAGATTGCCTTTGCGCACACTTCGCAGTTTCACTCCGAGCCGGCCGAACGCCTCGCCACTCGTGTCCTAGCCCTCGCCCCGCGCAATTTTCAAAATGGTGGTCGCGTCTATTTCACCTCGGGCGGCTCCGAAGCAACCGAAACTGCGCTGAAACTTGCCCGTCAATATTTTCTCGAGGTCAAACAGCCGGGTCGTTATCGCGTCATTTCCCGCAAGCAGAGCTACCATGGCAGCACTCTCGGCGCCATGTCCGTCAGCGGCAATATCGCCCGCCGCGCGCCCTATGCCCCGATGATTCCAGAGTGGGGCCACGTCGTTCCCTGCTTCTGCTATCACTGCCCGTTCGACAAGACCTATCCTGAGTGCAATCTCGCCTGTGCTGATGATCTCGACGTTTTTCTCAGCACGAACGATGCCTCTACCGCAGCTGCATTTCTTTTTGAGCCCGTGGTCGGTGCCACGCTCGGCGCCGCTGCCGCTGTCGACGGCTACACCGCGCGCATCGCGGAAATTTGCCGCAAGCACGGCATTCTTCTTATCGCCGATGAAGTGATGAGCGGCATGGGCCGCACCGGCAAGCCGGTTGCCTCGCAACACTGGAATCTTGAGCCAGACATTATTCTCGTCGGCAAGGGAATCGCCAGCGGTTACGCACCTCTTGGTGCAGTCTTGATCGCGCCCCGCGTCGTCGACGCATTCGAGAAGGGCTCGGCCGCCTTCATGCACGGCTTCACCTATCAATCGCATCCCGTCGCAACCGCAGCCGGGATTGCTGTCTTCGATTATCTCGAGGCCCACAAACTTTTCGATCGCGTCACGCCTGCTGGTCAAACTCTTAAAAACGTACTCGCAGGCGTCGAACAGCATCCCAATGTTGGCCAGGTTCGCGGACTTGGCTTGCTACAAGGCATCGAGTTCGTAAAAAACAAATCCACTCGCGAGCCCTTCCCGAAAGAAACCGGCGTCGCCGAAAAAATTCGGCAGGCCGCGCTCGACAAAAATGTTCTCACCTATCCCACGCAAGGCTGCGTTGATGGCGTACGCGGCGATCACATTCTGCTCGCGCCTCCGTTCATCATTACTCCGCAAGAAAGCCAACTCATCGCCGATGCTATTCAATACGCTCTAAATCAGGTCTTTTCCGCTTGATTGCTTCTGTGCCTTGTTCTAAAAGGTTTCAGTCACTCCTTTATACGTTTCATCTGATTGGAGACATTATTCATGCGCCGGATTGCGTCCCTGCTTGCTTTCGTTTGTTTCCTGTCGCTACTAGCCTTTCCGATTTTTTCTCAAGACAAGCCAACTTCGAAGCCACGCGCTCGTGATCTCGGAGTTCCTTTCGATGGCACGCCCGGCCCCCTCAACGCCATCACCGATGTTGCTGGTGTCGCCGTTGGCCACACCACGCTAATTTCCGGCGAAGGGAAACTCGTTATAGGTCAAGGCCCTGTGCGCACCGGTGTCACTGCCGTTCTGCCGCGCGGCAAAGATTCCATGATGAATCCCGTTTTCGCCGGCTGGTTCTCGCAGAATGGCAACGGCGAAATGACCGGCACCACTTGGGTAGAGGAGTCCGGTTTTCTCGAAGGCCCGGTGATGATCACCAACACGCACAGCGTTGGCGTGGTGCGCGACGCGGTAATTCAATGGCGCGTCACGCATGGTCAGCCCGACGCCACGGGTTACTGGTGGTCGCTTCCCGTTGTCGCGGAAACGTGGGATGGTTGGCTCAATGACATCAATGGTTTTCACGTCAAGCCGGAACACGCCTTCCACGCCATCGATAGCGCACAATCTGGACCGGTGCTTGAAGGCGCCGTCGGTGGTGGCACCGGCATGGTCTGCAACGGATTTAAAGGTGGGATCGGTACTTCTTCGCGCAAACTTACGGTGAAAGACGGTGGCTACACCATCGGCGTTCTCGTTCAATGCAATTATGGCTCACGTCAGAATCTGCGCATCGCCGGGATTCCTGTCGGCCGCGAAATTAAGTCCGAAGGTCCTTACGCTTATCAGCCGTCCGAAATTTCCGAGCGCGGTTCCATCATAGTTGTTATTGCCACCGATGCGCCGCTGATCTCCTCGCAATTGAAGCGGCTGGCTCGTCGCGTTTCTCTCGGCCTTGGCCGCAATGGCAGCATCTCCGGCAACGGTTCCGGTGATATTTTCATCGCATTTTCCACCGCAAATTCCGGCGCAGGCTCCGCCGATCACGTGGTTGACATAAAAATGATGCCCAACGATTTGCTTGATCCGGTTTTCGCCGCCACCGTGCAGGCCGTCGAAGAATCCATCATCAACGCGATGATCGCCGCCGAATCCATGACCGGCATTGAGAATCATCACGTCACAGCCCTACCACACGACCAACTCCGTGCCGTCCTAAAGAAATACAATCGTCTGAATCCATAATCCACGATTCGGCTTGGCAAGAATTAAGCGCCGTAGTGTGTCGTAGCACTGCCATTCCTGGCCGTGCGCCACACTCCTGAAGAATCAACACGCGAACCGAGTCCTAGACCGTAATCGCCGCTGTTTTCCTCTGTGGATTAAAAAAGGGCACTGGCACCACCTTTGCCGACACCGTCTTCCGCGATGCTTCCACCGTCAATTCCATACTCAGCGTCATTCCCAACGTCGCACTTTCTTTGCTCACCGACGCCAGCGCAATCATCTTCTTCAATGTCGGCGACCACGTCGTCGACGTCGCTTTGCCGACCTGCCGTCCGCCTCGATAAACCGGAACCGCGACACGCGACGCCGTTCCCGGCACCTGCGGCGCCATGCCGATCTTTTCGTACAGCGCCTCCACTTCACTCCAGTTCACTTCCAATCCCACCAGAGATCGCGGAGGCCCACCTCTCTGCGCTTCGGCCGCCAACGCCCCGCGCCCCACAAAACTTTCCTTCTTCAAGTCGACCAGCTTCCCCAGTCCGATTTCCCCAGGCGTGAACTTCTGCTCGTCAATCAGCGCACGCTTGCTCGAGTTGTAGTCCACTTCAATCAGAATCAGTCCCGCCTCAATCCGCGCAATATCTAGCGCGATCATCCCCGCCGGATGAATGTCAAAAGGCTTGCCCTTCGACATCAATTCATCAAAAACCTTCACCGCGTCACTCCACGGCACCCATATCTCATAGCCCAGATCGCCCGTATAACCCGTACGCGAGATGTCCACCTTCGCGCCTGCGATTTTCCCGTGCGTCACGCGAAAATATTTCAGCTTGGCTATGTCCGCATCCGCTACCGCCTGCAGCAACTTTCCAGAAGTAGGTCCTTGCAGCGCCAGCGCGGCCGTCTTTTCGGAGATATCTTCTATTTCGGCGGTCAGGCCAAGCGCGTTCTGGCGAAACCACCGCAAACTCGGGTCCGCCGCGGTCCAACGATATTCGTTCTCGCCCAGTCGCGTAATCGTTCCGTCATCGATCACATGGCCTTCGGGATCGCACCAGCAGCAGTAAATCACCTGGTCGATCCCCACCTTGGCGATGTCCCGGGTGATCACCCGATTTACGAGTTTCGAAGCATCGCGCCCCGTAATCCGATATTTAAACAGCGGCGAAATATCAATGAGCGCCGCGGAATTCCGGATCGCGTTGTATTCGTGCTCGTGCGTCATCTCGTAGACGCTTACCGTGTAGTAGCCTGACCATTCGCGGTAATTCAGGCTTTCGCAGAGCGCCAGCGTTCTTTCGTGGAATGCAGTTCCAACCGGCACGTCCCCTCCGTGATTCAGGCTAGCGTGAATTACTGAATTTTCTCGACGAACTGTGAATTATAGGTGCGAGTTTGCTGCGCCCGCAAGCACGCAAACGACGTCGGTGTTTACCCGCGCTTGTGCGGCAATCGTGCTGCCAGTAGAATGTGGCATTCCTGCGATTCTGCTTTCCTTTTTTTCTGGAGTCATAACGAATGCCTCAGTTCTACGATGCGGTGGTCATCGGCGGCGGTCACAACGGTCTGGTGAATGCCGCGTATCTCGCAAAAGCCGGCAAAAAAGTTTTGGTTCTGGAGCGGCGTGGCGTTCTTGGGGGCGCGGCGGTCACCGAGGAAATCGTTCCCGGATTTCTTTTCTCTGAGTGCTCCTACGTGGTGTCGCTGCTTCGCCCGGAAATCATTCGCGAACTCGATCTTCCCCGCTTCGGGCTGGAAATTCTTCCACTTGATGGCACCTTCACGCCCATGCCCAGCGGCGATTATCTCTGGCGCGTCAATGATCACGCCAAAACACAGCGCGAAATCCGCCGCCATTCTCGTCTCGATGCCGAAGCCTACGACGAATTCTCGAAGATGATGACGCCGATGTGCCGCTTCGTGAAACCGCTGCTCTCCATGATTCCACCGGATCCCACCACATTGAATCCGAAAGATCTCAAGCAACTGAATTTCCTGCTGCAGCGTTTCCGCGGACTCTCTTCCGAAGAGCGCTACACGCTGGTCCAACTCATGACTATGAGCGCGGCTGATTTTCTCGATCAGTGGTTCGAGACCGATGTGCTCAAAGCCACCATGTCCGCTTCCGGGATTATCGGAACCTTTCTGGGTATTCGGTCGCCCGGCACGGCTTACGTTTTATTGCATCATTACATGGGCGAGATAGATGGGGCGTTTCGTTCGTGGGGTTTCAGTCGTGGCGGCACGGGCGCGATTTCCAATGCGATTGGCGCAGCGGCCAGAGAACTTGGCGTGGAAATTCGCACCAACGCGCCCGTCTCTAAAATTCTGGTAAAAGACAATCGCGCGAGTGGAGTTGTCTTGAAGTCCGGCGAAGAAATTTCCTGTAACGTGATTTCTTCCAGCGTCGATCCGCATCTCACCTTTGAGATTTTCATGGAGCCCAAGGATCTTCCTTCTGATTTCCTGGCTAGTGTCAGCCGCTACAAATTCCGCGGCTCGTCTGGAAAAGTGAACATCGCGCTGGATGCGCTTCCCAATTTCAAAGCGCTGCCAGGCGATGGTGCTCATCTGCGCGGCGCGATTTCCATCTCGCCAAAAATGGAATACATGGAGCGCGCCTACGATGATGCGAAGTACGGTCACTATTCCCGCCGTCCCTACATCGACATGGTGATTCCCAGCCTCACTGATCCTTCCGTCGCGCCTCCGGGCAAACACGTGCTCTCTTGTTTCGTGCAGTACGCACCTTACAAATTGGCGCAAGGCACCTGGGACGATCACCGCGAAGCATTCGGCAACAACGTGGTCGATACCATTGCGGAGCATGCTCCCAATATCAAAAAAATCATCATCGAGAAGCAGGTGCTCACCCCCCTCGATCTCGAACGCGAATTCGGCCTGACGCAGGGGAACATTTTTCAAGGCGAACTGTCTCTCGAGCAACTTTTCTTTCTGCGCCCCGTTCCCGGTTGGGCCTATTACCGAACTCCGGTCGATAACCTTTATATGTGCGGTTCCGCTACCCACCCCGGTGGAGGAATCATGGGCGCCAATGGGCGCATCGCCAGCCAGGTGATCCTGAAAGAGTGGAAGAAGGCGGCGAACTGACCATGCCCATCGGACAAAAAGTTGTTCTCATCGGTGGTGGGCATAATGCACTGATTACCGCGTTCTACCTGGCGAAAGGTGGATTCAAACCAATTGTTCTGGAGCGCCGCGAAATGGTGGGAGGTGGCGCGATCACCGAAGAATTCCATCCGGGTTTCCGGGCGTCGACGCTGTCGCACACACTTGGCCCGCTTCGAACGGATGTCGCGCGTGACCTTAAGTTGGAAAAATTCAAGCTGGAAATTCTGCAACCCGAGCCACGTGTTTTTGCGCCGGCGCCGGATGGCCGCGCGCTGCTTTTCTATAACGACGCGGCAAAAACTGCAGGCAGCATTTCACATATTTCCGCAAAGGATGGCTCGAAGTATCCGGAATTCGCGGAATCGCTGGAAGAAATTGCCGGCGTGTTCCAGCAGCTTACCTGCATCACGCCGCCCGCCATCGACCGGCCTTCGCCGGAAGATTATTGGAATCTGTTGAAGACCGGGCGTTCCGTGCGCGGCCTGGGAAAAACCGGCATTTTCGATCTGCTTCGCTGGGGTCCGATGGCGGTCGCCGATTTCGTTGCGGAATTCTTTGAAACGGAATTGCTTCGCGCCGTGCTTGCCGCACGCGGGATCTTTGGCGCAAATCTCGGGCCGTGGTCCGCTGGTTCCACGGCGCTGCTGCTTTTGCGTGCTGCGGCCGATTACCATCCGGTAGGATCGGCGGCGTTTCCACGCGGCGGACTGGGCGAATTCACCCGCGCACTCTCCGAAGCAGCACTAAAGGTTGGCGCGGAGATTCGCACCAACTCGGAAGTGCAGCACATTCGCACGAAAAGCGGCGCAGTGAGCGGCGTCGTACTAACCAACGGCGACGAAATCGCCTGCGAAGCGGTGGTGTCCGGAGTCGATCCGAAGCGTACCTTTTTCCAGTTGCTCGATCCTTCCGATCTCGATCCTGTCTTCGCGATCCGCATGAAGAATTTCCGGTCCGTGGGCAACGTGGCCAAAGTCCATCTCGCTTTGGGCGATCTGCCGAAATTTCCATCGCTGGCCAGCGCCGTAGGGCCAGACGGATTCCGCGAAGCGCTTTCGGGCCGAATCCACATTGGCCCGGAGATTGATTATCTGGAAAAAGCCTTCGACGCTTCGAAGTACGGCGAAATTTCAACTGAGCCCTATCTCGACATTACAATTCCAACTCTTCTCGACCCTTCGCTGGCACCCGAAGAGAAGCATGTCCTCTCAGCGTATTTCCAGTTCGCGCCGTACACTCTGAAAACCGGAAGCTGGAGCGACCGTCGCGGCGAATTGGTGAACACGGTAATTCGCACTCTCAGCGCGTATGCCCCGAATCTGCCGAATATTGTGGAAGCCTCGCACGTGATTACGCCGCGCGATCTGGAGACCGAATATGGCTTCACTGGTGGCCACATTTTCCACGGCGAACTAGCACTCGACCAACTCTTCACTATGAGACCCGCCCTCGATTGGGCGCGTTATCAAACCCCGATCCGTGGACTGTTCCTCTGCGCCAACGGCACGCATCCTGGCAACGGCTTGACTGGCGCATCGGGTGCAAACGCCGCCAAAGAAATCATCCACGAACTGCGCTGAGCGCCAAAAAAGATGCGCGGAATTGATCGCACCAAACTGAAGAAGTTGCACGAACGCGAGGAAAAGCGCTTCGTTGCCGAGCATCCCTGTTCGGCCCAGTTGTACGCACGCGCGCAGCATTCGTTGCTGGGCGGCGTGCCGATGAACTGGATGAAAAAGTGGGCGGGCGCATTCCCGGTGTTTGTGCGGCACGCGAAGGGCGCGCATTTTGCGGATGTCGATGGACGCGACTACGTGGATTTGTGTTTGGGCGATACCGGAGCGATGACCGGCCACTCTCCTGATGTAGTTGCGGAAGCAGTGGCAAAACGAGTGCGCGACGGCATTACGTTGATGTTGCCCACGGAAGATGCGCTGTTTGTCGGAGAAGATTTGACGCGGCGCTTCGGATTGCCGTACTGGCAATTCACCTTGACCGCGACGGATGCTAATCGTTTTGCCATTCGCATCGCGCGCGAGATTATCCAGCGCACGAAGATTCTAGCGTTTCATTCTTGTTACCACGGCACCGTCGACGAAACGTTTGCAACGCTGGATGGCGGCGTCGTTGGGCCGCGTCGCGGAAACATCGGCCCTCCAGTCAATCCCGCCGAAACTACCCGGCTCGTTGAATTCAACGATTTGAATGCGCTGGAAGAGGAACTGAAGCACCACGATGTGGCCTGCATCCTGGCCGAGCCGGCAATGACCAACGTCGGCATCATTTTGCCGCACGACGGTTATTGGAAGCAGGCCCGCGAACTGGCGCGACGATACGGCGCACTGTTGATCGCTGACGAAACGCACACGATCTGTGCCGGACCAGGTGGTTGCACCGCGGAATGGGATTTGCAACCGGACATGCTGGTGTTCGGCAAAGCGATCGGCAGCGGAATTCCCGGGGCGACGTATGGATGTTCAGAAGAAGTAGCGCAGCGCATTTCGGAGCGAATCCATCTGGAGGACTGCGACGTCGGTGGAATTGGCGGCACGCTGGCGGGCAATGCACTGTCGCTGGTGGCGATGCGCGCGACGCTGGAGAATTTGCTGACGCGCGAGAATTTCGAGCGAATGATCGGCCTTGCGGCGCGATTTAATGATGGCGTGTCCGTGGAGATTAAGAGGCACGGACTACCCTGGAATGTGCAGCGGCTGGGCTGCCGGGCGGAATATACGTTTTGCGAACAAGCGCCGCGGAATGGCGGGGAATCGGCAGCTGGGGCGGATTTTGAACTGGAACGGTTTCTGCATCTGTACGCGTTGAATCGCGGCGTGTTGCTGACGCCCTTCCACAACATGGCGCTGATGTGTCCGGAGACGACGGCCGCGGACGTGGATCAGCACACGCAAATCTTCGGGGAAGCGGCGGCGGAACTGGTTTCGGCGTAGACGCAACAAATCCCAAAATGAAAATGTGGTGGCCAAGTATGGGCATATCCACCAGTGTGTTTTGTGGAAGTATGTCAAAACACGGGAGATGCGGTCGTGCCTATGAGGATGTATATGAAAACAGGATGCATATAAGGTTCTTAGATACATATATTTGCGAGCCGTGAGAGGAGGTAGGGCGGGAGGAGGTGGGGCTTGAACGAAATCAGGAAGTACATAACTAATTATACCACTAGTCAATTATTATTTGTGTTGCGAATCGGCGTTGGTGGGGATTCTATTGTCACCAAAGGGCGGGCTGAATAATCCAATCGGGGATGATGGGGGACCACTTCAATGCAGATTGGAATTGATAGTTTCGCGGCATCCATTTCGGATCCGGTGACCGGCATCAAGCTGAGCGCGGTGGAGCGGATGCAACATTTGTTGGACGAGATTGAATTGGCCGATCAAGTGGGTCTGGAGGTCTTCGGAATTGGCGAACATCACCGTGAGGAATTTCTGGATTCGGCTCCTGTAGTGATTCTGGCGGCAGCGGCGCGGCGCACGAAAAATATCCGGCTAACCAGCGCGGTTACGGTGCTGAGCGCGGCCGACCCGGTGCGGGTGTTTCAGGAATTTGCGACGCTGGACCTGATTTCGCAGGGTCGCGCGGAGATTGTGGCGGGGCGAGGCTCGTTCATCGAGTCCTATCCGCTGTTCGGCCTGCGGCTGGAGGATTACGACTCGCTGTTCGCGGAGAAGCTGGACCTGCTGTTGAAGATCCGCGAAGAGACGCACGTGCGGTGGTCGGGTCAGCATCGTCCGGCATTGACCGGGCAAGCGATTTATCCGCGACCGCTGCAGAATCCATTGCCGGTGTGGATTGGCGTTGGCGGAACGCCGACGTCCTTTGTACGCGCGGGTATGCTGGGATTGCCGCTGATGGTGGCGATTATTGGCGGCAAACCGGAAGCGTTTCGGCAGTTGACTGATCTCTATTGGGAGGCGGGGCGACGCGCAGGCCACGCCAAAGAGCGGCTGACCGTCGGGCTACACATGATTGGGTTTCTGGGCGATACCAACGAGCAGGCGGCCGACGATTTCTTTCCTGGGTACGCACACACTTTCACGGAGATTGGCAAGGAGCGCGGCTGGCCTCCTACGACGCGAGGGCAGTTTGATGCGTTGCGCGGTCCGAAGGGGGCGCTGCTGGTCGGGGACGCGAAAACGGTTGGCGAAAAGATTTTGTATGTGAATGAAGCTCTGGGAGGAGTCTCGCGGATTACTTTTCAAATGGGCGTATCAACATTGCCGCATCCGAAGATGTTGCGGGCCATTGAAATTTTAGGGCATGAGGTTGCGCCGATGGTGAGGAAGGAGCCTGCGGGGGTGGCGAGGTAAAACGCGAAGAGAGCGTAACGCAGAGGCGCAGAGGTCGCGGAGAAGAGAAACGCAGCGCAGAAATCGCGGGACATGCCTGGCTAGTTGATTTCCGTTATCAACCTTCCTGAGTTGTGAACTCATTTCGAATAGGTAGACAAATCGCTCCTACAGGTGTGCGAGGCGCATGGCTAGCTAAATATCTGCAAAATTCTATGCTGCGTGGTTAACAGAGAAAATGACAACTGAACACTGGACTGGGTGGTGAGCAGACTCGATCATCGCATCGGCCCTGGAACGCGACGCGAAATTTTGCGCAGTTGCGCAGGTCGGTAGCGCAAGTTGCTACGTTCCGCACAAATTTGATCGAGAGGAAAATATGAACAGCGTGTTCCGATTGTCTAAATCAGCATGTGTTATTTTGTTTTCCGTGATGTTTAGCCCCTGCGCAGTTTTTGCGCAGCACTACGCACAAACTAATCTGGTATCCGACGTGGTAGGAGCGGCGCCGGTACACGATCCCAGTCTGGTGAATCCTTGGGGACTAACCCGCAGCGCTACGAGCCCATGGTGGGTGTCGAACAACAATTCAGGAACATCTACGTTGTACACCGGCGCCGGGCAGATTGTTCCCATTAACGGCAACGGTATTGTGACTATTCCACCGCCTAAGAACGCGCCGGTGGGAACGGTCGCCGCACCAACCGGGATAGTGTTTAACGGCAGTACGGATTTCGTACTCCCCGCGCCAAATAGCAAGCCGGCAGCCTTTATTTTCGCCACCGAGGACGGGACGATTTCGGGATGGAATGGCGGGCCCGCCGCAGTTCTAGCGGTGGACAACAACGATAATGGCTCGGCAAATGGCGCGGTGTACAAGGGCGCGACCAGTGCGGACATCAATGGAAAGCGATTCCTGTACGTAACGAATTTCCGCGCAGGCCGCGTCGAAGTGTACGACACGAATTTCAAACCAGTGAATTTGCCGGGCGACGCATTTGATCCAGGAGCAGACGGCGAACATGATGGTGACGACGATCCTGGAGGGCAACGAATCCCCGCCGGGTTCGCGCCGTTCAACATCCAAAATATTGGTGGCAGCTTGTTTGTGACATACGCCAAGCAGGATGCGCAGCGGCATGACGACGTGGCCGGAGATGGAAACGGGTTTGTGGAAATTTTTACGCCATCGGGGAAGCATATCGGGCACCTGCAACACGGCTCGTGGCTAAACTCGCCGTGGGGCGTGGTATGGACACCGCGTGACTTTGGAGAATTCAGCAACACCATCCTGGTGGGAAATTTCAGGAGCGGATGGATCGCCGCGTTTAACGGATTCACGTACAAGTTCATCGGATTCGTGAAGAATCCGGACGATTCGATCCTGAAGATTGACGGGCTATGGTCGCTGACGTTTGGAAATGGCGCGGCGGCGGGACCGGAGAACACGTTGTTCTTCAGTTCGGGGCCAGCCGAGGAAACGCATGGATTGTTCGGGACGCTGACGGCGGTGGCCGCGGAACAGGATGGAGACGAAGAGTAGAGCTCGACTGGATGTAAAAGTGCTTCGCGATGGGGCGGCGGGGAAGTTTCCCTGCCGCTTTTTTTGAAGAAAGGAAGAGATCTCAACGCAGAGACGGAGAGATCGCAAAGAAGGCGTTAGAGCGGCGGAGGCGGAAAGTTTATTTGGAGCAGGACGTGGGAAGAGTCAGAAGTTGGCCTGGCTGGAGCAGGTTGGCGTTTTGCAACTGCGGATTGGCTGCCGCGATGCAGGTCCACGCTGTGCCCTGACCTAGA
>Ga0210396_10002691_pt1 | contig 17988 bp, 11 predicted proteins | sample IncBWH17OmetaG_FD_155466 | JGI IMG/M metagenome (GOLD analysis project Ga0210396, IMG submission 155466) | Forest soil microbial communities from Barre Woods Harvard Forest LTER site, Petersham, Massachusetts, United States - Inc-BW-H-17-O ... | reverse complement strand
CGCTCACCAACCAACTTCAAAAAACCGCCCCCGCCACAACATTTCCTTGACAGAAAATGGCTTATAAGCTATATTATGTTAGTGTGCGGGGAATGAATTGAATCTGATGTATTGTTCTAAGATGGAATTGTCGGGGCCGACGACTCGGCGGTTGTTTACGAATGTGGTGGGCGTGGCGGTGATGGTCAGGGCATGGCCTTCCTCGATGGTTTTCTTCACTTGATTTGCGGTTTCTGGGTTGATCATGCAGGCTTTATAGGCGTCAGGATTCAATCCTACCTGGACGGCTAAGTCTTGTAACTTATCGGGGGCGTTTGATGGGCTGATTGCGTCTTGGGCGTCGAAGATGGCGTCATGGATTTTCCAGAAGGCGGCGGGGCTTTGTTGGTAGGCGCACTGGCTGGCTATAGCGGCGGTCATCGCCCACGGGTGGATGTCCGTTAGGGGGTAGTGCTTGAATACCAGGCGGACTTCCGGGTGGCGCTGCAGGAGCTCTCTAAGGACTACGTCAAGCTGGCGGCATGAAGGGCACTCGAAGTCGGCGAACTCGATTAGGGTGACCTTGGCGTCATTGGGGCCCATGGACGGCGAATCGCCAACGTGGAGTTTTGAACGGACTTCCGCGAAAGGGTCCACCGACATGTCGGTGAGCTCTCCTCTAAGCAGAAAAATTCCGGTTTTTGAAACGTAAACCACGGCGGTGTCGGACTGACCTCCCATTGATACGGTTACAGAAACCTTTAGCAGATCGGTGATGGGCGAGGGCGTGGGCGAGCCCACCTTGACATCAAAGTCCGGGCCCCATGCGTACAAATTTCTCAAATATTGTTCCACACGGGTTTCGATGGTTCCTGGCTTAGCCGCTGACGAATCGGCTGATTTCGGTGCGGGGGATTTTTCTTTTCCCGAAGTGGATTGAGCCGCTGAAAGTGGCCTCATTCCCGTAAACAGCAGGAGAATGCAAAAAAACAATTTTCGGAACACGGTGGGGCTCCTCTCAGGGTTTGAATTTTTGAACGATTGGGAAAGGGCGGCCAAGTCCAAAGGCCCGGGAAGTAATTTTCAGGCCGGGTGGGGCTTGCCGCCTTTTATATTCGTTGCGATCGACTTTGCCTGCTATGGAACGGACTAGATCGATATCGAAACCACACTCGGAGGCGATTTCCTCGGGACTCTTTACGTCCTCGATGTAGGCCTTCAGGATCCGGTCCAGAACATCGTACAGAGGAAGGGAATCCTGATCCTTCTGGTTGGGGCGAAGCTCGGCAGAAGGCGGCTTTTCGAGTGAGGCGCGGGGGATGAGTTCCCTCTCGATATTGATCAGTTCCGCGAGGGCATAGACCATTGTTTTGGGGACATCCGAGAGCATCGCCAGGCCGCCCGCCATATCTCCGTAGAGAGTGCAATACCCTACCGCCATTTCCGATTTGTTCCCGGTGCTCAGAACCATGGAACCGAATTTGTTCGACAGGGCCATTAAATAATTTCCACGCACCCTGGCCTGCAGATTTTCTTCGGTAACGTCTTCCGGCCGGCCGCGGAAGGCGCCTGCGAGCGCGGCTCGATACGATTGGAAGACATCCGTGATCGGAATAGTCAGGAACTCAATTCCCAGATTCTCTGCCAGCTGACGGGCATCGGCGCGGCTTCCCTCGGAGGAATATGGTCCAGGCATGGAAACGCCGAGGACATTTTCGCGGCCCAGGGCGGCGACAGCAATGGCGGCCACAACGGAGGAATCGATGCCGCCGCTCAGTCCCACTACGACTGCGTGGAAACCGGATTTGCAAACGTAGTCGCGCGTTCCGCAAATGAGGGCTTGGAGGACGAGTTCGAGTTCCGTGGCGTGCTGGGGGTGAAGCTCGCCCGAGTTTGTTTCGGTGTCGAACAGGACGAGGTCTTCCACGAAGGAACTCGCTTGAGCGGGGACACGGCCGTCGGGTAGGACAACGACGCTGCCTCCGTCGAAGACCAGACTGTCATTACCACCGACCTGATTGACGTAGATGACCGGCCGGCCGTGGGACTTAGCAAGCGCGCGCAACATGTCCATGCGCAGGGTTCGTTTGTCGATCGTGTAGGGAGACCCGGAGATATTGATGATCAGACTGGCGCTCTTGGCTACCAGTTCTGCGACGGGGTCGCGCTCATAGAGGAGTTTCTTCCAGAACGTCTTATCGTTCCAGATGTCTTCGCATATGGTGATGCCCAGATTTTGGCCGCCGAAAGAGAAAACGTTTTGTGCTATGGCGGGCTGAAAATATCGGTATTCATCGAATACATCGTACGTGGGGAGCAACATTTTGTGTTGGACGAAAGCGATCTTTCCGTGGGCCAGGAGGGCGGCGGCATTCGCGGCGGATTTTCCCGTCGATCCTGTTGCGCGGGCCGCATAGCCGACGATGGAGGGAATCGGCAGCTGTTTCGCCAGGCAAGCCAGTTCCCTTTCGTTTCGTTCAATAAATTGAGGGCGTTCGATCAAATCCATGGGCAGGTAGCCGCAGAGGCAGAGTTCGGAGAATACGGCCAGGTCTGCGCCCTGCTTGGCGGCGCGCTGAGCAAAATTCAAAATCCTGGCGGAATTTCCGGCGAAATCACCGACCGTTGGATTCAATTGAGCTAGAGCTATTTTCATGAGAGGCCTATAGGATACGGGCCACTGTAGCGCATTGCAACGAGTTCACTGCGATCCTCAAAAAGTGGGACGCAAAACAAAATGGGCCTTGCGAAGACTCGCAAAGGCCCATCGGCGTACGCGTCCAAATCGAGAAAGAATCGCGGCGCTCTTAAACGCTGAACGAACTGCCACAGCCGCAGGTACTTTTGACGTTCGGGTTGTTGAACTTAAAGCCGGCGCCTTCCAGCGTCTCGATGTAGTCGATGGAGACGCCCTCCAGATACATTTCGCTCATCTGATCGACCAGGACCTTGAGCCCGTCGAATTCATAGACGTTGTCCGTTGGGTTCTCGGAGTTCTCAAAGGCCATGTGATAGCTGAAGCCCGAGCAGCCTCCACCTACGACGGCCACGCGGAGCGCCACGGGAGCGGGGTTCTGCTGGCCCATAATTTCTTTTACCTTCGTTGTCGCCACTGGAGTAACTGTAATCATTTCAGTGTTTTCACTCCCTGCCGGTTCCGGCGAGATTTCTTCCGAGAACATTATAACACAGGATGCAAGTGTTTCGCGTTGTGCGCTAAATGCTGTTTCTCACCACACCTATTTGATGCGGCGAACGCGTCGAAGGTTCGCGGGGGCGAGGGTCGGGGTCCCAAACTAGAGGATAGTACGACAAAGAACAATTCACTTCGTCGCACGGAGTTGCTGCAGTGTTGCAAACAGATGCGCCCAGGAGTAAATTGTCGCTCGGCAAGGAAGTCGAAATTGGAATATCGGTTCATGGGTCGAGGTCAAAGGGCTCATCCGCGATCAGCGCGCTGGAATAAGGCTACAGTGTGCAATTGGCGTGCGATGGCTGAGGCTCGGCCGTCGAGATTACCGCAGAAATGCCATAGCGATGAACACGCAATCCGTGCGTAGGGTAATGGAAGCGGATTTGAACGACGTGCGAAATGACACGCGTTCAAATGCGTATTGGCGTATGACGAGGCTTGGAGCCCTGGCCAAACTCGTGGTTCGGTGGTTGGCCGTCCTCCTGGCTTTGGCAAGCGTTGCTGCCACATTATTCGTGGGCGTGTTTTCTTTCGGATTCTACGGCGCGGCCAAGATTCTCGGCAAGATTGGCCCCCTACGCGACGCGTGTCAATATGTCTCCCGGGCTTACGAGCGGCTCCTCGAGCGGCTCGGGAATGAAGTCCTGCGGGACTCCCGCGACACCCCAGCTTTGCGACTTATGGTCTCCCTTACCCTTACCGCCGTGCCAATTTTCGCAATCCAACTGATACTAGGGAAGCCTCGGCTTTTGCTGGCCATCGCGTTCTATCTATCCCTTTACGGTCTCAAGTTTCGGCAGGTTGTGAGGATGTTCAGCGCCAAACACCTGGAGGGGCACCGGCCCCAAGGATACTTTTCGGAGAAATACGATAAGGTCTTCGGCCGTTACGTGGAATTCTTTCTCGGATATTTGTATGGGGACCTCCCAGAACTGGGCCGGACGGTTCATGTGCGTCTCCATCATAAAGAGAACGGCGGACCCGACGATACCGTCTACACGAGTCGCTACGATCGAACGAGTCCTCTGGATTTTCTTTGGTTTCTATCGGACAACATTTGGACGGCTTTGGGGCTGGCTCCGTACGCCTACTTTAAGTCTCGAGGCGACGTAAAAAACGGAAGACGAATGCTATGGGGAATGATTCGATACTACGTTTATTTCGCAGCGGTCTTTATTTACAATTGGAAAATCGGGATCCTGTTCGTGCTGGTTCCCCTTCTCTGCATGAACTTCATCATGGCAATTGCCGCATGGGTTCAGCACGCCTTCTGCGACCCGCAACGTCCCGAGGACTATTTTGCAAATACGGTGACCATCTTTGATGACGTGAACTTCATGAACGAGGGATACCACCTCTGTCATCACCACCGATCCGGCCTGCACTGGACCGAGATGCCGGCCCATCTGGAGCGGATTCGCGACAAGATGAAAGAATCCGGCTCCCTGGTCTTTCGGGACCTGGATTTTATGGAGCTTTTTTTCGAGTTGAGTGTCCTTCGTAGAATGGACGTGCTTGCCGAAAAGCTTGTCCCGTGGGAGCCCATGAATCGCGATCAGAGGCTGGCTCTGCTGGCGAAGAGAACCAAGCCTGTGAGAGCCGTTTCGGTTTGAGGCGTCACGAGCGAAGGCTTGCGGCAGGACCTCTCTGGCTTCGTCGCGCCTGAGCTTCGAATCTTTGGCGCGGCAAACTATTCCCCTTCGATAAGCAGATTTCCCCCACAACGTGTGTTCCGCAGGCTCGCTCAATTTTGCATCTTTAAGAAGTAACAAGTAATTTTCTCAGCTAAGATGATTGAAACTATGACTCATAAAATTACTCTTCTTCCCGGAGACGGGATTGGTCCTGAAGTCGCCAATGCAGCCACGCAGATCGTGGAAGCATCGGGCGTTTCGGTGGAATGGGAAGTGATTGCGGCGCCGCTGGAAGGTGGCAAACGCGTGGGGGAGTTTCCTCGCGAGCGAGCTGTCGAATCGGTGCGGCGCACGCACGTCGCGCTGAAGGGGCCAATGGCTACGGCGGTCGCGGAGGGGCCTCCGAGCATCAACGTGGCGCTTCGCAAGGAACTCGACCTGTATGCCAACTTGCGTCCGGTGCGGAATGTTGCCGGCGTCTCTTCCCGCTGGTCGGGAGTGGACCTGGTGATCGTGCGGGAAAATACGGAGGATTTGTACGCGGGGCTGGAGCATACGGTGGTTCCCGGCGTCGTGGAGAGCTTGAAAATTATCACCGATCACGCTTCGACGCGCATTGCGCGATTCGCCTTTGAATATGCGCGCAAGAATGGACGCAAGAAAATTCACGCCATCCACAAAGCCAACATCATGAAGCTTTCCGACGGACTTTTTCTGAGTTCGATTCGCGCGGTAGCCGGGAAATTTCCGGAGATCGAGTATCGCGAGCTGATTGTGGACAATGCGTGCATGCAACTGGTGATGAATCCGGCGCAGTTCGATGTTTTGCTGCTGCCAAATCTTTATGGGGACGTGGTCAGCGACCTCGCGGCTGGATTGGTCGGAGGACTTGGCGTCGTGCCGAGCGGGAATATTGGAGATGTGGCCGCCCTGTTTGAAGCGGTTCACGGGACAGCGCCCGATATTGTGGGCAAAGGGATTGCCAATCCGACGGCGATCGTGATGTCGGCGGCTATGATGCTCAATTATTTGAACGAAAGCGAGGCCTCGCAGCGGATCCTCGGCGCTCTCGACAAAGTGTATCGTGAAGGAAAACACACCACGCGCGACGTTGGCGGATCGGGAACGACGCAGGAGTTTACGCAGGCGGTGATTGCGAGTATGGGTGGGCTCACGTAGCGCACGCTTCAGAGCCTGTGGGGCAACACAAATTTCCAACGGATTTGTAGCGCCCGCCATCAGGCGGGCATCGTAGATTCAAGCACATGCCCGCCTGAAGGCGGGCGCTACACAAAACAAAACCGGGTTACCACGCAGGCTGAACAGGCTGCGGAATACGCAGTTTATTTTGTCATTCCGAGTGAAGCGAGGAATCTCTCTTCGATTTAGCCCCATGAAAAGAAAGTGAGATTCCTCGCTTCGCTCGGAATGACAATATTCTGGAGAAGTTTTTTCCGCAGCCTGTGAAGCATGTGCCACTCAAAACCCAGCGGGCCGTTCCCCTGACACAGCGAAGATTTTCTCCAGCGCCAGGCCGGCGCGGCCCATAGTTCCCTCGTCGAAAAGACGGCCAATCAAGGTGACACTGTGAGGAACGCGACGCGGAGGCGAGAAAGTTGGGAACGGCTTGTTTGGATCTGGCGCCCAGTCGCTTCGCGCCGTGGAGACTTCAACGAAGCCCGCGCGCAATGTCAGCGAGGGATGTCCCGTGAAATTGGTGATGGTGAGCATTTCGTCGCGCAGCGAAGGCACCAGAAGCAAGTCCACGCCGGAGAAGACGCGCGCCATTTCCATCGCGACCATGCGGCGGAAGCGGTCGGTCTGCACAAAATCCACAGCCGAAAGAAAACGCGACTGGCGGAAAAAGTTGGGCCAGGCGTCGGGTACCTGAGCTTTTAGCTGGTCCACGCCGTGACTTAGCGTGAGCTCCTCGAAGGCAGCGGCCGACTCGGCAAAGAGGATCGTGTTCATCGAGTCGTAGGGCCAATCCGGAATCGACACCTCAACGGGGACCATGCCTGCTTTCCGAACCGCGTCCAAGGCGTTACGGTCCACGTCGGTTGCAGGATTCTCCTTCATCCAGCCGGGAAAATAGCCTACGCGCAGGCCCTGCACGCTGGCGCTGGAGTCAAAATCCAGCTTGCTGGGCACGCTCGATAAATCGCCCGCGTCCGGTCCGGAGATGGCGCGCAACACCAGCAGGGCGTCCGCAACGCTGCGGGTCATCGGGCCAAGCTTGTCCAGCGACCAACACAGCGTCATGGCGCCGGTGCGCGGGACACGGCCATACGTGGGCCGCAAGCCGGTAATTCCGCAACGCGTGGAGGGGCTCACAATGCTGCCCTCCGTTTCACTCCCGATCGCAAATCCCACAAGGCCCGCCGCAGTGGCAGCACCAGGGCCCGCGCTGGAGCCCGACGATCCTTCCTCCAGCAGCCACGGATTCATAGTTTGCCCGCCGAACCAGATGTCGTTGAGAGCGAGGGCCCCCATGCTCAGTTTGGCCACCAGAATTGCGCCTGCGTCGTGAAGGCGCTTGACCACTGCGCCATCGGCCGCAGGGATGCGATTGCGAAACGGCTCGGCTCCGTACGTGGTCGGAATTCCTGCGGTGTCCAGGAGGTCTTTGACGCCCCAGGGGATGCCGTGCAGCGGGCTACGGTACTTCCCTGCCGCGATTTCACTGTCGGCGGTCTTTGCTTGCGAGAGCGCGAGTTCTCGTGTGAGGGTAATGACGCAGCGCAGCTTGGGATCGAATTTTTCCAGGCGGTCAAGATAGATTTGGGTGAGGCGCTGGGAAGTAAGTTTTCGTTGTTTGATCCACTGCGAAAGCTGTGTCACAGGAGCGAACGCAATATCGTCGTCTTTGCCTGGCAATGGTCCTGGGTCGGAGGCATTGAAAAGGAAGCGGTCGCGCTCAGGGCCTCTCTTTTCTCCGGGCAGGACCGGATCCCAGCGGGACCAGGGAGCCAGCGCTGGATCCAGCGCGACCTTGCGCGGACCAGTACGCCGCTCGTAAACAGCCGCAAGATTCATCCGCCAGGTACCGGCAGCCTGGGCACGTTCCGCGGCCGTCAGATTTATTTGCACGAGCTTCTCTGCTTCGGCAAATGTTGCAGGCGACACTTCCGGTCCCGCAGGCGGAGAAGTGCCGAACGCGGGCGGCGCGCCGGGAGGAGTTTCAGCCGACTTTGGTGATTTGTTGCGGCATCCCGAAGCCGCGCCCAGCAAGGCCAGCGTGGAATAAGTTAAGAATTCCCGGCGCGATTTTGACATTTTTTCTCCAAATCGCTTTGATTCCAATGAGCGGCTAAAACACAAAAGTTTTTTAACGCACGATGATTGCGCAGATCAGCGGACTCGGGTGAACCACTCAACTCTTCATCGACGAATTCGTCGGCAATTTGGCGGCTTCGCGGCCCGCTATCCGTCCCTGAACCGCGCAGCGCGCGATGCCGTGCAAGCTGAATCCCCCCGCGGATTCGCCCCCGCAATACAAACCCGGTATGACATTGCCGTTGAGGTCCACGACTTCGCACTTCGCTGTGATACGCAGGCCCGCGCGCGAGTCGTGCACGACCGGAGTGGACCAAGCCGCATAAAACGGCGCTATCTGAATCTTGTACTTGGGCGCGGCCTTGCCGAAGTCCGGATCCTTTCCTGCGTCGACGTATGAGTTGTACTTCGCGACCGTGTCCTGCAGCGCTTCAGGCGGCATGGACTTGCGCTGATACTTGTTTACAATATTGCGCGCCAAATCCTCGAGCGTGTTTGCGGAAAAGAAAAATCCCGCGGCGATGTCCACATCGGGAGGAGCCGTGTTCCAGCCTTCGCGCTTCACGGCGTCGGCGTCGAAGATCGCCCAGATCGGTCCGCCTCCGTTCGTAGCCTCCCCGGTTCCTGCCATCGCGGCGTTCAGGAAATTTGCGGGATCCCATTTGATATTGGCCGCGTTGAGATAGCTTCCCGGGGTGTAGGGCTTTATGGCGCCGTAATTGTTCGCGGTGGGATATTGCCCCTTGGTCTCGTCGTAAAACCTGAGCCCCGCCTGATTCACAAGGATCACGTCGTTCCAGTCGCGCACCAGCAGGCCCGTGGAACCGGCGCGCGAGAAGACGGGACTGGCCGGCATCCACGCGAGATTGGAATATCCCTCGCGGCTGCCAATTCTGCCCGCTTTGGAAAGAGCTTCGCCGAATTCTCCGGTTTGATTGTAGGCGCCCCAGAGCGATGCTCCGAGGGCCATGGCCGCGAGTTCACCGCTGGCGTCCCGGGTTGAGTAAGCCTCGCCCATCACCTGATATTCTTCCGTGAGCCTGGGGTCGAAAATCCGCCGGAAGTTCACATTGCTGCTGTGGCCGCCCGTGCCGATGATGACGCCTTTTTTCACGCGTATGTTCAGGGTCTTGCCGTTATTCGTAGCAGTGATTCCGACGACGCGCCCTGAAGATTGGCATTCACGCACGATGCTGGTCATCCTGTGCTGCAAAAGAATTTGCGCGCCCAGCTTTCTGGCCGCGGCTTCCATCGGTCTGACGAACCCAATTCCAGCCGAAGTGGTAGTTTGTTTTTCAGGGGCGATCGGCACGCCGGTCTGCATCTGAGGCCACTGCATCGGAGCGGCATGGTTTTCCCGGGGGGCGGAATTTCCCGTGGCGTGGGCGCCGGCGTTGTCGGGCGTTTTCTCCACGAAAACAACGCCGTGCTTCATCAGCCATTCACAGGTGGGAGCGCTCATGTTGGCGAAGGCGCGGATGATTTCCTTGTCGTTGTAACGGTAATCGGGAAAGCCGTTGGGTTCCACGATGGACCAGTCGGTCAAATCCGCGAACAGCAGGTCCGGCGAATCCTTCACTCCATACTTTTCCTGTCTCGTGGTTCCTCCGCCGAGAGCGATGTTGCCGCCGCTGACGATGGCGTGTCCACCGACGTCGGTATTCACGTCCACGACGATAACGGACGCTCCATTTTCAATCGCTTCGATCGCCGCCGGCAGTCCGGTGGCGCCCGCGCCGATAATGACGACATCGGCTTCGTGGTCCCAGTGCGCGGGAACCAAAGCGCCGCTTCGCGCGGCTTCTTTTGGGACTGCCGCAATTCCGGCCAGGGCCGTAGCTCCCAGACCTGCGGCCGTCGTTTTGACGAAATTTCTTCGGGAGAGATTTTCTTGAGGTGGCTTGTTTTGTTTCATGGATCGCCCTCCGAATCCGAACGATTCTGGCCGGCCAGGATGTCCCGCGAAAGCGTAGCGTACCGCATTTCAAGGTGTGATGGGAACGGAGAGACGCTGTGCCTTCTCGTCCAAATCATTCGGGAACGGAGCATGGCGCGCTGAACTTTCTTCGCTCCTGGCGAGGTCCTGCATTTTTCTGCTTCGTTGGTGATTCAATGGTTCCCGCGTGCGTGTGCTCTGAGGAATCAAAAGCGGATGACAACTTCATTCGGTCCCGAAGGCAAACTAAATTTCGCGCCGCGCTCTTTGTTGAGTTTCAGGCTTGCGGGGATGTCCAATTCAGACAGGGGAATTTTTCTGGTCCACGAACCGGCGCTCCAGTAATCCGCTGTCGTCGAGAGGACTGCGCCCTGGATCACATATTTTCCCAGTTCTTCCACGTGTCCATCCCGAAATACGATGACAGCGCGCGGCAGTTCCGGCAGCTGCGGGGCTGCTGCGGCAGGTTCGGCGATTCCTGATTGCGGATTGGTGGCTTGCGGGGATTCAGGCCTCTCCGACTGCTGGATCGCCATTTGATTCCCGGTAAGCACCCGCACCCATTGGCCTCCATGGTTTTCCATAAGGAGCGGCTCGGCGGCATGCGCTGCGGGCGCAGTTGGTTGAGCGGGCTGCGCGACGAACTGCTGGACTTGAGGCGGCTCTGACGTTATCGAATCGGAGTCGATTTCGTCATCTGAATAAATGTATGGATAGACCAGAAATCCAGAATCATTCGAGAAGCGCCGATGGGACTGGCGGGCGAACCCTTCTCTTCCATTCAACCTGGAAGAAGACCGCGCTCGAGGAGCCGCGGTCGCTGCGCGCATGCCGCGACCTTGCGCGCGCGCGGACGGCGCAAGCAGCCACGCCGCAAGTATGGCAGCCGGCAGGACGATACTGAATCGAGAAATCATAAATGAGTTCGCGCGTGGATGCGGGGGAGTTTCACACGCCGGACTTCCCTTTTGCCTTACTGATGGCCAGCTTACTCCGAGTCATCTAGATATGCAATGCGGCGTGGAGCTGGTGATTGGTGATTGGTGACTAGTCACCAGTCACCCTTCACCACTCACAATTCATCGTCCTTCGTCTCGCGCGCGGCAAGCAGTCCGGCGAACGTCAGGGCCGCCGCCCCGGTGAGGTAATAGCCCACATACTGCAGGCCGTAATTCTTGGCGAGCCACGTGGCGATGTACGGCGCGAGCGAAGCCCCAAAAATTCCGGCGAAGGTGAACGTCAGCGAGCTGCCCGTGTAACGCACCGAGGTCGGAAAGAGTTCGGACAGCACCGTGCCGAGAGGTCCGTAGGTCAGGCCCATCAGGGATAGCCCGACAGTCATCATCAGAACGGCTCCGGCGGTCCCGGCGAGAAACATCGGGGCCATCACCAGTCCGAACGCGCCAATGGCCGCAGTCACCCAGAGAAGCGTGTTGCGGCGTCCCCGTTCGGCCAGGATCGCCCCTGCAGGAATAAAAATCGCAAAAAACAGGATGGCGAAAAGCTGCATCACCAGGAATTTCTGGCGGCTGTAACCGAGCGCGGTGGTGCCCCAGGACAACGCAAAAACTGTCATCAAATAGAAGATCACGAACGTTGCGAGCGCTACGAGTGTGCCTATCAGTACCGTTCCGGGGTGTTCACGAAACACCGTCAGCATCGGGACCCTCACTCGTTCCCTGCGGCTGAGCGCATCGCGGAACACGGGCGTCTCCGAAATTGTGAGCCGCACGTAGAGGCCGACGAGCACCAGCGCGGCGCTGGCCAGAAACGGAATGCGCCAGCCGTACGCAAAAAATTGATCGTCGCTGAGCCACCTCGACAGCGCCAGAAAAATACCCCCGGAAAAAAGGAAGCCGATGGGCGCGCCGAGTTGCGGAAACATGCCGTACCACGCGCGTTTGCCCGGGGGCGCATTCTCGATCGCCAGCAGAACGGCGCCTCCCCACTCTCCGCCGAGACCCAGTCCCTGCCCGAAGCGAAAAAACGCAAGCATCGCCGGCGCGGCCACGCCGATGGTGGCGTAGGTGGGCAGCGCGCCGATCGCAACGGTGGAGAGCCCCATAGTGAGCAGAGCCGCGACCAGCGTGGCCTTGCGTCCGACACGATCTCCGAAATGACCGAATAGCGCCGAGCCAACGGGACGCGCAAAAAACGCAATCGCAAATGTAGCCAGCGAGGCGAGCCTCGCGGAAGCTGGGTCCGTCGACGGGAAAAACAATTTAGGGAAAACAAGGACCGCCGCGGTCGCGAAGATGTAAAAGTCGAAAAACTCGATGGTCGTTCCGATCAGGCTGGCAAAAAGCACCTGGGCAGGCGTGTTGACAGCCACGCCCGCGGCGGGAGAGTCATGGCCAATCGCAACGCCGATGTTGGGAGTCTCAGGCAACGCCGTCCAGCTTACCTCATGTGCGCCTCGAATCAACTTCCGGATAGCCGTACTCTCTCTTTCGAAACCTGATGTACTTCGGCCGCGACCGCCCCGACCCGCGCAACCATGCCCCGCTCCAGAAAATGAGCCTCGCGGAAGCGCTCAAGTGAGACACGCTTCAGCCTGTTTGCTTTTGATTTTTGCAAGCTCCCCGCAAACCAAACAGGCCTGAAGCCTGTTCCACTGGAAATCTTCGCAATTCCAAGTGCAAAGCCGCATCCATAAATGGTAATCTCCGAGACCACCAATCGACTCAGCAACTCACGTCACTTTTCGGAGGGCCCATGTCCCGTCTTCGTCTTTTCCTGTGCGTGCTGGCGTTCGCTTCCGCTGCGGCGCTTTGTTCGGCGACAGATCGCATTCTCTTTTTGCATCTCGCTCCGTCGCAAGCATCGCTATTTATCTCCAACGCGGACGGCTCCGGAGAGCGGCCCCTCATGCAATCGGGCGCGCTGGATTACAATCCCGCATGGTCTCCAAAAGGTGATTGGATCGTGTTCACATCGGAACGCGCCGGCTCGGCCGATCTGTATCGCATTCACCCCGACGGATCGGGTCTCGATCGCTTGACGGACGATCCCGCGTATGACGACCAAGCCACCTTTTCGCCCGACAGTAAACAAATTGTGTTCGTCAGCACGCGCGCCTCGGGAACCGCTAATCTTTGGATCCTCGACGCGGCCTCTCACCAAGCAAAGCCTCTGACATCGGGCCATGGAGGGGATTTCCGGCCCGCTTGGTCTCCCGACGGCCAATGGATCGCCTTCTCTTCGGATCGCGACAGCACTCTTCCACCAGCGAAAGGGCGATGGGAGCGCCTGCACGTTGTCGACATTTACGTCGTCCGGCCTGACGGGTCGGGCCTGAAGCGGATTTCCGAGCACGGAAATTTTTGCGGCAGTCCCAAGTGGACGCGCGACAGCCAAAGCGTCGTCGCCTACTGCATGTCGGCCGAAGAAACCTGGACGTACCGTGTTGGGCCGGAGGACGGCGAGACCAATCTTGTGCAAATCAATATCGCCAACGGCAAAACGACCCCGGTGATTGCCGGTCCGGGCGTTAAAGAATATCCATCGGTGCTGACGTCAGGTGAAGTCGCTTACGTCCGCCGCCAGAGTCAGGTGCAGGGAGTCTTCTACGCAAGCGGCAAGGCCGGTCCTGCGGGCTCGGATGTGCGCTCTCCCTCGTGGTCGCCGGACAGCACTCAAGTCGTTTACAGCCGCTACACAACGAAACGCAACGCCGAACCCGCGAAGCTCTGGAGCCGAAATCCGAAGTATGAACTGTTCAACACAGAATTTTTGCCCGCGTATGATCCGTCCGGGCAGCGTCTCGCGGTGACGAAGATAAACCCGGACCAAACGGCCAGCTTGTTGATCATGGAAGAAGGAAAGTCGGCGCAGTCGATCCTGGAGCGCAAGGAGTTGATGCTGAGCCCGCAATGGTCTCCCGATGGCCGGGAAATCGTTTTTGGCATTGGCGCGTTCACTTCGTTTCTCGATTTTGCTGCCGGGGGGAAAAAGCCGATCGATCGAGTGAATGGCGGAGCGCAGGTCGGCATGATCAACGCCGACGGATCGGAATTTCACCTGATCACTTCGGGTCCCAATAACAACGCATTTGCTTCTTTTGCGCCCGACGGCAAGCACATCGTTTTCCGAACCGCGGGCCCTGACAGCGAAGGTTTGCGCATCATGAATCTCGAGGATCGCTCCATTGCCGTGCTGACCAGCAAGTACGACAACTTCCCTGCCTGGTCTCCGCGAGGCGATTTGATCGCTTTCATCCGCAAGATTGAAGGAAATTTTGAAGTGTTTACGATTCGCCCGGATGGAAAAGATCTGCGCCAGCTGACCAATAGTCCCGGCAACGAAGCGCATCTGGCCTGGTCGCCAGACGGGCAACGGCTTGCCTTTGCCAGCACGCGGATGGGATTTAAAGACGAAGCACTCTACTCAGGCGCGCCGCAGCCCTACGGCGAGATCTTCGTCATGCGCTATGACGGCACCCAACTCGAGCAACTCACCGACAACCAGTGGGAAGACGGCGGGCCTGCCTGGCAGCCTCGCAGCGAGAACTCGGCCGCCGCGGCAGCCCGCTCGAAATAACTTCGCCCGATCTATCTTTGGGGGCTACAGATAGCGCCCCCTATTTCTCCCGTCGCGGCTCCCACCGAAGGCCGAGGGAAATTGTCGGCTGATAGTACTCGCGCTGAATCATGTACTGCGAGCTGCCCTGATAGAAGCCAAAGACTTCGTTGTTGAGATTCAATCCGTAAGCTACAAGAGTCAGGCCGTGATTCATTCGAATGCTGCCCTGAGCGTCGACCTGGACATGCGTATAAAACCAGATGTCGCTTAGAGGTCCGTTCACCCCGCCGGGCAATCCGTCCGTAAATTGATAGGCGTATATGCTTGCTTGGTTATAGGAGACCCCTAAGCGGAAGGAGACACGGCCCCGGTCGTAAGTCGGGCTGAAGTTAAACGCGTTGGGAGAGGTTCGCGGCAGCATGGGGTGGTCCGAGCGATTGGGGATGCCGTTCGCCCTTGATGCGGTGTAGCCGTAGTTGGCGGACAGCCCCAGGCCTGCCCAGGCTCCGGGCAGCGATGAAAAGTGTTGCAGGTAAGCCACTTCAATCCCCGTAACCCATCCCGAGCCGGCATTGACCGGCTGAGAAACCTGATAATTGCCCGTTGTCCCTCCGGGCGGAGTGTAGTTGAAAAGGTCAGTCTGCGTATTCACGATGGGGTTATGGAGAAATTTATAGAAGTATCCGGCGGAAAAGACCCCGAAGGTGCTGAAGTAGTGGTCGTAAAGGACATCAATATCGTCTCCGGTTTCCGCTTTTAGGCTCGGGTTGTCGAGTTGGATGGCGAAGGGGAAAGTGCCGTTTCCGCTCGTGGTGATGTCAATTGCCTCGGCGATCTCCGTCGGATCGGGTCGGGAAAGACCCCGAGCATAAAAGAAACGAAGGTTGTCATTCGGAGTGATGGCGTACTTCAGCGCGGCGCTCGGCAAAAGAGTTATATATGAGCCCGTAAATCTGTCTGGCCCCACGGTATTACTGACTTCGTTGAACAAAAAATTCGTTCCGTTTTCGGTGGTGGATTCCACACGCAGTCCGGCGATCAGTCGCCAGCGGCTGGAAAGGTCGATCGAGTTCATGACATAGCCGGCCGCGACTTTCTCGATCAAATCATATTCCTGACCATCAGTCCCCTGCGTGCTGCTGGAATCAAACAAGGTCGGATTCGCCTGGGAAAAAGCGAAAGTGTTCTCAAAGCTCGGCTGGTAGCCCAAATTGTAGTTCCCGCCGTTGTAGTAACTGTGATTGACAATGGCGTTTGGGAAGGTGGACATAGGGATAAAGCCCGTTGAGAATTGTGAAGAGTTTTGAAGTGCGGTCGTATCCGGATTCAGCGTAAGCACATACCCGTCGTTAAACTTGTGCGCGTTCCGGAATCTTCCGCCGATTTCCAGGGTCGCCAGTTTCGAGCCGAGGTGATAGCGCTTGGCGCCGGACCCGGAGGCTTCAATATTCAGCTGCGCCGAGAGTCCCAAATTCTTCCGGATATCTTTGAGCACATAATTCGAAGGGTTGTTGATTTCGTTGAAACACTCCCCGTTCCATCGTGGCAGGAATTCGTTGGAGGTATTCGCCGGATCGTACTGGCACGAGCTGGTAGTAAACGTGTTCGGGTTTGCCTTAAAGTCCGCATCCTCAGAGGAAGAGTTGCCGTACCAACCACGAGACACGGCGACATCCCAGGCAAACCACGTCGACGTCAAATTGTGAACGCCCCCAAGAACAATGTTGGAGACTCCGATGTCCGGATTTCTTAGCTCCCCGTTGGCTGTCGGCGTGCCCGTGCATGGCGCTATGGTTACGCCTGAGCTATCCGTCCCGCAACCGACGTTGCCCGGGGCCAGCAATTGAATCCCGGGAGTATTGTCCGTCAACGAATATTTAAAGCGGTCGCCGTAATTGTGAAAGTCGGAATAGAACGCCCGAAGATAGATATTTGATGCTTCCGAAATTTTGTAGTCCGTGCTGCCGCCGAGTCCCCAGCGCGTCCGAAAATACTGATATTGACGAATGTCCATGCCGTCTTTCCAGTTCACCTGTTGTCCGCTGGCTAGGGTGGCGACATCGGGAACCGGTTCGATGTCGTCGATTCCGCGCCCGTTCCAGTCATAGGAGCCGCCGATCAGGGCGCCGAACTTCTTGTCCGGGCCAAACCGATACCCGATCGTGCCGGTATCTTCCGTGAGTCCACGCCCGTGAATGATCGGTGTATAGCCGCCTATCCCACCGAGCGAAATTGTGGGTTGCTCCGTAGCTACCTTGGTGATGAGGTTTACCGAGCCGCCGATCCCGTCGCCTTCCATATTCGGCTGCAGCGTTTTGCTGACCTGGACGGATTCCACCATATCCGCCGGAATCGCGTCGAACTTGACCTGTCGAACTCCCGGCTCAGGAGAGGGAACGTTTACACCGTCAATCGTGGCGTTGGTCAGGCGCGGCTCAAGTCCCCGGACCTGAACGTATTTGCCCTCGCCTTCGTCGCGCTCCAGAGTCACGCTGGGCAGGCGCCCCAGCGCGTCCGCCAGGTTGGCGTTCGGCAAGCTACGAATTACTTCCGCAGGCATCACTTGTACAAGATTGTCAGAGTTTCGCTCAATGTTGACCGCCTCGGCTTCGCCAGTGACTCGCTCCGCGGTCACCAAAATCGATTCATTTTGCGATGATAGCTTGAGCTTCGCGTCAATGTTCGCGGTCTGGCCGGCCTCCACGCTCACAGATTGTTCCAGCTTCGCGAATCCCACGTACGAAATCGTAAAATTATAAATTCCCGGAGCGAGATCGTTGATGTAGAACCGTCCCTGCTCGTCGGAAACCGCATTGAAAACGGGCATTGCGATTGTGACCTGCGCTCCCTTGAGCACGGCGCCACTTTCATCCGTGACGATTCCGGAAATCGCCCCCTTTTGCCCCTGCGCCGGGGCCGACTGCGCATGCCCCAACGTCAACAGAATCAAAATGAATATACTTATCCACTTCAATAAATCGGACGATCGATAACTCATTTTTTCTCCCCTGTCCGGTAATTTCAAGACTCCGACGGCACACCTGAAAACCGTGACGCGGGCTGCGGGGCGCGTCATCGTTGAAATGCACTCAATTCCATAGCGACATTTGAAATCCAGATTGTTAATGGAGCGTGACGATTTTGTTATGCCATTGTAAATTCTGTAATCTAAATCACTCCAGCCCTGCGGCGGAAGGCGTCACGATTCAGCGATGGTTGCGCGGAACGAGCATTGACAAGTCCCGGTGCGTCGGCAAGAATATGTTTCAGGAACCCTTAAATTTTGGAGGCTCGACGTGTCGTATTCGGCTCCCAGCATCGAGGAATTTCAGGCGGGAAAAGTCGTCAAGCACTCGCCCATTTCGACGGGCACGACCACCCAGAGGAAGCGCAAGCCCCATATCCTTGCGGTTATTAACGAATGCTGTACGGGATGCGCCGGCTCGCCA
>Ga0210396_10002690_pt1 | contig 17990 bp, 9 predicted proteins | sample IncBWH17OmetaG_FD_155466 | JGI IMG/M metagenome (GOLD analysis project Ga0210396, IMG submission 155466) | Forest soil microbial communities from Barre Woods Harvard Forest LTER site, Petersham, Massachusetts, United States - Inc-BW-H-17-O ... | reverse complement strand
GCGAGGTAGAACGCGTCGACGGCGCCGGAATAGGTGGCGACGTCGGATCTTGCCCGCTGGCGCTTGGCCCGCTCGATGTAACCGGTGGTCGCGACCGTCACCAGCCCGGCCATCAGGCCGATGATGACGATCACGATCATGATTTCGATCAGCGAGAAGCCGGGCTTATTGGATCGCATTACCGGCCTCCAGAATGGGAAGCACTGTCGCCATCACAATAAACAAAACAAACAAGGCGAGCACGACAATCAGCACCGGCTCCAGCACCGCTGTAAGCCTCTGAGCCGCCGATGAAACCTGTTTTTCATAATCTTTGGCCAGCCGCTCGAGCATCTCCTCGAGGCGGCCCGACTGCTGGCCCAGCGCGAATATCTGAATGACCAGCGGCGGAAACGCGCCAGTCTGCTCGAGCGCCTGGCCAATGTCACCGCCCGCTGAGACAGTGATCTCACATCGTCGCAGCGCATCGCGCAGAACGACGTTGATGGTGGTTCGCTGACTAATCTGAAGGGCACGGACGAAGACCACGCCGCTCCGCAAGAGCGTCGAGAGCACGACCGAAATGTGCACGATCGTCTGCTTGCGCACCAGTTCACCCAGCAGGGGAAGGCGCAGCAGCATCGCATGCCAACGAAACCGCACGGCGGGGCTTCGCATACTGAGGCCAACCGCCGTAACGATCACTCCGATGCCGCTCAGCAGGGCCCACCACCATGTCAACACAAAGTCGCTGGCGCCTTTGATCACCCGCGTCGGAAACGGCAGGGGGAGCCCCTGTTCGAGGAGCGGCTGGAGGATTTTGGGGACCACGAACGTCATGAGGAACAGGCTGGCAAAGATCGCGACCGTCGAAACGATTGCCGGGTAAATCAGCGCCGTGCCGATCTTGCCGCGAAGTTGTTCCGAACGTTCACGGAATTCGGCGAGCTGGTCGAGCGACGAGTCCAGCGTGCCGGCGTCTTCGCCCACTTCGGTGATGTTGACGCACAGTTCGTCGAAAACCCGCGGCTGCTCGCCCATCGCCGCGGCCAGCGACGCGCCCGCCGATACGCGATCCCGCAAGGTGACCACGACCGCGTGAAAGCGCCCCTTGTGCTGGCGGGCGATGGTGTCCAGCGCCTCAAGGAGCGGAACGCCGACGCCAAGCAACGTCGACAATTCGCGGACCAGCGTTGTGGCGTGGTGGCGCAGGCCGCGGCGCGACGACCATCGCGGCAAGGAACGGGTGCGTCCGCCGTCACGCCGCGCGGGCTGATAATCGCGCACGTCGCGCACGATCAGCCCGCGCTCACGGAGCAGTTCCCGCGCCTGCCGCGGTGTATCCGCGGCAATCGTGCCGCTCACGTCCTCGGTCGCAGGGTCAATCGCTTTGTACAGAAAGACTGCCATTCGGATCGACAACGTGCGTATGGCCGCCCTTGTGACACGGGTTTTTAACCCGTGCTTCCGGCTCTTGGCCGAAAGCGATTCGCCTCACTAAGGTTCTTCTTCTTGGAACGCTGCCTGCACGGGTTGGAAACCCGTGTCACGGGAAACGCTTGCGCCCCTCCCACCTTCGGGCGATTTGAGGGTGACGCGTTCGACTTCGGGAATCGTCGTGATGCCGGCCAGGATTTTTTCGATGCCGTCGTCGCGGAGCGTGCGCGTGCCGGCTTGAAGCGCCGCCTCTTTGATCTCCGCTGCCGACGCGCGAGCCTGAATCAACCGCCGGATGTCGTCGTTGAGCACGAGCAGCTCGAACGTGCCCAGACGGCCGCTATAACCGGTATTGCGACAAGCGGAGCAACCGGCGCCGTGGCGCATCCTCACCGTCGCCGCCCGTTCGGCGCCCAGCCATTCCAGCTCCGAGGGGTGGGGCCGGTAAGGCGCGCCGCAGCCATGGCAGACCCGGCGGACCAGCCGCTGCGCCAGCACGCCGACCAGGCTGCTGGCCACCAGATACGGTTCGATCCCCAGGTCGAGCAATCGCGTCACGGCGCTGGCGGCATCGTTGGTGTGCAGCGTGCTGAACACCAGGTGCCCGGTGAGGGACGATTGAATTGCCATCGTCGCGGTTTCCAGATCGCGAATCTCACCCACCATGATGATGTCCGGGTCCTGGCGGAGAACGCGGCGAAGGCCGCTGGCGAAGGTCATCCCTTTCTTGTCGCTCACCTGGGTCTGGCTGATTCCTTCGAGCTGATACTCGATCGGGTCCTCGAGCGTGAGAATGTTCTTTTCTTTGCCGTTGATCCGGTTGAGGGCGGAGTAGAGCGTGGTGCTCTTGCCGCTGCCAGTCGGACCGGTCACCAGGATCAGGCCGTGCTCGATCGTGATGAGCTGTTCGAAGCCGGCCAGCGTCTGTGGGTCCATGCCCAGTTCGGTGAGATCGTAGAGGCGGGCACTTTTGTCGAGCAGGCGGATCACGACCCGCTCGCCGTAGCTGGTGGGGAGCGTGGCGATGCGAAGATCGATGGCGCGGTCGCCGATCTGCGCCGTTGCCCGGCCGTCCTGCGCCAGGCGTTTCTCGGCGATATTCATCCGGCCCATCACCTTGATCCGGCTGATCACTTCTTCCTGGAGATTTTTGGGCAGTGTGTAAGCATCGTAGAGAACGCCGTCGATCCGCAGTCGGACCATCAAACGATCCTCGTGCGGCTGAACGTGCACGTCGGAGGCGTTGGTCTTCACCGCCTCGAAAAGAATCAGGTTCACCAGCTTGATGACCGGCGCCCGCGAGGCGTTGTCGAGCAGGTCTTCACGGCCGGACAACTGCCGGAGCACGTCCAGAACCTGGTCGGTCTCCAGAGTTTTGATGAACTCCTGGGCCTGCCCGGTCTGCTGCTGGTAGGCCTGGTTAATCGCGGCGGTGATAGCGGAGTACGGTGTGAACAGCGGCTTCACCGGGCGCCCGAGCATCCGATGGACCACCTGCACCTGTTCCCAGGCATGAATGTCCGAAATCGCCAGCAACAGTTGCCCCTCGTCGCCCGCCAGGCCGAGGATCTTGTGCCGTCGGGCAAACGAGATCGGCACGGCCGCAAGGAATTCGCTCGAGGTGGGGTAGGCGCTGAGGCTTGGCGCGAAGCGGATGCCGAGCGCCGCAGCCAGTGCTGCGGCTGCCTCGTCGTCCGAGACGCCTGCTTTGCGCGCCGCTGACAGAAGCTCGTCAATCTTTCCCCGCTCGGGAAGGACAGTCCGGTCCTTCCCCGCCTCATTCAGCCGGCGGGCCAGCGCGAAGCGAAGTTTATCGAACAGCAACTGCATGATGTGCTATCGCATGGGAACCGGGTGGCTGAGAGGAAAATCCCCCGGCAAATCCGCCGATCTTGCACTCTTCCCGGAAATGTATTTGAGGTCCTCGAACTTGTCGTCGCGCAAAATCACCGGGCGGATGAAGACAAACAGCGTCGATTGATTGTCATTGGCCGTGTGGGTTCCAAAAAGCCAGCGAAGGAACGGGATGTCGCCCAGAATGGGAATGGTGCTGGCGCTGCTGGAGGTGCTTTTTGTGGTGAGACCGCCGACGACGATGGTGTAGCCGTCGGGGATGGTGACCGAGCTGTCGACGGCGTTCTTCTGGCTCGGCGGAGGCAAGCCATTCGAAGCCTGGCCGGTGAAATTGCTCAATTCGATGCTGTAGGCGAGCTGGAGGTAATCGGCTTCGCTGATGTGGGGCTCGACGCTGATGGTCGTTCCCGCTGACGCCAGGCCGCCCAGGCTCGTCAGCGACTGGACGCTGCTGGCGTCGAGGATCACCGCGAACGGCTGCTGCGCCACGCTCTCCAGCTTACCTTTGCCGTTGTCATTGACCAGAAGCTGCGGCGCTGAAAGGAACCGCGCGCGCGAGTTGGTCGCCAGCGCGTTGATCACGATGTCGGCGATGTGAGGGCTGAGCAGCGCGAACGTGCCGCCGGGGGCGGCGACGGGCGTCAAACGGCCGGTCGTAGGATTGACGGTGCTGATGCCGAACGAGCTGAGCGCCAGGATCTGATTCCCATCTGAACCGCCCAGCTTGGCGATGTCGACGCCGAACGTGAAGCCGTTGGAGGTATCAAGGGTCACGATGGTGCATTCAATCTGCACCTGCGGCCGGCGCTCGTCGAGCCGTTTGATCAGGGCCGCATACATCTGCTGCACCGGCGGGGGGGCTACGACGATGATGCTGTTGCTGTTGGCGTCGGCGGCAACAGTGGCGTTCTTGCCTCGCACTGACGTCACGGGTGTTCCCTGCGAGCCGGAAGAAGCGTTCGTGTAAGGCAGCGCCGGGGAAACGTATTGGAGGTTTGAAGCGTTGCCGACGGAAACGCCTGAGGAGGAAACGGTCGAAGAAGCAGCGCCGGCGGACATCGACGGGTTGGCTGTCGGCGCGTTGCCGCTCAGGGCGGCGGCGGCGCCGGCAGGGTTGGGCGAAAGTGCCGCCGTCGAATCGGGTGAGAGTTGGGAACGACTGGAGGGCACGCCGCCGCCGGTGGACCCCACGCCGCGCGGCGTGCCGCCCGGCTGCGCTCCACCCGTCGTGCCTTCCTCGGGCTTCTCCTGGTTCGCGCTCTCGCCCAGCAGGCCGGCGATGGTCGCCAGCACGTCCGCCGCCTTCGTGTTCTTCAGCTTATAGAACTGAATCGGGTTTTGCGATTCGGGAAGCGCTGCATCGACCTGCGGGAGCAGATCGGCGATTTGTTTGTGAATTTCGGAGGTGGTCGCCACCACCAGCGCCGCCGAGTCCGGGTCCGCCACCGCCTGATATGCGCGCTTCGCCAGTGCCGGCCCGATCAGCCCCTTGATCAACCGGTCCAGATGATCCGGTGAAACGGCGCGAAGGTGATATACTTTGGTCTGCAAGTCCGGCGACTTGTCCAGCTCGGAAATCAATGCAACGATTTCCTGCATCCGTCCCGGGGGCGCCACGATCGCGATCTGGTTGGTCCGCTCGTCGGGGCTGAGCGAAATACCCGAAAGCGTCCCGCTACCCCATTGGTAGGTCTCGCGGCTGGTCAGGAGCTGCGTGACTGCCGTCGCGACTTGCGCCGCCTCCGCCTGCTTTAGAGTTACGAATCTGACCTCGACCGCCGGCGCTTCCGTGTCGAGCTTGCGGATCAACGGTTCAACCCGGCGGATGACGCTGGGGTAATCCCCGAGGATCAGGACCTTTTGCCCGGCTTCGGCCTGAACGTACCCGCCGGGCTGAGTGAGGAACGGGCGCAACGCCTCGGCGACTTTGCTGGGATCGTTGTGCGACAGCACGAAGACCTGCGCGATCGGCCCCTCCGCGGGGACCCCCGCGTCCACCGGCTTTGCCACCCCGGCGAGCGTCTGCGCGGCGACGATCTGCTTCCATCCCGGCTCCTCGGCGTCCACCAGCGCAAGCTGCTTCATGCGCAACGCGCTTTGAAGGATTCCCATCAGCGCGCTCTCGGGCACCTTGACGGGAACGCGGATCACGACTTTTTTCCCGCGGATCGTTTCGTCGTAGAGAATCGGAATGTGCAGGCGGCGGGTGACGATGTCAGCCAGGACCGTCACATCGATCCCGTCCGCTGGAAAATCCATCGTCACCAGATTGCCGGACGCGGGCAAGGTCGTGGGTGAGCTGCTTGCACCCGCCTGCGCGCCAGCGCGGGCTGCAAGTACAGCAACCAATATCAGCATCGAGCAAATGCGCATTGACAGGAGGGTGGCGGCGACGCCCTGCAAGTTACCACAGGATCTCATCGGACTCAATTAAAATCATGCCATCTCAAGAAGATGCGCCATCTCGCGGACAAGGAAAAACGCCGCAGAAAACCGAAATTCTATTGACAACCTCACCGCCGCAAATGTAGCGTGATCGCTCAGACGGCGGAGATGCGCGTTCCCTTTCCCGCGGCGTAACCGCAGGGTCCCGGCGATGGCGTTTTGTCCGGGGCGTTTCGTCGCGGGGCGCTCTCTCATCATCGCAACACAGAGCAGACTTCGCGCGGTGTGTTCTTCAACTGGCAATATTCGACTTGATGTGGCGTTAGCATAGCGCGTTATTGCGCGGGTCATCATCGTTCGCCCAAAGTGCAAATAGGTTCCCCTTAAGCGGCTGAAACATGGAGGTCGTATGGCTCGGCGTTCACTTCCACAGCCCATTTTGATTTTTGCGGTGCTTTTGGTCGCGGGGCTTGGCCGGCTGGCTGATGCGGCTGCCCCAATGTTGCTCTCGGCGGCATCGCGGATGGTCCACGGGTCGGCCGGGACTTTCGACGTGCAGCTCCCGCAGGGAAGCCGCACCGGCATCGAGTGCCGCACGCTTGCCAACGGACTGACGATCGTCCTGACCTTCGATCAGCCGATCGTGCACAGTATGGCTGCGGTTGTGTCCGGCGCGGCGACGATCAACGGCTTGCCCAGCCTCTCGAACCGCACCATGACCGTACACCTCGTCGGGGTGAAAGACGCCCAGTCCATCTCACTGAACGTGTCGGCGACCAATGCCGCCGGGCAATCGCTCCGCTCGAAACGAATCCATTTCCGCGTGCTTCAGGGCGATGTCAATGCCAGCGGCGCCCTCAGCGCCGCGGATGTTTCGATCTGCAAATCCGCGCTGGCCGCCGGCTCGACCGTGAACGGCGGGAATTTCCGCTGTGATTTTGACGCCAACGGACTGCTCACTTCGGCGGATTTGAATGCCGTCAAATCGCTGGTAGCCGGCGGAAGCACAGTCGTCGGAGGCCCGGCCGCCGGTTCGACCCCAACCATCTCATCGATTGCCAATCAGACCGCGATCTCCGGACAGCCCATGAGCCCGGTCGGCTTCACCGTCGCCGAGACCGGAGTCGATCCCAGCACCCTGTTCGTCAGCGCCGTCTCCAGCAATCAAACGATCGTCGCCAACGGCAACATCGTTCTGGGCGGCAGCGGTGGTTCACGCACCATCTCTCTCACGCCTGCTTCTGGAATCACCGCCACCACGTCCTGCACCATCACCGTGACTGTTTCTGACGGGGTAAACCAGGCACAGACCAGCTTCACGACTACGGTGCTGCCTCCGCCCACGGTTTATCTGGCCACACTCCAGCCGATCCCCGGCGTCACCTCCTTTGGCTCCGGCTCGGCAGTTCTGACCCTCAGCGGCGATCTCACCTTCGCCAGCCTCAAGTACAGCTATTCCAATCTCGCCGGCGCCGACTCTGACGACGCGGTCTATGCTCCCGGCGACCAGGTCCTTTTCGATATCCCGGTCGCCAAGGCCGAGGGCGATTTACAACCTGACGGCTCCTACAAGTGGGTGTTCGGCTCCAACGCCGCCCAGGCCATTGCCGCGATCCAGGCCAACCAGGCCTATCTGACCATCGAGTCGGCCGCTTATCCCTCCGGAGAGCTGCGCGGGATTTTCCAGAAAGTGGTGGGCTCGCAGACGTTCACACCGCCGCCCCCGCCCCCGGCGATTACCATCAATCCACCGACACCTTACGACGCGTCGCGGTTCCTCCAGCAGGGCGCGTTCGGCGGGCAGATCGCGGAAATCAACGCGCTCTCCAACCCACTGGCTGCCAACGCCTCGACCGCGTTGAATGACTGGCTCACCGGTCAGTTCAACATGCCGATGCCGATCGCCCCGGCATACGACGCGGCCACGCCCAGTTACTCCAGCTCCTCGATGTACCAGTGGATCTACAACCGCGTCACCATGCCGCAGCCGCCCAACAACTATGGCGATTCCCTCATCGACGATCGAATCCACGAAGCCTGGTGGAGAAATGCCGTCGCCGCGCCCGACCAGCTCCGCCAACGCGTCGCCACCGCCCTCAGCGAGATTTTCGTCGTCTCCGAAATCGACGACAACATCGACGGCAATCTCCCCGGACTCGCGACGTACTACGACATGCTCGCCGATGACGCGTTCGGCAACTTCCGGCAGTTGCTGTCGGACGTCACGCTCCACCCGATCATGGGCGATTACCTGAATTTCAAAGGCAATGCCAAGGCCACCCCGCCCGCCTCGACCAACGAGAACTACGCCCGCGAGGTCATGCAACTGTTCACGATCGGGCTGTACATGCTTCAGCCCGACGGCACGCTCATGCTCGACCAGAACGGCCAGCCGATCCCGACCTACGATCAATCGACCATCACCAACTTCGCCCAGGTCTTCACCGGCTGGAACCAGAATAACACGTCGGTCAACGTCCCGACTCTGATTGCCGGCAACAACGTCAACATCGACCCGCCGGTCATCTCGAATTTCGGCAGCTTTTACCAGAAACGGATGGTGCTCAGCCCAAGCAACGGCAGCAACCACTCCGGCACGGTCAAGTATCTGCTGGGATATACGAATAGCGGAGTTTGGAACGGCACCTACCCCAATGCCCCGACGTTTCCCGCCGCCACCCAGCCCAGCTACATTCCCGCCAACGCCTCACAGACCGCCACCACCGCCACCAGTGAATTGAATTTCGCGCTGGACGACATCTTTAATCATCCCAACGTCGGTCCCTTCATCTGTAAGCAGCTCATTCAGCGGCTGGTGTGCAGCAATCCCAGCCCCGCCTACGTCTATCGCGTCGCGCAGGTCTTCAATAACGACGGGACGGGCGTGCGCGGGAACATGCAGGCCGTCATCACCGCTATCCTCACCGACTACGAGGCGCGGAATTCCGCCCTCCTGGTGCAACCCGGCTATGGGAAGATGCGCGAGCCGATGGTTCGTATCGCCAACGTCCTTCGATCCTGCAACGGATTTTCCAACAGCGGGAAGTGGTTCATTGGCAAGACCGACAACACCCTCTCCCAGACCATCTTCCGCTCGCCGACCGTGTTTAACTTCTTCACACCGGGCTATGCCCAGCCGGGACTAGTCCAGCAAAATGGCATTGTCTCCCCTGAATTCCAGATCATCTTCGAGACGACCATCATCAACGCCCAGAACATGCTCTACACCGGTATCTACGCCAATTACAACACAAATCCAGTCTCGGGAACCGGTTTCAGGGGTGATGCTTACGGCGGCGATGTCTATCTTGACTTCTCTACCGCCGGCAACGGGCTGACCAACGTCGCCCAGAGTCAGGGCGTCGGTCCGTTACTGGATCGCGTTTCGCTATTACTCAACGGCGGGCCTCTCGATCCGAACGTCAAGAGCCGCATTCAGCTTTTCATCGCGTCCAACATCAGCCCGACAAACTATCTGGCCGAGGCCCAGGCGGCGGTGCACCTGGTCGCCACCGCATCACAGACCGCTGCCCAGAAGTGAATCGCGATATCGACCGCCAGAATTTGTCGTTTCGCAAGGAGCAACCATGAGCCGCCGACGACCCGCCACCCCCGAGCACCTGGACCCCACCCGCCGCGAATTCCTTTGGAAAGGTGCCTGCGCGGCCCTGACAGCGACCGGAATCGCAAGCACGATCTGGGACCTGCGGCTCATCAACGCTGCAGCGGCACAGACAACCCAACCAACCTACAAGGCGCTGGTCTGCATCTTCCTGTTCGGCGGCAACGATGCCAACAACATGGTCATTCCCACTGATGCGACATACGCCAGCGAATACGTCCCCTCCAGGGGCGTTCTGGCCATTCCCGCAGTCGGTCAGCCCGGCGGTGTCATCCAGCTCGTGCCTCCGACGGGAAACCCCGCCGTCAACCTCGGCCTGCACCCCTCCTGTCCGGAGCTGGCCAGCCTCTTCACTTCCGGCAACCTTGCCCTCCTCTGCAACGTCGGGACTCTGCTCGCCCCGCTGAATCGGACGCAATATCTAAACCACAGCGTCGCCGTTCCTCCCCAACTGTTCTCGCACAACGACCAGCAGATCGAGTGGCAGACCTCCGTCGAGGACCAGCCGCCCGCCACGGGCTGGGGTGGCCGCAGCGCCGACCTGCTCTATTCTCTTAATAATTCCAACAACGTCTCGATGAACATCTCCCTCAGCGGCGCCAACACGTTCGAGGTGGGCAACGTGATTCATGAATACAACGTCTCGACCAACGGCGCCATCTCGATGAACATCTCCGGCAGCTCGCCGGGTCCCGCGCAGCTTCAGGCGCTTAAGGACCTGATCGCCATGAACCACAACAATCTCTACGAGAGCGCCTTTGCCAGCGAGATGAACACTGCCATCGGCGACGCGCAGGCGCTCAACAGTGCCATCGCGCCCACCGCGTCCTCGACCTTCTGGACGACGCCGTTCCCGAACAGCTCTCTGGGCAGTCAGCTCAAGATGATCGCCCGCCTGATCGCCGCGGCGCCGGCGCTCGGGCACAACCGCCAGATCTTTTTCGCCTCAACCGGAGGCTTCGACCTCCACAGCGGCCAAGGCGCTCAGACCGGCGCTCATGCCAACCTGCTCCGCGACCTCAGCACCTGCATGAACGCCTTTTACGCCGCTTCCGTGCAGCTCGGAGTCGCTCCCAGCGTCACCGCCTTCACGGCGTCCGATTTCTGCCGCACTTTCCCCGTCAACGCCGGCCAGGGCTCCGACCACGGCTGGGGAAACCACCAGCTCATCCTCGGCGGAGGCGTCGTGGGCGGGCAAATCTACGGCACCTACCCCAGCCTCGTCGTCAACGGCCCCAACGACACCAGCACAGGGCGCTGGATTCCCACGACCAGCGTCGACCAATACTCCGCCACCCTGGCCAAGTGGTTCGGCGTCAGCCCCGGCAACATGCCCACTGTCTTCCCCTACATCGGCCGCTTCGCTACCGCCGATCTCGGGTTCATGGGTTAGCCGGCCCTTATCCCTCCGCCCGCTTCACATGTTGCACGTCCAGTGCCTTGTCGATCTGGTCGCGGCACTCGGTCAGATGGGCGCGGGTTGCAAAGTCGAGCCGAATCTCCCCATCAGGCTGTTTGGATTTAGCCAGGACGTCGTTGATCCGATCCCCCAGGTCCCGCAGCGTGAGCCGGACCATGCTCTGAAGGTCGGGAGACATCAATCCACCTACCCGCGCATTCGACGCGGCAATCAGGTACGCCAGGTGCTGCCGCTGAAGGTTCCGCCGGATCGATGAGATCATCGGCTTGGCATCCGTGTACTTCTGCTCGCCGCTGGTGTTTCCCAGCTCTGTCCAGATCACGTCGCGCACGCGCGTCAGCAGTTCGGCGCTGGTGAATTTGTCCTCGGACTTGCTTTTCAGCTCCGCATCATAAACCCGCTGCAAGACGTACGGCGTGCACAGGTTCATCAGCGCATAAGCCTGAAGGTTGCTGATCGCCTGGTGGATCGGGTAATCGACACGGACAAACACGTCGCCCAGCCCGTCCAGCCCCCAGTCGCGGCTCGGGACCAACTCGTTGAGCAACTCCGGATCGGTGGTGAAGTACGTGTCGCTGAAGATGGTCTCTCCCAGCATCCTGACGGCTTCCCGCTGCTGCTTGGGATCGACCAGGACGATGGGTGCGACAGCATTCGGATCGCCGATGCGGTTGCGGTTGAAATACTCGCCTCCGGGCACGCGGCTTACGTACAGCATATTGCGCGCCTTCTCGCTTATCACCATCCCGTACGACTCCAGCAGGTAGTGCCGCGGCTGCTCTTTGCGCTCGCCCCACTTGTGCACGTCTTTCAGAATGCCGTCGCACAGATCGATCCGCGCCTTGGCCCACCCCAGCGGATCGGAGCTCATGTCGAACCGGTTGCTCAGCGGGTCGGGCGAGAGCATCGTCGTGTCTTCGTCGGTCGCGTACGCGTTCTGTTTCTGCGTGCATTGTGCGGTGATTTTCGCCAGCATCTGCTGTTCCCCGCCCTCCTGGGGGCCGGGGACGCGGTAGCCGTACTCGATCGCCCAATAGTCGTAGGGGCCGATGCACGGCGTGCAGAAATGCCGCACCTTCTCCACGTCGTCGCCGGGGAAATAGAGATTGGGGTTGTAGTCCATCACCGACGCGGTCGTCGGCTCGTCGGTGGAATCGCGGCGATGCCTGATCTCGTCCATCGACAGCCAACTCGACGCTTTGAAATTGTGCCGAAGCCCCAGCGTGTGCCCGACCTCATGCGAGATGATCATGCGGATGACTTCGCCGATCAGCGGCTCGGGGATCTTCCGGCCGGTTGCGCCGGCCAGGACGTTGCCCATCGCCAACTCGCGGTGCATTCCCGCGGCGTAGTTGCACATGGAGAACTTCTGGAATCCCGCCGCCGGCCTCTGGACACGCGGGGTCGCCGCAACCTGGTCGTCCATCGCGAACGGTCCGCTCATCCGCTGGCCGGTCTGTTTCACCTGCGAAAGCGTCTGGCCGAAGGGGACATAATCCGGGTTCTGCTCCAGGAAACTCATCACGTCCGGCCCGAGCGTCGCCGCCGCCGGCCCGGGTCCGAACACGTCGAATTCCTCGCTGTAGATGCGGAGCATCGAGTCGTCGAAAGCGATCTCCGCGTTGAGCACCTGCCCGGTGCGCGGATCGACGCGGGACATCGCCACCGCAAAAGGATCGCCGGTGATGATCCAGCGCACGAAGTTGTATCGCGCGTCCTCCGGATCGACATGAGCAAACTCGTTGTCGTCGGTCTGCTGCTCGACCACGATGGCGTTGGAAATCCCGATCTTCTCAAACGCCTTGTTCCATTCCGTGACGCCCTCGGCGACATACTTTCGCCACTGGAGCGGCACCGTCTTCTCGACGATGAAAACGATCGGCTTCTCGGGCGGCGACAGCTCCAGCGTCGCGTCTTTCTTCTTCAAGTCCCAGCGGTTGATGAACCGTACGATGTTCTCGCGCTCGCTATGTTTGATCCCCCAGTCCTGCTGGACGGTCGGAAAGTAACCGACCCGCTCGTCCGCCACCCGCGGTTGATAGATGCCCAGGGGCGGCAGCCGCCGGATCGCGTAGGAAATCCCCAGGTTCGTTCCCGAGCCGTCGCGGCGCATGAACGCCAGGTCCACGTCGACGACGACGTTCTCCGGAAATGATTTGACCTTGGTGAACCGCGACAGATCGCGCCGGGGGCCGGCAATGCCGCCGAATCCCATTGTCTGCGGCGAGAAGGGCGGCGGCAGCTCCCCCAGCGATCCCAGCATCACCTGCCCCAGGTCCACGACCGGGTCTCCCTGCGGAGAGAACGTGATCACGGGCATCGCCGCCAGGAACCCTGCCGTGTGCGTCCGGCTCACCAGTTCGCCCGCCGTCGTGTTCGGCTTGCTGACATACTGCGTGTCAGGAGTCGAGATGACAACCCGCCGGTCCTGAAGCTCAAAGCGAATCAAATATTCACCCCAGTTCATTCCGGCGCTCTCCCCGCGGGAGATCGTCGAAACCAGATACAAATCCTGGTTCAACAACCCGCGCGGAATCTGCCCCAATAGCTTCGTCGCATCGTGATTCGGATCAGCCGGATTCGCCTCATAAAGCGTAATCAACCCCGGTACCGGTACCAGCCCCCTGATGGTCGTGCCGAAATCCGGCAGCGCCGGGGCCGCGCCTGGCGCAGGCGCCGGCGGCCCCGCTGACGGCGCAACCTGCGAATGACCCACAGCTGTATTCACCAGCAGCGCAACCCAAAACAATCGACCATATCGACGACTCAACATTTGAAGCCCTCCGAACGAGGTTTTTCCAGCTTGAGACGAGAACCCGGCCCCCTCAAGGCTGTCGATTGTACCACACACACTCCAACGCCGTCGCCCCCTTCGGGTATAACCGTACGGGCGTGTTTCGATATCCAATCACAGAGGAAAATCATGAATCACGAGATTTCCCGTCGTACGGCGTTGGGCCTGGGGGCTGCGGCCGGTGTGAGCGTCCTGCTCGGATCCAGAGCCGTCGCGGCCGAGGAAAAACGCCGCGTCATCGTCTGGTCTGAAGGGACCGAGCCGGCAAAAGTCTACCCCGACGGCATCCGCGGCGCCATCGCCGCCAGTCTCAAGCCGCTCGACGGGTGGGAAATCATTACCCGAACCATCACCGATGACGCCCAGGGCGTGCCCGAGGAAGACCTCGCCAAGACCGACGTGCTTGTGTGGTGGGGCCACAAGCGCCACAACGATATCAAAGACGAAACCGTCGATCGGATCGAGAATCACGTGAAAGAAAATGGCATGGGCTTCATCGCCGTGCATTCGTCACATTTTGCCCGGCCTTACAAGCGATTAATGAACACGCCGTGTAGTTGGAGCCATTACGTCGACGACGGCTCGTTCACACAGATTCTCGTCATGACCCCAAAGCACCCGATTGCCAAGGGTGTCGAGGATTTTCAGATCCCCCACAACGAGCGGTACGGCGACCCGTTCCGTTGCCCCAAGCCCGAGACCGTCATCTTCGGCGGGATCTACACGTTGCCGGACGGCTCCCGGGAATTCTCGCAGCAGGGCCTGGTCTGGACCGTCGGCAAGGGCCGCGTCTTCTACTTCCAGCCCGGCCACGAAACCTATCCGATCCTCTTCCAGAAGGAATGCCAGCAGATCATGCGCAACGCCGTCCAGTGGTGCGCCCCCGAACGCGCGGCGGTGTAACGCCATCGCATGCGCAGCATTCCTTTGTTCGGTGAGCCGCCACGCTTGCGGGGCGCGTCCGGAAGCGGCTCCGGACGCGCCCCGCAAGCGTTTGGTCAGCCCCCTTCGCCTTTCAACCGAACCGAAACCGTCTTGATCTGAAACGGGGATAGATCGAAATTCACCTGTTTCCCCTGCGCCGACAAATCTGCCAGATGATCTTCCATGAAGTTCACCTCCTTCGCGGAGGCAACCTCGCTCGGAAATGCCAGCATCACGTCTTTCGTATCCCGCCCTGTCGCTTCATAAACGCGCACAAGAACCGCGCCGTCACGGCCGTCCGTGACCGACGAAATCACCGCATTCGGATTCGAGACTTTGACAAAGCTCCACAGCGATGCCAGCTTCCCCGCATGCGGCGCGGCGGTCCGGCAAATCAGCGGGTTATTCAACTCCATCCCGTCGCGCCAGACCTTCGCGTCGCGCCAGTCGCCGCGGTGCGGCGCAATCGCGTAGTGCAACGTCCGCTCCTGTCCGATTCCAAATCCGCTTTCGGAGCCCATGCCCGGCTCATACCCGCCGCCGTAACCGTACGCGCCCAGCGTGTGAGCCCGAAGCAGCGACACGATCATCGTGCCATCCGACACGAGATTGCCCGGCAAACCCACGTTCAGCAGCGCCACTCCTCGATCGGAATTCCCGTAATCCACCCAATCCTGCGCCGGATACTCGATCCCCTCGGCCCGCTCGATCGCGCCAAACGGAATCGATTGCGTGCTGCGCCCGTCGTGAATGCTGGTGGGAAATGAAGCCTGGTAGCGGACGAACTTCGAGTTGTTCACCAGGCGCGTGGTGATGTCGATTCGGGGCGAGCCGGCAACGAGACGCACCGTCGTCCCAAACTTCCCGCTATCCAGTGGATGGGCAACCGAGAACTCGCAGAACACCGGGCCCTTCAAGATCGTCCCCGGCTTCCCGGAGAACTCCGTGCTGAACATGTCGACGCCCGGCTTGGGGAGCGGCTGCTTCGCCGTCATCGCGATACGGCTGCCTCCATCCAGACCGTGATACGGCTCCCATAGGTCCCCGTGATCGTCCTGCCGGTCGACCACGTTCCCCGGACCGCTCAGCGCCTCCCAGTCTCCGTCCTTGACGCGAATGCTTTTGATCGCACCGGTGCTCGCGTCGACCGTCACGCGATAATTCTCGTTCTCCAGCGAATCGGCGTCGGCTTGAGCTTCCGCAGCCGCGATTGCTTCCTGCCGCGGCGTCGCGTGAAAAACCGCATAACCCATCGGGGGGATATCCCGCGCCACGAACGCGATCCGCGCCTCCTTCAGTCCACCATCGGGATTGCGGTTCGCGCTGATGAGCTGAACCGCCAAAGCCTTCCTATTCGAGTCGGCAATGGCGACCCCCTTCACGCCGGAATCGGCAAATCCGAGATTGACCTCCACCAGCTCGCTTCGCGGCCACGACAGCGTATTGAACACCACGATCGGCGTGCCCTGGCCGCTTGTGTCAACCGAATCCGCCAGCCGATCCCAGCTTTCGTCGATCAGGTCGTCGGCAATCTTTTTCGCGAACTCGTAACTGCGAACCGTGTCCTCATAGACGTGATCGGTCATCACACCCGAAGCCGTATCGTGCGTCTCGCTGAAAAGAACCGGCTCCCATCCTTCCCAGAGGCGGCGATGCTCGAACGGCTTGCCCAGCCATTGCGCGACCGCGCCCAGTTTCTCCGCCGTCGTCAATAGCCGCTCGTCGGTCCGCATCCACTGCTTCAGCTCGATCCGGCTGCTGTAGGTCCCCTGGAAAATCGGGTTCATGTCCCCCTTGAACGTCGGCAGGTCGGTTCGTTTCAGCACGACCGCCTCGAACTGCGACGGCACGCCGAAGCGGATGTTGAACGGCAGCCGCCCGCCCGCCTGCGCCTCGCGCATCATGACCGGCAGTTGCTCCTGCGGGTCGGAAACGTCGGCGCCAGAATAGACTACGCGGTCGTGGCCCTTGGAATTGACGTCCAGTGCCTTAAACCGGCGCTTGGCATACTTCTCGAAGTCCTCGATCTTCTTCGGCACTCCATAGAAATCCCCATACCCGAACGGCTCCCAGAAGGCGGGGATTTTGCTCCCGTCGATCCCCTCCCAGAGAAACTCCGACGGAAAACTTTGTTTCGGCACACCGCGGAAGAACCAGAAGGAGGTGTACCCTCCGAGCTTGTATAACTGCGGCTCCTGGGCGTGATGCCCAAACGTGTCCAGTAGCCACGCGATCTTCACGTCGACGCCAAGCTTCTCTCGATAGTATCCCTTCCCGTATTGGATCTGCCGGATGAACGTCTCCCCGCCCGGCTTGCTTACGTCCGGCATCACGTCCATCCCCAGCACCAGCTCCAGCCGGCCTTCCTTGACGAATTGCCGGAACAGACCCTCCTGCTCAGGAAACCGCTCGAGGAACGGCTTCACATACGCCACCTGGTCCAGCACGAATGTGTAGTCCGGATATTTCTTGAGAAGCTGGAGTGCGTGCTCGATATTTTGCAGTCCCATCTCCAGATACTCCTCGCGGGTCTTGAACACCGCGCCTTCCCAATGCGTGTGCGGGATCACCCACATCGTGTCCGGCGGCGGGGAAGCCGGCGCGTCCGCGCCGAAGGAAGAGGAGATCCAGAGAACGGACGAAATGGATATGACAGCCGAAAGTGGCAGGGCGCGGAGGGTGATCATGCGAGTTTTGTAAATCCGCATCTCCGTCGCCACAAGTATTTTCTTGCTCGTAACGCGCTGCCCGATCATGTCTCCAATTCCCCCGCGGCTATAATGCACGCGATGCCCATTGCGATCATCGACTATGGCATGGCAAACTTGCGATCGGTGCAGAAGGCCTTCGAGCAAGTCGGCGCCGCTGCCCAGATCATCTCAAAGCCCGAGCAGATCGACCGCGCCGACAAGATCGTCCTCCCCGGCGTCGGCGCCTTTGCCGATGCCGTCCGCACTCTCCGCGAACACCAGCTTGTTGATTCCATTCTGAACCACATCAATCGCGGCAAGCCGTTCCTGGGTATCTGCCTCGGCCTCCAGATGCTCGTCGACGTCAGCTACGAAGATGGCGAACACCTGGGCCTTGGCGTCATCAAGGGCAAATGCGTTCGTTTCGACGTCGACCAGCGCCTCGGCCTCAAGGTTCCGCACATGGGCTGGAACCAGCTCGAGATTCGCAAGCCCTCGCCGATCCTGCGCGACCTTCCCGCCGGCTGCGGCGTCTATTTCGTTCATAGCTATCACGTCGTCCCCGATGACCCGTCCATCATCGCAACCACCACCGATTACGGCGGCGATTTCGTCAGCAGCATCTGCCGCGACAACCTTCTGGCGACCCAGTTCCACCCCGAAAAAAGCCAGAAAGTCGGCCTCCAGATCCTCGCGAATTTCGCGGCCATGTGATCGATCGGCACCGGATTGACCGACAACAATCCCATGTTCTGGCGATAGTTGTGATCGGAGAACCCGCAGCCGTCCAACGCCATGTCTTGGCGCACGATCCATGTTCTTTTCCTTGTCGCGGCGGTGTCGTTTACAGGCAGGTGCAACCTGCACGGCGCTGTCGCCGCCGAT
>Ga0210396_10002688_pt1 | contig 17997 bp, 18 predicted proteins | sample IncBWH17OmetaG_FD_155466 | JGI IMG/M metagenome (GOLD analysis project Ga0210396, IMG submission 155466) | Forest soil microbial communities from Barre Woods Harvard Forest LTER site, Petersham, Massachusetts, United States - Inc-BW-H-17-O ... | reverse complement strand
CAACCGAAAGAAGGCGTCGCCACCGGGGTCGTTCTACCGCAACCGCGACCGAAAGAAGGCGTCGCTACCGGGGTCGTTCTACCGCAACCGCAACCGAAAGAAGGCATCACTACCGGGGTCGTTCTACCGCAACCGCAACCGAAAGAAGGCGTCGCCACCGGGGTCGTTCTACCGCAACCCAGCCTAACACCCAGACGGGCCTAGGGCGGAGATGTTCCGAAGCGACTGAATTTTAGGGGGAGGTTAGTTTGATCATTACTCCTACGTTTACGCAGAACTTCAACACGAATCTCGGCGCAGAGGCAGACGCGGCAAAGGCTGCCTGGGCAGCGGCGGCCGAGGTCTTTACCAGCCACTTCTCAGACAACATCCACATCAACATCACGGTGGACGCGACACCGGGTACAAGAGATCTCGGAAGGAGCTTCCCGGGAATCCTGTCCATCTCGTATGCCGATTTGTTCGCCAGAGTCAGTGAGAACGCAAGGACACGAAACGATCAAATCGCGATCGGCCCGGGCGGGTCCATGACCGTGGCGGATCCCACCAACGGTGCCGGAACCTGGTTTTTGACACGAGCGCAAGCCAAACCGCTTGGCGTTATCCCGGATGATATGTCCGATGATGGAGGCACCACCTTCGGCGCGGGAGAGCCCTACACTTTTTCTGGCGGGATCAGCCCCGGAACGTTTGATTTTCGGGGCGTCGCAGCACATGAGATTTCTGAGGTTATGGGCCGCATCGGCCTGTCCGGCGGAGGCAATTCGTTCAGTTTGATCGACAATTTCTCCTACACTGGTCCCGGAACGAAAGGGCTCCGCGGTGGCCCGGGAAATAGCTTTTCCATAGACAACGGGATTACCCTGCTCAAGTTGTTCAACAATTCTGACTTTGGTGGCGATACCCGGGATTGGGCGGGGGGCACCATCGACGCATTCAATGCGTTCGCTTCCCAGGGCGTGGTAGTTCCCGTCTCGGCCGTCGACTCGCAGGTCCTGGATGTACTCGGCTACGGCGGCGACGGTCCGATCGGGAGTGTTGCCGAGACCGTGGGCCACATCACCTTCTTGCGCGCGCACGAACTCGGCAGCGGTTATGGGAAGCCACCGAATTTTCTCGACTGTGAAGTGATCGTGCTGCTCGCCGAAGAGCCGCTCCGCTCTTTCGGCTTCAAGCTGCGGGCCGACGCGGAGAGACCTGCTCGCTGGGAGATGTTCGAACAGCTCCGCTCGGCCTTCGCTGCCGATACCCCGGTCCGTTTGGATTACGTCAAGACCGGCCCCGGGGCGGGCGAAATAATTCGGATGGCAAACGGTTAGGAGGTACCCATGCCCGACCTATTAGAAAAGACTGGCAAGATCATCTTTCTGCGCGCACACGACCTTGGCACCGGCTACGGGCCGCCGAACGATTTCCTTGATGTCGAAGCAGTGTTCATCCTCAATGCGCTCGGCGACGGCGCGTATGGCTTCCAGCTTCGCAATGACGGCAATCTTCCTGCTCGTCAGGCGATGTTCAGTTTGTTGCGCGAAGCCTTCGCCCATAATTTCACGGTCATCGCCGACTATTTTATTGAACCCGGCAGAATTAATGGCACGGCAATCCGTGTCGCGCTAATACGTCCTGCAACTTCTGTAGCTTCTGCAGTCCCCGCAGCTACCGGGTTGAAGGAATTCCCCCTCGTGCCTCCTCCGGCGGTCGACGATACTAGCGCGGCGTAACGCTGATTGGACGTATACTAGGCTTGCAAATTTTACGGATTCGACTGAGGTTGGGTGGGAGGGATCGCGGTAACCGATTCCATTTCCACAAAACAGCATTTGTTCGGCTTCCGCCGACGTCTCAGTTGGGTCATGAGCAAACGTGCAGGGGTAAGGCTCTGGGTGCTCCATCTCACGCGGGAGGCATCGCGCACAGCATCCGACGATCCGCTCTCAACCTCGTTCCCCGGTTCGCGGGACCTTTCGGGTATGATTCCGTGTTTCACGTGAAACCTCGACACCTCACGGGCCCCCTCATACATTCCCCGGCCATGAACCAACCTTTCGCGTTGTATGACGTCGTCGTGGTTGGCGGCGGGCATGCCGGGTGCGAGGCGGCGGCGGCCGCGGCTCGGGTTGGGGCGCGCGCGCTGCTGCTCACGCATAAGCGGGCGACGATTGGGGAGATGTCGTGCAATCCGGCGATCGGCGGGCTCGGCAAGGGCCATCTGGTGCGCGAGATCGATGCGCTCGACGGCATCATGGGCCGGGCAATCGACCGCGCCGGGATCCAGTTTCGCATCCTGAACCGCAGCAAGGGCGCCGCGGTGCGCGGGCCGCGCGCTCAGGCCGATCGCAAGCTCTATCGCCGCGCAGTCGCCGAACTGCTGGCCGAGATGCCTGATCTCGATATCGTCGAGGGAGCGGCCGAGGATCTGCTGCTCGGTGACGGCGGGCGTGTCTGCGGGCTCGCGCTGGGCGACGGCCGGCGCGTTGCCGCGGGTCGGGTCGTGCTGACGACCGGCACCTTCCTCAATGGCCTTATTCATATCGGCGACGAAAAAATCCCGGCCGGTCGCGTCGGCGAAAAGCCGTCGCTCGGCTTGTCGCAGACGCTCGCCCGTCACGCCTTTGCGCTCGGGCGCCTCAAGACCGGCACGCCGCCGCGGCTCGACGGCGGCACGATCGATTGGGCCGGGCTCGACGTGCAGCCCGGTGACGACCCGCCGCCGCCGTTCTCGTTCATGACCGAAAGCATCGCGACGCCGCAGGTCGTCTGCCACATCACCGCGACGACCTCGGCGACCCACGCCGTCATTCGCGCCAATCTCGACCGCTCGCCGATGTATTCGGGCCAGATCACGAGCATCGGCCCGCGTTATTGCCCGTCGATCGAAGACAAGGTCGTGCGCTTTGCCGAGCGCGAGCGGCACCAGATCTTTCTCGAGCCGGAGGGGCTCGACGACGACACGATCTACCCGAACGGCATCTCGACCTCGCTGCCGCGGGAGGCGCAGGAGGCGATGCTGCGGACGATCCCGGGGCTCGAAAGGGCGGCGATGCGGCGCCCCGGCTACGCGATCGAGTATGATTTCGTCGATCCGCGCGAGCTTTATCCGAGCCTCGAGACGCGGCGGGTTCCCGGACTCTATCTCGCCGGCCAGATTAACGGCACGACCGGCTATGAGGAAGCGGCAGCGCAGGGTCTCGTCGCCGGTCTCAACGCCGCGCTCGCAGCGGGTGGCGCAGAGCCGCTCGTGCTCGACCGCGCCGACGCCTATATCGGCGTGCTGATCGACGACCTCGTCACCCGCGGCGCCAGCGAGCCTTACCGGATGTTTACTTCGCGCGCCGAGTACCGGCTCAGCCTGCGGGCGGACAATGCCGATCAGCGTCTGACGCCGATTGGCATCCGTCTGGGCTCGGTCGGCCGAGAGCGCGAGCGGCGCTTTACCGTGAAAATGGCGGCGCTCGACGAAGCCCGCCGCCGGGTCGCCGAGCTGCGCATGACGCCGCCGGCACTGAAGCGCCACGGGATCGCCGTCAACGAGGACGGCATTACCCGCAACGCCGCGGAGCTATTGGCTTATCCCGGCGTCGATCTGGCGCGTCTCGCCGCAGTTTGGCCCGAGCTCGGCGCGCTGGCGCCGGAGATCGCCGAGCAGCTCGAGATCGATGCCCGCTATGCCGGCTACCTCGAACGGCAGGAACGGGACATCGCCGCGTTCCGGCGCGACGAGGCGCTGCTGCTGCCCGCCGACCTCGACTATTCCGCGGTCGGCGGCCTGTCGCGCGAAATCGGCGGCAAGCTTGGCATGGCGCGCCCCGCTACCCTGGGCGCCGCCGCCCGCATTTCCGGCGTCACGCCCGCGGCGCTGGTCGCGTTGCTGAAGCACGTGAAGCGTCGCGGTGGCGATGGCGGCCCCCACCCTAACCCTCCCCCGCGCGCGGGGGAGGGAATGGCAGGTGGCGGCTCTGAGGCGGCGTGACCTCGCGGCTCGGGCCGGAAGGGTTTGCCGAGCTCGTCCCTGTTTCACGTGAAACACTCGCGCGGCTGGAGGCCTATGCCGAGCTGCTGACCCGGTGGTCGGCGCGCATCAACCTCGTCGGCCGCGACACCCTTCCCGATCTGTGGCGGCGCCACATTCTCGATTCGGCGCAGCTCCATCGTTTCGTCCCGAGTGCGGCCCAAAACCTGATCGATCTCGGCAGCGGCGCCGGGCTGCCGGGGCTCGTGCTTGCGATTCTCGGTGTCCCCAATGTCGAGCTGGTTGAGGCGGATTCGCGGAAAGCCGCGTTCCTGCGCGAGGCGGCGCGCGTCACCGAGGCGGAGGTTACGATTCGGCCATGCCGCATCCAGGCGGTGCCGCCCCATGCCGTCAACGTCGTGACCGCGCGCGCCTGTGCTCCGCTCGACAGGTTGCTCGATTTGGCCGCGCCATTTCTCGCACCAGATACCCTTTGCCTGTTTCCCAAAGGCGAGCGGTTCAACGAGGAATTGACCCTGGCCCGCAAAGCCTGGACAATGAATGTGTCGGTCGAGCAGAGCCTGTCCGACCGGCGGGGGGTCGTTCTTCGTTTGCAACAGGTTGCCCGTGAGCCTCGCCAGGCTTGAGGCGGAGCCGCGTGCCGCGCCGGCCGCGCGCCGCGCCCGCATTATTGCGCTCGCCAATCAGAAGGGCGGCGTCGGCAAGACGACGACCGCAATCAATCTCGCAACTGCTCTGGCGGCCGTCGGTCATCGCGTGCTGCTGATCGATCTCGATCCGCAGGGCAATGCCAGCACCGGACTCGGGATTCAAAGGTTGGCGCGTGCGGTGACCAGCTATGAGCTGATCCTCGGCGAAGCCGAGCTCGATCAGGCGGTTGTAACAACCGATATCCCCCGGCTGGCCATGATCCCAGCCTCGCAGGATCTGGCCGGCGCCGAGTTGGAGCTGGCGGCGCGCGAGCGGCGCGAATTTCTGTTGAGCCGGGCCATTCGCAGCCGGGTGCGCGATTATGACGAGGTGCTGGTCGACTGCCCCCCGTCATTGAACCTGCTGACGATCAATGCACTGGTCGCCGCCGATTCGGTATTGGTGCCGTTGCAATGCGAATTTTATGCATTGGAGGGACTCAGCCAATTGATGCGGACGATCGAGCGGGTGCAGCGCGCGCTCAATCCACGGCTCGATCTGCAAGGCGTATTGCTGACCATGTACGACCAGCGCAACAACCTATGCGACCAGGTCGCGACGGATGTGCGCAGTCATTTCGGAGCAAGGGTGTTCGACACGATGATCCCGCGCAATGTGCGCATTGCCGAGGCGCCGTCGCACGGCAAGCCGGTGTTGATCTACGATCACGGCTGCGCCGGGGCGCAGGCCTATATCCGGCTCGCCGCCGAGGTATTGCGCCGCAGCGGAGCCGTGGTCCAATGAGCGAGCGGGCGAGACGGCGCCAGCTCGGCCGTGGCCTCGCAACCCTGTTCGGCGAGACCGAGGGGGGCTCGTCCGCCGATCCGGCGCCACAGCGCCGCGTGCCGATCGAGCTGATCCGCCCTGGGGCATTCCAGCCCCGGCGGCGCTTTGTCGAGGCGGAGCTCGACGCGCTCGCCCAGTCGATCCGCGAAAAGGGCATCATCCAGCCCTTGCTGGTCCGCCCGCTCGCCGGTGAGGAAGCCGCCTTCGAGCTGATTGCCGGCGAGCGGCGGTGGCGCGCCGCGCAGCGGATCGGAATGCACGAGGTGCCGGTCATCATCCGCCCGCTCGCGGATTCGGAGGCGCTGGAAATTGCGTTGGTCGAGAACCTGCAGCGCGAGGATTTATCGCCGCTCGAGGAGGCCGACGCCTATCGCCGGCTGATGGACGAGTTCGGCCGCACCCAAGCAAGTCTCGCCGAGGCCGTCGGCAAGAGCCGCAGCCACGTCGCCAACACCTTGCGGCTGCTGTCCTTGCCGGCACCGGTCCGCCGCAGTCTCGACGACGGCGAATTGTCGGCGGGTCATGCCCGCGCGCTGCTCGCCGCGCCGGACCCGGCCGCGCTCGCCGCCGAAGTCGTGCGCCGCGGGCTCAACGTCCGCGCCACCGAGCAGCTCGTCCAGCGCCGCTCCGTAATGCCATTCCCGAAGCCGCGCCTGCGGGACGCCGACACGTTGGCGCTCGAGCGCGAGCTCGGTGCCCGTCTGGGGCTGCGCGTCACGCTCGAACCCAAAAAGCGGGGCGGCGCGCTGACCCTTCAGTATGCGACGCTGGATCAGCTGGATCGCGTACTGACCCTGCTGCGCGCCGGGTAACCGAGCGGGTATCAGTTTTCGAGTATGAAGGTCACCTCCATGGTGACCCGATACTCCTCGATCTTGCCGTTCTCGACGCTCGCCTTGTGTTCGACGACGTGAAGGCCGGTAATGCCGCGCAGGGTCCGGTTGGCCCGTGCCAACCCCTCGCGCACGGCGGCATCAAAGCCCTCGGACGAAGCGGCAGTGATCTTCGTGACGCTCGCTACTGCCATCATGTCCTCCCTGGAAATTGCCGGCTGAAACAATGTTCCACTGCCGACCCGGCGATGTTAACCCTTCGAACGCGCATGCGAAAGGCTTCCGGGACTGACGCCCGAGCTAAGGCCGCCGGTCGCGTGCGGCCTGCGCTAGCGCCAGCATCGCCTCGCGGCAGATCGTCTCGGCGGGAAGACCGGTGGTCTTCATGTTGACTTCGGCTTTGGCGACGCGGTCGAGTTGCGGGCGCAGCCGCCCGTCGGTCCACAGATCGAGCTGGCGCCGGAAGCTGTCTTCTTGTTTGAAGAAGATCGGCGGACGAGCGCTGCGCAACACCTCGTCGACGTTTGCGCCGCCCGCGAGACGGGCGGTCAGCACATGGAGCCGGTGCAGGTGGCGCAGCAATGCGCGAATTATCGAAACCGGTGATTCCCCCTGCTGGAACACCCGGCCGAGTACGCGCTCGACCCGCGCCGCATCGCCCTCGGACGCTGCCATGACCGCATCGTCGAGCTCGAGCGCGGCAGTGTCGCTGATCGAGAGCCGGGCATCCTCGAGCTCGACCCTACCTCCCTCGCCGGCGTAGAGCGCGAGCTTTTCGAGTTCCGAGCGTGTCAGCAGACGATCGCCCCCGAGATGCTCGACCAGGAACTGGCCGGCATCGCGGCTCGCAGTCACCTGATGCGCCGCCAGGGTCTCGCGGATTACCGCTGCCAGCTCGCGCGGCGTATCGGGATAGCAGCCGATCGCGACGGCAGACCGCGCCGCTTCGAAGGCTCGACGGAGCGCCGAGCGGGACGGCAGTTCGCCTGCCTCGACGACGACCAGGGTCTCGCCGGGCGCGCTGTCCAGAAATCCCGCAAAGAGCTTTGAGAGCGCATCGCCGGCGCTGCGCACGCGCACGACACGCCGACCCCCTGTAAGGCTCAGCTGGGCAGCTTCGTCGTTGAGCCGCGCGGGATCGGCGGTGAGCACAGCCGCCATCAGATCGGCGACACGGAACGGATCTTTGAGGTCGGGACAGACCGAGCGCGCCACGGCCTCGGCGCGCTCGCGCACCAAGCCCTCATCTGGGCCGTAGAGCAGCACGGCACGAATTTCAGGATCGGGCCGCTGCAGGAACGCCGGAATCCGCGCCGGAGCGAGCCTCACCGCCTCTCAGCTCGGCGCCGGCGGCTTCTCGGCGAGCCGGCGCTCCATGAACAGTGCAAGACGGGTCACGATCTCCTGGTTGAGTTCGGCGGCGCTGCGAACTGCAGCATCATCTGAGCCGACCACCGTTGAATATTGGTTCGGATTGAGGTCGAAGGAATTTGCGACATGCACAGTATTGACCAGCAGGCTCTGGTGGCTCTTGCTGTCGATCAGCGTGTACGTCGCATAGACGTTGAGCTGGCCGAGCGATGCCAGACCTTGCGATTCAATGCCGAGATTGGACAGAGACGTAGATAGCGTCGTCTGCAGGCGATAGCGTTCCGGGGTTGCCTCGCCGGTAGGATTGAGCGAGTTGCGCAATGCGATCGCCAGCCGCTGGCCAATACGTTCGGGAATCGGGTCGACATGGATCGCGCGTAACTCCTCACTCGCTGGGCCGCTCGTAGCCTCCCCGTAGAGCGGCGCCCAGCCGCATCCCGACAGCGCCAGCGGCGGGCCGAGAGCGAGCGTCAGCAATACGCTGCGTCTCGCAATGCCCCTCACCCCAACCCTTTCCCCGCTCACGCAGCGCGAGGGGATTCGAGAGCTTCTCCCTCGTCCCGCTTGCGGCGAGAGGGTCGGGGTGAGGGGCAATCTCACGCGACGATATTGACGATGCGGTTCGGGACGACGATGACCTTGCGCGGCGTTCGGCCTTCGAGCCAGCGCAGCACCTGCGGCAACTCCAGGGCGGCGTTCTCTACGGCGGCCTTGTCCAAATCCCGCGGAACCTCAAGGGTGCCGCGTAGCTTCCCGTTGACCTGGATGGCGATCGTCACCTGCTCGTCCCACGTCAGCTGAGGATCGGCGACGGGCCAGGGCTGATCGGCGAGCAAGCCTTTGCCGCCGAGCGTCTGCCACATCTCCTCGGCGAGATGCGGCATCATCGGTCCGAGCAGCCGGGCCAAGGTTTCCAGACCCTCGCGAAGCACCTCCGGCGCGCCCGACTCGGATGACGGGAGCTCTTCGAGTGTGTTGGTCAATTCGCGGATCCGCGCCACGGCGCGATTAAAGCGGAATTTGTCAAGATCGTCGGTTACCGCCGCGATCGTCTTGTGCGTCGCCCGGCGAGCCGCGTCGAGAGCCGGCGGCAGCAATGCGGCGGGCATCGGGGATCCGGGCGCCGCCAACGGAACCGAAGGTTCGCTGACCATCCGCCAGAGCCGATTGACATAGCGCCAGATCCCTTCGATCCCGGTCTCAGTCCATTCGAGATCGCGTTCCGGCGGGCTGTCGGACAACAGATAGAAGCGCGCCGTGTCGGCGCCGTAGGTATCGACGATCGCGTCGAGACCGACAACGTTCTTTTTGGACTTGCTCATCTTTTCGTGCCGGCCCGCGGTCGCCGGCCGGCCGGCTAGGTCGATGAGACGACCGTCCTCGCCGATCACAACCTCTTCGGGAAATAGCCACTCTCCGGTCTCGTTTTGGTAAGTCTCGTGACAGACCATGCCTTGCGTGAACAGCCCGGCAAACGGCTCGTCGAGATCGAGATAGCCGCATTGCCTCAAGGCGCGGGTGAAAAACCGCGAGTAGAGCAGGTGAAGAACCGCGTGCTCGATGCCGCCGATGTATTGATCGACCGGCATCCAGTAGTCGACCGCCTCGCGCTCGAACGCGACCGGTGCGCGTGCCGAGCAGAAGCGCAGAAAATACCAAGATGAATCGAAGAAAGTATCCAATGTATCGGTCTCGCGTCGCGCGGGTCCGCCGCAGCGCGGGCACACGACGTGTTTCCAGGTCGGATGGTGATCGAGCGGGTTTCCCGGAACCTCGAAGCTGACGTCATCGGGCAATATCACCGGCAGATCCCTCTCCGGCACGGGGACGATGCCGCATGCGCTGCAATGGATCACCGGGATCGGGCAGCCCCAGTAGCGCTGGCGCGAAACCCCCCAGTCGCGCAGCCGGTAGACCGTCGTCCGTTCGCCAAGTCCGATCTTTTCGAGCCGCTCGCCCGCGGCCCGCTTCGCGTCCGCCACCAACAGGCCGTCAAGGAAGGCGGAATTGAACAATATCCCGTCGTCGACATAGGCAGTATCGCCGATCGTGAAGGTTGCGGGATCCTCGCCCGGCGGCAGCACGACGGAAATGACCGGCAGTCGATATTTTCGGGCAAATTCGAGGTCGCGCTGATCATGCGCCGGGCAGCCGAAGATGGCGCCCGTGCCGTACTCCATCAGCACGAAATTGGCGACATAGACGGGAATATGCCGGCTCTCATCGAAGGGATGCACCGCCTCGAGGCCGGTCGAGTAGCCGCGCTTCTCGGCGGTTTCGATGATCGCCTCACTGGTGCCCATGCGGTTGCATTCGGCGATGAAGGCGGCGAGACCCAGGTCTTTCTCGGCGAGTTGCAACGCCAGCGGATGGTTTGGCGAGAGTGCCAAGAACGTGGCGCCGAAGAGCGTGTCCTGCCGGGTCGTGAAAACCTCGATGCGCTCGCTCTCGTCGGCGATCGCGAAGACGACGCGCGCCCCTTCCGAGCGGCCGATCCAGTTCTCCTGCATCAGCCGCACGCGCTCCGGCCAGCGCTCGAGGCCCCCGATGGCATCGAGGAGTTCCTCGGTAAAGGCGGTGATGCGCAGAGACCATTGCGCCAAGAGCCGCTTTTCGACGATCGCCCCGGATCGCCAGCCGCGGCCATCGATCACCTGCTCGTTAGCGAGCACCGTGTTTTCGACCGGGTCCCAATTGACCCAGGATTCCTTGCGATACGCGAGACCCGCCGCCAGGAAGTCGAGGAAAATCTTCTGCTGCTGGCAGTAAAAGTCCGGGTGGCAGGTCGCAATCTCGCGCGACCAGTCGTAACCGAACCCCATGCGCTGGAGCTGCCCCCGCATCGCCGCAATGTTCTCGCGAGTCCAGACCGCCGGATGGATGTTTTCAGCCATCGCCGCATTCTCGGCGGGCAAGCCGAACGCGTCCCATCCCATCGGGTGGAGGACGTTGAACCCCTGCGCCCTCCGGTAGCGGGCGACCAGGTCTCCGATCGTGTAATTGCGCACGTGGCCGACATGGAGCTTGCCCGAAGGATAGGGGTACATTTCCAGGACATAGTATTTCGGCCGTCCGGGCTCGACGGCCACCTCGAAGAGCCGCCGCTCACGCCAGATGCGCTGCCATTTTGCTTCGCTTTCGCGGAAATTGTATCGCGACATGGTCGAGGATCTGGCCATGCTTGGGCCGGCCGGCAAGCCGGTTAGCCCTGGCTCTGCCGTGGATGTTTTCAACTCGGCGCCGGGGTCCAGGCGCGCTTCAGTTGCCGCGCTCGAGCGAGGATCGCGTTTTCGAGATCAGTCTCGACCTGCCTCGCGATCGTAGTCTCCGCCCACTGCCCGTCTGCCGAACGCTGCTGGCGATCGACTGTTACGGTCAGCGAATCGGAATGCAACGCCCGGGACAGGATGAAGACATTCACCCGGTATCGGAGATTCGGGTTGCCCGGCGGCGAGTACCAGTCGGTGACGATCGAGCCGGTCAGCGGATCTTCCGAAGCGTATTTGACGAAATCGAGCGTGTCGTGCGCCGCCTGCCAGAGAATCGGGCTTACCGTCCGGCCGGTCTGCGGCCCCGGATCCTTGACGGACTCCTTCTTGGCGAGGCCGAGCACCGTCCAGATCGTGGCTTCGGTGTCCATGCCCTCGGGCTCGCTCGATGACGCCCTCTGGGTCTCGGCCGCGCCGGCCTGCCCACCCGCGGGCTGCCCCGCCTGTTCAGCCGGGGGGCTCCCTGCGCAGGCGGCGAGGGCCAAGGAAAGACTTGCGGCAAGCGCGGCCGAGGCGCGGTAATGAGCGAGCGACATCGCGCGATCTTTGCCAGGAATGGAGCTGCTATGGAAGGGGTTATCGCGGTCAATCTCGCCGCCGTCCGGGAGCGGATCGCGGCGGCGGCTCGGGCAGTGGACCGGCCGCCGGAGAGCGTGACATTGGTCGCCGTCAGCAAGACCCATCCTGCGGCGAGCGTGCGGCAGGCGCTGCTGGCAGGGCATCGCGTGTTCGGCGAGAACCGGGTCCAGGAGGCGCAGACGAAATATCCGAAGCTGCGCGAGGAATTTCCGGAACTCGCCCTGCACCTGATCGGCCCTCTTCAGACCAACAAGGTGCGCGACGCGGTCGCGGGCTTCGATGTGATCGAAAGCGTCGACCGGCTGCGGCTCGCGCAGGCGCTAGCCGGGGAAATGGAGCGCAGCGGCCGCCGGCCACCCTGCCTAATCGAGGTAAACACCGGGGAGGAGCCGCAGAAGGCCGGCATCATGCCGGCCGATGCGGACGGGTTCATCTTCGAATGCCGGGAGCGGCTCGACCTACCGATTATCGGCCTGATGTGCGTGCCGCCGCTGGATGAGGAACCGGCCCCGCATTTCGCGTTGCTGCGCGAGATCGCCCGGCGCAACGAGCTCGAAATCCTCAGCATGGGGATGAGCGCCGATTTCGAGAAGGCGATCCGCTTCGGCGCCACCCATGTCCGTGTCGGCACCGCCATCTTCGGCGCCCGCGGTACAGGGGATTGATCGACAGTCGTTCCGGGGCGCGGGGCGAAGCCCGCGAGCCCGGAATCTATGAACACCGACGGATGATCTTCGGACATCGGCCCATGTTCATAGCTTCGGGGCCCGGCCTATAGGCCGCCCCGGAATGACCGCTTCAGCTACCGAGCTCGGAGCTAGAGAAAGTGCCCGCTGCGGGTTGCTTTGGTGCGGAGATACCGCTCGTTGTGGCCGTTTGACGGGAAGACGTGCGGCACGCGCTCGGCGACACGGATGCCGTAGCGTTCGAGGGCAATCACTTTGTCCGGGTTGTTGGTCAAGAGCCGGACGGTTCCGAGACCGAGCTGCCGCAACATTTCCGCCGCCGGCAGATAAACCCGTTCGTCGGCGTCGAAACCCAGTTGCTCGTTGGCGTCGAGCGTGTCGAAACCGGCATCCTGCAGCCGATAGGCGCGCAGTTTGTTCACGAGACCGATGCCGCGACCTTCCTGCGCCAGATACAGCAGCACGCCGCCGCCGGCCTGCGCGATCGCCGCGATCCCGCCGCGCAGCTGGTCGCCGCAGTCGCAGCGCAGGCTGGCGAGCAGGTCGCCGGTAAAACACTCCGAATGCAGCCGCGCCAAGACGGGCGCTGACGGATCGGGCGACCCGATCAGGATCGCGAGGTGTTCGAGGCCCCCATCGCGCGGGCGAAAGGCGATAAGACGGGCAATTTCGGAGTCGGCGAGCGGGACGCGCGCCTCGGCGACGCGTTCGAGCCCGGCAGTTGCTGCGTCACGCTTGAATATGGCCGCGGCCTCGATGACCGCGAGATCCCCGCGGCGTGCGAAAAACGCCGCTTCGCTCTTGCCGGCGCGCAAGACAAGCGCTGCGGGCAGCAGCGACGCAAGCTTTGCCAAAGCAACTGCGGCGAGGGCGCCGCCTTTGGCGGGGAGCGGCTCGGGGCCGAAACCGGGCGGTTCCGCGCCCAGTGACGCCCCCGGATCGGCGAGGTTGCGGATCACTGCTGCGGGCAATTCGTGCGAGACGGAGATCGTCAAGGCGCCGGACAATTCGTCGCGCGCGGCAAGACCGAGCGCCACGGCACGCCGGCGCGTCAAAACTACTCGTGCCGGCGCCAGGGAGATTTCACGCAGCCGCTGCAGATTTTCCTCGGTCGCCAGCTCGGCGGCGACCGCAAGAACGTTGATCTCCTCGTCGCGGATCAGCACGGGCTCCCCGCGGCGCAGCGCGGTGATGGCCTCGCCAAGGGATGGCTGTGCAGGCGTCCTGGACTCGAGCACTCTCTTCTCCTTGCCGCTCTGCATCATATGGCGTGCCGCCGCTCGCGCCAGCAACCTTATTCGACCTCACCTATGCGGTCGAGTGGACAGCAGAATGACAACGTCGGCGGCAAATGAATAGGCGAGGAGCACGAGCGCCACGCCGCAAATGACTGCGGCCCAGCCCGCCAAAGTCGCAGGCACCAGCGCGATCGTCAGACCGACGCTCTGGATGACGGCAATCGTCTTGCGGCGCCGGTCGGCGATCCGCCGCGGCGGCAACGGCCGGCGCAACAGCGGGAAGACCAATGTTGCGGCGAGATAGACATATCGCATGCCCCCGATCGCGAGCACCCAACAGGGAACGGCCTGCGCCTTTACGACGGTTATCGCGAGCACGAGGATGGCAAAGGCATCGACTTCCATGTCGAAGCGCGCGCCAAAGGCGGAAGCCAATCCCTGGCGCCGGGCCGCCCATCCGTCGGCGCCGTCGAGCATCAGCGCGGTTACGGCGATGGCGGCAAGCAGCCACCTTTCGGGCGCGCCGAGCGATGCCGGTTCAAACGCTCGTGCGGCGATCAGGCAGGCGATTGCCGCCCGGACGAGCGTGATCCGGTTCGCCGCGCCGAGCCGGGGATGGGGGTGGTGAGCGGCGACCCCGCGCTCGACGGCGAGGAGCAGGCCGGCAAACAGTGCGAGGCCGATCAGCGCGGGAAAGGTACCCATCGCACCGCCGAGAACGGGCACCGAAATTGCCGCAAAGGCGAGCGAACGCGTGAAGACCAAGTGCGCCTCGCGAAGGAGCGCAGGTGAGGGTGAAGGCGAGGTGATCCCGGTCGACATATCAGTGGGTTCGGTGTATCTGGCGATCGTGCCTTGCCGGGACGTGATGAACAAGCGGCCGTCCGTCAGACCCCTCCGAGACCGGGTTTATTCCGATGCTTGAGGCGCACGCGTTTTGGGTGACGGCGCCGGGTCACGGCGAAATCAGGACGCACCGCTTACGATCGCCGGCACCCGGCGAGCTGTTGATCCGGACGCTCCGGAGCGCGATCAGCAGGGGCACCGAAAGCCTCGTTTTCCGCGGCGAGGTACCTGAGAGCGAACGACAGCGAATGCGCTGTCCGTTTCAGCACGGCGAGTTCCCGGCGCCGGTCAAATACGGTTATTCGGCGGTCGGAATTGTCGAGGACGGTCCGGCCGAGGCGCTCGGACGGCGGGTCTTCTGTCTGCATCCCCATCAGGACCGGTTCATCGTGCCGAGCGAGGCGGTCGTCGATGTCCCCGCCACGATCCCGGACCGCCGCGCGACGCTTGCCGCCAACATGGAAACGGCGATCAACGGGATGTGGGATGCAACGCCGGGTCCGGGAGACCGCATCGCGGTGATCGGCGCCGGGGTCGTCGGCTGCCTTGTCGCCGCGCTCGCGGCGCGGTTGCCGGGCGCCGAGATCCAGCTGATCGACATTGATCCGACCCGCGAAGCGACGGCCGCGGCCTTTGGCTGTCATTTTGCGACCCCGGAGAAGGCATCCCCGGAGGCCGATCTGGTCGTCCACGCGAGCGGATCACCCGCGGGGCTCGCAGCCGCACTCACGATCGCCGGCTTCGAAGCGACGGTGCTCGAAATGAGCTGGTATGGCACCCGGATTGTGCCGCTCGAACTCGGCGGTGCCTTTCATTCGCGCCGCCTAACCTTGCGTTCGTCCCAGGTTGGCGCCGTTCCGGCGGCTCGTCGGCAGCGCTGGCCGCTCCGGCGCCGCCTCAGCTTCGCGCTTTCGCTGCTGCACGACCCGGTATTCGATATCCTGCTCTCGGGAGAAACCGAGTTCACCGCGTTGCCCGCGCTGATGCCGCAGCTCGCGACATCATCGGCAGGAATCCTCTGCCATACCATACGGTACGACTAACCCCGCTTGTGGCCCGAGGAGCCCAGCCATGTACAGCATTACGGTCAGTCATCATTTCATGATCGCACACAGCCTGGCCGGCGAGGCGTTTGGTCCGGCGCAGAGGCTGCACGGCGCGACTTATGTGGTCGAAACCGAGCTGCGTCGCGATTCGCTCGACGCCGACGGGATCATTTGTGACATCGGACGTGCTCTCGATCTGCTGAAGGCCGTTCTTGGCGAATTCGAGTACCGCAACCTCGACGAATTGGAGGAGTTCCGCGGCCGGAACACGACGACCGAGTTTCTCGCCGGCGAAATCCATCGACGGTTGGCGCGGCGGATCAAGGCAGGAGCGCTCGGCTCCGATCGCGTCGCCAGCATGAAGGTGGTACTGCGTGAAAATCCGGTAGCCTGGGCCAGCTACGATGCTGCGCTCGAATGACCGAGCTCGCCTTCGTCGTCCCGGGCAGGCTCGACCAACTAACCGGCGGCTATCTTTACGACCGGCACATCATCGACGGCCTGCGGTCCCGCGGGCGCGCGGTAAAGATCGTCGAGTTCGCCTCCAATAATCGTGAAACGGCGTTGGCAGAACTCGCCGACGGCACCACAACGGTAGTTGACGGCCTCGCGCTTCCCGATCTCGAACAGGCGGTCATGGCCCACTGGCGCCGGTTGCCCCTCGTCGCGCTCATCCACCATCCGCTCGCTGAGGAAACCGGCCTTTCCCGCGCGGCGGCGGAGCGCCTCATCCGGCTCGAGGTGGCCGCGTTGAAACGCTTTCGCGGCATCGTTTGTCCCAGCGCACGGACGGCTGTCGAGGTCGAGGCATATGGCATCCCGCCCGACCGCATCTTTGTAATCCCGCCGGGTACGGCCAAGCCGGACCGGCCTTTGCGATCGCGGCGGGGCCCGGTTCGGTCGTTGCTCTGCGTCGCAAGCTTGATCCCGCGTAAAGGCCATCAAGTCCTCGTCGCGGCTTTGGCGCGCGTGCGGGACCTCGATTGGCAGATGCTGTGTATCGGCTCCCTCGACCGCGACCCGCGCACCGCGCGATTGGTACGGCAGATGATATCCGCTGCCCGCCTCGGTCGGCGCATTACTCTCGCCGGCGAGCAGCCGCCGCGAATGGTGATGCGCGCCTATCGGGCGGCGGACGCCTTCGTGCTGCCATCCCTTCACGAAGGTTACGGGATGGCCTTCGCGGAAGCGATGGCGCACGGCCTCCCGATCATCGCTACCGCCGCCGGGGCGATTCCGGAGACCGTGCCCTATGAAGCCGGATTGCTGGTTCGGCCCGACAATGCTGTGGCGCTGGCGCGTGCGCTGCGGCGGGTGATCGCAGAGCCCGCGCTCGCCGCGGGTCTCGCGGCAGGCTCGCGCGACGCGGCTGGGCGTCTGCCCGATTGGCGGCGAGCGGCGGAACGGTGGGAGGAGGCTCTGGATTTGGGCATTGTAAAACCCGCCCTTTGAAAACGGGGACGAGTGACGCAATTTGGACGCATAATGATCGCGCTACACCCCCGTCGGGCGGGAAATGATGAGGGTTGATCGTAAAATATTGATCGTTGACGATGACGGCGCGCTGCGTCAATCGCTCGCAGAGCAGCTCGAACTGCATGAGGAATTCGCGAGCGTTCAATGCGACAGCGCGGCTTGCGCATTGCAACTGGCGAGCGCCGAACGGTTCGACGCCATTCTGCTCGATGTCGGGCTCCCTGATATGGATGGGCGGGACTTGTGCCGTCTGTTGCGCCGTGCCGGGGTGCTGGTGCCGATCATCATGCTGACCGGGGCGGACAGTGATGCCGATACTGTGCTAGGCCTCGATTCGGGCGCCGACGACTATGTTACAAAGCCATTTCGCCTGAGCGTGCTGCTGGCCCGGCTACGCGCCCATTTGCGGCAGAGCGAGCACAGCGACGACGCAGTGTTCACGATCGGCCCGTACACTTTCCGTCCGAGCGCCAAGCTCCTCCTCGATGCGACCGGCCGCAAGAAGGTCAGGTTGACCGAGAAAGAGACGGCGATCCTGAAATTTCTCTACCGCGCCGGCGATCATGCGATCGGGCGCGACACTCTCCTCGGCGAAGTATGGGGCTACAATGCCGGAGTGACGACGCACACGCTGGAGACCCATGTTTACCGCCTTCGCCAAAAGATCGAGCGCGATCCGACGCGCGCCGAAATCCTGGTGACGGAGCCGGGAGGCTACCGCCTCGTACCGTGAGCATCCGTAAGCGGTGGCGGTGGGCGGCATGCGGCTGCTGATCGCCAGCGGCGCCGATCGCGAGTACTTTCCGCTGTTGCGGGATACGGTGCTGTCGATCCGGGCGCAGCGTCGAGATATTCAGCTCGGGATCCTCGATCTGGGGCTCGACGGTAAACAGCGCGAATGGCTATCCACGCAGGCGGAACACGTCGTGCGGCCGGCTTGGGATCTCGATTTTCCCGGCCGCGCGCACGCGCCGGATACGTTCAAGGCGCAGGTGGCGCGCCCGTTTCTGCGGCGGCACTTTCCGGGCTATGAGGTCTATCTTTGGATCGATGCCGACGCCTGGCTCCAAGACGAGCGGGTGATCGACCTTTATGTGAACGCAGCGGGCCGCGACAGGCTGGCGATCACCCCCGAGATCGACCGCGCCTACAAGCGCCATTATAAGCGGCCGAAACCGTTCGGCTGGACATTGGCGTGGAAGAATTA
>Ga0210396_10002687_pt1 | contig 17998 bp, 18 predicted proteins | sample IncBWH17OmetaG_FD_155466 | JGI IMG/M metagenome (GOLD analysis project Ga0210396, IMG submission 155466) | Forest soil microbial communities from Barre Woods Harvard Forest LTER site, Petersham, Massachusetts, United States - Inc-BW-H-17-O ... | reverse complement strand
CGAAAGTCGACCGTGCCCTGTTTGATCTCCGAGAGCAGCTCCATGGCGAGCGGCGCGAGTCGGGCCTCGGTGTAGCGGTAGGCTGCCGCTCCGTCGCCGTCGAGCGAGCCGAAGTTGCCGTGGCCCTCGACGAGCAGGCCACGCATCGAGAACGGCTGCGCCATACGCACCATGGCGTCGTAGCAGGAGGTGTCGCCGTGCGGGTGGAACTTGCCGAGCACCTCGCCGACGATCGTCGCCGACTTGCGGAAGCGGCCGTCGGGGTAGAGGTGCAGGTTGGCGTACATCGCGTAGAGGATGCGGCGCTGCACGGGCTTGAGGCCGTCGCGCACGTCGGGCAGCGCGCGCGAGGTGATGACGCTCACCGCGTAGTTCAGGTAGCGGCGCTGCGCCTCGATCGCGAGGGACGCGTCGATGGGGCCTGCGGGCGGGGGCGCGTCGCCGCCGCCGCCACCGGCGCCTCCTCGGCGCTTGCCGCCGCGCCCTCCCCCACCGGTGTTCTCTGTGGACGAAGCCTTCGTACCGGACGCGGGGAGATCAAGCTGGCGAGTGGCCATGGAACTTCCCTCGCAAGCTAAAGGACGAGGATCCGAATTGCAAGAATGCGGGCCGACGCGCTGCGCGCGCCGTCGCGACCGCTAGCTCTGCAGCTTGTGCCGGCGCCAGCCCTTGGGCGGACGCTTCTCGGAGGCGTTCGAGTTCGGCGGCGAGTAGTCGATCCAGCGGTAGCTGGGCGGCGGGCGCACGTCGATGTGCACGAACTGGCTGCGCGGGTAGATGCCGAGGCCCATGCCGCCGCCGTCGAGCGTCGCGGCGAACTCGAGGATCTTCTTCGACGGCACGCCGTTGATGCGGATGTCGCTCGCCGTGCCCTTGAAGTGGTTGCTCGTCTGCTTGCGCTGGTTGCGGTAGCCCGACACGATCTCGATCGGCTTGCTGCCGAAGTGATCGTAGACGTGCGACAGCAGCATGAGCAGCTGCGGATCGATCGGCTTCTCGGTGTCGGTGCGGCGACAGCGCAGCACGTGGCTCGCCTGCGCGAGCGCGTCGAGGTTGTACGAGCCGTCCGTGTTGTAGATGTTGACCTCGACCTCGTCCTTCACGCCGGGGAAGATGAGGTGGAGGTTGCCCGACGGGTGCGGCAGCGCGTCCTGACGGAGCTGATCCTCGGGCACGACGTGGCCCGACACGAGCGGGTGCCTGCGCGAGCGCTTGGCGTGGCGGTGCGCGTGCGATTTGCGCGGCGCCGGCGCTTCGTCCGCCGTCGAATCGGCCGCCGTCGAATCGGCCGTCGCGGCAGCGCTCGCGCCGTCGTCCGTGTCGGTGCCGGACGTACCCGTCTCATCAGATTGAGCGTTCGCAATCCGCGGCCCCGCGACGACTGCCAGCGCGAGGGCCACTCCGAAAAAGCACGACCGGAGCATGAGGGCGTAGCCTCGTACGTTCGAACACGACCGGTCAACCAAAAAAGCCCGTGGGCGCCGCGGCGCGCTGTGTGTCCCCGGAGATCCCCGCGGAATCACTGGCACGCGTGCAACGCAGCGTGCCCGCATGCACCACGCGCGCTCAGTCTTTGCGCGACGCGGGCACGTGGCTCTGCAGGTGCATCAGGTCGATCGAGAGGCGCGCGGCCACGTCGAAGATGCGCTCGTCGCGATAGAACTCGCCATAGACGATGCGGCGAATGCCGGCGTTCGCGATCTGCTTGAAGCAGCTCCAGCACGGGCTCGCGGTGACGTAGATCATGCCGCCGTCGATCATGACGCCGTTCTTCGCGGCCTGGATGATGGCGTTGGCCTCCGCGTGGATGGTGGCGACGCAGTGGTCGTTCTCCATCATGTGCCCGCCCTCGTCCGTGCAGTGGGGCATGCCGCGGATCGAGCCGTTGTAGCCCGTCGACAGGATCGTCCGATCGCGCACGATGACGGCGCCCACGAACTTGCGCGGGCACGTCGACCGCGAGGCCACGACCTGCGCGATGTTCATGAAGTACTGATCCCAGGGGACGCGGTCGTCGGGCTTCGACATTTGGCGTTTTTACCACCGCGCGGGACTTCCGAGGCTCCTTTGGTAGTATCCGCCCGGCCGTGGACTGGAAAAAAACCCTCAACCTCCCGAAGACTGAGTTCGCCATGCGCGCGGATCTCGCGAAGCGCGAGCCGGCGTGGCTCGCGCGCTGGGCGAGCGAGCGTCAATACGAGCGCGTGCTCGCGGCGCGCGCCGAGGCGGGCGCGACGCCGTTCGTGCTGCACGACGGGCCGCCGTACCCGACGGGCGCCATCCACTACGGCACCGTGCTCAACAAGGTGCTCAAGGACATCGTCGTGCGCTCGCAGCTGCTCATGGGCAAGCGCGCCGTGTTCCGGCCCGGCTGGGACTGCCACGGGCTGCCCATCGAGCAGCAGGTCGAAAAGGAGCTGGGCAAGGACGCGAAGGCGCTCGACGCCCCGGCCTTCCGGCGCAAGTGCGAGGAGCACGCGCTCAAGTACGTCGACGTCATGCGCGGCGAGTTCAAGCGCCTGGGCTGCGTCGGGATGTGGGACGATCCCTACCTGACGCTCGCCAAGGACTACGAGGCGACGATCGTGCGGCAGCTCGCGGAGTTCACGCGCCGCGGGCTCGTCTACCGCGACAAGAAGCCCGTGCACTGGTGCCTCGTGCACCGCACGGCGCTCGCCGAGGCCGAGGTCGAGTACGAAGATCATTCCTCGCCTTCGATCTATGTGCGCATGCCCCTCGTCGACGGGACGGCCGCCGCGCGCGCCGACGCGCGCCTCGAGGGGAAGAAGGTCGCGTTCGTCATCTGGACGACGACCCCGTGGACCCTCCCGGCGAACCTGGCCGTCGTCGCGAACCCGGAGCTCGACTACGTCGCGATCCCGCATGGCGACGAACATTTGATCGTCGCGGCGGGCCGCGCCGAGGCGTTCCTCGCGGCGACCGGGATCGTCGCGGACGCGTCGACGTGGATCGCGATCTCGCGTGAGGGGTTGCGCGCGCTCGAGCGCGCGCGCTACGAGGCGCCCTACCCTCTCCCCCTCAACGCAAGCGCCGCCAAGGATCCTTCTTACCGCTTATACTTCGCGCGCCACGCGACGCTCGAAGCTGGCACAGGATTGGTTCACACCGCGCCCGGTCACGGCGCCGACGACTACATCGTGGGGCGCGAGCAGAAGCTGCCCATCTACGCGCCGGTCGATGCCGCGGGTCGGCTCGAGGACTCGATCTCCCCACTCGCAGCAAAGTTCGTCGGCCTGAAGGTCTTCGACGCGAACCCGCTCATCGTCCAGGATCTCGCCGAGCGCGGTCTCCTACTCAACAAGCCAGGCGAGTCGATCAAGCACTCGTACCCCGTCTGCTGGCGCTGCAAAAATAAGATCATCTTTCGCGCGACCGAGCAGTGGTTCGCGCGGCTCGGCGAGGCCGAGGACGAGACGTCGCTGCGGGCGCGCGCGCTCACCGAGATCGGCAAGACGCGCTGGATCCCTTCGTGGGGCGAGAACCGCATCCGCGGCATGATCGAGGCCCGGCCCGACTGGTGCCTGTCGCGCCAGCGCGTGTGGGGCGTGCCCATCCCGGCCTTCCGCTGCGCCGATTGCCGGAAGGATCTGCTCGACCCGACGGTTATGGACCACGTGGCCGAGGTGTTCGCCAAGGACGGCTCGAACGTGTGGTTCTCGCGCGAGGCGGCCGAGCTGCTGCCCGCGCCCGCGCCCGTGTGCGCCTGCGGCGGTTCGGCCTGGGAGAAGCAGCACGACATCGTCGACGTGTGGTTCGAGTCGGGCGTGTCGTGGGCGGCCGTCGCCGAGGGCAAGCTCGTCCCCAGGGGCGACAAGGTCGACCTTTATCTCGAGGGCTCGGACCAGCACCGCGGGTGGTTCCACTCGTCGCTGCTCACGGGCGCGGCGACGCGCGGCCAGGCGCCCTACAAGGCCGTCCTCACGCACGGCTGGGTGCTCGACGAGCGGGGCAAGGTCTACTCGAAGTCCGAAATCGCCAGGGCGCGCGCCTCGGGCGCTAAAATCGACTACGTCGATCCGATCGTCTGGATGGAGAAGAACGGCGCCGAGCTGCTGCGCCTGTGGACGGCGGCCTCCGACTACCAGGGCGACATCGTCTTTTCACAAACGATCCTCAACCAGCTCGGCGAGTCGTACCGCAAGATCCGCAACACGTGCCGGTTCCTGCTGTCGAACCTCTACGACTTCGTGCCCACGCGCGACCTCGTGCTCGACCACGATCTGCGCGAGCTCGACATCCTCGCGCTCGGCGTCCTGCGCGAGCGCGATCACCAGATCTTCGACGCCTACAGGCGCTTCTCGTTCCACGAGGTCGTGCGCCTCATGAACGACTACGTCATCACGATCTCGGCCGAGTACCTCGACCCGATCAAGGACGTCCTTTACTGCGAGGCGCCCGCCGGGCACGCGCGGCGCAGCGTGCAGACGGCCATCCACGAGATGACGCGCACGATCGCGACGTGGATGGCGCCCGTGCTGTGCTTCACGGCGCAGGACGTCGCCGACGAGCTCGCGCGCACGACGGGCGAGCCGTTCGACGTGCATGCCTCGCTGCGGCTCGTCGACGAGGGCGAGAAGATGGGCAACCCCAACAAGCGCTGGACCGACGAGATCCGGCCGCGGCGCGAGGCGATCCTGCAGCCCCTCGAGAAGTTCCGCGCCGCGGGGCACAAGCCGCTCGAGGCGCGCGTGCGCGTCAAGCCGGCGCGCGACGAGCGCCCCCACTGGCAGTGGAACCTGGGCCTGCTCACCGAGCTCACGGGCGTGTCGCGCATCGAGCTCGACGCGGCCGACGCCGAAGGGGGCGCCGCGACCGAGATCGCGATCGACGAGGCGCCCCTGCCCGAGTGCCCGCGCTGCTGGCGGCGCACGGGCGAGGCCTCGGGCGCCGCCCTCGAGCCCAACCTGTGCGCGCGCTGCGCCGCCGTCGTCGCCCAATCGCCCCCGGAGACCCTGTCGTGAGCACGAGCCCCACCCGCAAGTACGTCCTGTTCGGCGCGTTCCTCGCGCTCAGCCTCGGCCTCGATCAATGGACGAAGATGCTCGCGCGCGAGATCTTGAAGCCGCGCGGGCCGTTCAACCCGAAGGTCGTCATCGACGGCTTCTTCGACCTGCGCTACTCGGAGAACCCGGGCGTCGCGTTCGGCATGCTGCAGCGCCTGCCGGGCGGGCGCCTGCTGCTCACGCTCGGCGCCGTCGCCGCGTTCGCGCTCGTCATCGTGTACCTGCGCAAGCTCGACCCACACGCGACGCGGCTGCAGATCGCGCTCGGCCTCGTCGGGGGCGGCGCGCTCGGCAACGTCCTCGACCGCGTCAACTATGGGCGCGTCACCGACTTCATCGTCTGGCGCGTCAAGACGCACGAGTGGCCGACGTTCAACGTCGCCGACGCCGCGCTCTGCGTCGGCGTGGGGCTCGTCATGCTCGACATGCTGCGCGCGCCGGCGCCGCCGGCGTCCACCACCGCCTCGTCGGCCTGAGGGAAGGGCGCACGACGCATGCGCCCCCTCTTCTATTCCGTCTCCGTGGGCGGGCACGAGGTCGGGGTGCACACCTACGGCCTGCTCATCGCCGCGGGGCTCGCCGTCGGGATCGCGCTCGGCGCGCGCGAGGCGCGGCGGCGCGGCCTCGACGTCGGGCGCGTGCTCGACTTCGCGTTCTGGGCCACGGTCGCCGGCCTCGTCGGCTCGCGCGTCGCCTACGGCCTCGTGAACCTGCGCGCCTTCGCGCGCGCCTGCGTCGGCGATCCCGACGAGCCGCGGGGCCTGCTGCGCGCGCTGTCCGACTGCACGCGCCTCGTGCAGGTGTGGGAGGGTGGGCTCGTCTTCTATGGCGGCATCGTGGGCGCGGCGCTCGTCGCCGTCGTCTTCGCGCGCCGCGAGCGCTGGTCGTTCTGGGTGCTCGGCGACGTGTTCGCGCCCGGCGTCGCCGTCGGCCACGCGCTCGGCCGGCTCGGCTGCTTCGCGGCCGGGTGCTGCTTCGGCAAGCCGAGCGGCCCGTGGGGCGTCGCGTTCCCTGCGGGCAGCGTCGCGTTCGACGAGCTCGGGTCGGTGGGCGCGCTGTCGCCGGGCGCGTCGTTCACGCCGCCGCTGCACCCGACGCAGCTGTACGAGGCGGGCGGCGAGCTCGCGATCTTCGCGCTGCTCATGGCGCTGCGGCCGCGGCTGCGGGCGCGGCCGGGCGCGCTCGTGCTGCTGTACGGCGCGCTCTACGCCGTGCTGCGCTTCGTCGTCGAGCTCTTCCGCGGTGACTTCGCGCGCCGCTACGTCGTCGAGCTCTCGACGCCGCGCCTCGCGGCGCTGCTGGGCGTGCCCGCGACCGAGCCCGAGCTGCTGTCGGTGGGCCAGGTCGTGAGCGTCGTGCTGTTCGCGGCGTGCGTCGTGGCGTCGGTGGCGCTCATTCGCAGAGGCGGGCGAACGCCCGCGCCTTGACCTCGGTCTCGGCCCACTCGTCCTCGGGCGTCGAGTCGATGACGATGCCGCCGCCGAGCGAGAGCGACAGCCGCCCGCCGCTCACGAGCGCCGTGCGGATCGCGACGGCGAGATCGAGATCGCCGGCGACGCCGAGCCAGCCCGTCGCGCCCGTGTAAGGGCCGCGCGCGCAGGGCTCGAGCGCGTCGATGATCTGCATGGCGCGGCGCTTGGGCGCGCCCGTGATCGAGCCGCCCGGGAACGTCGCCTCGAGGAGCGCCGCGAGGCCGACGTCGGCGCGCAGACGGCCGCGCACCGTGCTCACGAGGTGGTGCACCGTCGGCAGGTCGAGGACGCGCCCGACGCCCTCGACGACGACGCTGCCCGTCTCGCACACGCGGCCGAGATCGTTGCGCTCGAGGTCGACGATCATGACGTGCTCGGCGCGATCCTTTGCCGACGCGAGCAGCTCCTCGCGCCCCGAGCGCAGGCCGGCTCCGCGGGCCCTCGTACCCTTGATGGGGCGCGTCTCGACGGCGCCGCGACCGTCGAGCGCGAGGAAGCGCTCGGGCGAGTTGCCGACGAGCGCGGCCCCACCGTCGGCCGCGCCGAGGAACGCGGCGAAGGGCGCCGGGGCGCGCGCGCGCAGCGCCGCCGCGAGCTCGACGGGCGCGCCCGCGAATGGCGCCGAAACGCGCCGCGCGAGGTTGACCTGATAAGCGTCGCCCGCGCGCAGATACTCGAGCACGCGGCGCGCGCCGGCGAGGTAGACGTCGGCCGCGGCGTCGGGCGTGAGCGGTCCGGGGGCCGTGGGCGGCGCGGGCGGCGCCGGGCTCTCGAGCTGCGCGCGCAGGCGAAGCGCGGCCGACGCGTCGCGCGCGAAGATCGTCGCCGCGCCGCCGACGTCGCGGACCCAGACGGCGTCGTGAAAATGAAACTCGAGCGGCGCGTACGGCGCGACGATTGCGTCGCCGTCGGCCGCGCGCGGCGCGAGCCCGGCCCAGCGCCGACCGAGGTCGTACGACAGCCAGCCCGCGGCGAGCGGCACGCCGCGCGGTACGTCGCCCGTCGCGAGCGCGCCCCAACGCGCGCGCTCCTCGCTCCACGCGCGCTCGAGCGCCGCGACGTCGTCGCCGCGCACCGCGCGCGCGGGCGCCGCGCCCACGAGGTCGCGCGCGATCGAGACCTCATCGGGCGCGGGCGCGCACAGCCAGAAGGCGCCCGGCGCCGCGGCCGCCCGGCGCGCCGCCTCGGCGGGCGCGAGCGCGGGCCCGTCGAGCGCGATCACGTCGCCTGGCGCGATTGGCGCAGGACGGCGTAGAAGAAGCTCTGGAGGTACTGCGCGCCCGAGATCACCGACGCCGCCGTCGAGATGTACAGCACGACGAGCCCGACGCGGTGGTAGTCGATCGGCTGGATGCTCGTGCCGAGCACGGGATAGCGGAAGTGGATGAGCAGCATCATGATCGCGACGAGCTGCAGCGCCGTCTTGATCTTGCCGCCGTCGCTCGCGGCGATGACGAGGCCCTGCGCCGAGGCCACGCTGCGCAGGCCGTTGATCGCGAGATCGCGCGCGATGAGCACGACGACGATCCAGGCCGGCACGCGGCCGAGCGCCACCATGAACACGAGCACGGCCGTCACGATGAGCTTGTCGGCGAGCGGATCGAGGAACTTGCCGAGCATCGAGACCTGGTCGCGGCTGCGCGCGAGGTAGCCGTCGAGCGCGTCACCGGCGGCGGCGCCCAAATAGAGCAGGCTCGCGATGAAGCTGTGCAACGGGCTGAAGTTGTCGATGAACAGCAGCACGAACGGCACGAGCACGACGCGCCCCATCGTCACGAGGTTCGGCAGGTTCGTGAACTCGCGCCGCAAGTTGCCCATGCGTCTACCCGGGGACCCTCAAAGGGTCCCCGTCCCCCCCGCGCGCGCTCCGGCGGGCGAAGCCCGCCCTCGCTCGGGTTCTCTTGTCATCGCGTCAAAGAGAATCACGCCCTCGCCCTGGCAGGCGAGATCGAAGGGCGAGGCGCCGTTCGTGCGCTGGCGGTGCGGGACGAGGCGGCCGACCCAGCCGAGCAGATTGGCGCGCGTGACGAGCGCGGGGCGATCCTCGGTGACCTTGACGGCGATGGGCGGCGCGTCGAGCCGCAGCACGACGCAGCCGCGGCCACGGAACTGGAGCATGCGCAGGCCGTCGCCCGGAATGGCCCCCGCCTCCCACGACACGCCGCCGTCGAACGCAAGCACGCGATCCTCGCGCACATAGAGGATGTCGTCGTCGAGCGACACGGCCTGCCACGCGCCGGGCGCGCCCGCGACCCACACCTCGCCCGGGCCGACGAGCCGGAAGAATGCCGCGCCGTCGGGCGCGAGCGGCTCGTTGCTGCGCTTGCCCTGCACGCGCCGAAACGCCGGCTCGAACCGCAGGCCCGTCGCCGCGAGCGCGACGCCCGCGCGCACGTAGGCCTCGTCCTCGACGCCGAGGCGCAGCGCCTCTCCGCGCGGCGCGGGAGGCGTCTCCCCGAGGCCGAGGCGCGCCAGCACGAACCCGAGCAGTGAAACGGGCGTCATCTCGACGGGCGCGAGCGGTCCGAGGGACTCGACGGGCACGAGCGTGACCGGCGGGAGCACGACGGCCCGCGCCGCGACCTCGGACGTCGCGGGGCCGCTGATGGGCGCGGCGCTCCCGCGCGCTTGCGGCGACGCGGCCCCGGGCGGTGGCAGGACGAGCGCCGCGGGCGGCGGCGTCCCGCCACGAGACGCGAGACCCGCCGGCGCCGCGGCCGGCGGCGGCGTCCCGAGGCTGCCCGCGGCAAGCGGCGCGAGCTTCGGGCCGCTCGCGGGCCGGCGCGCTTGCGCCGCGTGCTCGAGCTCCTCGGCGAGCGTGTCTTGCCCCGCGCGGCGAAACGCCGCCGCCGCCTCGACGGTCTCGCCCGTCTTGGCGTACGCGTAGCCGAGGTAGCTCCAGACCTGCTGATCGCCGGGCGCGAGGCGCGCCGCCATCTCGAGATCGGGGATCGCCTCGGACGGGCGCTCGAGCTTGAGCGCGAGCAGGCCGAGGTGTCGGCGCGGCGTCGCGTCGTTCGGCATGGCCACCGCGATCTCGCGGTATGTCGCGCGCGCCTCCTCGAGGCGCCCGAGCTTGATGCGCACGAGCGCGAGCAAATTCAGCGCGCGCAGATCGGCCGGCAACCCCGACAGCGCGCGCAGCACCTCCACCTCGGCCTCGCGAAAAAGGCCGCCCGCGACCAGCTCGCCCGCCGTCGCGAGGTGCCCCAAGAATCGGTCGTCGCGATCGTCGCCCCGCCGCGCCGGAGCCGGCGACAGCGCCGTCGCCGCGTCTTGCCCATGTTGTCCATGTTGCCCGTGCGACGAGATCTCGCTGGGCGGCGTCTTGGGGGCGCTCATCGAAGCGGCCCCCCATCCGCCTGCGTGACGCGGCCGCCGAGCTCGTCGTAGCGGCGCATGACGGCCGCGACGTAGAGCTGCGTCGTCTCGTAGGGGGGGATGCCGCCGTACTTTTCGACGGCGCCCGGACCCGCGTTGTACGCGGCGACGATCTTCACCTTCTCTTCGGGCGAGCAGACCGTCCCCGCGGGCGTCACCTGCTTGCAGAACCGGCGCGCGAGGATCTGCAAGTAGCGCGCGCCGCCCATGATGCTCTGCCGCGCGTCGAACGGATCGGTGACGCCCATGAGGCGCGCCGTGTCGGGCATGAGCTGCATGAGCCCCTGCGCGCCCGCGCTCGACACGACGCCGGGATCGAAGTCGCTCTCCGTCTTGATGACGGCGCGCATGAGCGCGTCGGGGATGCCGTAGAACGCCTGCTGGTCGCGCAGGTCCTGGTCGTAGCGCGCGTAGCGCGCGGGCGACGTGTCGCGCGCCGGCACGAGGTCGGTCGTCCCGCGCAGCGCCGACGCCTTGCCGGGCCCCGTCTTCGCGAGGACCCTCCACTTCGTCGGATCCTTGGGCGGCCGGTTCGTGAACTCGACCACGCCACCCGCGCGCGCGCGCGACCACAGCGTGCCCGCGAACGAGAGCGCCGGCGACAACGTCGCCGCGCCCACGAGCGCGAGGAGGATCCGATTTGCCACGATGAGCGCGGATCGTAACACAGCCTTTTGTTCGACGAAGCGTTCGGCGCAGCATTCGGCGCAGCGTTCGGCGCAGCGTTCGGCGCAGCGTTCGGCGCAGCGTTCGCGGCGCGCGCTGCCGGCCGGCCGCGACGCGCGGTTTCGGGTAGATTGAACGCGATGCTGGAGACGGACTACCTCGTGATTGGATCGGGGCTCGCGGGGCTCTACTTCGCGCTGCGCGCGTCGGAGCACGGGCGCGTGGTCGTCGTCACGAAGCGCGCGCCCACCGACGCCAACACGGCCTACGCGCAGGGGGGCGTCGCGGGCGTGCTCGATCCCGGCGATCGCCTCGAGGCCCATCTTCAAGACACGCTGCTCACGGGCGACGGCCTGTGCCACGCCGACGTCGTCGAGCTGTGCGTGCGCGAGGCGCCCGCGCACATCCGCCGCCTCGCCGACGAGCTGGGCGTGCCCTTCGACCGCGACGCCGAGGGCCACTTCGAGCTCGGCCGCGAGGGCGGGCACACGGCGCGCCGGATCGTGCACGCCAAGGACAGCACGGGCTGGGCCATCCAGGAGGCGCTGCTCGCGCGCGTCGCCGAGCGCGCCGATCGCATCACGCTGCTGCCCAACCACATGGCCGTCGATCTGCTGACGGCCGCGAAGTACGGCGGACCCAACGCCGTGTTCGGCGCATACCTGCTCGATCAGACGACGGGCGAGGTGAAGACCGCCGTCGCGCGCGCGACCGTGCTCGCGACGGGCGGCGCCGGCAAGGTCTACCTCTACACGACGAACCCCGACGTCGCGACGGGCGACGGCATCGCCATGGCCTATCGCGTGGGCGCGAAGGTCGCGAACATGGAGTTCTTCCAGTTCCACCCGACGTGCCTGTACCACCCGCTCGCGAAGTCGTTCCTCATCAGCGAGGCGCTGCGCGGCGAGGGCGGCGTGCTGCGCCTGCGCGACGGCACGGCGTTCATGGGCCGCTATCACGCGATGAAGGATCTCGCGCCGCGCGACGTCGTCTCGCGCGCCATCGACAGCGAGCTCAAGCGCACGGGCGACGATCACGTCGTGCTCGACATGACGCACCTGCCGGCCGACTTCCTCGTCGAGCGCTTCCCCATGATCCACAAGCGCTGCCTCGAGCTCGGCATCGACATGCGCGAGATGCCCATCCCCGTCGTGCCGGCCGCGCACTACTGCGGCGGCGGCGTCGTCGTCGACGAGGACGGCCGCTCGTCCGTGCGCAACCTCTACGCGATCGGCGAGGTGTCGATGACGGGCTTGCACGGCGCCTGCCGCCTCGCCTCGAACTCGCTGCTCGAGGCCATGGTGTACGCGGCGCGCGCCGCCGAGGCCGTGCGCGGCGCCGAGTCGGCGCGGCCCGCGTACGTCGCGCCCTGGTACGCGGGCGCCGCCGTCGCGTCCGACGAGGCCGTCGTCGTGAGCCAGAACTGGGACGAGATCCGCCGGCTCATGTGGAACTATGTGGGCATCGTGCGCAGCGATCGGCGCCTCGAGCGCGCGGCGCGACGCATCGAGCTCATCCGCTCGGAGATCCGCGAGTACTACTGGAACGTCGCCATCAACGGCGACCTGCTCGAGCTGCGCAACCTCGCGCTGTGCGCCGACCTCATCATCGAGTGCGCGCGCCGGCGCCCCGAGAGCCGCGGATTGCATTACAATCTCGATCACCTCGAAAAGGATCCGCGGCTCGCGCGCGACACGGTGCTCGCGCGCGGCGACGGTCCCGCCGTCTCATGAGCCCCCAATGAAGTCCGAAGACGTCGAAGAGCTCGCGCGGCGGGCGCAGCAAGGCGACGTCGCGGCGTTCGAGCGCCTCATCGCCGAGCACATCCCCCTCGTGCGGCGCTTCGCGCGCGCCTTCACGCGCAGCCACGAGGCCGCCGCCGATCTCGCGCAGGACGCGCTGCTCAAGGTCTACCGCTCGATCGGCGGCTACCGGTTCCAGTCGTCGTTCTCGACCTGGCTCTACGCGATCGTGCGCAACGTCTACCTCGACGACGCGCGCAGCCGCGCGGGCCGCGAGCGCGCAGCCGAGCGGCCGCTCGACGCGAGCGGCGTCGACGGCGACCCCACGACCGATCCGGACGCGCCGCGCGCCGACCGGCGCCTCGAGCGCGAAGAGCTGCGCCGCCAGGTCTGGGACGCGCTCGGGAACATTCCTTCGGACTTTCGCTCCACGCTCGTGCTCTACGACATCGAAGGGCTCACGTACGAGGAGATCGCGGCGATCGAGCATTCGCCCCTCGGCACGGTGAAATCCCGCCTCTCGCGCGGGCGGGAGCACCTGCGGCGCGCGCTCGGCGGCGCCGGCGCGGCCGTGACGCCGGGCGACGGGCCGGAGCCCGCCGGGAACCCGACCGCGGCCGATCTCGTCAGAAGCAAGCGAACGGAACCTGCATGAGCGCCGACTCCCCCACCCCCTCCCAGCGCGCGTTGCCCGTCGTCGTGCGCGAGGCGCTCGCGGCGCTCAAGGAGCTCGACGGCGACACGCTGCCGAACGAGCGCGAGTTCTCGGCGCAACTGCATCGGCGGCTCGTCGCGGCGGGGCCGCCGCCCTCGACCTGGCTCGAGCGATTGCGCGACTTCGCGCGCGCCCTCGGGCACGACTCGCCGCAGCAACGTTCGCTGCTCACGGGCGCCATCCTGGGCGCCCTCGCGACGGCGACGACGTTCCTGTTGCTGTCGAACGGCCACCCGCTGCACGAGACCGGCTCGGCCCGGCCGGCCGTCGAAACCTCGGCCCTCGGGGTCGACGATGCGAATGGGCCGAACGGGAGCGGGGCGTCGGCCGGCGGCGAGCACAAGGGTCAGCGCGCCGTCGGCGATCACCGTTCCACGCGCGACCGCCTCGGCCTGGACATCGGCGCAGAACGGCCCGAGCGCATGTCACCTCGCCCGCCTGGCAAGTAGCGCGGCGAGGTCACGGGCGCGGCGTCAGCGGCGCGCGACCTCCACGAGCCGGCGCTCGATGACGGCGGCGTCCGAGGGCTCGAACCCGCTGTTGACGTAGCGGACGATGCCCGCGCGATCGATGACGTACGAGGTCGGCATCTTGTCGGGCGCGAGGCGATCGGCGATCTCGCCCTTCGGATCGTGCGCGATCGTGAGCGACCAGCGCGGGCGCGCCTTGAGGAACTTCACGACGTTCGCGCGCTCCTGATCGACGGAGACCGCGAGCACCTCGATGCCATCACCGCGCAGCCGCCTCGCCATGTCGTCGAGCATGGGCAGCTCCTGTTTGCACGGCGCGCACCACGACGCCCAGACGTCGAGCAGCACGACCTTGCCGCGGTAATCGTCGAGCGCGAGCGCCTTGCCCGACATCGACTCGACGCGAATCGCGGGCGCCGGCGCGCCGATCTGCCTCGAGCCGCCGCCTTCGTCACCGCCTGGGCCGCCCGCTTGGCCGCCCGTCGTCACGCAGCCGACGAGCGCGAGCAGCGCCACGCCTAGTGGGACAGCTCTTCTTTGATCCATTCGCGCAGGCTCTCGGTGTCCTTCGGGTCGGTGTACTCGCGCCCGTCGATGTACACCGTCGGCGTCGCCTGCAGGCCCAGCTTCTCGCCCTCGTCGCGATCTTTCTGCACGCGCGCCTTGACGGCGTCCGACGCGAGGTCGGCGCGGAACCTCCCGACGTCGAGGCCGGCCTCCTTGGCGAGCTTCTCGATCTCGGCGGGCGACAGCTCGTCCTGGTGGTCCCAGATCTTGTCTTGATAGACCCAGAACTTGCCCTGCTTGTCGGCGGCGACGGCGGCCTCGGCGGCGAGGCGCGCGTTCGTGTGCTGCGGCAGCGGGTAGTTCTTGAAGTACACCTTCACGTCGTTGGGGAACTCGTCGACGATCTGGCGCATGACGGGCTGCAGCCGCTTGCAGTGCGGACACTCGTAGTCGGCGAACTCGACGAGCGTCACCCGGGCCGACGGGCTGCCCTTCATGGGCGCCTGCGAGACGTCGATGGTCTTGACGTCGGTCCCGCGGTAGCGCTTGCCGATGGCCTCGGACACCTCGGAGTCGGTGAAGCCCTGCTCGACGAGCTTGCCGACGTAGCGCATCGCATTGAACGATCGCCGGCAGCCCCCCGTCGTCGCTTTCGCCGACGCGATGAGGCTCTGCGCCTGCCCGCAGATCGAGGGCTCGTTGTTGACGATGCGGAAGAAGACCTTGCGCTGGAAGTCGTCGAGCTTCGAGACGTCGATGCCGGGCGGCGGCGTCAGGTCCTGTCCGGCGGCGCCCGCACCCTCCTGCGCGACGGTCGACGGCGCCGAGGCCGCGGGCGCCGACTGGGCCTCGGGCGGCGTCTTGGCGCAGGCGGGTGTCGACAGCAGCGCGACGAGGGCGCTCGCGCGCACGGCGGACCAGAGCAGTTTGGCCGGGCGCATGTGGCGTCTAGGTATAGAAACGGGACGCACCGAAGTCAATCGTTGCCGACAGTGTTCCGCGGCCCGCATCCGCATTGACTCGCGCGCACGCAACACATATAAATCGCGAGCAACCGTGGCGCCTTAGGCTGCGGAAACCGAACGGAACAAATGTCGTCTGACTACATCCCAGCGGCCCTCATGATTTTCGGCGGCGTGGGCTTCGCGCTGCTGCTGACGGCCGCCGCGAAGTACCTCGGGCCCCACCGCCCGACGCGCGCCAAGGACTACCCCTACGAGTGCGGCTCCGAGGTCATCGGCAGCCCGCGCACGCGCTTCGAGGTCAAGTTCTACCAGGTGGCGATCGTCTTCCTCGTGTTCGACATCGAGACGGCGTTCCTCTACCCGTGGGCGCTGCGCTACCGGGCGCTGTCGTGCCTGGGCAGCGTGCAGAACGGCGTCTGCACGGGCGGCGTCTCGTTCTTCGGGATCTCCGAGATCCTCGTGTTCATGAGCATCCTGATCGTCGCGCTCGCCTACGTCTGGCGCAAACGCGCCGTCGGGTGGGAGTAGCGCATGGGTCTCGACGTCTACACGGGCAAGGTCGCCGACGCCGTCAACTGGGCGCGCAAGTTCTCGCTGTTCTCGTACCCGTTCGTCACCGCCTGCTGCGGCATGGAGTACATGTCCGTCGCGGCGCCGAAGTACGACATCGCGCGCTTCGGCGCCGAGTTCCCGCGCTTCAGCCCGCGCCAGGCCGACCTCCTCATCATTGTCGGCACGATCACCGAGCGCCAGGGCCCGGCCCTGCGGCGCATCTACGATCAGATGTGCGAGCCGAAGTGGGTCATCGCCTTCGGCGTGTGCGCCTCGACGGGGGGCTTCTACCAGAACTACTCGACGATGCCGGGCGCCGACCAGGTCGTGCCCGTCGACGTCTACATCCCGGGCTGTCCCCCGCGCCCCGAACAGGTGCTCGACGCGCTCATCCTGCTGCAGGAGCGCATCCAGCGCGGCGAGGGCCACAGCCAGGTCATGCTCAAGGCCGAGCACAAAGGCGGTGCGGGCTACGACGTCCCCATCACGGCCATCAAGCCGCGCACGGCGCACCTGCCCGGCGGCGAGAAGCCGCAGCCCGACGGAAAGGGTTGAGGCGATGTCTCAGAACGTCCTCGATCGTCTGAAGGCGCAGTTCACGGGCGGTGAGCTCCTCGAGACCGGCTCGCAGCACGGCGACGAGTGGGCGCGCGTGCGCCGCGACTCGTGGGTCACCGTCGCGACCTTCCTGCGCGACGACCCGGCCACGAAGCTGGAGATGTTCATCGACCTCACGGTCGTCGATCGCTTCTCGACCGAGCCTCGCTTCGACGTCGTGCTCCACGTCTATTCGGTGAGCCTCAAGCAGCGCCTTCGCCTGTACGTCGGCGTGCCCGAGGACGAGCCGTCGGTCGAGACGCTCTGCTCCGTCTGGGCGGGCGCCAACTGGTTCGAGCGCGAGGCCTACGACCTGTACGGCGTGCGCTTCAAGGGCCACCCCGATCTGCGCCGCATCCTCATGTACCCCGAGTTCGTCGGGCACCCGCTGCGTAAGGACTATCCCAAGGAGAAGCGGCAGCCCCTCGTGCGCCGCCAGCCGAACTCGGTCGACTGACCCGCCGCAAGCACAAGTACAAGTAGATGAGGAGCCGATCGTTTTGGACAACACGCTAGCGCCGCCGCAAACCCGGCGGGTCGTTCTCGGGATTCAGGAGCCGACGGACTTCGACGCGCCCGAGCTGCCCACCGAGCCGTTGCCGCTCAACATGGGCCCCTCGCACCCCGCGATGCACGGCACCGTGCGCATGGTGCTCGAGGTCGAGGGCGAGAAGATCTCGTCGGCCGACGTCCAGATCGGCTATCTGCACCGCTGCTTCGAGAAGGAGTCGGAGTACGCGACCTGGTCGCAGGTCTTCCCGTACACCGACCGCCTCAACTACGTCTCGCCCATGCTCAACAACGTCGGCTACGCCATGGCCGTCGAGAAGCTCATGGGCATCACGCACCTCATCCCCGAGCGCGCGCAGTTCATCCGCGTCATCGTGGGCGAGATCTCGCGCATCACCGACCACATGACGTGCCTGGGCGCGAGCGCCATGGAGCTCGGCGCCTTCACGCCCTTCCTTTATATGTTGAAGGCGCGCGAGTGGCTGTTCGAGCTGCTCGAGGAGGTCTGCGGCGCGCGGCTCACGGTGAGCTACATGCGCATCGGCGGCTGCGCGTGGGATCTGCCGGCCGGCTTCGCCGACAAGCTGCGCGACATCCTCGCGCGCACGAAGGACGTGCTCGTCGACGTCTCGAAGCTGCTCGACCGCAACCGCATCTTTCGCGATCGCCTCGACGGCATCGGCATCATCACGCAGGCCCAGTGCCTCGAGTACGGCATCACGGGCCCCGTGGGCCGCTCGACGGGCCTCGCCTACGACGTGCGCAAGGACGCGCCCTACCTCGTCTACGATCGCTTCGACTTCGACGTGCCCGTGGGCTCGGTGGGCGACAACTTCGATCGCTACGCCGTGCGCGTCGAGGAGATCAAGCAGTCGATGCGCATCCTCGAGCAGGCGCTCGAGCAGCTGCCCGAGGGCTCGCACCTCCTCAACGATCCGCGCATCTCGCTGCCGCCCAAGAGCGAGACGTACAACTCGATCGAGGCGATGATCGCCCACTTCAAGCTCATCATGGACGGCATCCACGTCCCGCCGGGCGAGGTCTACTCGTACACCGAGGCCGGCAACGGCGAGCTCGGCTTTTACCTCGTGTCGGACGGCACGGGCCGTCCGTGGAAGTGCCGCGTGCGCCCGCCCTGCTTCGCCGCGACGTCGCTGCTTCCCACGCTGCTCAAGGGACTGTTCATCGCCGACATCGTCCCGACGTTCGGCCTCATCAACATGATCGGCGGAGAGTGCGACCGATGAGCACGGGACCCGTAACCCCTCCTTCGGCGGCGCCCATGCTGCCGTTCACGAACCCGCCGCCCGCGCCGTCGGCCACCGAGACCGTGACCGTCACGATCGACGGCAAGGTGCAGCAGGTCGCGAAGGGCACCGTGCTGCTCGAGGCGTGCA
>Ga0210396_10002685_pt1 | contig 17999 bp, 14 predicted proteins | sample IncBWH17OmetaG_FD_155466 | JGI IMG/M metagenome (GOLD analysis project Ga0210396, IMG submission 155466) | Forest soil microbial communities from Barre Woods Harvard Forest LTER site, Petersham, Massachusetts, United States - Inc-BW-H-17-O ... | reverse complement strand
TCGCGATGACCGTGGGATTCCTGCTTCTGGTTGGGGTTTTGGCGGTCGCACAGGACCAGTCAGCTACGAACTCCCCTGCGTCAACGGCTGCGGATACCTCGGCGACCGCCGCTTCAGCTCCGTCCACCCCGGCTGCGGCTACTCCGAGTACGGTTGCCTCGAGTGAGCCTGCCCCAACGCCGCCTGCCTCGACGTCGCCCGCCCCAGCGGCGGTTGCTTCGACAACCGAGCCCCTGCCCAAAGCGGCTAAGACCTATCACGATGGAAGCCTTCGCGATATCGATGCGATCGGCAACCGCAAGGTAGGATGCGATCGCGGGATAGGCAACTGGTATAGCCTCGAAAAGCAAATCGAAATGGGCCGGGGCTATGCCCAACAGGTGGAGTCGACCACCAAACTGGTGACCGATCCGGAGATAACGGAGTACGTCAACCGAATTGGTCAGAACCTGGTGAGAAACTCCGACGCCCAGGTACCTTTCACGATCAAGGTAGTGGACACCGACGACATCAACGCTTTCGCGCTGCCCGGAGGGTTTTTCTATGTGGATTCTGGACTGATTTTGGCGGCTGACAACGAAGCTGAGTTGGCCGGCGTGATGGCGCACGAAATCGCTCACGTCGCGGCTTGCCATCTGGCTCGGGAAAACACGCGCGGGCAATTGATGCAATTGGCCTCCATCCCGCTGATCTTTGTTGGCGGCGGTATCGGCTATGCGGCCCAGAGCCTGGCCAGCATTGCGATCCCCATGGGTTTTCTGAGATTCGCGCGCAGCTTCGAATCAGAGGCCGACTTTCTCGGCGTCGAGTACCTGTACCGTGCGGGCTACGACCCGCAGGCCCTGACCTCATTTTTCGAAAAGATCAAGGCCATGGAGAAGCACAAACCGGGGACGCTGGCCAAGACTTTCGAGACTCATCCGCAAACCCCGGACCGCATTGCGAAAACCCAGCAGGAGATCAATATGCTGCTGCCCCCGCAGCCGATGTACAAGCTGGATACTTCGGAGTTTCAGGATGTAAAGACGAGACTCGAGCAAATCGAGAACCGGCACAAAGTCGATAACGGTCACGATGGCGGTCCTACCCTGCGACGAGCCACTTCTACCGTCACCACGACTGACACTACCAGCAGCAGTGACGGTGACGAGCACCCCACGCTTAAACGCCGGGATACTACTTCGCAGCAGGATTAGCTGTGGAGTTTTGCGAAGTGTGCGTGAGTCTGGAAATCATCGCAGCCTAAAACACGACTCTCCATCCCTTTACTATCGCCATTGGAGACTTCCGTAGTGGAAAGGTGCAAGCCTCGCGGCGTACTCACGCGAGAGACACAGACTATGCTCGGTGGAGGCTACAAGGGGAGGTAACGTGCGCGTAGCCAAGCCAGCCGAATTATCCTCTCCCCGGCGTGCACGGTCAATGCTATGTTTCGCAGGTGACGCTACGGGCGATGGTTCGAGATATTCGTCCTACCTCGTAGCCTTAATCCCTGACAGAGCCTAAATTCCCGTGAGACCCGGTCTTGATTAACATTAACCCAGTGTCATTTAGGTCGAAGGGCGGCCAGCTCGCGCCGGATCTCCTCCAGCCTGACGATTCTCCTTTCGTTGTCGGCTCGGTCCCGATGCCCGGGATGCTTGCCCTTGGAGCGATAGATCCTGTTGTCCTGTTCAATGCGCTCAATCTCCCGTCGTAACTCGGCAATCCGTTGGCCCTTGGGAACATCCATGACAGTCAACTCTTGAGAAATAGTCGAGACGGAGTGCTCAATTCGTGGTTTCCTCGCGGTCACCTGCTTCGTACCAGAGACTCAGCGGCAAGGCACGCGGTAGACATCCAGCGCGAGATGCTTCTTCATGGAATTAAGGTTGAGGGAGTTTGCCTCTGCGCAGAACTTGCTCGTAGGCAAAGAGTACTCGACTTCAAACACGGCCTTGTCTGCCTTGACGAAAGGTCGTAGTTTGCCGCACTCGGTGTACTGGAAACACTGCTCATCCAGTGCCCAGTCGAACAAAGGCAGCAAATCCGTAATCTGGTCGAGATCGTTTTTCAGGCCGACCGAAAGCCCGTGAGCGTGGGCTGCCTTCGCAACGAATGTGTTGTAGGCGATCTGGTCCTGGTAATTGAGAGGGAAGCCGGTATCGTTGGCATAGCCGTCCACGTTATCCGGTTCCATCGCGTCGAAGCCCTTGGCCTGGCAGAGGTCCATCCGCGCTTGCATGATTGGGCCCAGAATGTCCAGGCGACGAATGTCCAGCCACCTTTCTCCCGGCCAGCCATTGTGCTTGCCCAATACAAACTTGGGAAACTTCTTGGCATCGGGACGCCAGTTCTCCCATGTGCCCAGATCGATGTAGCACACCACCCTGCGTCCCTTATTGTGCAGCGAGGAGACCACAGTGGCGTCATTGTCGAACATATCGATGTCATACATCTGCGCCTTCACTTTCTCATCGACAGGAGTGGTGAGCTGCCATTGCCAATTCATGTTCAGAGGCGGATGCCAGATGGTTGGCCGATGCGATGAAAGTCGCGGCGGAGGATGACCGTGGGGCCGGATTTCTTGTGCGCGACAAAGCAGAAGGAATAGCAAAAGGGAAGAAATTACGAGAAGGTGTCCGGAAGGTCGGTGCATAAACTCCTCCGACAGGCGACACCATTGTCCTCTCCACCCGAGGCGGCAGTCAATGCGGAACGTCCGCAAGATCCGCAAGAAGAATAATAATGAGCGAGCAAGGAGTACAGGGAAAACTGTAGGGGCCGTTATCCGTTTGGAGCTCTGGTCGGAGGGATTGAAAAAATAATTTGGCGCTGCATCCGGAACGCGTAAACCCAGGGTGCGTTTTCCCCTATGTTTTCAAAGAACACGCGGCAACTCTCTGAACGTGTTCGCGAGGAGAACCCGGCAAGTTGTACAAGGCAAGCGGCGCTACGAGCGGCTTTCGAATCCCATCCAGAGGCCGTGCAAACTGTCGCCGGTGAGGACAAAGATTTACAAAAATATGCGCATCACTTGCCCCTTCGATCCTTCCCAAGGTGTACGTTCAAAATACAAAAGACGGAGGAGAACACATGCCAATGCAAACTCAAGATCAAACCACCCTCAATGCAAAACTTGTTCACTTCACCAAACAAAACTCACCCGATGAGCCGGTGCAGGTTGCCTTCGCGGTCACCGATGATCAAGGAAAGGAAGAGATCATCACCGGCGAGGTTCCCTATAGCTATGACCTTTTCCATCTCTTTCAGGAAAATGGGTGGCTGAACATCCGACGAGGGGTTGCCTCGATTCGCGAGAGCCGCTCGCCACGTCGAGCGATGTCAGCATAGTCGGTAAGTGAGCATTGCGCTGGAACCCCGGTAAACACAGGGGTCCAGCGCCTTGCCTGCTGTTGCCCGTGAGCAGGTCTGGTCATTAGATTTCGAACAAATACCTAAACACTGGAGGCGAGAGATGATGTATGACGTTCAAGTTGCCGTTGGCGATATCTGCCGAGATCCAACCGGCTTGCGAGTGAGAGTAGAAGATGTGGACATATACGATTACGTTCACTTTTCGGTGATCGAAGCCAGCGAATTCCAAGAGGATGAGGCGGAATCGGGAGAAATGTCATGGGTAGCTTTCGTGCATCGCTTCACGAAGCTAGGGAAGGCGTTTGCCAGGAGAAAAGCCGCTTAGCGTGACTTAGATTGTCGCAAGCGGGTTCAGAAGTAGAACTTCATCGCAAACTGTATGAAGCGCGGATCGCGCGCGCCTTGCGGAAACCCAAATTGCGGAGTTCCGAATTCAAGCGGCTGCGGTTCTTCTCCGATCAGGCCCACCGGCTCGAATACCGGATTCACATGGTTCCAGATGTTGAAGAACTCTGAGCGAAACTCCAGGCGCATCTGCTCGCGAATCGGAAACATCTTGAAGACGGAGAAATCCCAGTTCTGAAGTCCAGGACCGCGAACGATATTGCGTCCCGCATTGCCGAAGGTGAAGGGGATTGTGTTGTCCACGAAGGCGCAGGTGTTGAAGATCGTTCCTGGGATGCAGGGTTTCGCGTTCTGATTGCCTACGAGGTTTGGCCGCACCTCATAAAATCCGACGCCCCCACCACCGTCGCTGGTGGAGACATTGGTGAGGGAATCGGTAATCGTGAACCAATTGCCCGTCTGTGCGCTTACGATACCGGAGACTTGCCAGTTTCCGATGATTTGGTTGAGCACGCCGGTCGCGCCTCCGCCAAACTTCTTTCCGTTGCCAAAAGGAAGCTGGTAAATGTAGCTGAATACGAAGCGATGGCGCACATCGAAGTCGGAGTTGCCGTACTCGAGATAGGGATATCTCTGGTCGCGAAAATCGCCGTTGTTGAGCGATCCCAGGTTCGCACTGGAAGCGTCATCCATGGCGTGCGCGTACGTGTAGGAGGCCTGAAACTGCAGGCCATGGGAAAAATTCTTTTGCCAGCTCACTTGCAAGGAATTGTAGTTTGAGTAACCGTCGGAGCGTAGCTGGTTGATGGCGGTGTCGAAGACTCCATTGCAGTTCGGCGGAAACACCGAATTGTCGCAAACCTTGGCCGGCCGGCGTGGGGCGGTGGGGCAATTGCCCGCGGTGTTCGGCGGAGTAAGGCAAAACGTCGAATCCGGCACAGCTTGATTGCCGTTGTAATAGTTATACAGGTTGTTTCCGTGCGATCCGGCGTAGGAGATGTCGAGCACGCTCTGGGCCGGAAGTTCGTATTGGAAGCCGAAATGCCATTGCTGCGCGGAGGGTGTCCGCAGGTTCGGACTGACGGCAAAAAGCAACGGAGTATTGGGATCCGTCAGAGCATTCGCCGGGAAACCTAGCTGGAGCGCGTTGAGGCCGGGAATCGAACAATTATTCGCGCCCAGAGCCGGATTCGCCGACGAGAGGAAACATGGAACCGAGAACGACTGAGTTACAAAGAACGGAGGATTGAATCCGGGGCTGGGATTTGAATACGGTCCATTTTCGTCGCCGCCGTAGAAAATGCCATATCCCGCGCGCATCACCAGTTTGTTGGTAATTTGGTAAGCAATGCCGAGGCGCGGCGCGAAGTTGGTCAGGTCGGGCGGAATCAAGCCACCGGATGCGGTTCTTTGAATCGGGATATTCGCGGCAAGAAACGGCGTGAGGGTCGCTGTCTGCCCCGCGGGAACGATCAGCGAGGCGCTAGAGAAATCGAAGTTTGCCTGCTGATTGCCTCTGGCCTTCACCGTGGTGAATAAGTCGTAGCGCAATCCCAGGTTCAGCGTCATCCGCGGCGTCGCTCGGATATCGTCCTCGGCATAGAAGCCATAGACGGGGCGGTGGTAATCAACGGTGTGCAGGCTGGTGATCTCGCCAGAGTCAGGAACGCCTAACAAGAAAGTAGCGTAAGCCTCGCCACCGGACGTCGGCGACGCCGGATTGTCTGTGAAGTCGCTTCCAAAACCGAGTGTCCCGCGGGGCGCGGCAGGTTCGAACAAAGTGAACTCTTGGTGCCGTATCTCCGCGCCGAACTTGAAAGAATGGCGTCCGTGAACCAGAGTGACGTTGTCCGTCAGGATGTAGGTGTTCTGCTTTTCGATCGCGGGAAGATAGCTGGCGCTTCCCAAAGTCGCCGTGCCATCGTTGATGCTGATCTGCGGCAACCCGCCAATATTTGGCCCGAAGGGAACGCCCGGAAATCCGAGGTTCGCGGAGACGTTCGTGTTGTAATTCAGTTGGAAGCGATGGGTGTTGATGCGGTTATAGCCCAGCCGAAACTCGTTGACCACGTTGGGCGAGAAGACGTGCGTCTCGCTCACGGCGATGGCGCGAAAGGAATCGTTTTCATAGCCATCCGAGAACGCGCCGCCGTCGAGCTCGTTCTGAAACGGCGACGGCGTGAAGCTGGGCTGGTCTTCGTAGCTGAAGGTTCCGAAAAGATTATCCCGATCGGTGATCTTCTGGTCGATGCGAACGTCGGCGTTGTTTCGGCTATAGGTTTTCTTTGGCTCCGCGAGAAAGTTGGAGCCATTGATGTTGACGTTCGGCGCGGGAAAGAGGGCAGAGAGCCGCGCCGCCAATGGGTCGATTAAACCTTTCGGGAAAATATTGGTGGGATTTCCGGATCCATCGACACCGATGGGCACGCCGCAATACCCGCTCGGGTTCGCGGTCGACGCTTGCGTTAATCGTGAATTGAAGATCTCGCCGTAATACGTTGGGTGACCGCTGCAATCTAGTGCTGTCGTGCCCGATAGAACGTTGCCGTTCATATCCACCTGCGGCGCCACTGTCGTGGTAAGAAAAGAAGAGAAATCGCCGCCGATCTCGGCCGGTGTCGGGATGGCTGATAGCTGGGGCAGAGCCTGCACTACCCGGAAGCCTTCGTAATCCACGAAAAAGAAGGTCCGATTCTTGATGATCGGTCCGCCAAAAGTAGCTCCGAATTGATTTTGATGGTAGGGCTGCTTGCCGAATGCGTCGAAGGCATTGCGCGCGTCCAGAACATCATTGCGGAAAAACTCGTACAGATCGCCATGAAAACTATTGGTGCCGGACTTGAGCACTGCATTGAGAATGGCGCCATTGCCGCGGCCGAATTCCGCGCTGTAAGCGTTGGTTTGGACTTTGAATTCCTGAATTGCATCGATCGAGGGTTGAATGACGTACGCTTGACCGGTGAGAACGTCCCCCAGATTTGAATTGTTGTCGATGCCGTCGAGGAGGTAGTTGTTCTGCAGAGAACGCGCACCGTTCGAGCTGAAACCGTAACTGGTCTCGACCCGAGACCCCGGTTCGCTGGGGGCGATTCCAGCCCCGAGAAGCGCAAGCTGCGCATAGTTGCGTCCGTTTAGAGGAAGCGTCTCTGCCGTGCGTTTGTCCACCAGATGCCCCAGATCGGAAGTTTCCGTTTCCAGTAGTGGAGCCTGGGTGGTGACGCTGATGACTTCCTGAATACTGCCAACCGAGAGAACTATGTCCACCGAAGGCCGTGAATCGACGTTCACGATGATGGGACCAGCAACCGTCTTCTTGAATCCAGTTTTTTCCACCGTCAGCTGATAGCGACCAATTTTGAGAGGGGTGACCACGAATTCACCTTGTGCGTTCGTGGTGGTGACGAGTTCTGTTCCACGCTCGGTGTCGGTAATCCTAACCTTTGCTCCGGCGACAACCGCCCCACTTGGGTCTTTCACCACGCCTGCGAGACCGCCGGTGTCTTTCTGGGCGATGGCAGCACCGCAGGCGAAGACCAACATCCCCAATATCCAGAAGAACGATCGAAGCTGGCTGAAGTGTCCTGACCGTCGCGAAGAAGAGCAGCGGGTGAATCGGTTCATCTCAGTTTTCCTGGCCTACGGAGAAATGGGAGCTGCTTTCGTATTATTACGATTTGATATTAATAGTTGCGATCTTGCCGGAAAGTCAATAGAAAAATTTCACCCGCCCGGAATGTGGGGCGAGGGCAGGTTTCTCCGAACATCCTGCGGTTCCTGCGGGCAACTCTCTGCCTCGATCGACCGGGGTTTCGACAGAAATCGCCTTCGGAGGTTATTACGAAAGATTGTGTTTGCTTTCGTTTTAGTCTGGTCGTATTCGATGGCTACCGGCGCTTAAGAGCTTCGAGCTCATCCAGCGTGCGCGGCCAGTCCGATCGCAACAGCCGGGACAAACTTCGATCAGCGAGGACTTTTCCGCCGGTTTGACAGCGGGCACAGTAGTTGGTTTCGTTGTCAGCATAGCGAATCCGCTGAATCTTTTCGCCACACCTCGGGCACGATTCGCCATGGCGTCCGTGCACCGCCATGTCCTTGCGAAAGGCAGTTACCTTTTCCGGAAAGCCAGTCTCCGCTTCTACGCGCAGCCGGTTTATCCAGAGCTGCAGAGTCTCTTGGGTCGCAGCGAACAGCCGTTCCCATTCATCCGGTTTCAGCTTTTGGGTTAGCGCGATAGGAGACAATTGGGCAGCGTGCAAGATCTCGTCCGAATACGCATTGCCAACGCCGCTCAATATGCGCGGATCGGTAAGGGCCCGTTTGAGGGTGCGGTTTTCGGCGGTCAGCGCGTCACGAAACGAGCCCAGATTGCTGCTCAAGATGTCGATTCCTCCGGGGTCCATTGCCTGCAAACCTACCTCGCCGCTGACGACATAGAGCGATGCGCGATGCTTCGTACCAGCTTCCGTGAGCACGAGAGAGCCGTTGGGAAAATCGAAAGCCGCCAAGCTTCGGCGTCCCGCCAGCTTTGCTCCTCGCGGCCGCCAGTGCAGGCGGCCGGCGATCATCAAGTGCAGCACCAGCCAGAGATCGCTTTCTACACCGATCGCAATCCGCTTGCCGATCCGCCGCAGTTCGCGGACGATGCGGCCTTCGACATCCCTAAGCGGTGGTTGTGCGGTACGAAGCAGAAAGGGGCTCGCCAACCGGATTTGCTGGATCGGCTGTGCAAGGATCCGTGGCTCAAGCGCACTGACGTAGGCGGCGATATCCGGCAGTTCCGGCATGTTAAGTAGCTTGCAGGACGCAACGGCATTTTTCAACCGTGCAATTTAAGATAGATCATGGCTGGCGTTCGGATCGACAAATGGTTGTGGGCTGCCAGATTTTTCAAGACGCGCAGCTTGGCTGCGCGAGCCTGTGAACTTGGCAGGATCCAGTCGAACGGGCAATTCGCCAAGGCTGCGCGCGAGGTTCATATTGGCGACAGGTTGCAAGTGACCAACGACGGCGGCGCCTTTCAGGTGGAAGTTTTGATTCTCAGCGAAGTGCGCGGCCCCGCCCCGGTGGCACAAACTCTCTACCGCGAGACAGAGGCCAGCCGAGAGCTGCGCCTCAAGGTGGCAGCGGAGCGTAAGGCGATGAGGCAATTCGAAGAGTTGCCCGCGGGCAGGCCATCGAAGCGCGATCGCCGCAAAATCATCCAGTTCCGAGGAAGGTAAATTCAGCAGCCGATCAAAGCATAGCGACTCGCCGTTGCACCAGCAGAAAGTAAAGAGCCACCAGAATCAGTAGCAATCCGTTCACCCCCAACACCACCGGGGCCGTAAACATGGGAACGAGCCATCCCGACAAAAGGTTTCCCATGGGCATGCCCCCGCGGAATGCACAGTTGTATACGCTCATCACTCGCCCGCGCATTTCGTTGGTGGTGATCAACTGCACCAGGGAAGTCACCGTGGCAAAGACAGCCATCATCGAAGCGCCCACGAGCACCAGCATGGCGTAGCTCAAGGGCAACGACTTCGAAAGGGAAAACCCTGAAATCCCCACTCCCAGGCAAATGAGCACGCTCAGGGCGAACCGCCCTTTGTGCCGTATGTTACCCCGCTCCGCGACCATCAGCGAGCCGCAGATCGAACCGAGTCCCATCAGCGAAAGCAGGTTACCGTAGGTCTCCGGGCCCCGATGAAAGATGTCTTTGACGAACACAGGCATATAGGTCCGCATGGGCATGCTCAACGCAGTCATGCAGAACGCCAGCACGACAAGCGCCTCCATGGAGTTCTGCTTGCGAAGGAATTTGATGCCCTCCTTCAGGCTGCTGAACATCGACTCGGTGGTACTCGCCGGAAGGAATCGGGTGGTAATGATGGAAAGCGAAATGATCGGGGCTAGGAAGGAAATCGCATTTAATCCAAAGCACCAGTTCTCCCCCAACTTTGCCAAAGCCTGACCGGCGAGCGCGGGTCCAATCGTTACCGCCATATTGAATTGGATCGAATTCAGCGCAATGGCGTTCGGCATGTCCTCTCGGTCGACCAGGGTCGGAATCAGCGCCTGGTACGCCGGTCCGCCAAAAGCCTGGGCCAAGCCGGAGACGAACGAGAGACAGACGATATGCCACACATGTACAACTCCGGCCGCCACCAGGATGGTGAGCAACGCCGCGCTCCCCATCTGCATGTACTGAGAGACGAGCAGAATCTTCCTGCGCTCGATGCGGTCGGCCACCACGCCGCCGATCAGTGAGAACAGGAAAATGGGAATGCCGCCGAGAAACTGGTCCAGAGCGAGCAAGAACGCCGAATGGCTTAGGCGATAGATGAGCCAGCCCTGTGCCACGATCTGCATCCAGGTGCCAATGCTGGATGTACAGGCGCCGAACCACATGAGCCGGAAATCTCGATATTGAAAAGCCTTAAATACCCTGCGAAAAGTTGACGTGTCCATGTGCTCCGCGTGTCTTTAGTGTCCGGAGTCTATCTTCGCATGGGCACTCATCTTCTGCTTTCTCCTCGGAGGCACACAGGTTGGCTCGGAGGTTCGTTGGCTATTCCGGATGCGGCCATAGGTAATTCCTGACGACCGTGCTCGAATCCCAAAGCGTGCCGGAAATTGACCTCGACTGTCGCTTGTATTGCTGACTACTGTTGGTTGGCCGACCATCTTTCGAGAGTGCACGATGGCGGCAAAAACTGGGTTACAGCTACTCCTCTTTGTTTTGGTGCCGTTGCTGCGCCAAAAGTTTTCGATGCCCATCTCACCGATGGCGTGGAGTTGGCCTTCCAGCCAGCCCCGAGGGTAAGCTCGCCATAGCTGCACGGCTACACTTCTTAGCGTCGTACCGGTTGATCTTCATCAACAATCGTCTTTTCACGGACCCGCGAACGGGCAGGATGGGTGTACTATATCTTGCCGTTTCCCACCGCCTAAAAAATTCCGAATAATATGGGGGCACTGGTGGCGGACGCATTGATTTCTCCGAGAAGTCGGAGCTGAGCTCGCGATCAAGCTTTGGATTTATTCATGGGGCGTGCGCTGGGCAGAACAATTTCAGGGCGCTTAATGCTGGCGGCAGCTTTTGTGTTTGCCACGCGCTTTCTCGCGGCTCAGGAAGCCGCACCCGTTCCGCCGCTGCTTACCGTCGACCAAGCCGTTCAGATCGCCATCGCGAACAACGTCTCGCTAAAAATCGCCAACCTGGATGTGGACAAATCGAAGTGGCAAGTTGCAGCGGCGAAAACGAGGCGGTTACCCGCGATCAGTACGTATCTGTTTGCGTCCGGCAACCTGAATTCACCCACCTTCAACTTCAGCCAAGGCATTTTCGGGAGGATCAACGGCCTGCCGAACCCGGCCCAGAACATAAACATAGACCTGTCGCAAGGTGTCAGCGGATTTGCGAATGCACAGGTAGCGCAACCGATCAGCCAGTTGTACAAAATCCATCTGGCGATCCAGGAGAAACAGCTGTCCTCCGATCTGGCAAGCCAGCAGTTCCGGGGAAAGAAGCAATCCGTGGTCGCCGATGTGAAGCAGGCTTACTACGCCGTGCTGCAGACGGAAAGTGCTCTCAAATCGACCGAAGCCACGGTCAAACAGTACGAAGAGACCGACCGCGTCGCGACGCAGTACATCGCGCAAGAAGCTGTGCTGCAGTCCGAAAGTCTGGACGTAAAAGCGAAGCTGGCCGAGGCCCGGTACCAGGTCGTCGAATTACAGAACAATCTTCAGACACAGAAAGAGCAACTGAATTACCTGCTGGGGAGAGATCTGGAAACTGACTTTACCGCTGAGGAAGTGCCGCCCATTTCGATGAAAGAAACCGATCTGCAGCTCGCGCAGCAGACGGCGCTGGCCCAGCGGCCCGAGATCAAAGAAGCCGAGATTAACGTGCAGCGGGCGGAGGTGGATCGAAAGCTGGCGAAGTCGCAATACATTCCCGACGTCGGCGTAGCTTTCCACTATTCCAGTCCGCTGAATACGGCAATCCTCCCCAAGAACATTGCCTCGGCGGGGGTAGAAATGAGCTGGGAGCCGTTCGATTGGGGGCGCCGGAAGGACGATGTTAATGAGAAAAAGATCACGCTGGAGCAGAGCCAGTATCAGTTGAAGGATGCCCATTCCCAAGTTCTGCTGGACGTGAATAGTCATTTCCGAAAGCTGGACCAGAGCCGCCAGTTGCTATCGGTCGCCCAGGCAGCGCAAGCTGCCGCAAACGAGAAATTACGTGAGGTGAATGACAAGTTTCGGCAGAGCAGCGTATTGCTGCGGGACGTTCTGCAGCAGCAAGCGGCGGTAGCCAACGCGAACCATGATTACGAGCAGGCCCTGCTGGCCTTTTGGACCGCCAAGGCCGAGTTTGAAAAAGCGCTAGGGGAAGAGTGAGATCATGGAGCACAACTATAGAGCACTGTTTCGAGTGCTGACCGGAGCCGTGAGCCTAGGACTTTCGGCATGCCACCAGGCGAATCCGCAGCCCAAGCCGCTTATCCCGGTGCGCACGGCACAGGTGGGAAGCATTGAGCTCGGCAATGCACTGAAGTATTCGGCCAGCATCGCCCCTTACACGCAAGTGGATCTGGCTTTTAAGTCCAATGGGTACGTGGAAAGCGTTCTACAGGTGCCCAGCGCGAGCGGTGGACAGCGCAATGTGGATCAGGGCGACTGGGTCAAGAAGGGCACGGTGCTCGTAGTGGTGAGCCGGCAAGACTACCTCGACAAGGTACAGCAAGCTGACGCGCAACTCTCGCGAGCCCAAGCTGAGTATGTCAAAGACAAGCTAAGTTTTGATCGTACGTCGACGCTGTACTCCAGTCAGAGCGCAACCAAGCCTGAACTGGACTCCGCGCAGGCGCAACTGGACAGCGCGACCGCCGCGGTTTCGGCCGCCAAAGCCCAGGTGAGCGAGGCTCATATCGCACTTGATTACTGTTCTCTGGCAGCGCCCTTCGATGGCTGGATCGTGAAGCGCAGTGTGGACGTGGGTAGCCTGGTCGGCCCGCTGACTAACGGGTTCTCGATAGCGGACACGCAAACTGTGAAAGCGGTCTTCGGCGTCCCCGACATCTACATCAGCCGGGCCAGGATTGGACAGCGCCTGGCGATCACGACCGATGCGGCACAGGGGGAATTCGAGGGCAGGGTCACCACCATCTCTCCGGCCGCCGATCCCAAGAGCCGAGTGTTTTCCGTGGATGTCTCCATTCAAAATCCCCATAACTTCTTGAAATCTGGAATGATCGCGACGCTCTCCATAGGAGGGAAGAAACTTGTGCGAGCCGTAACCGCGATTCCGATTGGCTCCGTAGTGCGAGATCCTCAGCGCCAGAATGGATTTGCAGTCATGGTTGCCGAGGGGCAGGGAAACGTCGTGACTGCCCGGCTGCGGTCCGTGCAACTGGGGGACGCGGAGGGGAACATGATCGCTGTGACCGGCGGACTCAACCATGGCGAGAATGTCATCACTACGGGGGCGAGCATTGTGAAAGACGGAGATCAGGTGCAGATTATTCCCTGATTTTTCGAACCTCCGAATTTATTTCACGGACCTGTTTGTACCTTTATGACGCATCGGTCGGAAGCCGACATTGTCGCCAACGTGCATAACACTGCCCGCTTCTTCACGGAGCATCGGCAGGTCGCGTTCATCCTTCTTCTTGGGGTATTTGCCTGGGGCTGGTACGGGTACCACCACATGCCCAAGCGCAAAGATCCTAGTATTCCGATCCGGGTGGCAGTGGCCTCAACGCAATGGCCGGGGGCGACGGCGCAGGAGGTCGAACAGCAGATCACGCGGCAGGTCGAGCAAACCATGGCGCAGAACGCGTTCGTGCGAGCGCCGACACCGTCGGACTTTGGCATTCGATCGATCAGTTTTCCGGGTTTGTCCATGGTGTACGTACAGATGGACGATGCCGTGACGGACACCAAGAAGCAGTTCAGCGACATCAACCTCAAGCTGAATAACCTGAACAATCAGCTTCCGCAGGGCGCCGGGCCCATCCAGTTCAACAGCGACTTCGGCGACACTGCGGCTCTCATGCTGACGGTTGCCAGCCCGCCGGCGAGCGGTGTGGAGATTGCTCTGCGTGCCAAGGCGGTTCGTCAAGCGGTTGAGCGGACGCGAAGCGAAGAGCCGCACAACGCTCCCCAGCCACGAGTCAGCGTGGTTAGCGCATTTCCTCAGTCGGTGGCTCCGGAACTGGTGCGTCAGTCGTTCGAGTCCATTCTGAAAGCCGCCGTGGAGACGCATGCAATCCGCGATCCGCACTTCTTTCAGGGAACTGGATTCGTGGGAGCGGATGTCAGCTCCCAGTTTGACGACATCCAATTACGGGCGATCGCCGACCGCTTTCTGGCCGATAAACTGCACCGCTCTGAAATTCATCCCGATGCCTGGCCCGCCATTTTCATTCGTGGTACGCAGGGAACTCAGGCGGCGCTGGCGGCGGCTGCCGGCGACAAGTATTCCTATCGCGATCTGGATGACTTCACCGATCTCATCGGCCGCACCCTGCAAGGTGCACCCCAGGTGGCGAAGGTCGATCGAAAGGGAGTTCTTCCCGAGCAGATATATCTCGACTATTCCCAGGAACGTCTCGCGCAATATGGGATGAAGCCTTCCAATCTCAAGGACATCCTCGAAGCGCGGAACTCGACGATCCCCGGGGGTGCGTTAGAGGTCGGTTCGAAAAGCATTCAAATCGATCCCTCGGGCAAGTTCGAGAATGCGCAGCAGATCGGCGACGTCATCATCGGAGTTTCTACCTCAGCGGCGAACAGCCCAGTGTATCTGCGGGATTTGGTGGACATCTCTCGCGGCTACCAGAGCCCGCCCCGCTATCTGAATTATCTGACTTGGAAGGATAACGATGGTCGTTGGCACCGGAGCCGCGCGGTCACGGTTGCCGTACAAATGAAAGACGGCCAACAGATCGAACTGTTCGGCAAAAGCGTGGATGAAAAGCTCGCGGCCGTTCGGCGTTACTTGCCCGATGACCTGGTCATCGTAAGAACTTCAGACCAACCCTTGCAGGTCAAGGAAAATATCGACCTGTTCATGGATGCGCTGTACGAAGCCGTCTTTTTGGTGGTAATCGTGTCGCTCATCGGGTTTTGGGAATGGCGCTCGGCCGTGCTCATGGCGATTTCCATTCCCGTCACGCTGGCGATGACCTTCGGGATGATGTATCTGTTGGGGATCGACATTCAGCAAGTTTCTGTCGCGAGCTTAATCATTGCTCTGGGATTGCTGGTGGACGATCCCGTGGTTGCTGGCGATTCCATCCAGCGCATGCTCGGCGAGGATCATCCCAACATCATTGCGGCGTGGCTGGGGCCCACCAAGCTGGCGACGGCGATCCTGTATTCCACGGTGACAAACATCGTGGCCTATCTGCCATTCCTTCTGCTCACTGGATCAACCGGCGAGTTTCTTTACAGCCTGCCTATCGTGATGACCTGTTCCCTAGTGGCTTCGCGGCTGGCATCCATGACCTTCGTTCCGTATCTCGGGTATTACCTAATGAAGCCGGAGAACAAAATGGGGCGGCCGATGAGTGAGCGGCAGGAGGAGGGATTCACCGGTTACTACGCTCGGGCCTGCCGCTATTCGATGGAACACCGCTGGAAGTTCTTTATCGGATCATTGGCGTTTCTGGCGGTTGGCTTCTTTATTTTCGCTCAACTCAACCCGGCGTTCTTCCCGGAAGACGTTCAGTACTGGTCCTACATCGACGTGTGGTTGCCCAACGATAGTAATCTGGATGCCACCAATCAAACGGCGCTGCAGGCAGAGCGAATCATTCGCGAGCAGGCCGACAAATACGGTCGTGAGCATCCGGGGAAACATGGCAAACCCGGACAGGTGTTGCGGTACGTGACCACTTTCGTTGGAGGCGGTGGGCCACGATTCTGGTTTTCCGCTTCGCCACAGGCACAGCAGCTCAATTACGCTCAGGTTCTGATTGAGGTTACAGATAAAGAAATCACCCCGGACTTCATCAAGCAGTTGCAACCGGCTCTTAGTTCTGCGGTCCCCGGCGCGCGGCTGGATGCGCGTCAACTGCTGACCAATCCGATCGACTACCCCATCGAAATTCGCCTGTCGAGTACTGCCGACGTGAGCGCATCGTCGGAAACAGCAGATAACCAGACGTTGCAAGACCTCGCTGGCAAGGTGGAAGACATATTTCGCGCGATTCCGATTGCGGAACGAACTCGAAACGAGTGGGGCGACCGCAATGCCCAGATCGCGTTAACTGTGGACCCGGACCGCGCCAACCTCGCGGGAGTAACCAACTCCGACGTGGCTCTTTCGTCTACTTCCGGGATCAGCGGCATGACGGTGACCACACTCGAAGAAGGGCAGAAGCAGATTCCCGTAGTTGCCCGTCTGCGTATGGACGAGCGCGCACGGCTCTCCGACGTTCAAAACCTGTACGTTTACGCTTCTCAAGATCAGACCAAAATCCCCCTCGTGCAGGTCTCGAACGTGGAGCATGAACTGGTAAACGGTCGCATCATTCGCATGGATCACTTCCGCACGATATGCGTGCGAAGCTTCCCGTCCGCCGGCCATTTGAGCTCCGAAGTCTTTAAGGATGCAATGCCCAAGCTAAAGGAATTTGAACAATCGCTTCCACCGGGATTCAAACTGCAGATCGGCGGCGAGTACTACAAAACAAAAACCGGGTTCCAGAATTTGGCGGGGGTCATGCTGATCTCGATCGTTGCCATTTATCTTGCTCTGGTCTTCCAGTTCAACAATGGCATCAAGCCACTTCTCGTGCTGGCGGCTGCTCCTTACGGGATGGTAGGAGCGTTCGCGGCGTTGTGGGTCATGCACGAGCCCTTCGGCTTCATGGCATTTCTGGGCGTTGCCAGTCTGGTGGGCGTGATCGTCAGTCACTCGATCGTACTATTCGACTTCATCGAGGAGCGCCACATCGAGGGTGACGACTTTGAGAACGCCGTCATTGACGCCGGAATCCTCCGTCTTCGTCCTGTTCTGATTACTGTCTTCGCCACTGTGCTAGCCCTCTTCCCGCTCGCTCTGCATGGAGGCCCGCTGTGGAAACCCCTCTGCTACGCGCAGATTGGCGGTCTGCTGCTCGCGACCCTGATCACCAAGCTGCAGGTTCCGGTGATGTATGCGATCTTCGTGCTGGATCTTAAGATCTTGAAGTGGGAGACCAAGCCAAGTGAGGGCGCTCCCGCTGGCAGTTGATGGTCGCTTGAGAATCCAGAGCCGAAGCCGAAATCAACCACAGGAGGCAATATGTATCGGTTCGCTGATCGTATGTGGACCACACTGCTCACAGCGCTCGTATTTGCCCTGTGTTCGCTGCTTTCGTTTGCGTCCGCCCAATCTGAAGCTCCAGGGCGGTCGGGCACGGAGAAATCGGCGTCTTCCTCACAAGCCGGATCAGTTCTGCAAGCCTATAACCAGGGGCTTGACGAAGTGGCCGAGCGCGCGCCATGCTTTCGGTGGTCGAGATCGAGATCAAAGTCAGTGGTCATGGGCCGCGCGCGGACGATACCAGCAGCCAGGTGATCGAGAGACAACGGGCGATTGGTTCGGGCGTGATCGTTTCTGCGGATGGATGCCTTATTACCAACAATCACGTGGTGGCTGGTGCACAGCGGATCCGAGTCATCCTGGCGCCTGCTACTGTGGAACTCGTCACTTACCACACCTGCCTCGCCCACCGGCAACGAGCTTAGGAAGCCAGGCTGATCGGTGCCCGCCGAAAGGGATCTTGCCTTGATCGAGATCGAGGAAAGTCTCTTCCGTTTCTTGCGCTGGCCGGGCAGTTCCGCGTGCGGCTTGGACAGACTGTGCTGGCGATCGGATCTCCCGAGGGATTGGATCACACCGTCACCAAGGGGATCGTGAACGCGGTGGGACGACAGCCGGAACTGGACCGTCCCATGGTGTACGTACAAACTGACGCGCCCATTAACCCCGGCAACCGCGGTGGTCCCTGGATCGATCGGGATGGAAGTTTGATTGGGATCAATACCCTCATCCTGAGCGCAGGTGGCGGCAGCGAAGGTCTCGGTTTCGCGGTTCCGGATGCCGGCCGTCCGCTTCGTGTTTAACGAATTGCGGGAGCACAGACGGGTTCGGCAAACTTCCATTGGCGCGAACCCTCAGACCATCACTCCAACACTGGCTGCCGGGCTGAAGTTGCCCCAGGATTGGGGCGTCATCATCTCCGACGTGAGCCCGGGAGGGCCAGCCGACAAGGCTGGGCTGAAGCCCCGCGACCTCCTTGTGTCTATGGACGGCC
>Ga0210396_10002684_pt1 | contig 18009 bp, 16 predicted proteins | sample IncBWH17OmetaG_FD_155466 | JGI IMG/M metagenome (GOLD analysis project Ga0210396, IMG submission 155466) | Forest soil microbial communities from Barre Woods Harvard Forest LTER site, Petersham, Massachusetts, United States - Inc-BW-H-17-O ... | reverse complement strand
CACTCGCCGCGCTTGTTGTAAGTCTCGAAAAGCTTTTTGCCACGACACGCCATGGGTTCTCCAAAAACATAAAAGGCGCAGCCCGTGGGCTACGCCTTCTTTCTTCGAGTTTTTTCTACTCTATACTTTCAGTATATCATTTTGAAACAGGTGATCCCGCCACATTTCCCACAATTATATCTCCACGCGCATGAGCAACATAGACGCGATCGCGTAGTTTTTGCCTATTGACAACATCGGGCTTGGCGAAGAGCCTGCCCCTGAGCGAAGCTGAAGAGTGTCTCTGTGGTTAAAAGTTCATTGACTGCCCGGGAACAGCACCCTTCGCCGCTGCTATAATCAAAGATTGCGCCCATGTCCCCGAAGCGACTGATCCGTTCCACAACCGTTTTATCGATTCGCCGCAACGGCAGCGTGGTTCTTGCCGGCGACGGCCAGGTCACGCTTGGCGAGTCGGTCATCAAACACTCAGCAAAGAAGATCCGACGCCTGTACAACGACAAGATTCTCGCCGGATTCGCCGGTTCGACGGCCGACGCCTTCACTCTATTTAGCCGTTTTGAATCAAAACTAGAGCAGTACCACGGCAACCTGGGCCGCGGCGCCGTAGAACTAGCCAAAGACTGGCGCACCGACAAATACCTGCGTCACCTTGAAGCGTTGTTGCTGGTCTGCGACAAAGAACAAACGTTCCTACTGAGTGGACAAGGCGACGTAATCGAACCCGACGGCGGAGTAGCTGCCATCGGCAGCGGCGGCCCGTACGCGCAGGCAGCCGCTGAAGCGCTGGCAAGGCACACGCAATTAACCGCGCGCCAGATCGCCGAAGAAGCCATGAAGATCGCCGGCAAAATGTGCATCTATACGAATGACGTAGTAACGGTCGAAGAGCTATAAGAACAGGGGTCAGTGGCCAGTGATCAGTGGCCAGGAAAGCTGACCACTGGGCACTGATCACTAGTCACTGAATTTTATGGCTATCTATTTACCCAGCAGCGCTGAAGAAGAGCAACTCGCCCTGGACGAACTGACTCCCCGCGAGATCGTCGTCGAACTCGACAAACACGTGATCGGCCAAAAGGACGCGAAGCGCGCGGTGGCCATCGCTTTGCGCAACCGCACCCGCCGCCAAAAACTAACTCCCGACCTGGCCGAAGAAATCATCCCCAAAAACATAATTATGATTGGGCCTACTGGGGTGGGGAAGACGGAGATTGCGCGGCGGCTGGCTAAGCTGGCGAATTCTCCGTTCTTGAAAGTGGAGGCTTCGAAGTTTACCGAGGTTGGGTATGTGGGGCGGGATGTGGAGTCGATGGTGCGGGATCTGGTGGAGATTGCTATCGACAATGTTCGGGAAGAGAAGCTGGAGGACGTGGCTGACAAGGCGGAGCTTAATGCGGAAGAGCGGTTGCTGGATATTCTGCTGCCTCCGTCTCCACCGGCGCGGCCGGCTGAGCCCACTACTGCCGGCGGAGTAGTGATTGACGGCAATACTGCTTTGGCCGAATCTTCTTCGCGGACTCGGGACAAGCTGCGACAGCAATTGCGCGAGGGGAAGCTGGACGACAGGCAGGTTGAGATTGATGTTCGGGAGCGCAATTTTCCTTCTTTCGAAATCATGACGAACCAGGGTGTTGAGGAGATGGACATCAACATCAAGGACATGTTGCCTAACATCTTTGGGCAGCGAACCAAGAAGCGGAAGATGAAGGTTAATGAGGCGTTCGAGTATCTGATTCAGGAAGAAGAGCAGCGGCTGATCGACATGGATCACGTTACGCGGACGGCGATCGACCGGGTGGAGAATTCCGGGATTGTGTTTTTGGATGAGATCGACAAGATTGCTGGGCGCGAGGGTGGGCATGGTCCGGATGTTTCACGGGAGGGCGTGCAGCGCGACATTCTTCCTATTGTTGAAGGAACGACCGTCAACACGCGCTATGGCATGGTGCGGACGGACCATATTTTGTTTATTGCCGCGGGGGCGTTTCATGTTTCGAAGCCCAGCGATTTGATCCCGGAGCTGCAGGGGCGGTTTCCGATTCGAGTGGAGCTACAGTCTTTGACCATGGAAGATTTTGTGCGGATTCTTACGGAACCGAAGTCTTCTTTGGTTAAGCAGTACACGGCTTTGCTGGAGACTGAAGGAGTTAAGCTGGAGTTCACTCCGGAAGCGCTGTCGGAAATCGCACATTTTGCGTTTCGGGTGAATGAGAGTACGGAGAATATTGGAGCGCGGCGGCTGCATACCATCATGGAGCGGGTGCTGGATGAGCTTAGCTTTGAAGCTCCGGAGCGAAAAGGGGACCACGTTATCATCGACGCGGATTATGTGCGGAAGATGCTGACGGACATTGTTAAGGATCAGGATTTGTCGAGATATATTCTGTAGGCCTTTACGCGGCGCTGAAGTGCCGATCTTCCGCCTTCTGGGGGGCTGTGCGGGAAACAGTTACCTCAGGGGCTAAAGCCCAATGTTGTTGGCCCTTGATGCAGGCCTGAAGGCCTGCTCCACCCTCGCTCCATTTTCGCCTTTATCATCGTCTATCTTTGTGACCATCATCTTTGTGATCATCGTCTTTATGATCATCATTGCGGCGATGGAAACGATCTGCCACACCGAATTGGACGAGCGACGCGGTGCCTTCTGCCGACGAAGCATGAACACGGATTAAGGCGAATGCCTAGATTGACAGGCAATATCAATGGGGTAACGGTACTCCTCCCGAGCTCTCCGGGTTCACTGACGGGGAACAGGTCGCGGCGGTGAGGGGACTTGTGCAACCGTGGATCCGCTCGGCACCTCAAATCGTGAGAAGAGTTAGAATCACGGGAGTGCGGAATGGCTGCCGGCTCGTTGCGGCGGATTCCGAGAACCGGAGATGGTATGGCAGAGCGCAATGCGCCCGCAGAAGAACGACGTCCTGATCCCAATGAAAAACTGGTGAAGATCTTCGACAGCGAAGAGGAGTCGGAGGCGATGGTGGTGAAGGGACTGCTCGATTCGGCGGGGATTGAAAACGATCTCGCGTCCGCCAGCTTCTTGCAGGATGCGTTTCCCGGGCTGGGGGGAATGATCATTCTAGTGCGGGAAGAGGATGCGGAGAAGGCGCGAAGTTTGATTGCTGAGTACCGGCGGCCGGCTGGGGACGCCCAGGATGATGATGAGACGAAGAGTTGAGTGTTGTGGGGGGAATTCCCTCAGGGGCTAAAGCCCGCGTCTCTATGGGATTTTGGCGGCACGACTGAAGTCGTGCCCTTCCCGATCTCTCGGTGGGGCTAAAGCCCGGCGGCGCTAGGGCTCTTGTCGCAGGCCTGAAGGCCTGCTCTACCCTTGGCGGGCTCTACTGGAGGGCTGCCAGCCAGGGAGTGACCTTGTGGCCGTCGAGGTAGAAGGTGACTGCGCCGTTGAGATCGGTGCGGTAGACGCGGGCTCCGGAGTTTTGCAGGCGCTCGAGGACATCGGGTTTTGGTATGCCGAAGGAGTTGCGGAAGCCGACTGAAATCACGGCATAGCTGGGCTTTACGGACTGCAGGATTTCGGGCGTGGTGGATGTGGCGCTGCCGTGGTGGCCTACCTTTAACAAATCAGCGTGGGGATGGTGCAGGGTCGCGATGCGGCGCTCGACTGCTTTTTCGGCGTCACCCTCGAGCAAAACGGAAGTGTTGCCGTAGCTAACTTGCAGGACCATGGAGTCGTTGTTCCTGGGCTCGAGGCCAACCGGCCAGCCCAGTGGCGGAAAGAGCACGTCTACTTTTGCTCCGCCCAGATCGAATTCATCTCCCTCCCAGTGGCGGACTACTTTGATTCCGAGGGCGTGGGCTTCAGTGATCAGGTCATCCAGCGCTCGACTTGGGGGCAGCAGGCCGATCCATAATTCTTTCGGGCGAAAATCTTTCAGCACTGAGGGCATGCCTCCGATGTGGTCGGAGTGGCCGTGAGAGATGGCGACGACGTCGAGGCGGGAGATGTGGCGGGTCCAGAGGTAGGGCGCCACTACGTCTTCGCCAAAGTCGAGTTGTGAGCCGGCGCCCCAGATGGGGCCGCCGGCATCGATCAGCAGGGTGCGGCCCTGGGGCGTGACTAACAAGATAGAGTCGCCTTCGCCTACGTCGATGGTAGTTACTTCGAGAAGTCCGGCTCGGGTTTGGGGCTTGGGAGGAGCGAAGGCTAAGGCCAGCGAGGCAAGCAGCAGGGCGATCATCCCGGCCGCTGCCAGGAGTGGGCGGCGGCGGGCGCAGAACATCGCGAGAACTAAAGCTGCGGAAGCTGCAGCCATCATTACGAGTGAGGGCGTGGCGACGCGAAGGTCGGCCAGGCGCAGGCCTCCGAGGCCGTGGACCGTTCCGGTGATCGATTGCAGCGCGAAGGTGGTTAGCAGTGCGGGAAGTCTTGCGAGGATCGGGGAAACGTAGCCCAGCAGTATGGTCAGGATGGCTGCGGGCATCAAGAGCTGCGTGAGGGGGACGACAGCGATGTTGGCGGGGAGGCCGATGGTGGTAGCGCGATGAAAGTAATATGCCATGGGGAGAGCGAGTCCCATCTGCATTACCGCTGAGACCAGCAGCAACTCGAATGCGGCTAAGAAGATGATGGTCACGGTGCGTGTGAGGCGGAAAGACCATTTAGTCCCGATGAAACGCGCCAGTTGCCGCGCGAGGAGGCGGAGATCGAGGCGGAACTGGGCTACTCGGGGAGGCAGGGATGGGCCGTAGTCGTCGGCGTCCCAGTGGGTGAGGGCCTGTCGGTAGAGGCGCGACGTGCGCTCGACGAGCGGCAGGCCGATTGCGGCGACGATCAGGACGCAGAGAAATGTCATCTGGAAACTGGCGGTGAAGAGCTGGCGGGGATCGAACACGAGCAATCCTAAAGCGGCTGCGCCGAGCGCGTTGACCATGGCGCGGTCGCGGTAGAGCAGGCGAGCGCCGAGGTAAATGGCGCACATCAGAGTGGCTCGCCAGACCGGCGCTCCTACGTCGGTTAGAAAAGCGTAGGCAACGCAGAAAAGAATCGTCAGCAAGGTTGCTGGAATTTCTCCGAGGCGCATGCGGCGCAAGGTCCAGAAAACAACGAAGGCTAAGATGGTTACGTTCATTCCTGAGACCACGAGGATGTGATAAGTGCCGGAGCGTTGGAAATCGACGCGGGTGTCGCGGTCGATGAAGGCTTCTTCGCCGATGACCATGGCGTCGATTAGAGCGGCCTGCGGCGGAAGCCACAGGGCATGGACTTTGGCGATGATGCTCGCGTGAATACGGGTTCGCCAAAGTTCGAGATTATTGCCGGCGAAGCCGGGGAGGACTTCGACGTCTTCGGCTTTTGCCGACCCCAGCGCTGAGATGCCGTTTGCGGCTAGGTATCCCTGATAGTCGAAGGCTCCAGGATTACGGAAGTTGTGCGGGAGTTTCAACTTGACTGCGAGCCGGAGGCGTTCGCCGTAGTGGAAAAGGCGCATTGCGGGCGTGGGAGATGCAGGGGCTTGGGGAATGGCGTCAGGGTGAGTGCTGTAGATTCCAAGGCGCAGGCCGGAGTGTGCGGGGATCGGCTTGCCATTTTCTGCGACGATTGTTTCCGTCTCGACGTCGAGGGTCTGTCTGATTTCGCTTGGAGCGCCTTCGCGGAATTTGCCTTCTCGCGTTACGTGAGCTGTTATCTCAACTGGCTGGCCGTCGGCGTAGGCGTAGAGGCTGGCGTCGGGGGTGTCTGTTGAGCCTCTCAGCTGGATATGAAGGGCGCCTGCCAGGAAGAATGCGCCGAGGGCTAAACTCACCCCGAGCCAAATGCGTCGGCGTACGAAGTACAACCCTGCTGCCAGAAAAGCCACGACTGCCGCTACCCACCATGACGCAGGGCGCCAGGCGTGGACGCCGGCAATAATTCCCAGGGAGTAAAACAGACCTGCCCAGAGCATGGGTTGACGGGGGGGCTTGAGTTGGAACTCATGCTGGGTGATCGAGACTGGCGGTTTGTCGATGAGGGGTAACGGTGGCATTGGTTGGCCTGGGCGGATGTGACGTGGATTTCTGAGGTTCAGTGAGGGCGGAGGAAGTCTTGTTGCGGCGTCTTTCTCTCTCTCGCCGGCACGTGGAACGCTTTAGGCAAGACGTAGCAAGCTACGTCTCTTTATCGGCGGCGGATCCGGGCGTCGGCGCATTATCCGCATATTATCCGCACTTTATCCGCACTTTACCCGCGCATCAGCGCACTAGCTGCAGGACCGCTTCTATATGGTAGGTTTGCGGGAAGAGGTCGACCACGTGCACCTCGTCCACGCGATAGCCTGCCGCTTGTAATGGGACGAGGTCGCGGGCCAGCGTCGCGGGATCGCACGAGACGTAGGTCAGCCGTGGCGCGCTTGCGCTTACCACAGCGCGAGCAACGGGATCTCCAAGGCCGCTGCGGGGCGGGTCCACTACTACGAGATCGGGCACTACTTGATCAGGTTTCGAAGCTTTGGCCAAGTACTGCTCCGCCGTTGCTTGCACCGCCTTTCCGTTGACGGGCAGATTGTATTGAAGATCGGCGGTAGCTGTCTGTGACGACTCAACAGAAATGATGTGACGGAAATCACAGGCCAGGGCTGTGGAGAACAGGCCTACGCCGGCGTAGAGATCGAGGGCTAGTTCTCCGGAGCGGCCTGCGGTAACAATGGTGACCAGCTCATCGGTGAGAAAGCGGTTGGTTTGGAAGAAGGAGCCAGCGCTTACGCGGTAGGCAGCCGTTTTCGTCTGGTAAGTTAACTCAGAGGCGCCGACCGCGACCAGCGGCTCCTGGATGCCTTTTTGCGGCTCGCGGAACGCCGATACCGCTGCTATTTCTGGCATGGTTTCGCACAGTTCTTCGGCCCACGCCCGCACCGCGGCGCGGCGGGCTTCGGGCGCGCACAGGAATTCGAGGAGCAGTTTTGTTTCATTTCCATTCGAGTCGGCATTGGCGAAGAACTCAACCTCGCGCACACCTTCTACGGCCTTGCCAGCTCGTCCCGCTTGCCACAGCGCCGCTATGCCGCGATTGATGAGGGGCGAGCTGATGGGACACTGTTCGACTGGGAGGAGTTCATGCGAGGCGAACTTGAAATATCCCGCGGCGAAGTTGGGTTGGGTTCGCACCTGCAGGCGCGAACGGTTGCGATAGTTCCAGGGCGGCGATGGATGTAGCTGAATTTCGCACTGGAGTTCGAGCTTGGCGATGCGGCGCAGGTTCTCGCGCAGGATTTCTTTCTTGATCTCGAGTTGGTGATCGTAGGCGGCGTGCTGGTAATGGCATCCGCCGCAGCGGGTGAAATGCGGGCAGGGCGGAGAGACACGGTGCGAAGAAGGTTCCAGAATTGTCTCGACCTTGGCGCGGGCGAAGCCGGGTTTTTCTTCGGTGAGTGCGGCTTCGATTTTCTCTCCAGTGAGAACGAAGGGAACGAAGACGGCTTTGCCGCGGGCGTGGTCTTTATTACTCGGCGATTCGGCGGGGAGGCGAGCTAGTCCGTCGCCGCCGTAGATGAGCTTTTCGATGTTTAGGAGCAAGAGTTGATTCTACGGCATGGGAAGAGGGTCAACACCGGATTGGCGATTTTCACTTGCTGGAACTCATCTAATAAAGCGGTTGTTGGTCGAATGGCAATATTACGTCAACAAATCGCAGACCTCACGTCTCACTTGGAACAAAATTGCAGATCATCGGCCCCGCTATGTTGCCCTCGGTCAAAATTGCTTTTTGTATCGGCACCTTGATTACCTCGTGTTTCTTGTGCTTCTCCCATTTCCTATAGGCGTCAATAGATGACTCAGGTAAAACGACGTTGTCCTTCGACAGGACAAGCCCACTCTTTCGCATCATCTTCTCAGTTAACGCGAGGTGTTCGATTGCTCGCGTCAGATGAATGTCCCCACAACTTTGAAACGGAATTTTATCGATTCTGACGTGAACAACCTTACCGACTCTCTGAACATCCTCGATTGCAAGGATGGTGACAGTTATGCCTTGATCGGTTATCCAAACCTGACCGGACTGTACTCGACTGTCTTCAAGTTGGAATTATCCGAGTGGCCCTGAGCGATTGCTCCCGGAATGCTGGCCAAAAGCAAAACCCAACGTAGGACGGCCGAGTTGCTCACAATGATCTTCATGCACTCCCTCCTTTTTGCCGTAGCTAATCGGAAGTATATATCGATCAGACATGACTGTTGCTGATGGTTGGCGTAATCCGGACTTTATACCACCTGTTTGGACGCATCCTCACAGTGCCCGTCCGGCGGCCGCACCTGACGCCCAGGCCCACTGGAAATTGAAACCGCCGAGGTGGCCGGTGACGTCGACTACTTCGCCGATGAAGAAGAGGCCGGGAACTTTGCTGGTCTCCATTGTTTTGGCCGAGAGTTCGTTGGTGTCGACGCCGCCTGCGGTTACTTCGGCTTTTTCGTAGCCTTCGGTTCCTGTCGGTGTGATCGACCAGGCGTGCGCTTGGTTTTCTGTCTCCGCGAGTGCGGAATTCGTCCAGGAAGTTGGGGTGTGGGCGTCGAGCCAGCGGTCGGCCAGGCGATGGGGTAGAAGCTTTCGCAATTCGCCTCGAAGCGTGCTGAGATTTCTCGGCATCTTTGGATCGCGAAACGCGGCGGCGACCTCGCTGCCGGGGACTAGATCGATCAGGATGGGCTGGGCTTGTTTCCAGTAGGAAGAAATCTGAAGGATCGCCGGGCCGCTCAGGCCGCGGTGCGTGATCAGCATCTTCTCGCGAAATTGCTGGCCATTGCACAAGGCAATCACGTCGGCGGAGACGCCGGCCAGATCACAGTAGCGCGAGCAATCTTCCAGACTCAGAATCAGGGGCACGAGGCCGGGCCAGGGGTCGCGGATGGCGAGGCCGAATTGCCGCGCCAAGTCATAGCCGAACACGGTTGCGCCGATTTTCGGAATCGAAAGGCCTCCGGTGGCGACGATGAGCACTGGTGCCTTGAAATCAGCATCTGGCGTGCGCGCGACGAAATCGTTTGTTCGCTCGACTTTTTGAATCTTTGAGTTCAGGAAGATGCTTACTCCGGCGTGTTCGCATTCGGCTTCGAGCATGCCCAGGATGTCGCGGGCGGAGCGGTCGCAGAAGAGCTGGCCGAGAGTTTTCTCGTGATAAGGGATGTTGTGCTTTTCGACCAGGGCAATGAAATCAGCTGGGGTATAGCGGGCCAATGCTGATTTGGCGAAGTGCGGATTCGAGGAAATAAAGTCTTCCGGACGGCAATGAAGGTTGGTGAAGTTGCAGCGTCCGCCGCCAGAGATCAGGATCTTCTTGCCCAGTCGGTCGGCGTGCTCGAGCACGGCGACGCGGCGGCCGCGCTTGCCCGATTCGATGGCGCACATCAGGCCTGCCGCGCCGCCACCGAGGATGAGTGCATCGAAGGAGTGAGTCATTTTCCGTCGCGGATCGTGATCAATGCCAATTTCCCTCAGAGGCTAAAGCCCGCGATTGTTTTTCGCGCTCGATGGCACGACTAAACGTCGTGCCCTTCCCGAGCGTGATCAACTATAAAGCCGAATCGCTGCCATCACGAATCATGCTCACATGTAAAACAGACTCAGGCGCGGCAGGCCGTATTTTTCCAGAAGGCGCTTGTGGACGTATTGCTTCTGCAGTTGCTCGATCTGTGCCGCGGCCATTTTGCGGCGGTAGGGCGCTAGTTCGCGGTCGGCCTGCGCGCGCACGGTTACGATTTCTTCATCTGGCGTAGCGGCCAGCAGAGCGGCGAAAAGCTTTTCCTCGAGCACGGTGAGATGGCGCTCCAGGTCTTCGAGCTTTGACGACGCCTTCCGGCTCTCTGTTGCTTCCGCCAGCTTGCGCAGCGTGGCGGCCGAGTCTTCGGCGACCGCATCAACGGAGATCCCTGCACTGTGCGGCAGGTTCGCCGTCTGCAGCAAATCGGCATTACGGCGAAGGAAAGCCGCGATCGCCGCAGGCTCAAAGCCTTGCCCTGCGCCTGATTTGCCCGATGACGGTTGATCGGCGGCCACGCCCACTGCGGCCTCCTTCATAGCTTCAGCAGCCGCGAGCACTTCTTGCGAACAATAGGCCAGGCTGTTTACTTTTCTGGTTTTCGAGGGACGCTCGTCGTAGCGATCGAAGGCTGTATCGATGCCGCGCAGCGCGGCTTCGAGGGGAATGCCCGCGTCTTTCCAGGTTTCGATCAATGCCCAATCGAGTGTCGTCAGGAGGAGGCCTCCGCCTCGACGGCGCAGGAACTGCTCCTCGATTTCGGTGAAGTAGTTGAAGTAATTGAATTGATTCTCCACGGCAGGTCAGCGTGCGGAGCGTGGAGTGGCGCGATCGGCGCTATTCTTCGTTTTGGATGACGCCTGTGGCGTCGCTTTGGACGCGAGTCCCGGGCGCGCTGCCGCGTTTCGCTCCCAGATGATGCGCAGGCCTTCGAGAGTTAGAAAATCGTCGACCGACTTGATATATTTCGATCCGGTGCCGATCATCGGGCCCAGGCCGCCGGTGGCGATCACCATCGTCTCTTTTCCCAATTCTTCCAGAAGAAGTTCAAGAATGCCATCGACCAGACCGAGATAGCCGTAGTAAAGGCCTGACTGCAGGCTGCCTACGGTGTTGGTGCCAATCACGCGCGCGGGCTTGCGGATTTCTACGCGGGGCAGGCGGGCGGTGCGCTGAAAGAGCGCATCGGCCGAGATGCCGATGCCGGGGCAAATCACTCCGCCAAGATATTCACCCTTTGCGGAAACGCAGTCGAATGTGGTCGCCGTGCCAAAGTCAACGATCACGCAGGGGCCGCCGTATTTTTCGAATGCGGCCACGGCGTTTACGATGCGGTCGGCGCCGACTTCCGCGGGATTGTCGTAGTGCACCGGCATTCCGGTCTTAATGCCGGGCTCGATCAGAAGCGGCTTGGAGTTGAAATAGCGTTCGCACACCTGCCGGAGCACAGGATCGAGCGGCGGCACTACCGATGAAATCACGATGCCGTGAATGCCCGATGCTTCGAGGCTCGCCATGGAAAACAAATTGCGGAACAGGACGCCGTACTCGTCGACCGTGCTGCCTTGCCGGGTCGCGACGCGCCAGTTCGCTACAAGGCGCTCGTAGCGTGGCGGGCCGTCGGCGTCTCCGTGGGGAGACGGCTTCTCCGCGCGAGCAAAAACTCCTAAGACCGTGTTCGTGTTGCCGACATCGAGAACGAAAAGCATGGTTGTTATTCTCTGAATCAATCAGTGATGCAGAAAGCGATCCTCAGGGACTAAAGCCCCATTCTTTGACACCTGGCCGGCACGGCTGGAAGCCGTGCCCTTCCTGAACCCATTCTTCGAAATCCATCTATAAGATCTGGTCTTGTTTCACTTCTCTCTTACCGTCCCACTCAATACCGTCTGCAATCCCTGAGCGGTTCGCACTTGCAGGAAGCCACGCTCGTCCAGGCCTTCTGTGATTCCTTCGATTCTCGAGCCATTCTCCTCGACGCGAACTTGTTTGCCTCGCACCCAGGACGACTGCTCGGCAAAACGTCGCAGAATCGATGGACGCGCATCCGGTTGTTCGACCAGCAGACGATATTCCTGGTCGAGCGATTTTAGCAAAGCTGCGGCCATCTCCACTCGCGACCATTCGCTTCCGGTCGCCATCCGGAGCGAAGTCGCCTGGCTCTGCAGTTCCTTTGGAAAACTCTGCTGGTTCACGTTGATGCCAACTCCAACGACGAGATAGCGCACCCGCGTAGCTTCGGCGTTCATCTCGGTCAGGATGCCGCACACTTTCTTGCCGTCGATCAGCACATCGTTGGGCCACTTCAAGTCGGCGGTCACACGGGAATCAACTTGCTTAATCGCCGCGCGCACTGCCAAGCCTGCCGCCAGCGCGAGCACGAGCACTTCAGAAGGCGACAGCGCAGGACGCAGCACCACGGAGCAGTAAATGCCAGCCGAACGGGCTGACTGCCAGGAGTGCGACCCGCGACCGCGGCCGGCAGTCTGCTCTTCGGCAAGAAACACGCTGCCTTCGGTGGCGCCCTCGGCCGCGGCAGCCATGGCTGCTGTGTTGGTCGAGCCGATCTTGAAATGGTGATGAAGCTGAGTGGCGAAGATGGTGCCGCGCAGCAAGGGTCGCAGAATTTCGGGCAGCAGCAAATCCGGAACCGACCTGAGCCGATAGCCCGTTGCCGGATGACCGGCCACGTCCACGCCCAAGCCGCGCAACTGCTGAATCAGCCGCCAGACCTCCGAACGGTTCGATGAAATCTCCTGTGCGATCTTGGTTCCGCTTGCGACCACGGTCGCGTGCTCCATCAACAGGCGCACGATGCGGCTCAGGCGAATGTCGGTGGTTTGGGAGTGAAGCGTAGACACTGCCTTTGACGGGCTTGGAGCAGATTCGGTCCGCGGAGGTTTGCTTTTTCGAATTGTGGTCGTCTGCTTGATGCAGGGATTATGCGGGAATTCGCGGGAAACGACAATGACGAGACTGCGCTTTGCCCAGCGGGGCTGGTAGACTCGTCGAATGATTACCGGGACGCACGTCCTTTTCTACAGCGAAAATCCGGAAGCTGACCGGGTATTCTTGCGTGATGTTCTGGAGTTCAGATCTATCGATGCCGGCGGAGGCTGGCTGATCTTTGCGCTTCCTCCGGCAGAGGCTGCAATCCATCCCATCGATAGCGAGAGCCGCCACCAGGCGCATGGGGCCGGTTCGCTGCTGGGCGCCGTCGTCTACCTGATGTGCGACGACTTGCAGGCCGAGATCGCGCGGTTGCGAGCGAAGAAAGTAAGTTGCTCAGCGGTTGAGACCGCGCGCTGGGGAATCAAGACTACGTTCCGTCTGCCCAGCGGCGGTGAGTTGGGACTATACCAGCCGACGCACCCGACGGCCCTCGATCTGAAAGCAGAGTAGATCGGAATCGGCGTTTCCAATATCCGGGTACTGGATCGGGCGCGACTTAGATTATTACCCAGGCCGGCACAACCCGCAGACTCATATCGACTGCCTGGGGCGAGTGGGTCAGCAGGCCGACTGAAATGAAATCGACACCGGTTTCGGCGTAGGCACGAACATTCTCCAGACGGATGCCGCCGGAACACTCGAGCGGGACACGGCGATCCAGATGGGCGCAGCGCTCGACGGCGCGGCGCACTTCCTCCGGAGGCATGTTGTCCAGCAGAATGGCTTCCGCTCCACAGGCCAGGGCTTGCTCGAATTCTTCCTGGGTGCGCACTTCGACCTCAAGGATCTGTGAACCCCGGCGGTTGCGGAGGGCGCGCTCAATTGCCGGCACGATTCCACCGGCCAGAGCGATGTGGTTGTTTTTGATGAGGACACCATCGGAGAGATCGAGCCGATGATTCTGTCCGCCGCCACAGCGAACCGCATACTTGTCGATCATGCGCAGGCCGGGAGCGGTCTTGCGAGTGTCGAGAATGCGAGCCTTGGTGCCAGAGACGGCGTCGACGAACTTGCGGGTCAGCGTGGCGATGCCGCTCATGCGCTGCAGGAAGTTCAGGATCACGCGCTCGCACGACAGAATCACACGGGCGTTGTGGCGGATCACCGCCACCGACTGCCCCGTATGCAGGCGCACTCCGTCGAAAATCTCAGGATGCGTGGTAACTTCATGGTGCGAAGTCACGGCACCATCGAGCGCACCGTAGATCTCAAGAATGCGAGCCACGCAACCGATGCCGGCCAGAATACAGTCCTGCTTGGCGAGAATGGTGGCCGACGCACGCTGGTTGGGATCGATGCAGGCATAGCTGGTGGCATCGCGCGTGGCCCGGTCTTCGAGCAGCGCGTTCTCCAGAATCGCGGTGAGGCGTCGGGTGTTAAAGTCCATAAAACAGTGGCCGGAGGTCAGTGATCAATGGCCGGTTCTTGGTTTCAGCCATTGGTTCCTGTGCCGTTCAATTCATCCAATTGACGCTTCATCTTTTCGCGCAGGCTGGTCAGTTCCAGGGCTCGCCTGCGCAATCCTTCGACGACCGTTGCCGGGGCTTTCGCGAGGAATTGTTCGTTACTTAACTGGCGCTGATTGTTCGCGAACTCCTTCTCGATTTTATCCAGCTCTTTGGTCAAGCGATCGCGCTCGGCCGCAGCGTCGATCTTTCTTTCGTAGACTACGTACACATCGAAGCGCGCGGTGCTGCGGGCGCCGGCGTGCTTGGCGAGGGAGCTATCCACGAATGCAATCTTCTCAACGTTCGCCAGTCGTTCGACGGCTCCGTGATTCTGCTCGATCATGGCGCGAATTCCGGGTTCGGGCGCGAAGACTTCTATCGGAACCTTGACCTTGGGCTCGACCTTCAATTCGGCACGGACATTTCTTACATTCACGATCAAATCCTGCAGGATGGCCATCTCCGTCTCGGCGTTCAGATCGAACTGCTTCTCGTCAGCCTGCGGATATCTCGCCAGCGCAATCGACTTCAGCGGCGGCTTGCCTTCATAGATCGCTTGCCAGATTTCTTCCGTGATAAACGGCATCACCGGATGCAGCAGGCGCAACGCGGAGTCGAACAAGCTGACGAGATTACTGCAAGCGAGACATGCTTGGGTTTGGTCCGCGCCTTCTTCAAAGTTCAGGCGGGGCTTGATCAATTCCAGATACCAATCGCAGAACTCTCCCCAAAAGAAATCATAAATGCGGTTCGCGGCTTCGTGAAAGCGGTAGGTTGCGAGGGCATCGTTCACTTCCGCGGTCACGCGATTGAAGCGGGAGAGAATCCAGCGGTCTTCGAGAGTTGAGGCATGAAAGCCACCAACTCCGGTATGTCGTGGCGAGATTTCGCGGGCGAGGGCGCCCGCGCCACATTCGAGCCGATCCACATTCATGAACATGAAGCGGGCGGCGTTCCAGATTTTGTTGGCGAAGGCGCGATAGCCCTCGGTGCGGCTCTCGCTGAAGGCAATGTCGGTGCCGGGCGCGGCCATGGCCGCCAAGGTGAAGCGGGTTGCATCCGTGCCGAAGCGCTCGATGATCTCGAGCGGATCGATTACGTTGCCCTTGGTCTTCGACATCTTCTGCCTTTCAGCGTCGCGCACCAGGGCATGGATGTAAACCTGCCGGAAGGGCACGCTGTCGTTCTTCTTCCCCTCCCAGCCGCTGGCCTTCTTGATAGCGGGATCCTGTTGGTGACCCTGCATGAAGTGGCAACCGAACATGATCATGCGCGCGACCCAGAAGAAAAGAATCTCGTAGGCGGTGATGAGCAGCGTGGTCGGATAAAAAACTGCCTGGTCGCGCGTCTTCTCCGGCCAGCCCAGTGTGGTAAATGGCAGGAGCCCGGAGGAAAACCACGTGTCGAGCACATCGGGAACCTGCTCCAGCTTCGCACTGCCGCATTTCGGGCACTTTGCGGGAGCTTCGCGGGCGACGATCACATGCTTGCAGCCGTCGCACGTCCACGCCGGAATCCGGTGGCCCCACCACAACTGGCGCGAAATGCACCAGTCGTAAATGTTGTTCATCCAGTTCAAATAAATCTGTTTGTAGTTCTCCGGAACGATCGTGATCTCGCCGCTTTCGACGGCTTCAATTGCCTTCTGGGCCAGCGGCTGAATTTTGATAAACCATTGCTCGGAGAGACGCGGCTCGACTACGGTTCCGCAGCGGTCGCACTTGCCGAGGGCGAGCGTGTAGTCTTTCTCTGCGACGAGAAACCCGCCGGCTTGCAGGTCGACGAGCACCATCTTGCGCGCTTCGTATCTATCTAACCCCGCATAGCGGCCCGCGTTCTGGTTCATGTGCGCGTGCTCGTCCATCACGTCAATCTGCGGCAGGTTGTGGCGTTTTCCCGCCTGGAAATCGTTGGGGTCATGCGCCGGCGTCACCTTGACCGCGCCGGTGCCGAACTCGGGTTGGGCAAGATCGTCGGTGATGATGGGAATTTCGCGATTCATCAGAGGCAGCAGAGCTTTCATGCCATGGAGATGCCTGTAGCGCTCGTCTTTTTCGTTGACGGCAACGGCCGTGTCGCCGAGCATGGTTTCTGGCCGCGTCGTTGCCACTGTTATGAACTCGCTTGATCCGACGATGGGGTAGCGGATCTCCCATAACTTTCCAACAACTTCCTCGTGCTTCACTTCGAGATCGGAGATCGCCGTCTCGCAGCGCGGACACCAGTTCACGATGTATTTTCCGCGATAAATCAGGCCTTCTTCGTAGAGCCGGACGAACACTTCGCGCACCGCGCGCGAAAGATTTTCGTCCATGGTGAAATATTCGCGGTCCCAGTCGACCGAGGCGCCCAGGCGCTTCATCTGGTCGAGAATCGCGCCGCCGTAGAGCTTTTTCCACTCCCACACGCGCTCGATGAATGTTTCGCGGCCCAGATCGCGGCGCTTCTTGCCTTCTTTGGCGAGTTGCCGCTCGACCATCATTTGCGTAGCGATGCCGGCATGGTCGGTGCCGGGCAGCCAGAGGGTGATGAAGCCGCGCATGCGATGCCAGCGCACGATGATGTCCATCTGCGTCTGGTTAAGCATGTGCCCCATGTGCAGGCGGCCGGTCACGTTTGGCGGCGGCAACAGCAGAGTGAAGACCGGACGGGTCTTTCCCTCCGACTGCGGGCCCTCAGGCGGCGTGGGCACGGAGAAAAGTTTTTCCTTGATCCAGTATTCGGCCCAGCGGGTTTCGATCGCGCCTGGTTCGTAGGACTTGGGCAATTCGTGGGGCATGGGCGGTGATCTATCAGCCAATCGGCGGCCGGCTAAACCTTAACCACAGGGGGCACAGGGTAGGTCTGCGCTGCCTCAGTGCACCTTTGTGTCCTTCTGTGGATAGAACTTTTGATCTTACAGGCGCGAGAAAAGAAGGGTCAAACGCTCGATGGGGTTATACACTCCGGGAAAAATTCGGCTACACCCCCCTCACCCCAAGTCCCCGGTTTGACCCGCCCCACGCCCCGCGCTCGCTCCGGGGCACGCCCACGCGCTGAGCTCGGCACCTCGCGGATCATCTCGGATTTTTCTTGATTAAGGTTCTAATTCGGCGACGAACACGTAATCTTATGTCGCGTCCGTCAACAGTGTGAAATACCTCACGACGTGCATCGTAGACAAGATCGCGACTCCCTATTTTGCAGGATAAGAAATCCTTGGCCAGCATGTCGCCAAAGTCTCGTTTTAGATTTTCTGGAATCGTTGTCCACTTTCCGTTAGCTTCGGCGACAACGTGCGCTTCACACGACATAAAGCCATGCTCAGAGAACGAGACTATTAGTCCGCCACCTGGTAACTTGCTCAATCGATCCGCCTGCTTCGCGAGAGTTCGATTGCTATAAATCTTCTCCTTCTTGTTCTGGATGGGAAGAATTTTGCTGGTCACCGTTTCACCAACTTCATTCCGCAACACGATTTCGATAACGGCGTCTGCACCGTATTCCGTTTCGGGACTGCGTGGCCCTTTCCCACGGACCGGCCAAGTGGTTGTGTTCCATCGATAAGTGCTGCCATTGACCGTCGTCGTGCCTTTGACCAACTCCTCCATCGTTCCACCCACCGCGCCACTCGCGTAATCTTCATCACGTTGCCACTGTCCGTAGCGCGACTGCGCGCGTCTAATCGCTCTCTCGTAAGAGGCACCAATTCTGTCGAGTATTGCTTCGGGAATTATGTCGTACATTCGTGGCTTCCGGCCCGACCTCGCACAAACTGTCAATTTTACTCAAAACGCGTCAAAACGCATGCAACGTGTGCTGCACGCCCGTTCTCAATCCATTTGCGCGAAAGGCTCTCTGGGGCTAGTATCTGAGGCGCAAAAAGGAATCAGAACTTATGAAATGCTGGATATGGATTGCGTTGCTGGGTGCTGCTTTTGGCCAGAGTACAAATGCAAGCCCTACCGGGCATGACTGGAATGCCTACAGTGACAACCTAAAGACGGGATATGTGCTCGGCTTTATCAACGGTACGAGTTTCGGTGCTATTAGGGAGATGAGCCTTTGCTTTAAGCTCGAAAAGATCTCATTCGACATCATCAATACGTCAAACGATTTCTTCAAGCAATGGAAAGAAAAATACCCAGACATTG
>Ga0210396_10002680_pt1 | contig 18025 bp, 17 predicted proteins | sample IncBWH17OmetaG_FD_155466 | JGI IMG/M metagenome (GOLD analysis project Ga0210396, IMG submission 155466) | Forest soil microbial communities from Barre Woods Harvard Forest LTER site, Petersham, Massachusetts, United States - Inc-BW-H-17-O ... | reverse complement strand
GCCTAGCCGGCGTACCGCGTGCCGCTGCAAGACAAATGCGGCGGCCAGGCCCGCCACGACGGACAGTGGCAGCGTAAACGCAGTACGCATCACGGAAACCGCCGCGGCCAGCACGATCAGCGTGATCCCCACCGCCACAGCAGGGCGGACCGTCCCGGCCACGAATGCGCCCAGGCCCTCCCGCCGGGCCGCGGCTACCCCCCGGCGGCAGGCCCAGGTCAGGGCCAGCCTGCCGGTGACCGCCGCGGCGATCAGCGCCGCGGGTCCCCGGCCGCCCCCGGCGGCCTCGGCGTGGGCGAGCGCCCCGACCTGGATGACCAAGGTCAGGACGAGCGTCACGATGCCGAACGGCCCGATGTCCGAACGGCGCATGATGTCCAGTGCCCTGGCCGCGGGCTGGCCGCTGCCCAGGCCGTCAGCCAGGTCGGCCAGACCGTCCAGGTGCAGCCCCCGGGTGAGGACTGCGAGCGCGGCCACCGCCAGACCCGCCGCGGTCAGCGGGCCGGCGCCGAGCGGATGATCGGCCACTACGAGCACCGCCGCCGCGATGCCCCCGAGCAGCAGCCCCACTGCTGGTGCCCATGTCATGGCCGCGGCCGCGGTGTCGCGGCTCGGCTCGCTCACGGGGCCGCGCAGCGGAATCACGGTCAGCAGCGTCACGGACAACCTCAGCCCGCTCCATCTCATGCCGGATGAGCCTATCGGGCGGCCGCCAAAAGACGTACTATCTCAAGAAGGCAGCAAATGCTGACGGGGTCTGACATAGCCGGATGGCGGTGGATAGGCGTGTCCGAGTGGTGGTCAATCGAGGTCTTCGACGCGGAGGAACTGCCCGCCCGCCGCTGGAAGGACTCCTATCAGGACCAGCTCATCGAGGCCGCGCTCACCAACGGGGCCGTCTACTGGGAGTGGCACGAGCACCGCTATGGCGTGGTGTTCGAGGTGCTCTTCGACTCCGACGCCCAGTGGGAAGCCTTCCGGGCGCTGCCTGTGGTCCGTTCGGCCCTGGACGGCGTGCCCGATCCGGTGAACGGCCTGATCATCTACCGGGGCCGGGGCGGCGGATCGGGGCCGAGGAAGCCACGTAAGCCTAAGCCCGCCCCGAGCTCGAGCGCGATGGCACTGCCCGAGCCTGAGGAGGAGAACCTCTTGCACCTGGCCAGGATCGAGCCGCCCGGGCCGCCGGAAGCCAAGCCCAGTCACCTGAGCGTCTGAGGCCGCGCCGATTCTCCTCCCGCGGGCGAAGCATCCACCGGGACGGTGCAGGATGGGTGCATGAGGGAAAGTCGAGTCATGACCGATGGCCTGCGAGCCTCGATCGAGCGCAGCGGCTACTATCCGGGCCTGGTGTCCGACGCGGTGGCCTCGGCGCTCGGGTCAGAACCCGTCACGGCCTACGTCGTCCATCACGATGCGATTTTCGATCCCGGGATGGAGGTACGCCGGCACATGACCGTGCTGGTGCTCACTCCGACCCGGCTGGTGTACTCGCACACCGACGAGCATCCGGCCGAGGATGCGGACAGCCGGCCGCGCGCCGAAACCAGCACCGAGGCGGTCCGGTTCGCGCAGATCTCTTCCGTGGCCCTGACCCGCGTGGTCCCCGACCCGGCCGCGTACGTACCGGGCGTCACCCTCCCGTCGGAGGCCATGCTGACCATCGGCTGGAATGTGCTGTCCCACCTGGAGCTCGAGCCCGCCCACTGCGGCGACGAGAGCTGCGAGGCCGACCACGGCTACCTCGGCACCATCACGGCCGACGACTTCTCGCTACGGGTCAGCCAGGACGCCGACGGTGAGGATGCCGTTCAGCAGCTGCTGAGCTTCGTGCGGGTGCTCTCCGACGCCACCGCGGCTGCCCGGTAGCGCGGCAAACAGCCGCAGCTGCCAGATAGCTGAGGGTTTGGCCGTTGTTTTGCCGCGGGCGCCCGCCCAGTGGCACGATGTTCCGGCAAGACGCGCACTGGCACCCACGAGTAGCAGATGAGGATTCCCGCATGACGCTCGAGCCGAGACATTCGCCGATCGTGCCGTCCTATGGGACCGCGACCCTGGCCGACTTGTCTTCGTCGATTCTCGCGTCCCTCGATCCCGAAGCACCTCCCGAGCAGAACGTCCTTGGCCTGGAGCCCGCCCGGCGCGCCTGCCTGCTGATCGTGGACGGGCTCGGCTGGGAGCTGCTGCGGGCTCACCCCGCCGTCGCGCCGTTCCTGTCCGAACTCGCGCGCAACTCCCGGCCGATCACCGCGGGGTTCCCCGCCACCACCGTCACCAGTCTCGGCTCGCTGTGTACCGGCCGGCCGCCCGGCCAGCACGGGATGCTCGGTTACAAGGTCCTGGTGCCCGGCGAGGACATCCTGCTCAACGCGCTGCGCTGGGACTCGCGGGTCGATCCTCGCCAATGGCAGGCACTGCCCACGATCTACGAGCGAGCCACCGAGGCCGGCATCGCGGCCGTCCACGTGGCCCAGGGCGCGTTCCGCGGCACCGGCCTGACCGTCGCGACCATGCGTGGCGCGAGCTACCGCCCGGCCGACAGCATGGGTGCCCTGGCCGCTCAGGGCGCCGCCGCGGTCACCGAGAACGGGCGTGCGCTCGTGACCGTCTATCACGGCGACCTGGACAACACCGGGCACATGTTCGGGGTCGGTTCGGATGCGTGGTACAACCAGTTGGCCCACGTGGACAAGCTGGCCGAGCAGCTGTTCAGCGCGCTGCCGTCCCAGACCTGCCTGTACGTGACGGCCGACCACGGCATGGTGGACGTCAGCCCGGAGGACCGGATCGACGTGGACGAGATACCCGAACTCCGGGTCGGCGTGGCGGTGCTCGGCGGGGAGGCGCGCGCCCGGCATGTCTACACGGAACCGGGTGCCGCAGGCGATGTGCTGGCCACCTGGCGTGAGGTCCTGGCTGACCGGGCGTGGGTGGTGTCCAGGGACGAGGCGATCAAGGAGGGCTGGTTCGGTCCGGTGGACCCGAGCCTGGCCGACCGGATCGGCGACGTCGTGGCCGCGCCGGTCGGATCCCTCGCCATCGTCGCGACCAAGACCGAGCCGCGCGAGTCCGCGCTGACCGGCATGCACGGTTCGCTCACCTCCGCCGACCAGCTCGTTCCCGCGCTAACCTCCAGCGTTCTATGACCGGCCCGGGCGGCCTCCTGGTCTCGCCCGCGGCCCTGGCCGAGGAACTGGCCTGCGAGCCGGGACCGGCCCTGCTGGACGTCCGGTGGCGCCTCGGCGGCCCGCCCGGCCTGGATAGCTACCGGGAGGGCCATCTGCCGGCAGCGGTCTTCATCGATCTCGAGCGTGACCTGGCCGCGCCGCCTGGGCCCGCCGGACGTCATCCGCTGCCCGACCCGGCGGTCTTCACCGACGCGATGCGCGCGGCCGGGGTGAACGAGGATCGTCCCGTGGTCGTGTACGACGACCGCGACGCGACGGCCGCCGCCCGCGCCTGGTGGCTGCTGCGTTACCACGGGCACGAGAATGTGCGGGTGCTCGACGGCGGTTACCAGGCCTGGCTGGCCGCCGGCCTCCCGGTAAGTAAGGCCGATCCGGCCGGGCCGTCGGGCGACTTCACCGCACGGCCTGGCCATATGCCGGTGCTGGACGCGGCGGGCGCCCAAACGATGGCACGGACCGGGCTGCTGCTGGATGCGCGGACAGGGGGGCGGTACCGGGGAGAACAAGAACCCGTCGATCCGGTGGCCGGTCACATCCCGGGCGCGGTCAGCGCGCCGACGGCCGGCAACGTGAACCCGGACGGCACCTTCCGCAGTCCCGCCGAGCTCGCTGCCCGCTTCGCTGCCCTCGGCGCCGGTTCCCAGGCAGGCCCGGTCGGCGCCTACTGCGGCTCGGGCGTGACCGCCGCGCATGAGGTCCTGGCCCTCGCGGTGGTCGGCCTGCCCGCCGCGCTCTATGTGGGCTCATGGTCGAACTGGATCACCGATCCAGCCCGGCCCGTGGCCACCGGGCGCTGAGGCCGCGGTCACTCCGCCCGCAGCATCCGGCCCACACCCCGTCGGCTCAGCCGGCGCGCCTCGGAGGTCAGCGCCGCCGCGGCCAGCAGCAGCGCCGCAGCCGCCGGAAGGCCCAGCGAGATCCAGTCGGGCCGCAGCGTGACCGGCACCCCGGGCCCGGTGAATACGGACAGGTCAAGCGCCGAGCCGACCAGCGGCGGCAGCGCGAGCGCGCAGGCGGCGCCCGCGGCGACCGCCACCACCACGGCGGGCAGCGCCTCCAGCAGCACGAGCTGGGTCGCCCGGTCATGGCCCATGACGGTCAGCCGGGCCAGGGTCAGCGCCCGGTCGGAGGTGCCGAGGGCCACCCCGAGCATGAGGATGAACAGCCCGAACCCGGCGGCGGTAGCGATGGTCAGCGGCAGGATGAGATCGGCGCCATGCTGCAGCGGCGAACCGGCCAGGGCCGCCAATGCGACCGAACGGAACGCCGTGCTTGCCCCCGGCAACTGGTGACTGACTACCGCCGACATCGTGGTGGTACTGATTTCGCTGCCCGTGATCAGGATCCTGTTGACCGCCGGGATGCCCCGCGGCCCGGGCAGCCGCTGGATCATCATAATCAGGAACGCGCTCCCTGCGGGCTGGCCGGGGATGCTGGTCACGGTGCCGGTGACCCGGACCCGGATCGGCGCGATGCCCGCCGGCGGGGTAAGCCGCGCCGCGGATCCGCCCAGGCTGGCCAGCGCGGCCGGGGAGGCCAGCACCGGTACCGGGCCGGTCGTGGCGCCGCCGAGCTTCGCGAGCGGAACGGCTGGGAACGGCGTGCTCGCCAGCAGGGCCGCGTAACTGCCCGAATCAACCGCGACCACGGTGACCGGCTGGCCGCCCGGGCTGGCCCAGCTGGTATTCCAGGTCGCGGTCAGATGCTGCACCCCGGGCACGGCTGCGATCGCCTTCTCGGCCGCTGGCGTGATGGGGACAGAGGACGCGGTGATGGCCACGTCCGCGCCGGTCGCCCGCCACGAGGCGGCGACCTCACCCCGGGTAATGGCCTGGCTGACCATGCCTGCGAAAGCGGCCAGGCTGAGCGCGAGGACCAGCGCGAAAGCGGGCAGCACCCCGGTCAGCGAGGACCGGGCCGCCCCGGCCAGGGCTACGAACCCGGTCGCGCCTGCCCGCCGGGAGGACAGCCGGAGCAGTCCGCGAACGGCCAGCGGGTACAGGCGCAGCACGATGATCACCACCGGGATGGCCACCAGCACCGGGGTGGCGGTCAGGTACCAGTTGATCCCGCCGCCAGCCGGCACGCCCTGGTCGCGCAGCACCACCAGCCCGGCCACCGACGCCGCGACCGCGGTCACCTCGAGCACCAGGCGGCGCAGCGCGGCGATCCGGGACCTGCCCCGCTCCTCGCGGCCCGGGTAAGCGCGCGCCGAACCGGCCGGCCCGGATCTGGGCCGGCGATGCTGCCAGGCCGCGATCAGCGGCGGACCGGCCAGCGCCGTCACCAGCGTGACCGCCGCCAGCGACACGCCCAGCGCCGAAGCGGCATCCGACGGGCCGGCCACCGTCACGGCCAGGCCCGCGCCAGCCGCCGCGGCCAGCACGGCGACGATCGCGGTGCTGCGTATCATCAGCGCCGCGACCTGCCGAACCGAGGCGCCCCGGGACCGCAGCAGGCCCAGGTCATCGGCCCGGCGAACGGCGAGCATCCCGGCCGCGAGCAAGATCACCGCCGCGCCGACGACGATCAGGCTGACGAACAGCAACAGCAGCACGGTCTGCACCGCGGTCTGGGTAGTCAAGAACGCGGACAGGATCGGAACCAGCGGGGCGGCGACCGCGGTCACGCCCGCGGCGGGTGCGAAGGGCCCGGTCAGCCCGGGCGGGACGGCGCTCGCCCGGTTGAGGTCAGCGAGCAGGGTCTGCGCCCCATCCGCGTTAATGCCGCCGACGGCCAGCGGATACGTCCACTGGATGTCGATGCTCGAGGATCCGAGCGCGTTCTGCATGGCGACGAGCTGGTCAGGGTCCGCGAAGACCCCGCCGATCCAGTACTCGATCGGCGGCAAGATCGACACGATGAGGCTGGGCAGGCCGACCGTGCTGTCCTTGGCCCAGAAAGACGAGCCTGCCCCGCGCATCCGCACGATCGCGGTGACCACGATCCTGAGCTGACCGTCCGGGATGCTCAGCGCGAGGCGAGAGCCCGGATGCAGCCCGAACCGAGCGGCCGTCTGCGTAGTGACCGCTCCTCCCAGTGCTCCACGCGGGAGTGCCCCATGGGAGTAACTGCCCGCCACCAGCTGGGCGTTGGCGGGTAGCTCGTCCCGGTACACGAACTCCAGCTGAGGCGGAGTGCCGGTGAAGGTACGAGGCCCGGCTCCGGCGGCGACCGGCAGCGGGCGAGTGGTCAGACCAGACCAGGCACCTGCGCCGAGCGGGACCGGCAGCCTGGCCAGGCCCCGGCCGATCTCGCGCTGGGTCTCGGCGAGCTGGGCCGGCGAGAGGTTCGTCGACACCCCGACACCTTCAAAGCCCTGGTTGCCGGTGTTCAGATAGGACGTGAATTGCTCCCAGGCCGCATCGAGCTGAACGCTCTTGGTGGTGGGACTGGCCGCGGCCAGCGTCTGCGACAGCGCCTGGGTCCGCGTCCGCAGGCTGACCGCGGGCCCGGCCAGCGCCGCGAACACGCAGGCGCCGACGAGCAACGCGAGCACGGCCACGCTCCCGGCGGTGCGCGCCGTCTGCCTCATGCCGGCAGCTTAAGCACGCCAGGCCAAAGAGCGGTCAAGCGAACGAGGCGATGTCGTAACAGCATGCGCGGCTCGCCAAAGCCGAACGGACCGTGGCGACCGCATCCCGCCGCCCAGATCAGCCGGCCGGGGGCAAGTCCTCCACCTGCTTTTTGGTGATGTTGAGCCGGATTCCGGCGTCGACCCCGATAACTGCGCTGATCGGGATGCTAACTTCCTTGCGTCCCCAAAGATGCCCCTCCTGGAGCAGTACGTGGGTCACATGGTTGTCGCCCGGATCGACCAGAAAGCCCTGTACCTTCCCGATCTCACCATCCAGCGCGTGGACACTCTCACCGCGCTGCACGTCTACTTCACCCAGCGGGACAACGTCTTGGACCACGACCGGCCTATTGTGTCCCACGCCCATGCCAATTCCCATACCGGTGGCCCCTACGCCGCCCATACCGCCGTAGCCCTGGACCGCCTCAGCTTGGCCGAAGCCGCCCCCGTAATCGAGCCCCTCCACCTGGTCGACCTCCTCGGCGGGATCGAGCTTGTCGAATTCCGCGGTGGTACAGCGCAGCCTGATCTGGCCGGTCGTAGTATCCACAAGGTGGACGGGAACAAGTCGGCCTGAGTCTCGCCGGTGCTTCGGTTCGATCACAAGATGGGTGACGGTAAGAGCCGCCGGGTCCATAATCAGACGGCTCACCTCGCCGCAAACGCCATCCGAGGCACTGGCCTGGGCCCCGATCGCGAACTCCGCCGCCTCTGCCATGGCTGTCGTCTCCTCGCGCAGTCGTCGGCTTTTACGCACAACGTAGACGGGCTGTCCCGCAGATGAATCACCCCGTGTGGGTGACAGGACGACGTTATAGGTGGCTGAACCCGCTGGACTCCTCCTTCGACATGGGCACGGTGACCGGATGCCTGGAGAAGTGGGCCACGGCGGCCTGGAAGTCGTCGAGGAGCAGGGAGGCCATGTCCTGGCTTACGCCCAGCCGAACCAGAATGCGCTGTACGGGGATGTCGGCGGCGGTGCCGGTGAGGGTGTAGGCGGGCACCTGCCAGCCTCGTGCGCGCAGCCGGTCGGCCAGGTCGAACAGGGTGTAACCGGGATTCTCGCCTTCCCGGATCCGCCAGGTGACCGTGGGGATGCCCGTGGCCGGGTTGCTATCGCACAGGAGCTCGAACGGGCCGAGCTTGACGATTTCGCCCGCGAGGTACTGGCCGACTGCGTAGGAGGCGTCGTGGATACGCTTGTAACCCTCGAAGCCGAGACGGATGAAGTTGTAGTACTGGGCGACAATCTGGCCGGCCGGGCGGGAGAAATTGATCTGGAAGACGGGCATGTCGCCGCCTAGATAATTCACGTGGAAGATCAGGTCGTCGGGGAGTTCCTGTCGGTCCCGCCAGAGGACCCAGCCGACACCCAGCGGAGCTAGGCCAAACTTATGGCCCGAGGTGCTGATCGACTTGACGCGGGGGAGACGGAAGTCGAAGGCCACGTCGGGCGCGCAGAACGGGGCGAGGAAGGCACCGCTGGCCCCGTCTACGTGAATCCCGACATCAAGGCCGGTGTCGGCCTGAAGCTGGTCCAGGGCGCGGGACATGGCCTCCACCGGCTCGTAGGCGCCGGTGTATGTGACGCCCAAGGTTGGGACAACCATGATCGTGTTCTCGTCGACTCGCTCGAGCATGGACGCCGGATCCATCATGTAATGGCCAGGGGACATCGGCACCTCGCGCATCTCGATGTCCCAGTAGCGCGCGAACTTGTGCCACACCACCTGGACCGGGCCACACACCATGTTCGGCTTGTCCACCGGTTTGCCTTCGGCCCGTCGCTTGGCCCGCCACCGCCACTTGGCCGCCATGCCTGCGAGCATGCAGGCTTCCGAGGACCCGATAGCCGAGGCGCCCACGGTGTTGGCGGCATCGGGTGCATGCCAGAGGTCGGCCAGCATATGCACGCAGCGCTCTTCGATCTCGGCGGTCTGTGGGTACTCGTCCTTGTCGATCATGTTCTTATCGATCGACAGGGCCATCAGGGCGAAGATCTCGGGCTCGACCCACGTCTGGCAGAACGTGGCCAGGTTCTGGCGGGAGTTGCCGTCGAGCATCAGCTCGTCGGACACCACCTGGAACGCCTGCTTCGGAGGCGTCTCGTCCTGGGGAAACCGGTACTTCGGGACTGGTGCCGTCAGGTCGCGTCCGACGAACACGCAGTCATCCAACTGCTGACGGACGGTCTCACGCTCGTGCAGGGGCATGGTGGGCTTTCCTCGGTCGGGAGACACAGTTCCCTTTATGGTGGGGGCAGCGCTCGATGACGTCATCATCCCCGGTGGGTGACTGGCTCGCTGACTTCCTCGGTGCGTTCGGGCAAGAGCAGGACGGCGCCGACGAAGAAGCACACTGCGCCGATCAGGGTGCCGAGGTTCGACCGCTCGGCGTTGCGCAACTGGCCGGTCGCCGGGCTTATGTAACCGGCCACCGCGGACACGCCAAAGGCGACGGACCCGATCAGGTTGATCAGGGTGATCCACCATGACCACAACCGGGGGCGCCACGCGGTCCAGCCGTGACAGACCTCGAACCAGGCCAGCGCGCTGGCGACCAGGAAGCAGACCGAGCCGAAGGCATCGGGCCGCCATACATGCTGATTCGCGGCTTTGGCGGTGAGGTCCACCCGCACCGCATTGCCGGTGCTGACGTTGAAGAACAAGGTCCCCGCCAGTTGCACGGCCGTGGCCCACCAGTCGATCCTGCCGGGCTGGAAGACGAAGAAGCGCCGCCGGCCAGCAGCGTGCGCTTGCGGCCCGGCGTCCACAGCCTCCCGGTAGGTCAGGTACCCGGCCGCAGTGAAGAACAGCGAGCCGATAAAGAAGGTCACGGCGTCCCAGCGGGTCCCGACGGCGCTGGCGTAGCTGGGGACGGCGCCGAGCGCGAACACAAGCGATCCCACGGCGAACAAGATGGCGATCCACCAACTCCGGGACCTGGGTGCCCACCATGTCGACCCGGCGGCCGGGGCGCCTGGCGGGTGCTTGCGGTGGCGGCGGGATTCCCACCGGGCCACGGCGCCGTCTGGGCGGATATGGTCGACGAAGGTCGTGAATGGACCGAAGCCGCCCTCGCGGCTCGCCCCATCCTGCCCGGGATGCGCGCGTCCTACCTGATGCCCACTCACTCCCCGATTGTCAGCAGATCACGAGCCGGCGCAACCACCCTCCGCGGACGACTGTCGGCCCGGCCGGGGCCGGGCGTGGCACGCGTGCAGGCGATTGCGTCATTCCGGGGTCCCGTATAGTCTCGAAAGCATGGCAGCTTACGATTTGCTCGCTGCGCATTATGATGCCGTAACGGGCGATTCCGCTACTGAGGCTAGTTTCATCGACGGAATTATCAAACACGTTTGCCGCAGTGCTGTGACGGTGCTCGAGGTTGCCTGCGGGACCGCCGACATTATTGCTCAGCTCGCGGCCAGGTACCAGGTAAGCGGCCTCGATATATCGCCGGGCATGCTAGCCGTTGCCCGTGAGAAACTGCCCGAGGGAACGCCTCTATTCCTCGCCGATATGAGTAGCTTTGAGCTTAAGATGACCTTTGACGCTATTGTTTGTGTCTACCACGGCATCAACCACTTGCTTGATTTCTCGGATTGGGAGAACTTTTTCGACTGCGCTTATAAGCACCTGAACGGCGGTGGCGTACTAATCTTTGACGTCATTACTGTTCGCAACCTCGAAATGATGGCCAGAGTCCGGCAGACAGTGCAGCAATTCGGCGATAACTACCTTCTCATCAAGGTGCGAGCGAGCGGCGAGGCGCACTTCGACTGGGATATAGAGGTATATGAGCTGCAGCCAAACGGCAGGTACACACTGCTCAGGGAGGTCATCAGGACGGCGTCGTTTCCGCATGAAAAGATACGGAGAACGCTTGGTGAAAGATTTTCCGACATAATCAGCATCGACACCGATGGTAGTGTTGCCGATGACGACAACGAGAATCGGGCTTGGCTTGTATGCACTAAACCTGAACGCTGCGGACCCCTGCGACGGTGAGCTCCGGCCCGACGCTGTTCGGCTAGAGTCTGCCGCTTATCCCAGGCAATCACGCGTGCCATGGAGCGAACCTGGCCGGCGCGGGCCATACCTGCCGCAGCAGCCAGCACTATCGCCAGCAAGATTACACGTTCGTAGGTTCGGCGGTCCCGTAGGATGCGCGCCGTGGCAGTCGCGCCGATCACCGCCAGGACCGTCTTTTGCCTCTGGCTCGCGCCCGGCGGCTTAGACGCCAAATCCGTCGGGCCGGACGAAATCAAAGTGTTCCAAGCGGCACGGGAATGCGCCGTATTATTAGATCGGTCATCATTGATGTCACTTCCCTGTCTATGAGATCGAGCCGGTGGCCGGTCACAAGCCCACCGTTAGGGAAAAAGGACCTCTGGCGCATCACCCCTCAGGAATGATGAGTAGGCAAATGCGCAGGCGTACCACTTCACCCGCGGCAGGCGTCAATCGCCGGGCTGATTGGTGCCTGCGGGCGGATCGAGGTCATGCGGAGCCGGGTCGTGAAGACGGCGTACCTCCACGACCTGGACGCCGAAGGTCTGTAGCCTGGCCAGGAGCCCGTGCAGCGCGGCCTGATCCCGCAGGGGACCGTGCAGGATCGTTTCGACCGGCTCCACGGACGCGCTGAGCCTCTCGAAGTCAAGCAAGGCCTCGGGCGGGAGAACGCCGATGACGCGGATCTCATAGTACGACGGTGCCAACGCAGCCCCCAGCTTGTCGCGATGGGCAAGGGCCAATTACTTCACGTTCCCGTGTTTGGGTCCGTGGCGCCCCATGCACTACGGGTGACTCCGTTGTCCGGGTGAGCTGTCCGGTGCTGAAGGCGTCCGGCCCTACCGGCTCGAATCAGCGGGCGGCATCCTCGAGCGCCTTCCCGCTGCTGGCGAGTCCCGGTCTGGCTGGCTGGCGCGCAGGTCCGGCTGGTCCGTGTCCCGGCGGCCCGCGGCGGACCTTGCTGTTCAGGGATGCGGCTGGGCTGGGGTTCGTGGCTGGGGATCACCCGTGGCGGGTGGGGTGGACTGGGGTGGGGTTGGTGGACTGTGTGGGGTTACTGGCAGGCAACGGAAGAGGAAGAGAGGGTGTTATGGCTGACCTGATCGCGATCGGGTATCCGGACGAGGCGACGGCTGAGGCTGCTGCTGATGAGGCGCGGCAGCTGGCGAAGGACCTGATCATCGAGCCTGATGCGATCGCGGTGATCGTGCGGGACGCCAAGGGTGATTATCACGTGCATACCCATCATCACCTGGTGGGCCAAGGGGCGACCTGGGGCATGTTCTGGGGACTCCTATTCGGGCTGCTGTTCTTCATCCCGGTGTTCGGGATGGCGATCGGGGCGGGGCTGGGGGCGCTGATGGGTAAGGTGACCAAGTCTGGGATCGATGCGCAGTTCCAGGATCAGGTCCGGGGGATGCTCAAGCCGGGGACGTCGGCGTTGTTCTTGATGGTGGAGAAGGTGACGCCGGACAAGGCGGTGGAGGCGATGAGCAAGTTCGGCGGGACGGTGCTGAAGACCTCGCTGTCCAAGGAGGGCGAGAAGGACCTGCAGGACGCTCTGCACGGCGCTAGCGCCGGGTAACCCCCGGCCAGCACGGCCCGTCCCGGCACGGCCCGCCCCGGCCGGGGCGGGCCGTGCCGATCTAAGAGGATGGCGGAGCGCGAAGACCGCTTCTTCGCCGCCACCGCGATCGCCGGCGGCCTGATCGCGGCCGACACCTCTAGCCTGCCGGGCGGCGGAACCCTGGCGCTGGGCCGCATCGTCACCGCAACCTTGATGAATGTATGCGCGTAGTAAGTTCCCACCGGGTCTGCAGGTTCACCAGGGAAGCCATCGACATTCCTGTTTCCACCGCCCCGCCGCCGCGAGCTGACGGATTCATCCGAACCGGATGAGGGCCTTCGTGACAATTGCCAGGCACTCTGGATGGACGCAGCCTGACCGAGTTGAGCCAGGCAGCCGGGCCAGAGATCTAGCCGCCATTCCGTGGATTCCGCGAGGTGACCATTGTCTGATATCGGTGGTAAATCGAGATCGGCCGTCACCTCTGCCGCAAGCGGGCAGTCCGACCTCGGCCCGCAGCTGGACACTTTCCGCGAGGTGCGCCGGAACCTCGAAGCGTCAGTCCTTCCGCTCGCCACCTCGGTTGACGGGCGCAGGTTCTCTTTTCAGGCCTCGCTATACGGCCTGGAATTGCAGGTGGGCAGCTACGTCGTGTTGGAGGGTGGCGGCACCCGGTATCTCGGGCAGGTTCTTACCCTGGGACTCGACCGGCAGCCGGTTACGGAACTGACGCTGCCGGCCCAGTCGGCGGGCGTCCCGGAGGCCCGTACGGAGGTCCAGATCCGGTACGCCAGCGGCGAGGGCACCGTCCTGGAAGGTCACGGGGCGCCGTTCCACGATGTGCTGGTTCGGGGTGCCTCTGGGGAGGAAGTGCGAGCGTGGCTGCGGCGCAGCGAGCGGGGCTACGCGAAGCTGCAGCTGGGCGAGTTGGCGCTGGTCACCGGCGTACCCTGCATGGCGGACGCCAGCGGCTTCGACCGGCACACGTTCCTGTGTGGTCAGTCGGGGTCAGGCAAGACCTACTCGCTGGGAGTAATCCTTGAACGGCTGCTGATCGAGACGGACCTGCGCATGGTGGTGCTCGATCCGAACTCAGACTTCGTGCGCCTCGGACAGGTGCGCGTGGGCGCTGACCCTACGTTGACCGAGCGCTACCGGGAGGCGGCACGCGGAGTCGCCGTCTACTCCGCGGGCACCCCGGCACAGCGAAGGCTGCGGCTGCACGCGGCCGAGATCGATCCGGCGACGCAGGCTGCTTTGCTGCGTCTGGACCCGGTCGACGACCGCGAGGAATACGCCGAGCTGGCCGACTTGCTCGCCAGCGAGAACCCGCCCACGCTCGCGGCGCTGACTGCAAACGACCATCCTGCGGCGCGCCGTCTCGGCCTGCGGGTCCGCGGCCTGGGCGTCGACCGTTTTTCGGTATGGGCGTCCGGCGAGTCGGGATCGGTCCTGGACGCGGTGCGCGATCAGGGCATCCGCTGTGTGGTCGTCGACTTGGGCTCGCTCCCAACACGCGAAGAGCAAGCACTCGTCGCCGGAACGGTGCTGGGTGACCTGTGGCGCCGGCGCCAAGAGCACCGTCCGATACTTATCGTGATCGACGAGGCGCATAACGTCTGCCCTGCGGAGCCTTCAGACCAGCTCGTCGCGATGGCGGCTGAGCACGCCACGCGGATCGCCGCCGAGGGCCGCAAGTTCGGGCTCTACCTGCTGGTGTCAACCCAGCGCCCGCAGAAGATCCCCGATAACGTCCTTTCGCAGGCGGACAATCTGGTGCTCATGCGGCTGAACTCGCTCGCGGACGCAGCTTTCGCTCAGGCGGCATTCTCGTTCGTCCCACCGAGCTTGATCGAGCGGTCGGTCACCTTTCGTCAAGGAGAGGGCCTGATCGCGGGAAAGATCTCACCCCAGCCCGCGCTGCTCCGCTTCGGCGCACGGATCAGCCAGGAGGGCGGTGCCGATGTGCCCGCGACGTGGGCTGCCGCCCGCTGAAAAGTCCGCGCGACCGCTGCCGGCTGGCGGTGTGGATGGGCGAACATGACCATTGATCCTCACCAGGAGCTGTCGGCGGCCAAGCGGCGGCGGCTTATTTACGGCGCGACGCTGCGCGGTCTGCTGACCGCGATCGTGCTGGTGGTCGTGTACTACGTGGTCCCCGACCGGTCGTGGAATGACCATACGGCGCTGCGTATTCTGGCCGGACTGCTGGTCTTCGCCGGCATCACCACATGGCAGGTCAGGACCATCACCGGCTCCCGCTATCCGGGCCTGAAAGCGGCCCAGGCGCTGGGTCTGATTCTTCCTCTCTACCTGCTGGTGTTCGCCTCGACCTATTACGTGATGGAAGGAGTGTCCGCGGCGAACTTCACTCAGCCGCTAACCAAGACAGACGCCCTGTACTTCACCGTGACGGTCTTCTCCACCGTGGGCTTCGGCGACATCACCCCCAGATCCGAGCCCGCCCGGGTCGTGCTCATCGTCCAGATGCTCGGCGACCTCGCCGTGCTAGGCGCTGGCGTGCGGGTCCTGCTGGAAGCCGTACGCCGCGGTCGGCAGCGAAGAACAGATACAGGCGACGACGCCGACTCAGCTACCTGACCCGACGCCGATGACAGCCAAGAAACCCGACCGAATGTGAGACAGCCATGACTGTAGAACAGCCACTACCCACGGCGAGCCCGCTCGGCCCGCTCGCCCGTTACGAGCAGAGCGTCATCGACCGCATTGCCGACTTCGACAACCCGCGCCAGGAGTGGCGGCGCCTGGTCTCCGAGCTGCTCGGCACCTTCTTCCTGGTGCTGGCGGCCGCCGGAGGGGGCATGATGGGCCAGGCCTTCCCCGGCGTGATCAGCCACACCGCCGCCGTCACCGCCCCGGCGCTGACGGTGATGGCCGTCATCTTGTTCATGGGCAAGATCTCCGGTGCGCACCTGAACCCGGCCGTCAGCATCGCCTTCGCGCTGCGCCGCGACTTCCCGTGGAACCGGGTCCCCGGCTACATCGTGGTGCAGCTGGCCGGGGCGACGCTGGCCGCCCTGGTCCTGCACGCGATCATCAACGTCTCGGCCAAGTACGGGTCCAACTACCCCGCCCACGGCTACTCCGCTGGGGCCGCGTTCTGGATGGAACTGATCTTGACCACCGGCCTGGTCAGCGTGATCCTGGGCACCGCCTCGGGCGCCCAGAACGTCGGCATCATCGGCGCGTTCGGGGTCGGGGCCTACATCGCCCTGGCCGGACTATGGGGCAGCCCGATCTCCGGCGCCTCGATGAACCCGGCCCGCACCTTCGGACCCGACCTGGCCTCCGCCACCTTCACCAGCTACTGGGTCTACATCGCCGGGCCGATCGCCGGCGCCGTCATCGCCGTCGGCATCGCGTTCGTCCTGCGCGGCCGCGGCGGCGGCAAGTCCGGGGCCGGTGCCGCCCAAGGTGACCTGTTCACCGAGGGCTATGAGTCCGGCAAATCCTGAACATCGGGACATGCTTGCCATCAGCGCGGCCCGCGCAGGAAAGACTGCGAGCCCATTCACCGAAGGAGCCCGCAGCCTCGAGGTGCGCTGGATCTTCCCGGGTCAGATGGAGACTGCGGTGGCCGAATGGTTCGGCCGCTTTCCGGCCGAGTCGCAGTCACGCGAGGATACGTACCTCGTCGATCCGCAGTTGCGGGGGCTGTCGGTAAAGGTCCGCGGGGGCGCGGCACTGGAGCTGAAGGTGTACTACGGTAGCCCGGGAATCCTCGATCTGGAGGGACGGGCCCGCGGGCGCATGGAGTTCTGGCGGAAGTGGTCCTGGCCCATGAGCCCTCTCCACCTGGACATCGGTGACCTGGCCGGCTGGCTGTACGAGCCGGGCGCAACTACTCAGTATTCACCCGGTCCAGGTGAGGCTTCGCGGCGCTCTCGGTAGGACTCTGGTGAGTATGCCGCCCGATCCTCTTGCCCTTCTGCGGTCGCGGAGCTATCTAGCACTGCTCGTGCTGGCCGCGATCATCGGCGTACCCGTCTCGGCGGTCGCCTACTTCTTTCTCGCCCTGGTGAGCAAGATGCAGGGCTGGATCTTCACCGACCTGCCCAAGGGCCTGGGCTTCCACGGTGAACCGCTGTGGTGGCCGATCCCGCCGCTGGTGCTGGCCGGGGTGCTGGTCGCGCTCACCCTCCGGTATCTGCCCGGCAAAGGGGGCCACTCGCCAGCCGACGGGTTCAAGGCGGGCGAAGGCCCTCCTTCGCCGATCGAGCTTCCAGGAATCGTGCTCGCGGCCTTTGCCACCTTGTCCCTGGGCGTAGTGCTCGGGCCCGAGGCACCCTTGATTGCCATCGGCGGCGGGCTCGGCGTCATCGCGGTCCGCCTCGTCAAGCGGGACGCTCCGCCCAGGACCACCACCGTGGTGGCCGCGGCCGGGAGTTTCGCCGCGATCAGCGCGCTGTTCGGCTCGCCGCTGCTCGCGGCGTTCCTGCTGATGGAGGCCTCTGGGCTGGCCGGCGCCATGCTGGAGCTTGTGCTGGTGCCTGGCCTGCTGGCGGCGGGCATCGGCTCGCTGGTCTTCATCGGGCTTGACGCCTGGACCGGGCTTGGCACATTCTCGCTGGCGATTCCCGGTCTTCCTCACGTCGGCTCGCCAACCGGCGCTGAATTCGGGTGGGCGCTGGCGATCGGAGTGATGGCCGTCCTGCTCGGCTCTGGGATCCGCTGGCTCGGCCTTTTCCTGCGGCCCCATGTCGAGCGGCGGCTGCTGCTGGCCACACCGGTGGTCGGTCTGGCCGTCGCGGGCCTGGCGATCGCGTTCGCCGCCGGAACCGGAAAGGGCTCCTCCGAGGTGCTGTTCTCCGGGCAATCCGCGCTGCCCTCGTTCATCAGCCACAGCGCCAGCTATACCGTGGGCGCGCTGCTACTGCTCATCGCCTGCAAGGGCCTCGCCTATGGCCTTTCGCTGAGCAGCTTCCGCGGCGGTCCTACGTTCCCTGCCATGTTCCTCGGAGCGGCGGGCGGCCACCTGCCCGGGCTGCCGCTGGTTTACGGCGTCGCCATGGGCATCGGCGCGATGACCGTGGTGATGCTCAGGCTCCCGCTGACCTCCGTCCTGCTGGCCACCCTGCTCCTGGCGTCGGACAGCCTGGAAGTAATCCCGCTCGTCATCGTGGCGGTTGTGGTGGCGTACGTGCTCTCCGCGCGGCTCGCGCCAACCCCGGCGCAAACCCCGGCGTCTGCCCAGGGAACGCCGTCGGCCAGCGAGGACGCCACGGCCCCGGCGGCCGCCCAGTCCGGATGACGGCGCGCCGGCAGCCGCGTTCCGGCTGTAGCAGTCCGTCGCCAGGCTCATCCGTCCGGGGGGATGGCAGTGCGCAAAACGGTTCTTATGATCGCGTCATCTGCCAGAGTCTGGAGGTTCTGTCGTGTCCGATCACAGTTCAGCATCAGTGAGCCTGTTCCCGCCGATTGCCGATTACGGGTTCCTGTCAAACTGCGAGCAGAGCTGCCTGGTGGCGCCGGACGGCTCCGTGGAATGGCTGTGCCTGCCACGCCCGGATTCCCCGAGCGTGTTCGGAGCGCTGCTTGACCGGGCCGCCGGCTTGTTCCGGTTCGGTCCCAGCGAGACGCGTGTGCCGCAGCACCGCCGGTATGTGCCGGGGACGATGGTGCTGGAAACGACCTGGCAGACCCCGACGGGATGGATGACCGT
>Ga0210396_10002679_pt1 | contig 18027 bp, 15 predicted proteins | sample IncBWH17OmetaG_FD_155466 | JGI IMG/M metagenome (GOLD analysis project Ga0210396, IMG submission 155466) | Forest soil microbial communities from Barre Woods Harvard Forest LTER site, Petersham, Massachusetts, United States - Inc-BW-H-17-O ... | reverse complement strand
GTGCCGTGCAGCATCAGCACCAGCGCGGGCTTGTCGGTGTGGTGGGCCGGCGTGACCTCGATGAACGACCGGGTCGTTGCGCCGACCCGCAGGGTGCGGCGTTTGATGGTGACGTCGGCTCTCGATGACATGACGACAAGCGTCGTCGAAACAACAACGGCCGCGTCGAAATGAAGGAAAGTCGTCGCACCGGCTCACTTTGTGATGGAAAGTGTCGGGCGCCGTGACTCAACGCCAGGGCAGGTCGTTGTTTTCTCCGCGCCAGCGCGACGGCGGGATCATCGGCGCCCCACGCAGTCCCGACGCTTCGACGTGGCGCAGTGCGGCGTCGAGGTGCTGGCGCATCCGGCGCTCGGCCTTCTGTGGGTCTTTCCCGGTGATGGCCACGGCGATCGCGCGATGTGACTTGGCGGCTTCGTCGCGGTCGTATTGCGTGATGTCTTGTTCGGCCGCGGCCCACCGCACCGCCTGTTCGACGGCAGCCAAAACGGTGGTGAGGAGCGGGTTTCCGCTGGCCTGCACCAGGAGTTCGTGGAATTCGTGGTATCCGGTGCCGTCGGGTGCGATGCCGCGCTCGGCGACGGCGGCGATGCGCTCGCGTTGTTGGGCCGTGGCGTGCTCGGCGACATGCGCCGCCGCGGCAGGCTCGAGCATCTTCCGGAAATCCAGCAGGTCGCCCCACGTCGCTCCGGTGAGGGTGAACAACTGCACCAGTGAGTGAGCGGTTCGTTCGGGTTCGGGATGGCGGATGCGTACGCCGCCGCGTCCCTGGCTGGTGGCGGTGAGTCCCTCGGCGTCCAGCAGTCGCAGCGCCATACGGACCGTTTCCCGGCTCACGCCGAGTTGGTTGACTAGTTCGCCTTCGGTGGGCAGCGAATCGCCAGGCACGAGCTCGCCGGACAGTATTCGCCGACGCAGGGTAGCGGCTACGGCGTCGGGCAAGCGGGACGGCGTGGAGGGGTTGGCCATCGGCACGCCACTTAGTATACTAAGTCGTCATGGTGAATGTCCCGAATGCCGCGGTGCTGACCGGCGCGATCCGGCCGATGCGATTCGAGGCGACGGTCGAAGACTGCGTGACCACCTTCGGCGAAATCCCGTTCCTTCTCGGGTTCACCCCGCACGGGCATTGGATGGACTTCCGGTGATTCTGACCGACATCGAGGAAGCCGAGTTACGTGCCTCGGTTCACGGTATCGTCGCCGGCTTCGGTAACGCCTACTTCAGCCGGTGCAGCGAAACCCTGCAGCATCCCACCGAGCTGTGGGACGCGTTGGCCGCGGGCGGTTTCGTCGGCGTAAACCTGCCCGAGGAATACGGCGGCGGCGGAATGGGATTGAGCGCGATGAACATCGTCGCCGAGGAGGCCGCCGCCGCGGGCTGCCCGCAGATCATGCTGATGATCTCACCGGGAATCGTCGGCAGCCTGCTGGCGCGGCACGCCAACCATGAGCAGAAACTGCAGTGGCTGGCCCCGATGGCGGCGGGAAACGTCAAGATCGCGTTCGCGATCACCGAACCCGACGCCGGATCAAACAGCCACCAGCTCGCCACCACCGCACACCGCGACGGCGACAAGTACTACATCAGCGGACAGAAGACATTCATCACCGCTGCCGACCAAGCCGACGCGCTGCTGGTCGTCACTCGCACCGGCACCGATGCGAAAGGCCGCGCGCAGCTCTCGCTCTTCCTCGTCGACCGCGATACGCCCGGAATCGAGATGCACCGCATCCCCATGACTTTCGAGATCACCGACAAATCGTTCACCGTGTTCTTCGACAACGTCGCCGTCCCGGCCGATCGGCTGGTCGGTGGCGAAGGCAACGGATTGCGTATCGCGTTCGACGGCATGAACCCCGAGCGGGTGATCATCGCCGCGATCTGCAACGGCGTCAGCCGCTACGCCCTCGACAAAGCCGTCGCCTACGCGCGTGAACGCCAGGTGTGGCAGGTGCCCGTCGGCGCGCACCAGGGGGTCGCGCACCCGTTGGCCGAAGCCAAGATTGCGCTCGAGGCTGCCCGGTTGATGACACGCCACGCCGCCGCCGGTTACGACGCCGGAGTCGACGCCGGCGAACCGGCCAACATGGCCAAATTCCTGGCCGCCGATGCTGCCATCCGGTGCGTCGACCAGGCGATCGAGGTGCACGGTGGCAGTGGCTTTACCCGCGAGGTCGCGTTGGCCAACATGTACGAGTTCGTCCGGTTGTTCAAAACCGTGCCGATCACGCGCGAGATGATCCTCAACCACATCGCTCAGCACAGCCTCGGCCTGCCGAAGTCGTACTGATCCGGCCGTCGCTAGTGCTGGTGGTGCCGCCCGCCGGGCTGCGCGCAGGTGCCGTTGTCAGCCTGTTGAACGCTGATCGCCGTAGCCTGCAGCGTGCCGCTGTCGTCTTTGGTCCCTCGCGCGGCGATGCACTTACCTTGACCAAGTGCTTCAGCGTCGGTGGCGGTCTGCTTGGTGTACTTGGTCGTGTCGGTGACGGTCACATTGGATTGCGAGCTGTTGCCGTCGGCATCAGTGGCGTTGATGGTCATGGTGTTACCGGCGACCGAGGCAACCGTGCCGCTGACCCCGCGATGCTTCGCATTTGCGCCCGCTGGGTGTTTGGGCTCTTGGCACTTGCCGTCGACGGCCGGGCTGACGCGCACGAATTGCGCGGTGATCGCGCCGCCGCTGTCCGCGCTGTCCCGGGTGGGATGCACCGCGACGCAACTGCCGGCGGTGACATCCGTCAGCTGCGCGGGGGTGACCTCGCTGATCTTCGTCGACGGACTGAAGTCGACCGTGGCGTTTCCGCTCTGCTGGGTGACCTGGATCGCGTCGCCCGACACCGAAGCGATCATCCCGTTGACCCAGGCCTTGCCGTTCGCGGACGCTGACGGGGACGACGTCGCAGCGGAGCTCGTCGGACCCGCCGCAGTCGGGGGCTGGCCCGTGTTTGACGTCGTGTGGGACGCACCGCACGCAGCGACGGACAGCGCGGTCGCGCCGGTGAGCGTGAAAATCGCCAATCGGGTTAGACGCGCGGGCGGGAGAACGACAGGCATCCCAAACATTTAAGTCCTTTCAGATCGTCGGCCGCTGTGCGCGGGCCGGCCGTGCAACGCTTCTCACAATTGGTGGCGCAGCTGAGTGCCCGCTGGCGGCCGATTATGAGCCAGCTGTGTATGCGGGAGGCGCTTGCCAGCGTCTCTAGAACGCCGCTTCGGGAAGTTGCATGATGCCGTCGTCGATGGTGTCGATGATCCCGCGCAGTGCGGTGAGGTTCGGCAGCATGTTCTGCGCGAAGAATCGCGCGGTGGCGATCTTGCCCTGGTAGAACGCCTCGTCTGTTGTCGGCGCGGTGGCCAGGGCCGCTTGCGCGATGTCGGCTTGCACCAACAGCCGCCAACCGATGAGCAAATCGCCGACGGCCAGCAGGAAGCGCACCGACGCGAGCCCGACTTTGTATATCTCCGTTGGGTTTTCCGCGGCGGCCAGCAGGTACCCGGTCAGGCTGGCGGTCATCGTCCGGACGTCCTCGAGCGCGGTGCCGAGCAGCTCGGCATGGGGCCGCAACGCGGCATCACAGGTGTCGATGGTGTGGCTGATCTGCGACGCCACGTGCTCGAGGGCCTGGCCCCGGTCGCGAATGATCTTGCGGAAGAAGAAGTCCAGCGACTGGATTGCGGTGGTGCCCTCGTATAGTGAGTCGATCTTGGCGTCACGGATGTACTGCTCGATGGGGTAGTCGGTCAAAAAGCCCGACCCGCCGAGCGTCTGTAGCGACTCGGTCAGGATTTCGTACGCGCGTTCCGATCCCACCCCTTTGACCACCGGGAGCAGCAGATCGTTGACGCGGTGCGCCATCTCGGCGTCTGCACCTGAAACATGTTGTGCAACAGCACTATCCTGATGTGCCGAGGCATAGAGGTAAAGCGCTCGCAAACCTTCGGCGTAGGCCTTCTGCGTGATCAGGCTGCGGCGCACATCGGGGTGGTGCATGATCGTGACTCGCGGCGCGCCCTTGTCGGTCATCTGGGTCAGATCTGCGCCCTGCACCCGCTGCTTGGCGAATGCCAGCGCGTTGAGATACCCCGTGGACAGCGTGCCGGCGGCCTTCACGCCAACCGTCATCCGTGCATGCTCGATGACGGTGAACATCTGCGCGATCCCGTTGTGTACATCGCCGACAAGATAGCCAACCGCGGGCCGTCCGTGAGCGCCGAAAGTCAACTCACAGGTCGGGGAGGCTTTCAGGCCCATCTTGTGTTCCAGCCCGGTGGCGAAAACCCCATTGCGCGAGCCGAGTTCGAAAGTCTCGGGGTCGAACAGGTATTTCGGCACGTAGAACAGGCTCAAGCCTTTGGTGCCCGCACCGGCACCCTGGGGTCGGGCCAGCACGAGATGGAAGATGTTTTCGGCGGTGTCGCCCACGTCGCCGCCGGAGATGAAACGCTTGACGCCCTCGATGTGCCAGCTGCCATCCGGTTGCGCAATGGCCTTGGTTCGGCCCGCACCGACATCGGAACCGGCGTCGGCCTCGGTCAACACCATGGTGGCTGCCCAGCCTCGTTCCAGTGCCATCGCCGCCCACTGCTTCTGCTGTTCGGTGCCCTCGACGGAGAGCGCGTTGGCCATCGCCGGGCCCATGCTGTAGAAAAAGGCCGCCGCCGGATTGGCGCAGTGCAGCATTTCGTTGATCGCCCACGTCACTGGGCCCGGTGCGGACACGCCGCCGATTCCTTCGGCAAGACCGATGCGCCACCACTCGGCGTCTTTGACCGTCTGCACCGATTTGGCCAGCTCGGCGGAGACCGAGATGGTGTGACGGTCCGGCTCGAAAACCGGTGGGTTGCGGTCGGCGTCGGCGAATGAATCGGCGATCGGGCCCTCGGCCAGCCGGGCGACTTCGTCGAGCATCGTGCGAACCGTGTCGACGTCGAGATCGCAATAGCGCCCTGAGCCGAGGACGGTGCCGATGTTTAAGACCTCGAACAGATTGAACTCGAGGTCGCGCAGGTTAGCGATGTAGTGCCCCAACGGTTTTCCCTTCCCCGAATTATCGTCGACGCAGTGTGTCCGAGGCGAGATGGGGTACGCAACCGTAACCTACGGCGACGAAGGCGTAACCTACGCCGACGCAACCGTAGGGTCCGAGGTCAGCGCTATGGGTCCGGCTATTCGGGGCTACCTCAACGCCGTTGGGGCCACTTCCACATCGTGCATAGGCGTTTGGACGAGTCGCGTCTTGGCTCTAATGGCGATGGTGCGGCCACGGAAAGTGGAAGTGGTGGTGTGGGCGACCCATCGGTGGACACGGTTCGAGGTCGATGGTCGCCGCGTGCAGCACACCTCCGTCCTTGATTCCCTGCGCCGCCATGCACTTACCGTTCTGGATCGCTTGCGCATTCGTAACCGCGTGCTTGTTATAGGTGGTCGCGTCGACGACGTTCACAGTGGTGTGCGTGGTCTTGCCAGTGGGATCGATGCTGTTGACGGCGATGGTGTTACCCGTAACCGAGTCGACGATGCCGTTGACGCCGGGACTTTGACCCGGCCCTCCGGGCGATGGTGCCGGCGGAGGGCACTTGCCGCGTTCAGACGGGCTGATCGTCACGGATTGCGCAGTGACCGGCGCACCAGGAGGACCGCCCTGCGCGGCGGCCTCGACATCGACGCAACTACCCGGGGTGACGTCGGTCACCTTGGCTGGGCCGAGCTCGGTGACCATTGTCGACGGCGTGAAGTCCACCGCAGCCGCCGTCCGATCCCGCTGCGTGAGCTGGATCCTGTTGCCAGACACCGATCTGACCAAGCCCTCGACCTCGTCATGCCCCATGGGTGGTGCCGGCGGCGGCGTGGGCTTAGGAGTTGTCGAGTTTGCCGACGTGCTGGGTTTTCCGGTGTTTTCGTTGCTCGAATTGCCGCACGCGGCGAGCGACACTGCGGTAGCGCCGGTGACCGCGAGGATCACGAGCTGAGTCAATCGACGTCGACGCGTGGCGGCGGACATCACGGTTCTCCGATCGAGGCGTTTCGCCGACGGGTACCCGCTCCACTGTCGAGTTGCACAATAATTAGCTGAGCTCGTGAGCGGCCTTTTGACGCGGTCCGGTCGAACTAGGGTTATGACGTGTTTTGGTTGTGCAGAACCTGCGGTGTCGAGCACAGCACCGCATCAAGCGTGTGCGCGATTTGCGCCGACGACCGGCAGTGGGTGCCGGCCGAGGGGCAGCAATGGGCGACGCTGGAGCAGCTGGTTGCCGAAGGCATGCGGTCGCAGGTTGCCGTTGTTGAGGACGGGCTCGTCGCGATCGGCAGTTCGCCGGCGTTGGGAATCGGGCAGCTGGGAAAGCTGGTGTGCTCCGATGCCGGCAACGTGTTGTGGGATCCGTCCGGCTTTGTCGACGACGACGCCGTGGCCGCGGTCGTCGAGCGCGGGCCCGTCATCGCCATCGTGGCCAGCCATCCGCACATGTACGGCGCACAGGTCGAGTGGAGCCACCGACTGGGAGGCGTGCCGGTGTACGTGAATTCCGCGGATGCCGAATGGGTGATGCGTCCCGACCCGATGATCCAGCAGTGGTCGGATACCTTGCGGCTGACCCCGTCGTTGTCCGTGGTCCGAGTCGGTGGGCATTTTCCCGGCAGCGCCGTCGCCTGCTGGACCGAGGGGGCCGGCGGGCGCGGTGTGCTGCTGGCCGGCGACACCATCTTTCCCAACCCGGACCGCCGCACCGTTGCGTTTCTGCGCAGCTACCCGAACCGCCTTCCGCTGTCCGCGGCGGTGGTGGAGCGCATGGCCGGCACGCTGGCGGCGTTGGACTTCGACCGCATCTACGGCCTGTTTACCAACGCCATCGACTCCGACGGTCACGCGGCGGTCCAGCGATCGGCCACCCGCCACGCTGCCTGGGTCCGCGGCGACTACGACCACCTGACCTAGATGACCCGGCAGACCGCTGGGAACACAGCGGAACGCAGTGGAACAAAGGGGCAGTTCACGGCGTTAATGGGGTCGTGACTACCCAAGACCTCACTGCCGAACAGTTCAACGACACCATCAACGGCAATGACATCGTTCTCATCGACTTCTGGGCCTCCTGGTGCGGGCCGTGCCGCCAGTTCGCGCCCACGTTCGCCGCGTCCGCGGAGAAGCACCCCGACATCGTGCACGCCAAGGTCGACACCGAAGCCGAACAGCAACTTGCCGCGGCGGCCCAGATCCGGTCCATCCCGACGCTGATGGCGTTCAAGAAGGGCAAGCTGGTGTTCAACCAGCCCGGCGCCCTGCCGCCCGCCGCCCTCGAGGACCTGGTCCAACAGGTGAAGAACTTCGACATCGACGCCGCGGTCGCTGCTCAGGAGCAAGACCAGGCCTGATAATCCCGCGGGTCGAGCTCTGATGGCTTGAATCGCCCCCGCAATCGGGGGGACCCCAGCTGGCAGCTGCGCTGCCCGCGCCGTCGTCAGGCACGGGTTACCGTTCAACGGTGAGTTTGGTCCTCGTTGAACATCCGCGGCCGCAGGTCGCGCTCATCACCCTCAACCGGCCCGAGCGGATGAACTCCATGGCGTTCGATGTCATGGTGCCGCTCAAGGCAGCGCTGGAGGAGGTCACCTACGACAACTCGGTGCGGGTGGTCGTGCTGACCGGGGCGGGCCGAGGCTTCTCCTCGGGCGCCGATCACAAGTCGGCGGGGGAGGTGCCGCACGTCGAAGGCCTGACCCGGCCGACCTACGCACTGCGCTCGATGCAGATTCTCGACGACGTGATCTTGGCGCTGCGACGGCTGCACCAACCGGTGATCGCCGCGGTCAACGGGGCCGCGATCGGCGGCGGGCTGTGCCTGGCGCTGGCCGCGGACATCCGCGTCGCATCGAGCGGGGCCTATTTCCGCGCCGCGGGCATCAACAACGGGTTGACCGCCAGCGAGCTAGGTCTGAGCTACTTGCTGCCCCGGGCCATCGGTTCGTCGCGCGCGTTCGAGATCATGCTGACCGGCCGCGACATCGACGCCGAGGAAGCCGAGCGGATCGGGCTGGTGTCGCGCCAAGTGCCGGAGGACCAACTGCTGGAGACCTGCTATGCGATGGCCGAACGGATCGCGGCGTTCTCACGACCGGGAATCGAGTTGACCAAGCGCACACTGTGGAGTGGACTGGACGCCGCTAGCCTGGAAGGGCACATGCAGGCCGAGGGCCTGGGCCAGCTCTTCGTTCGCCTGCTCACCACCAACTTCGAAGAGGCGGTTGCCGCGCGTGCCGAGAAACGGCCGCCGGCGTTCACCGACGATAAGTAACGCCGCTCGGCGACGATGCAGGCCAAATGGCCTGCGGAGGAGCCGGACATTTCACAAACGCAAGGAGAGTGACCGTGATCACGGCTACGGACCTCGAGGTCCGCGCTGGCGCGCGCACGTTGCTCTTCGCAGACGGCCCGGCACTGCGGATACAACCTGGTGACCGCATCGGGCTGGTCGGGCGCAACGGCGCCGGGAAGACCACCACCCTGCGCATCCTGGCGGGGGAGAGTGAGCCGTACGCCGGAACGGTGACCCGCAACGGCGAGATCGGTTATCTGCCGCAGGATCCCAAAGAAGGCGACCTCGACGTCCTGGCCCGTGACCGGGTGTTGTCCGCGCGCGGACTGGACACGCTACTCACCGACCTGGAAAAGCAGCAGGCGCTGATGGCCGAGATCGCCGACGACGCCGCCCGCGACCGTGCGATCCGCCGCTACGGCCAACTCGAGGAGCGCTTCGCCGCGCTGGGCGGTTACGGCGCCGAAAGTGAAGCGGGCCGCATTTGCGCGAGTCTCGGGTTGCCCGAACGGGTGCTGACCCAGCAGTTGCGCACGCTGTCCGGCGGCCAGCGCCGCCGGGTGGAGTTGTCGCGAATTCTGTTCGCCGCCTCCGATACCGGTGCCGGCTCGGCTACCACCTTGCTGCTCGACGAGCCGACCAACCACCTCGACGCCGATTCACTGGGCTGGCTACGAGATTTCCTGCGGAACCACACCGGCGGTCTCGTGGTCATCAGCCACAACGTCGACTTGCTGGCCGACGTCGTCAACCGGGTCTGGTTTCTCGACGCGGTGCGGGGCGAAGTCGACATCTACAACATGGGTTGGCAGAAGTATCTCGACGCCCGCGCCACCGACGAGCAGCGCCGCCGCCGCGAACGTGCCAACGCCGAACGCAAGGCCACCGCATTGCGCGCCCAGGCCGCCAAGCTCGGCGCGAAGGCCACCAAAGCCGTTGCGGCTCAGAATATGCTGCGACGCGCCGACCGGATGATGGCCGCGCTCGACGAAGAGCGGGTGGCCGACAAGGTGGCCCGGATCAAGTTTCCCAGCCCGGCGGCCTGCGGGCGCACCCCGCTGGTGGCCACCGGCCTGACCAAGAACTACGGATCGCTGGAAGTCTTCACCGGCGTCGACCTCGCCATCGACCGCGGCTCCCGGGTGGTGGTGCTGGGACTCAACGGCGCGGGCAAGACGACCTTGCTGCGCCTCTTAGCCGGCGTCGAGCAGCCCGACGCCGGGGCGCTGGAGCCCGGACACGGTTTGAAACTCGGGTATTTCGCGCAGGAGCACGACACCCTCGACGACACCGCGACGGTGTGGCAGAACATCCGGCACGCCGCACCCGATTCCGGCGAGCAAGACCTGCGGGGTCTGCTCGGGGCCTTCATGTTCAGCGGTAGCCAGCTCGAGCAGTCGGCGGGCACGCTGTCCGGCGGAGAGAAGACCCGGCTCGCGCTCGCCGGTCTGGTCGCGTCGACGGCGAATGTGTTGCTGCTCGACGAGCCGACGAACAACCTTGATCCGGCTTCTCGCGAGCAGGTGCTGGACGCGCTGCGCAGCTACGCCGGAGCGGTCGTGCTGGTGACACACGACCCCGGCGCCGCCGAAGCGCTCGATCCGCAACGTGTCGTGCTGCTGCCCGACGGCACCGAAGACCATTGGTCCGAGGAGTACCGGGATCTCATCGAGCTGGCTTGACAGTTAGCTTCACGCTGGCGCAGGCGATTTCGTCAAAGTGCCCCGCCGCTGACATCGGCTTCTTTACTCTATGTGCGTTGGGGATCCTGTTCAGCGGGGAGGCGCCGATGAGGAAATCGAAGAAATCGCGCTCACAATTGTTGGTCGAACTGCGCAGCGCGTACGAGGGTGGGGCCAGCATTCGTACTCTTGTCACGTCCACCGGCAGGTCGTACGGGTCGATACACAGCCTGTTGCGCGAGTCGGGCACCACGATGCGCAGTCGCGGTGGTCCTAACCACCGCACGCGGTCCCGCTAGCCCGGCACTTTCACCGCGTCGACTTATCCCTGGCGTACCGAACTCTCGACCAGATCGAGGACGGCGCTAAGGCGTTGCGGGTCTTCACCGGAGGCCACCCGCGCGACTAGCCCGTCGAGAACCAGGTCCAGGTAGCACACCAACACGTCGCTGGGGATGTCGTCGCGCACCCGCCCGGCCTGCTTCTGTCGACGCAGCCGATCGATCGTTGCCGCCGTCAACTCCGCCGAGCGCTCCGCCCACCCACGACTGAACGCGGGGTCGTGGCGCAGCTTCCGCGCGATCTCCAATCGCGTGGCGAGCCAGTCGAACTGGTCGGGCGCGTTGAGCATGTCCCGCATCACTTGGATGAGACCCTCCCGCGACGCGACCGCGGCCATCCGCTCGGCATCCTCGCGGGCCAGCTCGAAGAACAACGTGTCTTTGTCGCGAAAGTGGTGGAAGATCGCTCCCCGTGACAAGCCGATGGCGTGTTCCAGCCGGCGCACCGTCGCCTGCTCGTAGCCGAATTCGGCAAAGCAGCGACGGGCACCGTCGAGGATCTGACGACGACGGGCCGCCAGATGGTCCTGGCTGACCTTAGGCACGGGCGCTCCGCTAAATCCTCGCGTGGCGATCCGCTGCGCCCGGCCGCGCCGCGTTTGCGATCGCCACTAGCTGGACCTGAGCATGTTGCGCAGCACGTATTGCAAAATGCCGCCGTTGCGGTAGTAGTCGGCTTCGCCCGGTGTGTCGATGCGCACCACAGCGTCGAACTCCACCGTTTTTCCGCCGTCCTTGCTGGCCTTGACGTGCACCGTCTTTGGCGTCTTGCCGTCGTTGAGCGCTTCGATGCCGGTGATGTCGAATACCTCGGTGCCGTCGAGGCCCAGCGACTCGGCGGTCTTGCCCTCGGGGAATTGCAGCGGGATGACTCCCATGCCGATCAGGTTGGACCGGTGGATGCGCTCGAACGACTCGGTGATCACCGCTCGTACGCCCAGTAGCAGCGTGCCCTTGGCCGCCCAGTCCCGTGACGATCCCGAACCGTATTCCTTGCCGCCGAGCACGACCAGCGGAATGCCTTTTGCCGCATAGTTTTGCGCAGCGTCGTAGATGAACGCCTGCGGTCCGTCGGGCTGCGTGAAGTCGCGGGTGTACCCACCGGAGACGACCTCCCCCAAACCAGCGAGCAGTTGGTTACGAAGCCGGATGTTCGCGAACGTGCCGCGGATCATCACCTCGTGGTTGCCGCGCCGCGAGCCGAAGGAGTTGTAGTCCTTGCGCTCGACGCCATGCTCGTCGAGATACTCCGCCGCCGGGGTGCCCGGCTTGATGGCGCCCGCCGGCGAAATGTGGTCGGTGGTCACCGAGTGACCGAGCAGCGCCAGCACGCGCGCGCCGCTGATGTCACCGACCGGCTCCGGGTCGGCGGGCATCCCCTCGAAATACGGCGGCTTGCGTACATAGGTCGAGTCGGCGTCCCACTCAAAGGTGTTGCCGCTGGGGGTGGGCAGGTTGCGCCAGCGCTCGTCGCCCTTGAACACGTCGGAATAGTTCTTGACGAACATCTCCTGGTTGATCGCCGACGCGATGGTGTCGGAGACGTCCTTCTGCGACGGCCAGATGTCTTTGAGGAAGACGTCGTTGCCGTCGGTGTCCTTACCCAGCGGCTGCGACTCGAAATCGAAGTCCATCGTGCCGGCCAGCGCGTAGGCGATCACCAGCGGCGGCGAGGCCAGATAGTTCATCTTCACGTCCGGGTTGATGCGGCCCTCGAAGTTCCGGTTGCCGGAGAGCACCGCGGCGACTGACAGGTCGTTGTCGTTGACGGCCTTCGAGATCTCCTCGGGCAGCGGGCCGGAGTTGCCGATGCAGGTGGTGCAGCCGTAGCCGACCAGGTAGAAGCCGAGCTTCTCCAAATACGGCCATAGCCCGGCCTTTTCGTAGTAGTCGCTGACGACCTGCGAGCCCGGTGCCATGGTGGTCTTCACCCAGGGCTTGGAGGTGAGGCCCTTCTCGACGGCATTCCGCGCCAGCAGCGCCGCGCCCAGCATCACCTGGGGGTTGGACGTGTTGGTGCATGAGGTGATCGCGGCGATCACCACCGCACCGTGGTCGACGACGAATTCGCCGAGTTCGTCGGACTTCACCGTCACCGGATTGCTCACCCGGCCCTTGGCATGCTTTGCCGCCGACTCCACCGGTTTGTGGTCGTCAGCGTGGCCATTGCTCAGCGCCCCCGGGTCGCTGGCCGGGAACGTCTCGTCCACCGCCTCGTCCAGCCTCGAGTAGTCCTTCTTGTCCGGGTCGTCACCGACGTAGTTGGGGATCTGCTCGCGGAACGTGGATTTGGCGTTCGACAACGCGATTCGATCCTGGGGCCGCTTGGGTCCGGCGATCGACGGCACCACGTCGGACAGGTTGAGCTCGAGGTACTCGGAGAACTCCGGCTCGTGCTTGGGGTCATGCCACAAGCCCTGCTCTTTGGCGTAAGCCTCGACCAGTGCGAGTTGCTCTTCGCTGCGCCCGGTGAATCGCAAGTAGTCGATCGTCTCGTGGTCGATCGGGAAAATCGCTGCGGTGGAACCGAATTCCGGACTCATGTTGCCCAGCGTCGCGCGGTTGGCCAGCGGCACCTCGGCCACGCCCTCGCCGTAGAATTCGACGAACTTGCCGACCACGCCGTGCTTGCGCAACATCTCGGTGACGGTGAGCACCACGTCGGTGGCGGTCACGCCGGGCTGGATCTCACCGCTGAGTTTGAAGCCGACCACCCGCGGGATGAGCATCGAGACGGGCTGACCGAGCATCGCGGCTTCCGCCTCGATTCCGCCGACACCCCAGCCCAATACGCCCAGGCCGTTGACCATCGTGGTGTGCGAGTCGGTACCGACGCAGGTGTCCGGGTAGGCCACCCCGTCGCGCTCCATGACCACGTGCGCGAGGTATTCGATGTTGACCTGGTGCACGATGCCGGTGCCCGGCGGCACCACTTTGAAGTCGGCGAAGGCCCCCTGCCCCCAACGCAGGAATTGGTAGCGCTCGCCGTTGCGCTGGTATTCGATCTCGACGTTGCGCTCGAACGCGTCGGCGCGGCCGAACAGGTCCGCGATCACGGAGTGATCGATCACCAGGTCGGCGGGCGCCAACGGGTTGACCTTCTCGGCGTCGCCGCCCAGATCCCCGATGGCCTCACGCATGGTGGCCAGGTCGACGATGCACGGCACACCGGTGAAGTCCTGCATGACGACGCGGGCGGGCGTGTACTGGATCTCGATGCTGGGCTCGGCCGACGAGTCCCAGTTCGCAATCGCCTGGATGTGGTCCTTGGTGATGTTGCTGCCGTCCTCGTTGCGCAGCAGGTTTTCCGCGAGAACCTTGAGGCTGTAGGGGAGTTTTTCCGTGCCGGGCACGGCGTCGAGGCGATAGATCTGGTAACTCTTGTCGCCGACCGCCAGGGTGTTGCGCGCTTCGAACGAATTCACCGAATCTTTGCTGGTCACATCAACTCCCGGGATTTAGTTCTGCTCGCCGACGGGCCGTGTCGACGAGGCCAGTCTAACAGTACGCTTGTCCTGCATTCCCGTGAACCGGGGTCTGGATCTTTGTCTGGCGGCCAACTGCTGGCTTGCGCGCCCTTGCGCGGTACGGTCTTGGACCGTGACCACCCCGCACGCGCCCCTCTATATACCGGGCGAGATCTGCGGCACCGTCGGTGCCGATCCGGCGACACCGCCCGAGCAGTGCCTGGCGATCGTGCAGGAGCAGGTCACTGCTAAAAACATCAGCGCGCCGGCGGCCGTCACGCCGGCGCTGCTCCAGGTGGTCGACCAAGCGCACCACGACGGGATCGATCTCAAGATCGTCGTGCTCGATCACAACCCCGGGAACGACACGCCGCTTCGCGACATCGCGACCAGGGTCGGCGCCCAACACACCGATGCCACCGTGCTGGTGCTCAGCCCAAACTTCGTGGGCAGTTACAGCACACACTTCCCGCGCTCCACGCTGGAGATCGGCGAAGACAACGCTAAGACCGGCAACCCGGTGGTCTCTGCGCAGAATTTCTTGCACCAGCTCAATACGCCGCAGTTTCCCTGGACCGCGTTCACAATCGTGCTCCTTATCGGGGTGCTGGCGGCGGTGATCGGCACCCGCATCATGCAATTGCGCACCAGGCGCTCAGCAACGTCGTCAGAAGAAGCGGCAGCAACCGCGGAAGAAGCCGGCCAGAACATCTAACTCGCCGTATTCGGCTTGCGTCGTATAAAGGCGGCACGCGTACCACAGTTGCGGGCAAATCAGTCATGTCACCGTACGGTCACAGTTGTCGGAAGAACACACTTGTATTTTGTTACTAAAGTTTCCATTGGTTCAGATGTGACATACGGTGCAAAGGATGCTTTTGATCTAAATCGCGCTTCCAGTGATTACTGGGGCCGACGCCGTCCGCCCGCGTTGAGCCATAGGAGATCCAAGTCGAATGAGACGCAACCGCCGCGGCTCGTCTTTCCGACTGGCCACCAGGCTCAGCCGTCGCCTTGCTCCGGCCATGCTCAGCGTGGCCGTGACGTTGTGTATCCCGGGGCTGGCAAACGCCGACCCGGGTGCCCAGCCGGACGCCATGGCGAAACTGATCGCGGATGTCGCCCAGGCCAATCAGCATCTGCAGGACCTCGGCGCGCAAATTCAGACCGAGGAGGAGAGCGTCAACAAGGCTGTGGTCGACGTCGAAACCGCACGCGACAACGCCGCGGCCGCTCAGCATGAGGTCGACGCCAGCCAGCAGGCGGTCCAGGATGCCAATGCCGCAATCATGGCCGCCCAGAAGCGATTTGACCGCTACGCCGTAGCCAGCTACGTCAACGGTCCGTCGGACGGCTACCTCAAGGCGGCCAGCCCCGACGACGTCATAGCGACCGCTGCCGCCGGCCAGACCCTGGCCGCCAGTTCCCGGCAGGTGATGGACAACCTGCAACGAGCCCGCACCGAGCAAGTGAACAAGGAGTCGGCGGCGCGGCTGGCAAAGCAGAATGCGGACAAGGCCGTTGCCGACGCCCAGTCCAGCCAGTACGCCGCGGTGGTCGCACTGACCGACATCCACCGCAAGTTCGGTGAACAGCAGCAAGAAGTCAACCGATTGGCCGACGAGCGTAGCGCGGCCCAAACCAGACTCGACGCCGCCCGCAATTGGTCGGCATCCGCGGGCGGACCTGGTGCCGGACCGCGGGCGGCGTCGTCCTCCGGTGACCGCTGGGATCCGGCAGCGCCGGGTTCGCCCAGCGCGCCGCGGGGCAACGGCGGCCAATGGGCCGGCGAGTGGGATCCCTCGTTGCCGATGGTGCCCAGCGCCAACGTCCCGGGTGACCCCATCGCGATCCTCAACAAGGTCCTCGGGATTTCGGCGACCTCTTCTGAGGTCACCTCCAATATGGGCCGCAGCTTCCTGCAGCAACTGGGGCTGGCTCCCACACCCACCGGCTTCACCAACGGCCGCATTCCGCGGGTGTACGGACGGCAGGCTTCCGAGTACGTGATTCGCCGAGGGCTCTCGCAGTTGGGCGTGCCGTACTCCTGGGGTGGCGGCACTGCCGCCGGGCCGGGCAGGGGCATCGACTCGGGGTCCGGCACTGTCGGCTTCGACTGCTCGGGCCTGGTGCTGTATTCGTTCGCCGGGGTGGGCATCAAGCTGCCGCATTACTCGGGCTCGCAGTACAACCTGGGTCGCAAGATCCCGTCTTCGCAGATGCGCCGTGGCGACGTGATTTTCTACGGTCCGGGCGGTAGCCAGCACGTGACGATCTATCTCGGTCAGGGTCAGATGCTCGAGGCTCCCGACGTCGGGCTGAAGGTCCGGGTTGCACCGGTCCGCACCAGCGGTATGACGCCCTACGTAGTCCGCTACATCGAGTACTGACGCGCGGGAAGGATTTATGCGCCGCTGGTTCAGACGCCGCTCGTCTGAAAACGCCAAGGGGTTACGCCGGGCCGGGCTGGTCTGGCCGACTCTGGCTGCGGTCGCTCTGCTGATCGGTCTGGCCGGACCCGCGAACGCCGAGGACGGTGGGTGGGATCCCACCTTGCCGCCGACGATCAGCGCGGGCGCACCGGGAGACCCGGTGGCGATCGCCAACCAGTCGTTGCAGGCCACCGCTAACGCCACCCAGACCACGCTGGATTTGGGCAAGCAATTTCTCGGCGGGCTCGGGCTCAACCTGGGCGGCAGCAGTAGCAGCACCAGTCCCAACGGGGTACCGCGAGTCTACGGCCGGCAGGCCGCCGAGTATGTGATCCGCCGCGCGTCATCGCAGATGGGAGTGCCTTATTCGTGGGGCGGCGGCACCCTGAATGGCCCCAGCAAAGGCGTCGACTCAGGGGCTAACATCGTCGGCTTCGACTGCTCGGGGTTGGTTCGGTACAGCTTTGCCGGGGTGGGCGTGTTGATCCCCAGGTTCTCCGGTGACCAGTACAACGCCGGTCGCCACATTCCGCCCTCGCAGGCCAAGCGCGGTGACCTCATCTTCTACGGCCCCGGCGGAGGCCAGCACGTCACCATCTACTTGGGCAACGGCCAGATGTTGGAGGCGTCGGGCAGTGCCGGCAAAGTCACCGTCAGCCCGGTGCGAAAAGCCGGGATGACGCCGTTTTTGACCCGGATCATCGAGTACTGACGGGCGGTCTGTATCGTCGTTAAGCAGGGCTTGATGGCCCGACTTGCCCCCTCGCCGCTGCGCGGCTGGGGGTGCCCCACCTCAGGCCGACTGCGCGGCGGGCATCGTCGCCGGGCGGGCCACGTCGACGGAATCCGGGTGGCCTGGAATAGTTGAGCCAGGGCACGCCGCTGCCCAGCTACATTTGTCGTGCGACAGTCGTGTCTGATCGAACTTTGGAGGTCTGCAGCCGTGGAGGGTAATCGATGACATCAGCAGGTGGGCCGCCCCCGGGCGCCGGCGATTACTCGGGTCCGGGCGGAGCCGCGACGGGCCCGGCGCATGCGGCGCCGTCCGGCGGTGGCAACGGGCTGGCTGCCGAGGTGCACACCCTGGAACGCGCCATCTTCGAAGTCAAGCGGATCATCGTCGGGCAAGACCAGCTCGTGGAGCGGATGCTGGTCGGCCTGCTGTCCAAGGGCCACGTGCTGCTCGAGGGTGTCCCCGGTGTAGCCAAGACGCTGGCGGTAGAGACCTTCGCGAAGGTGGTCGGCGGGACGTTCGCCCGCATCCAGTTCACCCCTGACCTGGTGCCCACCGACATCATCGGTACTCGCATCTACCGGCAGGGCAAGGAGGAGTTCGACACCGAGCTGGGCCCGGTGGTGGTCAACTTCCTGCTCGCCGACGAGATCAACCGGGCGCCGGCGAAGGTGCAGTCGGCGCTGCTGGAGGTCATGCAGGAACGCCAGGTGTCGATCGGTGGCAAGAGGTTCCCGCTGCCTAACCCGTTCCTGGTGATGGCGACGCAGAACCCGATCGAGCATGAGGGCGTCTACCCGCTGCCCGAGGCGCAGCGGGACCGCTTCCTTTTCAAGATCAACGTCGGGTATCCCTCGCCGGAAGAGGAGCGGGAGATCATCTACCGGATGGGCGTGACGCCGCCGCAGGCCAAGCAGATCCTGAACACGGGCGACCTGCTGCGGTTGCAGGGGATTGCCGCGAACAACTTCGTTCACCACGCGCTGGTTGACTACGTGGTGCGCGTCGTCATGGCCACCCGCTATCCCGAGCAGCTCGGCATGAACGACGTCAAGA
>Ga0210396_10002678_pt1 | contig 18029 bp, 17 predicted proteins | sample IncBWH17OmetaG_FD_155466 | JGI IMG/M metagenome (GOLD analysis project Ga0210396, IMG submission 155466) | Forest soil microbial communities from Barre Woods Harvard Forest LTER site, Petersham, Massachusetts, United States - Inc-BW-H-17-O ... | reverse complement strand
GCTGTTGTCGCGGGGCATCGGCGACACGATTCGGGTGTCGCTGTCGGCGCCGCCGGTCGAAGAGGTCAAGGTCGGCACCCAGATTCTCGAGTCGCTGAATCTGCGACCACGCGGGCTCGAAATCGTGTCCTGCCCGTCGTGCGGCCGCGCCCAGGTCGACGTCTACACCCTGGCCAACGAGGTCACCGCCGGGCTCGACGGTCTCGACGTGCCGCTTCGGGTGGCCGTGATGGGCTGCGTCGTCAACGGTCCGGGGGAGGCCCGGGAGGCGGATCTGGGCGTCGCGTCGGGCAACGGCAAGGGTCAGATCTTCGTCCGCGGTGAGGTGATCAAGACCGTGCCCGAGTCGCAGATCGTCGAGACCCTGATCGAGGAAGCGATGCGACTCGCGAGCGAACAAGGCGCACAGCCGGGGGAAGGCACAACAGCGAGCGGTTCCCCTGTTGTGACCGTAAGCTGAGACATGGCTCACTCGAGCTATCCGGTCGGTCCATAAAGAGCCAGGAAGAATCAGCATGTCGGCTCCGCCCATCCGTCGCCTGGTCAGCGAGCGACGGGTGTCGGTAGTGCGCGACGGCGCCGCGGTGCGCCGTGTCTTTGACGACGACCCGATCGGGTCGTGCATGGTGGCCGCCCGGGTGGCTGAGCACGGCATCGAGTCCAACGCGATCGGTGGCGAGTTGTGGACGCGCCGGGGCCCCGACGAGTCGCTGTGTTACGCAGGCGCAAACCTGATTCCGTTGCGCGGCAGGCTGAGCGACCTGTATGCCTTCGCCGACGCGGCGATGACCGCGTCGCGGCGATGTTCGTCACTGGTCGGCCGGGCCGAGTTTGTGATGCCGATGTGGCAGCGCCTCGAGCCGGCCTGGGGCCCGGCCCGTGATGTGCGGTCGCAGCAGCCGTTGATGTCGCTGACTTCGATGCCGAATTGCGCGATCGATCCCGACGTGCGCCAGGTACGGCCCGACGAGATCGACACCTACCTGGTGGCCGCGATCGACATGTTCATCGGCGAGGTCGGCGTCGATCCGCGGCTCGGCGACGGCGGGCGCGGTTACCGGCGTCGGGTGGCCGGTCTGATCGCGGCCGGTCGAGCGTGGGCCCGCTTCGAGGACGGCGAGGTGGTCTTCAAGGCCGAAGTCGGGTCTCAGTCGCCGGCGGTCAGCCAGATCCAAGGCGTCTGGGTGCATCCCGAGTGGCGCGGCCGAGGGCTGGGGACGGGCGGTACCGCGACGCTGGCAGCGGTGATCGTGGGCACCGGGCGCATCGCCAGCCTGTACGTGAACGACTTCAACACGGTGGCCCGCGCCACTTACGATCGCATCGGCTTCACCGAAGTCGGTACCTTCGCGACCGTCCTGCTGGACTAGGCGCGTCTCGTCGTCGCGCGACACTTAAACCTTCGCGACGACACGCCGGTCGACGTCGCAATGGCTTAAGTTTCGGCGCAGAACCCGCCAACCGTCGCGCGTAACGATTCAATCTCGGTGCGCCTCCGCCGATCTTGCGTTCCAGTTTCATAACATCAGCCACAATGACAACAAAAGCCACAGTGGCATCAGCCGTCACTTTCGTCGCGAGCCTGTTGGTCGTGACGACCGCCGTATCGGCGTGCACTCCGCGACCAGAGGGCCCGGCGCCGGCAGCCGAGCGGTTCTTCGCCGCGTTGTCCACCGGCGACACCGCCGCGGCCGCCGAGCTCAGCGATGCACCCAGCGACGCGCGCGAAGCGCTCAACGCGGCGTGGGCCGGGCTGCAAGCCAGCCACTTGGACACCCAGATTCTCGGCTCGAAATACACCGAGGACATCGGCACGGTGAGCTATCGCTACACCTGGCATCTGCCGAAGGACCGCACATGGGTCTACGACGGTCAGCTGAAAATGGCCCGCTACGAGGGTCATTGGCAGGTCCGGTGGAACACCACCGACTTGCACCCGCGCCTCGGCGAGCATCAGACGTTCGCGTTGCGGGCCGACCCGCCTCGACGTGCGGCAGTGAATGAAGTCGGCGGCACCGACGTCCTGGCTCCCGGCTACCTCTACCACTACACGCTGGACGCTACGAAGGCCGGCGCCTATCTGATCACGACGGCCCGCGCGGTGATCGATGCGCTGCACCCGTTCGACGACACCCTCAACGACCCGCAGCGGCTGGCCGAGCAGGCCAGCTCGTCAGGCAAGCCGATGGACCTGATCACGCTGCGCACCGACGACAACAACAACATCGCGCCCGCGATCGGCAACCTGCCCGGCGTGGTGATCACCCCGCAGGCCGAGCTGTTGCCGACCGACTACCACTTCGCCTCGGCACTGATGGGTCAGGTGAAGAAGGCGGTGATCGACCAACTCGACGGCCAGGCGGGCTGGCGGGTGGCCAGCGTCAATCAGAACAACGTGGACGTCGCGGTGCTGCACGAGGTGGAGCCGTCGCCGGCCGCCTCGGTGTCGATCAGCCTGGATCGGGCCGTGCAGAATGCCGCCCAGCACGCAGTCGACAACCAGAGCCGTCAGGCGATGATCGTGGCGATCAGACCGTCGACCGGCGAGATTTTGGCCGTCGCGCAGAACGGCGCCGCCGACGCCCTAGGGCCAGTTGCCACCACCGGGCTCTACCCGCCGGGGTCGACGTTCAAGATGGTCACCGCGGGCGCGGCGCTCGAGCGCGACTTGGCAAGCCCGAACACGCTTTTGGGCTGTCCGGGGACGATCGACATCGGGCATCGCACCATCCCGAACTACGGCGGATTCGATTTAGGTGTGGTGTCGATGTCACGGGCATTCGCCAGTTCGTGCAACACCACCTTCGCCCAGTTGGCCAGCAAGATGCCGCCGCGCGGTTTGAACCAGGAGGCAAGCCAGTACGGCATCGGACTGGACTACCAGGTGGACGGCATCAACACGGTCACCGGTTCGGTGCCGCCGACGGTCGATTTGGCCGAGCGCACCGAGGACGGTTTCGGTCAGGGCAAGGTGCTGACCTCGCCTTTCGGCATGGCAATGGTCGCGGCGACAGTGGCGGCCGGCAAGACCCCGGTGCCCAAGCTGATCGAGGGGCGGACGACGACGATCACCGGCGACACCACGCCGATCAGCGAGAAGGTGATCGAGGGTCTGCGCCCGATGATGCGGCTGGTGGTCACCAACGGCACGGGTAAGGAGATCGCGGGCTGCGGCGACGTATTCGGGAAGACCGGTGAGGCCGAGTTCCCCGGCGGTTCGCATTCCTGGTTCGCCGGCTACCGCGGTGATATGGCGTTCGCCTCGTTGATCGTCGGCGGCGGGAGTTCGGAGTACGCCGTGCGGATGACCAAGTTCATGTTCGAGTTATTGCCGGGCGATTATCTCGCTTGAAAGCCGCTCGAAAGCGGCTGGGCGGCAATGACACTAAGACACTAAAAATGAGCTTGTCGCCCGGTCAGGGGGGAGCGACCGGGCGACAAGGTCCTGATGATGTGAGCTGACAGCCCACCCCTCAGAGGTTGTCGAACTTCCCCCGACTTGCCGGTCTTGGCGGGACCGGCCACCTCATCAGAGAACCGAATTGCTCAGTACCTCAACGCAAATGCGCCGGGGAAGCCGAGCTGACCGGCGGGACCAGTGCGGCCCCGCCGGCCAGTCGGCCACCCCCCGTCGGCGAACGGGTAGCTTGCGCTACCCAGACGCTGAGATGATCGCTACCCCGTGCCCCCCAACAGGAGGTTAATCAGCGGGTCGAGCACAAAGGAAAGGCCGGTCGGGGTCAACAGACCGTAGTCCAGACCGGTGGCGAGGTAGCCGAGGGCGTCGTCAGGAGCAAGGTATGCACCACCGGCCAGGTCGCCAATGGCGCCGCCTCCAACCTGCTCGTAGAACGCGCTCGGGTCGATCGCATTGATCAGGTCGGCGAGCGGGTGGTCGGTGCTGGCTTCGAATTGGTCGACGGCAATTTGGAACGATGCTTCGCCGGCCGAGTTTGTGAGGGCCAATTGGCTATCAAGGGCCGCGTTGTCGATGCCTTGTGCGCCCATAGCCCCGAACAGGACATCGTAAGGATCAGGCGGCGTGTAGGGATCGATGAAGGGGGTCGTGATATCAGCGTGGGCGGTGCCCATGCTGATCATTGCTGCGGCCAGTGCACCGCCAGCAGCGGTGGCCAAACCGAACGCGGTACGACGCCCACGTCCGGTAGAATCATTGCGACTCATGTGCGAGCCTCCTATCTCGGTATCTCTCGAAGTGGATTGTGGGGTTGCCGCCCCACAGCCGTTGGCTCGTACATGAGTCCTTTAGCCCCCAGAGTTTGAGCCGCCGACGCGCGAAGCATATAACAGGTTGCGGCATTCGTTAAGTATTTCTCTAATAAACTTCTCAGCCGAAGTTGCGCCTATGTTAAGCCTGCTCTTATGCGCCGTTCGACCAGGCAAAATGGGTCGCTAAGCGCGCCTGCGGCGGTTGCGTCGTAAGCCTCCTGATCGCTCCAGTCGCCACCCCTGGCGGCGAATCCGGTGGTCAGCGGACGGTTAGGGCGATCGATAAGCACGGTCAGTGGCGGTCTGCCGATCCCGTCGACCTTTCTCCGCAGCACGGAATTAATGTCCAAGATTCCGGATTTAATTTCCAGGCGTTCGAATGTTTTATCTGAAAACCGCTGAGAGTGGTAAGCGCCAAACAAGATCATTTATTGCGCGCATATACAGTTTTTATTCGAGGCATTTTCGTCCTATAAGTATGAAAAGATTGCTGCAACTATCCGGCTTGTACAGCGGTGTGCGGAATTTTTAGCCGGACCCGATGGACTCGGTAGCGGTAGATTAGTAGCGCCATGACGCGCCCTGACGAACTAACCGAGCTGCGGGTGTCCGATGCCGACCGCAACGGCACGCTGCGCCGACTGCACAATGCGGTTGCGCTCGGGCTGATCGATATCAGCGAGTTTGAGGAACGCTCGTCGCACGTCTCCTACGCTCGGACCCGCAACGAGCTGGACAGCCTCGTCGGCGATCTGCCCGGACCGGGTGCGATCGTCACATCTGCGGCCGATCGGGTGGAGCTGCGCGGCTGGGCCGGCTCGCTCAAGCGTCACGGCGAATGGTCCGTGCCGACTCGACTGGCGCTGGTGCGCCGAATGGGCTCGGTCGAGCTGGACCTGGTCAAGGCGCGATTCGCCGGGCCGGTCGTCGTCATCGAGCTCGATATGAGGTTCGGCTCGGTCGAGATCCGGCTGCCCGACGGCGCCAGCGCATCGATCGACGACGTCGAGGTCTACGGTGGCAGCGCCAGCGACCGCCGCAAGACCCCGCCGGCCGAGGGAACCCCGCATGTGGTGCTGACCGGCCGGGTGGTGTGCGGCTCGGTGAAAATCAAAGGACCGCGGCGGACGTTGCTACGTCGGCGTCGGCGTGTTTGACCCGCTGGGTCCGATTGGCCGCCTCCTCAGCCCGTTGCACGGCCTGCATCGTCACCGGCCGTCTCCGGATACGCTGGTGGTATGCCTGTTCGTCCTGTTCGTTCTGAACTGATTGCTGGCGCTGTCTCGTCGACACTGCCGGTGCCCAAGTCGATCCCGCGTCCGGAGTATGTCGGCAAGCCGACGGCGCGAGAGGGCACCGAGCCGTGGGTGCAAACGCCCGAAGTAATCGAGAAGATGCGGGTTGCGGGGCGGATTGCCGCCGGCGCGCTCGCCGAGGCGGGCAAGGCGGTCGCCCCCGGTGTGACGACCGATGCACTGGACCGCATCGCGCATGACTACATGGTCGACCACGGCGCCTACCCGTCGACCCTGGGCTACAAGGGTTTCCCCAAGTCGTGCTGTACCTCGCTGAACGAGGTTATCTGCCACGGCATCCCGGACTCGACGGTGATCGAAGACGGCGACATCGTCAACATCGACGTCACCGCCTACATCGACGGCGTGCACGGTGACACCAACGCCACGTTTCTGGCCGGCGACGTCTCAGAAGAGCACCGGCTGCTTGTTGAGCGCACCCACGAGGCCACGATGCGGGCGATCAAAGCCGTCAAGCCTGGTCGTGCGCTCTCGGTGGTCGGCCGCGTCATCGAGTCCTATGCAAACCGGTTCGGCTACAACGTCGTTCGTGACTTCACCGGCCACGGCATCGGCACGACATTTCACAATGGGTTGGTCGTGCTGCATTACGACCAACCGTCGGTCAGCACGATCCTCGAGCCCGGGATGACGTTCACCATCGAGCCGATGATCAACCTCGGCGCACTGGACTACGAGATTTGGGATGACGGCTGGACCGTCGTCACCAAAGACCGCAAGTGGACCGCGCAATTCGAGCACACCCTGCTGGTCACCGAGGCCGGCGCGGACATCCTCACCCTGCCGTGACGTGAGCGGTGCGCTGCTGGTCGCCGGCACCACCTCCGACGCCGGGAAGTCGGTGGTGGTCGCCGGGCTCTGCCGGCTATTGGCGCGCAAGGGTATCCGGGTCGCGCCGTTCAAGGCGCAGAACATGTCGAACAACTCCGCGGTCACCGTCGAGGGCGGTGAGATCGGCCGGGCCCAGGCGATGCAGGCGCGCGCAGCCGGTCTGGCGCCCAGCGTGCGGTTCAACCCGATTCTGCTCAAACCCGGTAGCGATACGACCTCGCAACTGGTGATCCGGGGACAAGCCACCGACTCGGTCACCGCGGCCGGGTACTGGTCGCACCGCAACCGGTTACTCAGTGTCGCGCTCGACGAATTGTCGCAACTGAGAACCGAATTCGATGCGGTGATATGCGAAGGCGCCGGATCGCCAGCCGAAATCAACTTGCGGGCAACTGACTTGGTCAACATGGGCCTGGCCCGCCCCGCGAACCTGCCGGTGATTCTGGTCGGCGACATCGATCGCGGCGGGCTGCTGGCCCATCTGTTCGGGACGGTCGCGGTACTCGAGCCCGACGACCAGGCGCTGGTCGCTGGGTTCATCGTGAACAAGTTCCGCGGTGACGTCGCGCTGCTCGAGCCGGGATTGCAGCAGCTTGCCGAGCTCACCGGTCGCCCGACCTACGGGGTGCTGCCGTACTGCGAGGAGCTCTGGCTCGACGCCGAGGATTCGGTCTCAGTGCTGGCCCACCGCGTCATCGGCAGGCCGCAACCGCCGCGCGGCTCGGGCTGGCTGCGGGTCGCGGTGCCGCGGCTGCCGCGGATCTCCAACTCCACCGACATCGAAGCGCTGGCTTGCGAACCCGGCGTGTTGGTGCGGTGGGTCAGCCAACCCGCCGACCTGGTCGATGCCGACGTCGTCGTGCTGCCGGGCACCAAGGCCACCGTCGCCGACCTGGGCTGGCTGCGTGAGCGCGGGCTGGATGAGGCGATCTGCACGCATGCGGCGTCGGGGCGGACAGTGCTGGGCATCTGCGGTGGCTTTCAGATGCTGTGCAGATCGATCGACGACCCGATTGAAAGCCGGTCGGGCCTCATCGAGGCAATGGGGATGCTGGACGCCGACATCGTGTTCGCGCCCGACAAGGTGCTGCGCCGGTGGGAATCTTCTCTCAGTGGCTACGAGATCCACCACGGGCGGGTGGCCCGCTGCGCGGAGGCCGGGTGGTTCGAAATGGACGGATGTCCACAGGGGTATCAGCGCGGCCAGATATTCGGAACGCATTGGCACGGCCTGTTCGACAACGACGATTTCCGGCGGCGGTGGTTGACCGACGCCGCGGCAGCGGCAGGCCGGGACAGTTTCGTGGTCGCTGATGACATCGATGTCTCGGCGCGGCGAGATAGCCAGTTGGATGTGATGGCTGACCTGCTAGACGCCCATCTCGACGTCGACGCCGTCATCGCGTTGTTGGACGATGACCCTCCGGCGCGGCCGACCGTCGTCACCGCGGTGCGCTGACAACATCAGCAGTCGTTTGGAAATAACCCCTGGGCAAGAGTTTTCAAAAATGGCGTTCCTTATTGTCGCTGTCGGCGTCGCACGGCGCGCGTCAGTTCTATGTTGCGAGAACGTTTCCAACTGAAACTGTGTTAACGAACTAAGCGAAAACGGCCCGCGCGCGGGCCAATTGACTGTAATTTGCTTTAGTGCTCTCGACGATGATGACAACCGTCGACGGGTTCCCCATCCAGGTCAGTGACACCGGTCCGGACAAGGGCTCCGTCGTGGTGTTGTTGGGTGCCGCGCAGCGCGCGCCCGCCGCCTACGACGCGGTGTGTGAGCGCCTGCATACCGCGTCGTTGCGGACGATCGTCCTCGGCCCAGACTCACGCCTGACACCCAAGTCGGTGGTGGGCATTCTCGACTCGCTAGACATCAGTTGGGGCGTACTGGTCGGCGATCGTGTCGGCGGGGAGCTGGCCTGGGAACTGGCCGCGACCAGACTGGACCGCTTCACCGGTCTGGTGGCCATCGACCGCGGGCATCCGCGGGTGGCCGATGCCACCGGGGTCGTCCGCGACGAACACTGTCCGCCGGTCGAGATCAACACGACCGCGCTGGTCAGCACACCGGCCGCGCAGGCGGTGGCCCGTGCCAGCCAGCGGTTTGTTTACGGCGATTACCGAGTCGTGGAGTTGCTTGCCCGGCGCAATGCGCACGAATCGACCGCTCAACTGGCGGCCGAGATCGTCCTGCGCACCAGCACCTGGTGACGGAAAACCATCGCCCTGGTGGCACTGAAGGCCAAGCGCCGTTGTCGCGGGACGAGCTCGAGCGACTAGTGGCCGCCGGTGAGGTCGACACCGTGATCGTCGCGTTCAGCGACATGCTGGGCCGGCTGATGGGCAAGCGGGTGTCGGCGCGGTTCTTCATCGACGAGGTGGCCGAGTCCGGCGCCGAGTGCTGCAACTACCTGTTCGCGGTCGACGTCGAGATGAACACCGTCGCGGGTTACGCCATGTCGGGTTGGAATTCCGGCTACGGCGACATGGTGATGCGGCCGGACCTGTCGACGCTGCGGCGGGCGCCGTGGCTGCCAGGCACGGCGCTGGTGCTCGCCGATCTGTTCCGGCACGACGGAAGCCCGATCGAACCGTCGCCGCGCCAGGTCTTGCGCCGCCAGCTGGACCGTTTGAACCAGCGCGGTCTGCGGGCCTACGTCGCCACTGAACTGGAATTCATGGTCTTCGATGACACCTACCGCCAGGCCTGGGCGAGCGGATATCGCGAGCTGACACCGGCCAGCGACTACAACCTGGACTACGCGGTGATGGCCTCGAGCCGCCTCGAGCCGCTGTTGCGGGATATCCGCCAGCACATGCAAGGCGCGGGACTGCATTGGGAGGCCGTCAAGGGGGAGTGCAACAAGGGACAGCAAGAGCTCGGGTTCCGCTACGACGAGGCGCTGGTCAGCTGTGACAACCACGGCGTCTACAAGAACGGCGCGAAGGAAATCGCCGACCAGCACGGCAAATCGCTGACGTTCATGGCGAAATACGATGAGCACGAAGGCAACAGCTGCCACATTCACATGTCGCTGAGGTCGGCCGATGGATCCGCGGTGGCCGCCGAGGACGGTCAACCGTTCGGTATTTCGCCGACGTTGCGCAGCTTTATCGCGGGCCAGTTGGCCACGTTGCGGGAGCTGACACTGCAGTATGCGCCGAACATCAACTCCTACAAGCGGTTCGCCGATCGGAGCTTCGCGCCCACGGTGGTGGCGTGGGGCTTGGACAACCGGACCTGCGCACTGCGCGTCGTCGGTCACGGCGACAACTTGCGGGTGGAATCCCGGGTGCCCGGCGGTGACGTCAACCCGTACCTGGCCGTCGCGGCGCTCATCGCCGGCGGACTGCACGGTATCGAAAACGGCCTGGAGTTGCCGGAACCGTGCTCCGGCAATGCGTACGAGACGGCAGGCGACGTCGAGCGTCTGCCCGGTACGCTGGCCGAAGCGGCGACATTGTTCGATGCGTCTGCAATCGCCCGGCAGGCGTTCGGGGATGCAGTGGTTGACCACTACGTCAACTACGCCCGCGTCGAGGTGGACGCATTCAACGCGGTGGTCACCGATTGGGAGAGGGTGCGCGGGTTTGAGCGGTTCTGACAGACCGCCGGTGATCGGGCTGACTACGTATCTGAGTCAAGCGCAGACCGGTGTGTGGGATGTGCCTGCCAGCTTTCTTCCCGCCGTCTACTTCCAGGGCGTCACCGCGGTCGGCGGGGTGGCTGTGCTGCTACCGCCGCAGCCGGTAGATCCGGACATCGCCGAGCGGGTGCTCGACGGCCTGGACGGGCTGCTGATCACCGGCGGCAAGGACGTCGACCCGGCCGCCTACGGCCAACAGCCGCATCCGGCCACCGACGAGCCGGGGCCGCAGCGCGACGCCTGGGAATTCACCCTCCTGGACGCGGCGCTCAAGCGCGAGCTGCCGGTGCTCGGCATCTGCCGCGGCGCGCAGGTGCTCAATGTCGCACTCGGCGGGACGCTGCATCAGCACCTGCCAGACGTCCTCGGACACAGCGGACATCGGGCCGGCAACGCGGTGTTCAGCAAGCTGCCGGTGCGCACGGTGCCGGGTACTCGGCTGGCCGCGCTGGTCGGTGAGTCGGTCGACGCGCAGTGCTATCACCATCAGGCCGTCGCCGAAGTCGGCGAGGGCCTGGTTGTCAGCGCGTGGGATGCCGATGGTGTGATCGAGGCGCTGGAGCTGCCCGGGGACGGTTTCGTGCTCGCGGTGCAATGGCATCCGGAGGAGAGTCTGGACGACCTTCGGTTGTTCTCGGCGATCGTCGAGGCGGCGCGGTCATATGCGAGCGGACGGGTGAGCTGAACTGATGAGCATGGATCTGAGCCGGCGGCTGGCCGGCAAGGTCGCCGTTGTCACCGGCGGCGGCGGGGGTATCGGCCTGGCTTCGGCGCGGCGGCTGCACGCCGAGGGAGCCACCGTCGTCATCGGCGACATCGACGAGAAGACCGGTAAGGCGGCCGCCGACGAACTGGGTGGGCTGTACGTCGGGGTTGACGTGTCGGATGAGGATGCGGTCAACGCGCTGTTCGACACGGCGGCGGACAGCTATGGATCGGTCGACATCGCGGTCAACAACGCGGGTATTTCGCCACCTGACGACGAGCTGATCGAGAACACCGAGCTGCCGGTGTGGCAGCGGGTGCAAGACGTCAACCTGAAATCGGTTTACCTGTGTTGCCGGGCGGCGTTGCGGCACATGGCGCCTGCAGGCCACGGGTCGATCGTCAACATCGCCTCGTTCGTCGCGGTGATGGGATCAGCTACCTCGCAGATTTCCTACACCGCATCCAAGGGCGGGGTGCTGGCCATGTCGCGCGAGCTTGGCGTGCAGTTCGCCCGGCAGGGCATCCGGGTCAACGCGCTGTGCCCCGGGCCGGTGAATACCCCACTATTGCAAGAGCTTTTCGCCAAGGATCCCGAACGCGCGGCACGGCGGCTGGTGCACGTGCCGATGGGACGCTTCGCCGAAGTGGACGAAGTCGCTGCTGCCGTGGCTTTTTTGGCCAGCGACGACGCCTCGTTCATCACCGCGGCAACGTTCCTGGTCGACGGCGGTATCAGCGCCGCCTACACCACCCCGTTGTAGGGCTGCCGGTTATCCGGCAGCCGGTGACGGCACTATCACCGTCGGGCGGAAACCGTACTTGGGCGCGTTGCCGTTGAAGGAGTGTCCGGCCGCGCTGGCAGCCGGCATCCCCGGCATGCCGGCCGCGACCGCCGGGGGAGCGCTGAGTGGAGCACCCCCCAGCATCGGGGCAAGAGGGCTTGTCACCGGGGCGATCGCATCCCAACTCGGCGGCACGGCCAGCGCTCCGATCGCCGCACCCCGGCCCACGGCCGCTGACACTGCGTCCCCAGCGCCGCCCAGACTGCCTAACCCGCCGATTCCTGCGGCCGGGCCCGCCAATGCACCACCCAGGCCGTCGGCCGCCGCCCCTGCCGCAGCCCCTGCGGCATCGCCGGCCGCGTCCCCGGCCGCAGCCGCTGCCCCTTCGGCGCCTCCGGCGCTCTGAAGCCCGACGAGATCTGTCATGGTGCCCAACCAGTTGCCCGGCATGTAGAACCCGGACGAGAAAATGGTGTTCCAGAAACTGGCGTTCAGCCCTAAGCCATTCGAGCTGAAGAGGTCGTTGAAGACCGCCGACAGCCCCGTTCCGGACCCGTTCCCAGTCAGGAAGTCAAAGACGCTCATCAGCCCCGACTCCGACCCCGACGACGTCGACGATGCGGGCGAGGCAAGTCCCTGTAGTGCCGCGGGCATCGCCGTCATCAGCTGCGACAGCGTGGTCTGTGTTCCCGTGCCGGTGGCCTGAGCGACCGTGGCGGCCTGCGCGGCCGCTCCGGTCGTCGCGGTAGTCGCCGGCGCCTGGGCGAACGGCGTCAATGTCGATGCGGCCGCGGAAGATCCGGCGTAGGCGTACATCGCCGCGGCGTCCTCAGCCCACATCTCGGCGTAGTGGGCTTCGGTGGCCGCGATCGCCGGGGTGTTCTGGCCGAGGATGTTGGTCGAGATCAGCGATGCCAACAGTGTCCGGTTGGCGACAACGACCGGCGGGGGCACCGTCAAACCGAACGCGGATTCGTAGGCGCTGGCAGCCGCTTTGGCCTGGCCCGCGGCCTGTTCCGCTTGCGCGGCAGTTGTACTCATCCACGACACATACGGCGCGGCGGCGGCAGCCATCGACGCCGATGCCGTACCCCGCCACGGACCACTGGTGAGGTTTGCGATCACTGACCCGTAGTCACTTGCTGCCGAATACATCTCGACGGCAAGGTTGTCCCAGGAGGCTGCGGCGGTCATCATGGGCGCGGAACCCGGGCCGGTGTACATCAGCCCGGAGTTGACTTCCGGTGGGAGTGCGGCGAAATCCATTGCTCGCTCCTCAGCTTGCCGCGACCGCGTTGGCCGCTTCGGTGGTTGCGTAAGAGCCGGCGCTGGCCGCCAAAACCGAGACGAACATCTGGTGCATCGCCGCGGCTTGCCCGCTGACCACCTGATACATCTGTGCATGTGCGGCGAATTGCATTGCGGTCAGGGTCGATACCTCGTCTGCGGCCGCGGGTACCAACCCGGTGGTCGGGGCTAGTGCGGCCGCGTTTCGAGCGCTCACCGCCGAGCCGATCGATTGCAGGTTGCCCGCAGCTGCGGACAGCATTTCCGGTACGATGCTGACGAACGACATGGACTGCTCCTTCTTCTTAAGACCGGCCCCGAATGGCATGGTGCAGGCTGATTTCAGACAGCAAGCACCGCATCGGTGACCGGAGGGAAAGTTACGGTCATTGGTTCTGTTCGGTGGCGGCGTCTCTTTTGGGCAGCAAACCACCAAGCTCTAGCCACGTATTTGACTGAGCTGCAACAATTTACGAGTCTTTTTGACCAGGTGGCGATCGCGGCCTGGCATGAAGCCAAGCCGACTTCTCGACGCGTTTTACCCGACGCGTTCGGCCTGCACCGTCCACTTCTCCTCGATGCGCGCATAGCGCCAGATCAGAATGGCCCCAACCCAGGTCACGACGAACAGGCCGACGATCAGAAAACCGATCGCATTGAGGTCGATGCCGCCGAGCCAGGTCCAGAATCCACCGCGCCAACCGAGCTGATCAGAAAGCAGCCCGAGCAGTTCCACGGTGCCGATCAGCAGCGCCACCACTACCGAGAGCCCGGTGATGGTGATGTTGTAGTAGACCTTCCGCACCGGATTGGAAAACGCCCACCCGTAGGCGAAATTCATGAACGAGCCGTCGATGGTGTCCAGCAGGCACATCCCGGCGGTGAAAAGCACGGGCAGACACAAGATGGCATACCAGGGCAGGCCGGCCGCTGCGCTGGTGCCGGCCAGCACCAGCAGCGCGACCTCGGTGGCGGTGTCGAAACCCAGCCCGAACAACAGGCCCACCGGATACATATGCCAGGACGCGGTAACCGATTTGGTGAAGCGGCCCAGCACCCGGTTGAGCAATCCGCGGTTGTTCAGCTGTGCTTCCAGCTCGTCTTCGTCGTACTCACCGCGGCGCATACGCGTGAACACCCGCAGAATCCCGACCAGGATCACCACGTTGATGGCGGCGATCAAACACAAGAAGACGCCGGAGACGCTGGTGCCGATCAAGCTGGCGTAGTGATGCAGGGCTGACGAGTCCTGCTCGACCGGCCCGATGATCGCCTTGAGCCCGGTTGCGATCAGCACTGCCAGCCCGAAGACCACTGACGAGTGGCCGAGGGAGAAGAAGAAACCGACGGCAAGCGGCCGCTGCCCGTCGTTCATCAGCTTGCGGGTGGTGTTGTCGATCGCGGCGATATGGTCGGCGTCGAAGGCGTGGCGCAGTCCCAGGGTGTAGGCCGTCAGCCCGATGCCGATGCCGAACGCCTTGTCTCCGACGCTCAAGTGCGCCGGCTCGACGATGAGTACCAGTGTGCCCCAACCGATTACATGCAGCGCGATGATCACCGCGAACATCGATCCCAGACGCAGCCACTCGTCGGGCGTTAAAGTTGCTCGAAGTCGAGATAGTGACGACCATTGCCTGCTGAGCGGCTCAGCGGCCATGTCGCGTCCCATCTGGAGAAAACTCCGACCGCCGACCAGCGTAAACCGCACGTCAACGTCATGCAGACGATTCGCAGGAATTCTGCAAGTTTTTTGCAAGACGGGTCAGCCGTGGAACGTGATCAGCGGGATGGCCATCTCGACCGGGGTGGCCGCGCCATGAAAGCCGACGAGCTGAGCCACTTCCGGTGGCTCGTGACCGCTGGCGAGCACCGCCGTATCGCCGGTGCAGGTGACGACGACATCACCGATGCGAGGCAGGTGATCGGGACGCACCGGTCCGAACAGTCCGGCTGCGACGGCGTCGTCGCGGCTGTGCACGTCGGCCCGTCCGTTGAGCAGCTCGCCCCATGCGGCGATCACGTCAGGTGCCGCGCCCGGCTCGGTGTGCAGGTAGCGCACCCGTGGATCGCCGGCGACCGCACGCACACCCGCGCGCAACCGCGGGTCGGCGTCGAGGTCGATCCGCTGATCCGCCGGCACGTTCAGACCGCCGTGGTCGGCGGTGATCAGCAGCGCGGCGTCCGGCGGCAACGCCTCGACCAGTCGCGTCAGCAGCGCATCGACGCGGACCGCCGCGGCGTGCCACTCCGGTGACGCGACGCCGAACACGTGCGCGGCGGTATCGAGATCGGCGGTGTAGGCGTAGACCAATCCCGGTGTCGCGCGCAACTGGTCGGCCACCAGTTGCGCGTAGTCGTCGTCGCTGTTGGCGGCGTGGAATTCCGCGCCGCGGTACGCCGCTTCGGTAAGGCCGCTGCCGAGGAACGCCGCCGGCAGGACGGCCCGCGCGCCGACACCGGCATGCCGCAGCCGCTCGAACCACGTTGGGACGGGCTGCCATTGGGCCGCCGGGGGATCGTCACGCCAGAAGATGTGGTTGAGCACCCGGTCGGAGTCGGGAAGCTTGACGGAAAAGCCGAGGATCCCGTGTTCGCCCGGTGTCGCCCCGGTCGTCAACGACGCCAGGCTGGTCGGTGTCGTGGAGGGAAAGGTGCAGGTGAGTTCGTCGAGGCGACCCACATTGCCGGCCAGCACCGACGCCAGCAGCGGCGCATCGGCGGCCAGTTCTGGCAGCAAGTGCCAGCCCATCCCGTCGACGAGCAGGACCGCGACGCGGCGCACGTCGCCGACCCACTCGGTCACTCCCAGCGCGTCCACCGCCCCGGAAACGGAAAGCAGCGCAGCCGCCGAGGGAAGCACGTCGCAGATCGATGCGGGCATCACGTCAGTTTGGCAGGCGCATACTGAGTGAGTGGCCAAGCCTTCGGCATTGGATCCAGCCGTCATCGAGCGGATCGGCGAGCTGTTGCGGGCCCATGGGCTGCGGCGGATGGCATCGCGGATCGCGGTCTTGGCGGTGCTCGAACCGGCGAACACGCACCTCTCCGTCGCGGAGATCGACGAGCGGTTGCGCGTGTGCCTCCCGGCCGAAGACCAGCCACCGGACTTGGCGACGATCTACCGCACGGTGACCACGCTCGTCGACCAGGGTGTGCTGCATGCGCTGGCCCTCGAGGGCGGCGTCACCAGCTACGGCCTGGCCGCCGATCCGCACCATCACGCGGTGTGCACGCAATGCGGCTCGATCATCGAAGTGCCGGCTCAGCAGCTCAGCTCAGCCTTGGAGCATGCGAGCGCGGGCAGTTCGTTCACGCTGTCCGAACGCGCCGGCCTGACCTTGCACGGCCTGTGCCCGCAATGCCAGCAGGGCGGACCGTCAGGACAGGTCAAGTAGGGCGTTCTCGACGACCTCCGGCAGCGCCGGGTGAATCCAGTACTGACCGCGAGCCATCTGCCGGGTAGGCAGCCCGAAGCTCATCGCCTGGATCAGCGGCTGGATGATCGACGAGGCCTGGTGGCCCATGATGTGGGCGCCGAGGAGTCGCCCGGTCGCACGGTCGCCGACGAGCTTGACGATACCGGTGGTGTCCTCCATCGCCCAGCCGTAGGCGACGCCGCCATAGTCCTGGATAGTGCACGACACGTCGAAACCCTTTGCCACGGCCTCATTCTCGGTGATCCCGACGGTGGCGATCTGTGGATCGGTGAACACCGCCGCGGGAACGAACCGGTGGTCGGTGGTTGCCATCGCGTCGGTGTTGTCCCAGTCGCGGAGCAGATTCTGTTGCACGACGCGTGCCTCGTGGTTGGCGACGTGCTTGAGCTCATACGGCGACGACACATCGCCGAGCGCGAAAACGCCACGCGCCGAGGTCCTTTGGTGTTCGTCGACGACGATCCTTCCGTCGTTGACCTCGATGCCGGCCTGCTCGGCGTCCAGCAGGTCGCCGTTGGGAATCCGACCGGTGGCCACCAGCAGGGCGTCGGTACGCAGCGTCGAACCGCCGTCGAGTTCCAGCACGATGGTGGAGCCGTCCTGATGCGAGCCGACGACATTGCGGCGGGTACGCAGCTCCCATTTGGTCGAGGCGATGTGGGTGAACCGTTCGCACACGGTGTCGTCCAGGTGCCGCAACAGTGCGCCGCCGCGGATCACCAAGGTGATCCGGACACCGAGCGCGGAGAAGATGTGCGCGAATTCGGCTGCGACGAAACCACCTCCGACGATGACCAGGTGCTCGGGCAGCTCTGGTATCCGCATGATGGTGTCGCTGGTGTAGTAGTGCACCCCGCACTCGAGGATGGCCGGCGGGATCATCGGCCGCGCTCCCGCGGCGATGACCACCTGCTCGGCGGTGAACTCGTCGCCGCCCTCGGTGCGCAGCAGATAGCGGCCATCGGGCTGGACCGGCCCGAAACGGGTGTGCTCGTCGTAGACGTCGACGTTGGGGGAGGCCCGCCGGTAGTCTTCGCCGCTGATCGCGATCGGGTCGATGCGCCCGAAGACGCGCGAGACGATGTCGTCCCACCGCACCCGATCGATGCGGGCGTCGACGCCGTAGCGGGCGGCAGTGCGGATCGTCTCGGCGACCTCGGCGGCGTAGACGAACATCTTGGTGGGGATGCACCCGACGTTGAGGCAGGTTCCGCCGAACGTTCCCTGTTCGCAGATCGCCACTCGTTTGCGCGCATAGCGATCGTCGAGAATGCTGTTGCCCGAACCGGTTCCGATGATCGCGAGGTCGTAGGCTTCCATCAACCGTTCCCGGTCGTGACGTTGGAGGCGGCCCCGAGGTAGTCATCCAGCCAGATGTCCAACTGTTGGTAGGCCACCCTTCGCGGCTGCGGCGTCGACAGGAACACGTCGTGCTTGGCGTCGGTCACCGGCACGATCGTGCTGCGGTTCCCGATGCAGCCGGCCCAACGAGCGATATGTGCCACGTTGAGAACGGCGTCGCCGCATTGCAGGGCGATGGGGTCCGCGGACTCGCTCACGCTGTGATCTGAGCGCAGGATCAGGTTCGGCACGCCGACGTCGAGCCCGCGGTGCAGCCGCGCCTGGCCACGTCGGACCGCGCGTAGCCAGCCGAAGGTAATGGGGAAGCCGCCCAACGGTTTCCACTGCAGGTTGTAGTCGAACTCGCCGTGGTAGTCGCGGTGCAGGCTGGCGCCGTAGCCGCCGGTGCCGTCGCCCGGGGCCCGGGCGACCCGTTTGTCGCCGGCC
>Ga0210396_10002677_pt1 | contig 18030 bp, 12 predicted proteins | sample IncBWH17OmetaG_FD_155466 | JGI IMG/M metagenome (GOLD analysis project Ga0210396, IMG submission 155466) | Forest soil microbial communities from Barre Woods Harvard Forest LTER site, Petersham, Massachusetts, United States - Inc-BW-H-17-O ... | reverse complement strand
TTAACGCTTCTTACTGGAGCAACACGGTCCAATAGTGTTTGAAAAAGATCGAGGCAGTATTGGCCGGCCGCGGTCCAATCCGCCGGGGCGGGCGATCCGAGCAACACGGAGTGGTTCACTTGCGAACCATATCCGAGAACCGAACCCGAGCACTCCTGCCCGAGAATTTGCCCGGCGCCAAAAACATCGTCCAAAGGAAAGCCGAAACTGGCGTTTCCCGACCCGCGCGTGCTGATGCTCAGCCGCCAGGGCCGTTCACCGGAGGCTTGAACCATGGTGTTGTACATCTTGAGCCACACGTCCCGATGAATGGACCCGGGCCGGGTCGTTTCGATCATGGCCTGCACGCCAGCCTCGCTGACTTCGGTGGCTTTCTCGAGCACGGCGATCTCCTCGGCGCTGTGCACGAGCTTCACGCGCCACAGGATGTCCGCGGCCGACTCGAATTGCGCTTGCGGAAACGCTTTTCGCACGCGGTCATACGTCGTATAGGTGACGGAGCCCTCCGCGTTGCGAAAAAGACTGGCGAGCGATCCGACGCCGATGCGCCCCTGATCCATCTTGTGTTCCTTGAGGCAATCGATGATGGATGGCGACCAAAGCCCTTCTTCATCCGCATAGCGGACTTCGATATCCGCGGCGTTGTCCGTGAACATGGTGGTCATCACCAGGCCGGGGATGGGGCGCTTTTCCGCGAGCAGCGACCCGACGCGGTTGGAAATCGCGGTGATCTTGCCTTCCGCGGGAATAATGACCCATCCGGCCGGGATGCCGGTGAGGTATTGGACGTCCGCGTCGCCGTCCTGCCGGTCGTGAATCATAGCCTGCGTGCTGTGTTGCGGCACGATCAGGCAATCGAAATGATTTTCCTTCATCCCTTGGCGGACATTTTGCCAACGCCGGCGAAACTCTTCGGCAGACCATGCCTTGGGCATGGACGCAGGAGTAATGGAGCGCTTCTGCGCCGGCGGATTGGGGACTGCGCCGGCTTGCGGCGATTCACTCCAAGCCGGAAGCGTTGCCGCAGCCAGTGAGACAGCCATGCCGGACGACGCGCCCAGAAGTAAATCCCTGCGCGACAAACCTTCAGAAAGCTTGGAATTGGAAAATTTTTTCATGATCTGCCTCCGCGTAAATCTCGACCAAAACGTTTGTTCTTCGTCGCCAGTTTTCAATCAGGTATTCTCTTCGCTGAAATATGTATTTCGCTTCGATCCAGGCGCTGCCAGCGGGCACGTTAGCGCAAATCAGCTACGCAGCTCAAGCAATAAGAAAATAAGAAAAATGGATACAATGTCAGTTTGAATTTTGGAACCAGTGGGCGGTGCGAAGGGAGCCCTAGCGATAAGAAAATCAGGCTGGGTAAAAGCTCGTCCAAAGAGGTGATAGGGCAGACCGCGAGGGAATCTTTCGCTCCTTCTCACGGGCGGCAGAAGATATGGGGCGCCTTGCTCTTCAACCCCAAACTTGGCGCACCGTGTCCACGACGAGTTTCAGCTTGGCCCACTGCTGATCCTCGGTCAGCAAGTTGCCCTCCGCCGTCGAAGCGAACCCGCACTGCGGACTCAGCGCCAGATTTTCCATGGGAATGTACTTCGAGGCCTCCTCGATTCGCTTGGCCAGCACGCCGGGGTCTTCCATGCGCGGGAGCTTTGAACTGATTAGCCCCAGAACCACTGTTTTGCCCTTGGGGACAAACCGCAGAGGCTCAAAAGTGCCGGAGCGTTCGTCATCGTATTCCAGCAGGAAACAGTCCGCCGCCAAAGTTCCGAACAACTTTTCCGCGATCGCGTCGTACCCGCCCTCGGCGTACCAGTGGCTGCGATTGTTCCCCCGGCAAAGATGAATGCCAAGCGTCACGCCGTCCTTGCGCGCCGCCTGAAAGCAGGCGTTGTCCGCGCGCACGGCTTCATCGAGCGCCGCTTCTGGATCGGCTTTCATTTCCGTCTTGATCCATTCCCGCCACTTGGGATCCATGTAGTAGCTGTAGCGCGGAGCATCGATCTGAATGTATTTCACGCCATCGGAAGAAATTTTGCGGAAGTCGCCCTTCATGATCTCGACGATGTCCCAAAGCAGCGCGGAGTGGTCTTTATAGACTTTGTCCGTGAGGCCTTTCTGGAAAGAGATGGCTGGAAATTGCGTGGCGCTCGGCAGCGTCATTTTGATCGGCAAAGGGCTGTGAGTTTTCAAGAACGGCAATTCGTGGCCCGTAAGCGGCCGCACCTGGCGCAGCTTGGAGGTGACAATTCCCGTCACGCGGATGGCGGCGGCCGCGGCCGCCTCTCCCCCTTTCCAGGTCCGGCCGAGCCCGGCTGACAAATCGAAGCCTTCGACCGCGTCGGTGAAATCGCTCATGAAATTTCGACGCCGGAGCTCGCCATCCGTGACAACCTCAAATCCGAGGTCTTTCTGTTTGGCCAGCACACGCAGGATGTGTTGATCCTCGAGCTGCCGCAATTTTTCCGGACTGGCGTTACTCCTGGCGTCAAGCAACTCCTTCGGCCGCAGAAAACTGCCGATGTGATCCGCTCTGAACGGTGCGGGCATGCGAATACTCCTCTCGGGATGCGCATTTTAGGTCAAAGTCTGATCGCGACAAAATGAATTCGCTTTCCATGCTGCGGAGCGTGGAAGGGACACTCGGGTCGGAACTTTTCTTTAGTCGATTTGGGATTCGTCGCGATACATCACTTTGTGGCGCATGGTTTTGATCCATTCATCGATCTGCTCGACGGTGGCAGAGCAGGCTGGATTGAAGCGGTCCCAACTCATGATTTGATCGAGCGGCTTTTTCCAGCGCTTATACGACGGCTTTGCCGGCGGCCCGAAGCACATGAGATCTATGATCGAAAGTTCCTCGGGAACGCCAAGCAGCGGCTTGATCTGGCGCTGGATCTCCTCCTGCCCGATGGCGGTGATCCACCACACGGCATAGCCCAGGGCTGACGCGGCCAAGTGGGCCAACATGGTTGACGCAGCCACGGATTGGAGAAGAATTCGTTCGGCATTCTGGTGATACAGGCGGTCGAGCTCCGAACCGTCATTCAAGACGGGAAAAGCGCGCACAAAACGGAAATCGGCCAACACCACGATCAAACCGGGAGCGGTTTTCACGCCGTTGTAATTGGGAGTCGGGAAACCCATGCGCAGTCGGGCGCGATGCAGTTGTTCCTCGACGAAGAATTGTCCGATGGTTTGCTTCACGTCCGGATCGGTGATGACAAGATAGTGCCAGGGCTGGGCATTGGCGCCCGAAGGAGCATGGCGAGCCGCCTCAAGGATCATCTCGAAGTGCCGGTGCGGCACGGTGTAAGGGGCGAAGGCGCGGTTCGTCATGCGATTGCGCACCACGTCCATTAAGCCCGCGTAACGATCGGTTTGATTGTATAAAGCTGCATCCGGTGCCGGGTCACCCATGGCAATCTCCTTCAACGAGGTTTCTTATTTCACTTTGAAAACCGCAGGCGGACCGGCAAGAGCGCTTGCTATGTTACTGCGGTGGACCGCTGGGTTCATCGGGCCGCTTTCGTAGCGTTGGTTGATCTGGATCGGATGCCTGGCCGGTCGGTGCGCCCTGCGGGCTTGCGGTGCTATCACTGTTGTCAGGATGCCGCTTCAGCACAGGCTGGTCGGGGTCGGACTGGTGGTCAGCCGCCGTACTTGAGCTGGCGACATCAAATACATATCGAATGACCAGCTGTCCCTTGGATTTGCCGCGGTCGACGTGCACGGTTTCGAAAAATTGCCGTCCGTCCGCGGACAATTCAAACGTCCGGCTCATCTTGGCGCCTTGGGGAGTCTTTTCATCGGTGACAAGCAGCTTTCCATCCCAGCGCGCCGCGATTTCCTGATAGCTGTCGTCTTTCGGCTTCTGCAACTGCCGCCCATCGGTAAAGAAAGCAAGCTTGCGGTAATGATCGTCCGTCAGATCTATCTCGGGATTCTTGACCAAGAAGGTCAACGTATCGGGGGGGCGAATCAGTTCCTCCAATCTTTCGTCCGTCTCCGTGTTCCGTCCACTTTCGCCGTCGGGCCGGCCGCCTCGAGGGTAACCGCCTCCTGGGAAGCCTACTCCGGGGGGATATCCACCGCCGGGGTAGCCGCCACCCGGATAGCCTCCGCCATTGCGGCCGCCACCAGAATTGGCGTCTCGGCCCCGGGAATCTTGAATCTTTCTGCGGGTGTCATCGCTTTCATCACGGTTTAATTTCCACGGGCCGTCGAGGCTCGTCCGCGGTGGAATCTCCGGCGGTTTGGGTTTGGCCGCTGGGCGCGATCTGGGAGCAGTCGTCTGTGGCGGCACCGGAAGCGGTCCTGGTGGCGCCTGTGCCATCAAACGTGCAGGACCGGTGGCTATGACAAACGAAAGGCCACAAAATGCAGCGAATGCGGTGTTCCTTTTCAAGTTCTCCTCGACCAACGAGCGCCCGGACTCGCCGGAATTTAGCTCCCAAGAATTCTTCCGGCCGGAATCCGCCCGGATGCAAGCCCGCTAAAAAGTAGATGGAGAATAGTATATCTTTAGTTGCCTCCTGTGGGCCTGAACATCTTCGAGGAGAGTCGCGAGACAAGTCCTTTTTCCTGCACTCCTTTATCTCTCGTTGGCGGATGGGGTGGAGTTCCTACTCCGCGCCCAGGAACGCGAAACGCAGCAAAAAGAGGGCGGAGAGGACCCAGATCAGGGGGCTGATTTGCCGAATTTTTCCCGTGCCAATCTTGATGAATGTGAATGAAAGCAGGCCCAGGCTCAATCCGGTGGCGATACTGAAGGTGAGCGGCGTCGCCACGGTGGTCATAAATGCGGGGAACGCTTCGGTAAAATCGTTCCAGTCCACTTTGGCGAGAGACGCACACATGAGCGCGCCCACCAGAATCAGGGCCGGGGCCGTTGCATAAGCAGGAACGGCGGCGACGAGCGGCGCGCAGAAAATCGCGACCAGGAAAAGTCCGGCAATGAGGACGTTGCCGAGTCCCGTGCGCGCGCCCGCGGCCACTCCGGCGGCGCTCTCGATGTAACTGGTAACCGTGGAAGTTCCGGTCAGCGCTCCTGCCATTGTGCCAAAGGCGTCGGCCAGTAATGCGCGGCTGGCGCGCGGAAATTTTCCATTGCGCAGAAATCCGCCCTGTTCACAGACGCCGACCAGCGTTCCCACGTTGTCGAAAAGATCCACAAAGAAGAAGACAAAGACCAAATCGCCAAGCCCGATTTTAAAGGCTGAGCGAAAATCAAGCTTCAGGAATGTGCCCCCCGGATGAGGCCATGAAAATACGTGCGAGGGCACGCTGGTGATTCCCAGAGGAATTCCTGCGATTGCAATGACCACAATGCCGATTAGAATTGCGCCGCCGATTTTGCGCGACATCAGAATGGCAATCAGAATCAGTCCGAACGCGGCGAGGCGAACCTGCGGATCGGAAGATTTTCCCAGCCCAACAAACGTGGCCGTGCTGGCCACGATGATCTTGGCATTGCGAAGTCCAACGAAGGCAATGAAGAAGCCGATGCCCGCAGCGGTGCCGTGCTTCAGGCAATCCGGAATGTCGTTGACGATGTGCTCGCGGATGTTGGTGAGCGTCAGAATCAGGAACAACGTGCCGGACAAGAACACTACTCCGAGAGCTGTCTGCCATGGAACGCCCCGGCCAAGAACAATCGAGTACGTAAAGTACGCGTTCAAAGACATTCCCGGAGCGAGTGCAATCGGATAATTAGCCCACAGACCCATCACCAGGGTCGCGAGCGCCGCCGAAATGCACGTGGCAAAGAGCACGCCTTCGACCGGCATGCCCGCTTCACCAAGGATGCGCGGATTTACCACCACCACGTAGGCCATGGCCATGAAGGTCGTCAGTCCGCCCAGAAGTTCGCGGCGCACCGTGGTGTGGTTTTCCGTGAGATGAAAAATTCGTTCGAGCAATGCTCGCCTCGATGAAAAGTGCGCCACTATAGGCCGGGGCAACCCGCTGCGTCAACGGTGAACGTCAGACGAACAGGGTATCTTTTTCCACGGCGATGATCGAATTGCAGATGCCTGATCTTTCCATAAGTTTTTCAAATGCCCTGGCCCGCCGCCAAACCTTGCACCGATCGTGCCGGGCAGGTATGGTACGGCATGCTCAGCTGCGCTGAGCGTTACAAATGATGAGTAAATCAACGCCAACCGAAGAGGCAGGATCGGCTCCGATCAAAGTTGGGGAGTATGGATTGCGCGGCGAGGCGCTCTCCCCGATGGAAACGCTGGCGCAGTCGGTCTCCACGATTGCGCCCACGTCCACTCCCGCGGCCACGATTCCGCTGGTGGCTGCGCTTGCCGGCAATGGCACCTGGCTGGCTTACCTCCTGGCGATGGTGGCGATTCTGCTGGTGGCGTGGTGCATCAGCCGATTTGCGAAGTATTCTGCGTCGCCGGGTTCGCTGTATACCTACGCGGCCATGATTCTTCCGCCATGGCTGGGCGCGGTGGCCGCTTGGAGCCTCTTGCTCGCCTACGTCGCCACAGGGTCGAGCGTCATCGGCGGCTTCTATCACTACGCAAATTTCTTGTTTGTCGATGTCCTGGGGCACGGTTTTTCGGGGGCCGCCTTGGCGCTGATCGTCACAGGCGTCTCCGCCTGGATAGCCTGGCGCGACATTAAGATCTCTGCTCGTTTGATGCTTTGGATCGAAGCGATCTCCCTGCTCGTGATTGTTGCGGTTGTTGTGCTCGTGCTCGCGCGGCACGGCCTTCATGTGGATCCCGGCCAATTGCATTTAACCGCCATGACCGGCGGCGGCCTGAGGCTCGGGCTGGTCCTGGCGCTATTCAGTTTCGTGGGGTTCGAGAGCGCGACCACTCTGGGGGCGGAGGCGCGCAATCCCTTGAAGACCATTCCTCGCGTGGTGATTGAGAGCGCGATTATCGCAGGATTATTTTTTATCGTCTCGGCCTACTCGGAAGTGCTGGGCTTCCATGTGGCTGGGCAAGATCTGGGCACGAGCCAGGCGCCCATGCACGTTTTGGCCGGCGTCGCTCATGTGCCGGCACTCGGAATACTGATTGACGTTGGCGCCGCCGTCAGTCTGTTCGCCGGAACGCTGGGCTGCATCACGGCCGCGGCGCGGGTATTGCTTCTCATGGCCCACAACGATCTTGTGCATGGCGCATTCCGGACGACACACGTGCGGAATGAGACCCCCACTTTCGCCATCCTGGCCACAAGCATCGCGGCCGTTCTGCCTGTAGCCGTGCTGGCCTATCGCGGATCGAGCGGACTCGATGTTTACGGCTGGATGGGCTCACTTGCCACCTACGGATTCATTGTGACGTACGCCCTGGTTTGCGCCGCGCTGCCGCGATATTTGCGCGATCATGGCGCTTACCATCCCGGCGCGCAGGTCATTCCGTGGCTGGCCTTTATCGCCATGCTCTCTGCGCTGGTCGGAAATCTTTACCCTGTACCCGAGGGTCCTTACGGCAGGCTGCCGTATATCTACCTCGTTTATTTGAGCGCGGGCCTGTTGTGGTTTTTCTGGCAAACTCGAAAAGAGACCAAGGCTTAAAACGCGGCAATGTGAGACCCGGTCGAATCCTTCGTACTGCGGTTTCCGGACAAATCCTATTTTGGGAATGGCTCTTTCAATATTTTGTTCTGGACCGGCACGGTGCATACAGAAACAGATACAAATGTTTGATAGCGACGATTAAAAGATTGTGCTTTCCATCTGCGCGGGAATGTCGTAAGTTCCTTCAAAATATTGAAGGCCTTGAGTGGCAGTAAGCAGGGGGGTGCAGCCTCATTTAAAAATGCCCTCAATTGGTTTATTTGGATTTCGATTTTCGACTTAAGAGAGGGGATTAAGTATGAAAATGTGCAACGGTCGTTCTGCATTGGTTTTCGCTGCATTCCTCGCCTTGGCGATTCTTCTAATACCGAATGCTCACGCCCAGCAAACACTCGGAGGGATCACCGGCACGGTCACGGATTCATCCGGCGCCGTAATTTCGGGCGCGACGGTCACCCTGGTCGGCGATCAGACGAAACTGAACCGCACACAGACCACCAGCTCCGCCGGATCCTACAGCTTTGTGAACCTGCCCATCGGAACTTACACGCTCACTTTCACGCAGCAAGGTTTCGAGTCGCAGAATATTCCTTCCATCGCCGTGCAGGCGAACCGCACCGCGACCGTGAATGCCGAGCTGAAAATCGGCAACGTGAGTGAATCGATCACGGTCGAAGAGACGCCACTGATCAATATGGTGGACACGACCAACGGCTACGTGATGGATAAGCTGGAGATCGAAGCGGTTCCACTACCCACCGGCTCTTTCACGGGTTTGGCGATTCTTTCTCCCGGCGTGAGCGCAGAACTTTCCTCCGGGACTGGGGCCAATGCGGGCCTGGGTAATGCGCCGATGTGGGCGAATGGACAGCGCGACACCAGCAACACATTCATGATGAACGGAGTCAGCGCTTACAGTTTATTCAACGGGAAGAGCACCAGCGAGGTCAATTCGGCCCGCGTTGTGAATAACACGGGAATCGGCACCACTTCCGCCCTCAGTTCCGTTCCCGTCCAGAGCAGCGCTTCCGTTTATCTTGCTATCGGCGAGTCCATTCCGTCGCCGGCTCCGGAAACGATTTCGGAAGTGCGCGTGAACACTTCCATGTATGACGCGCAGCAAGGCGGGAGCAGCGGCGCGCACATCGATATGAGCACCGCTTCCGGCACCAACAACATTCACGGCACGGCCTATGTGCACCGCGGAACCAACTGGTTGAACGCCGATCCGTATTTCTTCAATGCCGATCCGAATATTCCCTTGAGCGAAAAGAACCCGGAACTGCACCGGTACACTGCGGGAGGAGCGATCGGCTTGCCGATCAAGAAAGACAAACTATTCTTTTTTGGGAGCTACCAGTACACACATGCCTCCGACCAGGAAATTGGAATCTCACGGGCCTTTGTGCCGCTCGGTCTCGGAGGTGGACCTACGGCCACCGGGCCCGCTACCTGTTCTGACCGGTCGGCCAATTGTTTGGCTTTGCTCGCGAACGCCGATTCGATCACGGGGCTGCCCACAAACCCGGACCCTGTCGCCAAGACATCGCCCGCTTCGATTGGAACTGGACCGGGCCAAATCAATCCAATTGCTTATGCATTATTTAATTACGGGTGTCCTCAGAACTGCCTGATCCCCTCAGTCAATCCCAACGCTGTAGTAAGCCAGATCGTGCAGAGCCCAAATTACCCCTTCAACCTGACGCCCGTCCAAAACGCTATGATCGAGGCGTTTCCCGAAGATGCCGAGGTTCCGGGAACTGCATTATTCTTAGCCCATCAGGCCGTCGCGAATCTGGATTGGAACCCCAATTCGTCCCATTCCTTTTCCGCCAAATATTACTATCAGCATGACCCGACGATTGCTCCCTACGCGTATTCCCAAGTGGCTGGTTTTTCCCAGCACCTCGACGCTGGCAGCCAGGTGATCGCCCTCAGCCACACCCAAATCGTCAAGTCCAACCTGAGCATTACTGAGATTTTCGGATTCATCCGGGAGAAAGCGTTCAGCACCATGGACCAGCCATTTACACCGCAGTCGTTTGCCGCGGCCGCAGCGAAGATGCCGGAAATAGCGAGTGCCCTGACCTCCGGGGCGATAACGACTGATGACCTGCTGATCCACAATTTGAGCGGATCAAGTATTTTTCCTGGAATCGGCATCGTGAACGCTTCGCCGATCTTTCCTTCCTATCCGTACAGCACCTTGATTGGGTCCGGCTCGGCCGGGCAGGGTGCGTACACCGGCGTTTTTCAAAACCGGTTTAATCCATCAGCTAACGCGATTTGGACGCTGGGAAGGCACACCCTTACATTTGGCGGCAGTTTTGCCTACACACAAATGAATACGAAGGATTTGAGAGATCAAATGGGAATGATTGCGGCCCAGGATTTCTCTACCTTCATGCAAGGACAACTTATCGACGATTATCTTTACAACATAACGGCGACGATTAACGGAAACGCCAACCGGTACTGGCGCGCGAGAGAGACGGGCGAGTATTTGCAGGATAAGTTTCAGTTCCGGCCCAACCTTACCGTCACGGCGGGCGTCCGCTTTGATTGGAATGGTGGTTTGACGGAGAAGAACGGCAATCTGCTCAACTTCGATCCTTCGAGATACCAATACGATCCCGTGAACGACATCCTCAAATCGAATGGCTTGATTATCGCGGGTAATAACCCGAAATTCGCTACAAAGGGCGTCACCGATACCACTTTGACGGGTCGCCAATGGGGAATTGCACCCCGGCTCGGCGTCGCCTGGAGCCCGAAGAGGTTCAACAGCAAACTGGTGGTCAGGGCGGGATGGGGGATGTATTACGACCGAGGCGAACTTTACTCCTATCTGTCACCGGGGCTAACTCAGAACATTACAAACGGCGGTCCATTCGGAATCAATCAGCAGCAACCCTTCATAAACACACAGTTTTGTCCGACGGCGTTCGCTGGTCCTTTCAATGCCTGCACCGGTTCTGGCACAAGTACCAATCAACTCGCTTTCCCGTGGGGTGTACCGCCAGGCATACCGCCAACAGGGGATCCGACTACGATTATTCCGACGACGCCAGGTCTAGCACAAGGCCTTTCGTTTGGCGCTCCGCCCTTCTATCTGGGCGCTTATGCACGGAATAACAAACTCCCTTATACGATGAACAGCACTTTGGACATCCAGTGGCAGCCGCGCAACGACCTCGCAATTGATATTGGATATGTGAATGGCCTAGGCCGCCATGAAGTCATTCCGATCCCGTTCAATCAGGCGAGGATCGCGACTCCGAGCAACCCATTGTGCGGGCCAGCTCCCGTATGCTCTACGCCGACTGCTTCCTTCGCGCAATCTTATACATACGGATATGTGGTTCAAACCTGTGTTCCCGCTCCCGGGCAATTCGACCCCTGCCCGGCCAATTTGCCAAATGGGCAGGCGATGCTGCCAACTTCTGAAGGCGGGAATATAGACCTGCGTGTCCCTTACATAGGGTATGGGGCGGAGTCGGAGTCGTATGATGCCGAAGGAATTTCGGCTTACAACGCTCTACAGGCGCACATCGAAAAGCGGCTAAGCCACGGCTTGCAATTGGGGGTTTCCTACACCTTCTCGCACTCCCTCGACGAGCAGAGCGCTCTGGGTCTGTTCTTCAACGGCAACAATCCGCTGGATATTCGTAACGCGTATGGCTCGTCGGATTTCGATCGCACACACGTCGTCAACATCGATTATCATTATGAACTACCGAAGTTCTTCGCAACCTCCACCTGGGAAGGCAAAGTCGCCGATGGCTGGGCCGTTCAAGGTTTGGTCATTTTTCAAAGCGGACAGCCCTTCAGCATGATCGACTATTCGGGGGCCGTGGGAAGTGCCTTCTACGGCATTTCTGATGGAATCACGAATCCGATTGTGCCGCTCGCTCCAGGTTGCACCCCTCAGAACGCGCTCACGGGGGCCAACGGCGCCACGCCTGGCGTTCCTGCTCTCAAGCCGAACTGCTTTACGGTGCCGCTGCTCTATTCTTGCAACAGCACTCTGGTTGCCAATCCTCAACAGACGGACGGTTCGTTCCCCTGCTCGGCCATCTCTCCTAACGATGTATTCGAAACCAATTTCACGTCAGGCCAGCGCAACATTTTCCGCCAACCCTGGCAAAGTCGCGCCGACTTGTCCGTCGTCAAGGTGACGCAATTGACTGAGCGTTTTTCCTTGAAATACAGCTTTGACGTATACAACCTGACCAACCACCCGAGTTTCGACATTCCCATTGACAACGTGTCGCAAAACCTGCTGTTCGCAGGGTTTCCGACACAGCTTCCAGCAGGGCAATCGCCCTTGCCAACCGGATGCGGCACATCTAATTCAAACGTGCCGAGCATCTACTTCTGCCCAACTGGCCTCGGCCAAACCACGAAAACCATCGGCAGCGCACGGCAGATTCAGATGTCGCTCAGTCTTTCGTTCTAAAATTTAATTGCAAATTCAAAGCGGCGGCTTCCCATTGGGAAGCCGCCGCTTTTCAGTGGGACGGGCTTCAGCCGGGCTGGTTTTGGTTTTCGTTAGCCACGAGAAAACCAGACAGGCTGAAGCCTGTCCTACTTAAAGGCAAGAGGCGTAATTTTGTGGTGAGAAATTTCTGCTCGGAATAGAATTGCGCGCGCTGTTCTCAGTGACCTTACACTTCTCCGATATCCTCGTGCCAAACCGCGGGATTCTTGCGAATGTATTCCGCCATCATGGAAATGCATTCCGGGGATTTCAGATCGACGACATTCACGCCGAGCGAACGCAGCCAATCGACGCCGCCCTGAAAATTCTGACTGTCGCCTACAACGAGCGTGCCGAAACCGAATTGGCGGACGAGGCCGCTGCAGTACCAGCAAGGCGCTAGCGTCGTGACCATGATCAGGTCGCGATAGCTGCGCTGGCGGCCGGCGTTGCGGAACGCGTCGGTCTCGCCGTGAATGGACGGGTCGTCGTTTTGCACGCGGCGGTTGTGGCCCTTGCCGATGAGGCGGCCGCTGGGATCGAAGATGGCCGCGCCGACCGGGATGCCGCCTTCGACCAATCCTTGCCTGGCCTCCGAGAGGGCAACTTCGAGCATGGATGCATAGTTTGGGTTTTGAATCATCGTCAACCTGTGAAATGGATTATGAAGTTGAGCTCTTTCCAAAGACGATCGAGCGACAAAGACAACGCGGTGACAAATTGGGACCTGGCGTTGGTCTTTGTAGCGCCCGCCCTCCGGCGGGGATCCGATCGTCAACCAAGATGCCCGCCTGAAGGCGAACGCTACATGAACATTGCAAGAACTCTACGAATGCTCGTGCCTCAAAGAATTTCAGCCGCAGGGGATTTAAGAGGCGCTCCCTCCTCTTGAGGCAACGGATATCGCCGGCTGCGATGGACCAGCGCCAGACTGAGTCTTGGCGATGGCAGCGGCAATTTCGGCATGGTCTTCCGGCGTCAACTGCAAAGCTGCGGCTTGAATCCAGCCGTCGACTTGCGCGGGAGTGCGCGCGCCAACAATTGCACCGCTGAGTCCCGGCCAGGAGAGGGTCCAGGCAATCGCGACCGCGGAGACGGACGCTTCATGGCGCGCGGCGATGGGGCGCAGCGAATCGCGCAATGCCAAATTTCTGCTGAGAGCGGGTTCCTTAAACTCGGGGCCGCGGCGACGCCAGTCGTCGCTGGCCATTTTTGCGACGCGCTCGGAGCTGAAACTGTCGGTCAAAATTCCGGACTGCATGGGGCTGTAACAAATCACGCCGGTTTTGTGGTTCTTGCACCAGGGAAGCAATTTGTCCGCGGCCTGGCGGCTGATCAGGGAGAAGAGAGGCTGCAGCGAATCGACATGCCGAATCGTTTCGCACCGCTCGAGTAATTCCACAGTGAAATTCGATACGCCCGCGGCGCGAATCTTGCCTTCCTCAATCAGTTTCACCATCGTGGCCCAGGAATCCTCGACGGGCGTCCCAGTCTCGTCCGGCCAGTGAAACTGGTAAAGATCGATGCGCTCGACGCCAAGCCGCTTAAGCGATGCTTCACATTCGCGCCGAATGGTTTCCGGTTTGAGGATGCGCTTGGCCGCTTGCATGGGGTTGCTTGGATCCCATGTCAGGCCGCACTTGGTGAAGATCAGCGGGCGCTGCGATGCGGGCAATTCGCGGAAGAGTTTGCCAACGACTTCTTCCGAATGTCCCAGTCCGTAGACGGCAGCCGTGTCGATCCAGTTGACGCCCAAATCCAGGGCATGGCGCATGGTCGCAATGGAATCGGCGTCGTCCTGCGGCCCCCAGCCGAAGGCCCATCCGCCACCGCCAATGGCCCACGAACCAAACCCCACGGTTGTAATTTGGAATCCGCTCGAACCCAGCGGACGCGTTGGCAAACCCATGATGGCACCTCCCAATCGAGTATGAAAAAATGATGCCGCACTATCGACGGTAAACAGTTTAATCGCGTTTGCGTCAACGATCCAGTCAAACGGAAAGCAAAGGCGGCAACGAGCCCGCGAATTTGCTATCGACAGGGCATGCGCGACTCGATAGACTTCCGCCCGGAAACACTTCTCATGCCAGCGGACTCTGTGGAACTCAGCATTTCTCTGTGTGCTCTGTGTTAAGTTCTTGAAACGCTTAACACAGAACACACAGAGAAATGCGAAGAAAACCGTACGCGAAGGCTGACGGGCTGCTAAAGGAGATACGATGCCGAATCGCAGGGATTTCATCAAGAGCGTTGTGGGAGCTTCCGCAGGCGTCGTTTTTGTCGGGTGCGAGCTCTGCGACGCGATGGCAGCGGGACGCCCCGCGCAGGTTGGTAGCGGCACGAAGCACAAGCCTGCGATGGTAGGGAAGCGGCGGGTGAAAACCGTGGACATTCATTGCCACGTGAGCGTGCCCGAAGCGACGGACCTGCTCAAGGGCACAAAAATCGAGAGGCGTCTGGGCGCTGGAATCGCGCTGGGCGGATACGATGACGCCGGACTGACTCCCGCCCGGATCCAGATCATGGACGAAATGGGAATCGACGTCCAGGCCGTCAGCATTAACTCCTTTTGGTATTCGGCGGATCAGGATCTCGCGACGAAGCTCATCGATCTGCAGAATCAAAAACTTTCGGAGATGTGCGCGGCGCACCCGGACCGCTTCGTTGCCTTTGCTTCAGTGGCATTGCAGTTTCCGGAACTGGCCGCGCAGCAATTGGAAGTGGGGATGAAAAAATACGGATTACGCGGTGTGGCCATCGGCGGGAGTTGCGAGGGCAAAGAGCTTTCCTCGCCTGAATTCGATCCCTTCTGGGCTAAGGCCGAGGAGTTGCAGGCGCTGATTTTTGTGCACCCTCAGGATAGCCAGAACGCCACGGGCATCAAAAATCGCGTGCAAGGGAATGGCGTTCTGACCAATGTCATCGGAAACCCGCTGGAGACCACGATTTTTCTTTCACATATGATTATGGAAGGAACGCTCGACAAGTTCCCGAACTTGAAAATCTGCGCCGCGCATGGCGGAGGCTTTCTCCCCAGCTACGACGGCCGAATCGATCAGAGCTGCCGCGTCTTCCCCAAGCAATGCACAAAAACGATTAAGAAGCAGCCTTCGGAGTACCTGAAGCAAATCTACGTCGACACAATCGTCTTCAATCCGGAAGCGCTTCGGCACCTGATCGCCGTGGTCGGGGCGGGGCAGATCGGCTTGGGAACGGACTATCCTTTTCCCTGGGCGTACACTCCGGTGGATGACGTGATGTCGCAGCCCGGGCTGAGCGACGCCGAGCGGATCGCTATTCTTGGCGGCACCATGAGCAAGCTGCTGAAGATTCCGGCGTAGAAAGTAGGACGGGCTTCAGCCTGTCTGGGTTTGCGGTTTTGCGCCGCGAGCATCAAAACCAGACAGGCTGAAGCCTGTCCTACTTGTAGAGCGCGACCAAGTTTCTTAACTGCGATTCATCCAGCAGGGGGGCGTCACCTGCGCGGCAATTTTCCGCCATGTGTTCCGGGTTTCCAGTTCCTGGGATGACGCAAGTCACGGCTTTGTTAGCGAGCGTGAAATTCAAAAGGACCTGGGACCATGTCTCGCATCCAGCTTCTTTCATCCAGGGAGGAACAGGTTTACCTCGCAAGGTTCTAAGCAAGCGTCCCTGCCCAAATGGCAGATTGACCAGCACTGCCATGCTGCGTTCCGCCGCGAGAGGCAAAAGACGTTCCTCCGCCTCGCGATCTTCGAGCGAGTAATTGAGTTGCACGAAGTCGAGCGGCTCGGCGCGCATGATCTTTTCCATCTCGCCGTAAACGCTCGAGGAATAATGCGTGACGCCGAGATAGCGGATACGCCCTTGTTCCTTCCACGCGCGGAGCGTCGCGAGATGCGTGCGCCAATCCAACAAATTGTGAATCTGCATGAGATCGATTTGCTCGCATCGCAATAATTTCATGGAGCGGTTCATCTGATCGATGCCGGCGTTGCGCCCTTCCGTCCACACTTTTGTGGCCACGAACGCCTTTTCGTGCGCGTGTTGCGCCGCCAGCAAGTCACCAGCCACGCCTTCGGCGCGTCCGTACATGGGAGAGCTATCCAGGACCGAGCCTCCGAGTGAGAACAGGTTACTGAGCACGTCGCCGAGCGCGGCCCGCTCTTTAATGCCAGAGCCGACGTCGAACCCTTTGTAGGTTCCCAGGCCGATGACAGGCAGCGACTCTCCGCTGGAAGGTATTCTTCGGGTGAGCATTGGGCCGTCCAATATAGTCCAACTCCTGCTTTGACGATAGCCAGAGCCTGGCGGCGGCAACGATGGCAAATCATTGGGCATAATGAGGTTGCGATTGTCGAACTCAGGCCGCAATTCTAGACGGAGGCGGTTCCAGCGGCCCGTGCGAACCTTCCTTGACACTGCTTCGCGCGGGACAGTAAACTGCTTTTCCGAATTCTTCAGGGGACTTACACGATGTTGCTCTCGCGCGATTACGTTGGATACATGGCCGGCGAAGTGGTGAAGCGCCTGCTTGCGGCTAAAATGATTGAGGCGCCGTCGCCGGCTACCCTGGCGCAGCGCGTGCGTGCCGCGATGCAGGACGAGATCAGCGTCGAGGACCGCCTGAACGAGAAAGTCCGCGAAATTCTCACCAAGCATGCCGATGAAATGCGACGGACGGGCGTCGAGTACCAGGAGATGTTCAAGAAAGTAAAGGGTGAATTGGCCCGGCAAGGAAAGCTGATCCTGCGTTGAAGCACGACGAAAGGGAATTTCGATAACCGACTGATGCGACTCACCCGCGAAAAATCCATTCGCCTTTCCCACGTAATCACCGATATTTTAGTGGCCAGCGACGACGTCGAGTTCGTCGAAGACCGGGACACTATCCGCCAAAAGGTCTTGCAGATCATCCAGGATCTGCTGAAGGAAGAAGAGACGATGGACGCGGAAGTCCGCAAAAAAATCAGCTCGCAGAAAAAGGAAATTCTGGAAGGAAGCGAAGAATGGGAGCTGCTCTACCGCAAATATTATGCGGAAGAGATGCGCCGCATGGGAATCGTTCACCAGCCGAGTTCGTCCTAGGGCAAAAAGTGGCGCAGGCTTCAGCCTGCGGGTTTTGATCGGCTAACACCTCAACCCCGCAGGCTGAAGCCTGCGCTACTTAAAACAATAATTCAATTTGGGTTGGTGCCATCGTCGGTGCGCTTCTTGAGGACCGGCCGATCCGGATCGGAATCATCCCCGGACCCTGACCCGGCCTGCGGCGGCTGAGTGCCCGTCGTGCTGGCGGGCGGCTGCTGTTCGGTGCGCGTTCGCAGGGTGGGCTTATCGCCGCTGGACTTCTTCTCGTCCAGCTTGTTCCGGTTTTCGATCTTGCGCAGCCGAGCCTTGACCAGGTCGAATTCCGAGGTGGTGACGACGTATTCATCGCGCGCCGGAAGAATCGTAGCGATTTCCTCCTGCGCCTTTTGCACGCGGTCCGGAGTGGGCGGATGCGTTGAGAAAATCTTGGGGATGCTTCCGGGATGGCGGCGTTCTTCCGCTTCTATCTTCTCAAAGAAACTCACGAAAGCGTTGGGATCGTATCCTGATTTGTACATGTACTGGAGGCCGAGGTAGTCCGCTTCCTTTTCGGCATCACGCGTAAATTTCAGGTAGCTCATCGGAATGGCCAGGTTCAAGCCCTCGTAAATTCCATATCCGGCCGCACCATACGGAACGAGGATCATGATCGGTATTGTGGCCAGTTGCATCAGCTCGCCCTTGGTTGCTGTCTTGGTTCCATGGCGCGCGGCCACGTGCGCGATTTCATGCCCCATTACGCCCGCTAGCTCGGCTTCTTCATCAGCGCGCAGGATCAATCCGCTGTTCACGTAGAAAAATCCGCCTGGGAGGGCAAATGCATTAATTTCATCCGAGTCGATCACCTTGATCGTGAAGGGCACCTTGGCGTCGGAATTCCGCACCAGGTTTTGCCCTACGCGATTCACGTATTCCGTGACCACGGGATCGTTGA
>Ga0210396_10002676_pt1 | contig 18049 bp, 8 predicted proteins | sample IncBWH17OmetaG_FD_155466 | JGI IMG/M metagenome (GOLD analysis project Ga0210396, IMG submission 155466) | Forest soil microbial communities from Barre Woods Harvard Forest LTER site, Petersham, Massachusetts, United States - Inc-BW-H-17-O ... | reverse complement strand
CGTGGCCGGCGCGGTGGGAGCCGTACATGATCGCGCCTTTGTCGCCCAGCACGATGGCGCCTGTGGTGGGGACTTTCTTGTCGGGCTCGAGGCCTTCGGGGTGCGGGATCGCTTCGTCGCCCGTGTGCCAGTGCAATGTGACCGGCGGGCGGTCGCCTTTGGCGGGAAACTGGTACGTCACCACGCAGCCGCGGGGAAACGTGTCGGCGTCGGCGACGGGATCGTAGTCCTTTGCCTTGGCGATCACGGTGTCCGGCGCGCCCAGGTCCAGCGCCCAGAAGACGGGATCGACGACGTGGCACGTCCAGTCGCCCAAGGTGCCGGTGCCGAAGGGCAGCCCGCTACGCCACGACGCCGGGCAGTAGGCGTGGTTGTAAGGGCGGAATTTCGCGGGGCCGATCCACATGTCCCAATCGAGCGTTGACGGAACCGGCTCCGCCACCCGCGCCTCGGCCAGTTGCCCCATCGCCGAGTTGGGCGCATTGCACGCGACGTGAATCGTGTGCACGTTCCCGATCGCGCCGTCCCAGATCCACTCGCAGAAGGTGCGAATCGAATCGAAGGAGTGGCCCTGGTTGCCGAGCTGCGTGATGACCTTGTTCTCGGCGGCGGCCTTCATCATCCGCCGGACCTCGTACACCGAGTGGGCCATCGGCTTTTCGCAGTAAACGTGCTTGCGGCGCTCCAGCGCCGCCATCGCCGCGACGGCATGGAAATGGTCCGGCGTCGCCACCAGCACGGCGTCCACGTCCTTCTCGATCGCGTCGAACATCCGCCGGTAGTCTTTGAACGGCTTGGCGTCGGGAAAGAGCTTGTACGTGGGCGCCGACCGCTCCAGGTCCACATCGCACAGCGCGACAACCTCGGCCAGGTTGGTCTTCTGGAATTCTTTCAGATCGCTGCCCCCCTGGCCGCCAACTCCGATCGCCGCCAGGCGGATCTTCTCGCTCGGCGGCGTCTGCCCGCTCCGGGCCAGGCAATGCCGCGGCACGATCGTAAACGCCGCGATCGAAGCCGCCGCCCCTCCAATAAACCGGCGGCGGGAAGGCAAGGGGGTCTGGTGGCGCATTGGTTCTCCGTGGGTTGAATCTGGGAACGGTTCTGTAGGCAGTACCCGCGGAATTGGGATCGCGTTGGCATGTATCGCCGGTGCCCTCACCGGCGGGCTTCGCTGCACAGACGCGGCGTCGGATTCCGCCGGTGAGGGCACGTGAGGGCACCGGCGGCACTTTAGATCGAACCCTGCACCACAACTCGTTGGGATCTTCCGCGAGCATTAAAAATGCTCTTCCTGATCGCGACGAAACGTCAGTCCGGCTACTCGGTAGATACCAGTGGTCGTGGCGCCAAAGTGGCGCGTAGCGTCGGGCGGTTCGAGCCGCGGTATTGGTTCACATCCCCTTATGGCAGGAGAGTCTTCATGAACTCGAGCGACAACTCCACCGTTTCACGTCGTGAATTGGGCAAGCGTGCGGGAAAGCTCGCGGCGGTTTCCGCGCTGGCGGGCATCGCCATCCCCGCCGTCCATGCGGCCGGCGATTCGACGATCCAGGTCGTGCTGATCGGCTGCGGGGGACGCGGCACCGGCGCCGCCGCCAACGCCCTGAGCGTCAACAACGCCCAGACCAAACTCGTCGCCATGGCCGACGTGTTCAAGGACCGGCTCGACAGATCCTACAACACGCTGAGCCGGTCCAAGCAGGTGGCCGACAAGGTGCAGGTCCCTCCCGAACGCCGGTTCCTCGGGTTCGACGCCTACAAGAAGGCGATGGACTGTCTGAAGCCCGGCGACGTCGCCATCTTCACCACGCCCCTGGCCTTCCGATGGGTACACTTTACCTACGCCATCGAAAAGGGCCTCAACGTCTTCATGGAAAAGCCGCTGACCGCGGACGGCCCGACCAGCAAGCGGATGCTGAAACTCGCCGACCAGGCCTCGGACAAGAACCTGAAAGTCGGCGTTGGCCTCATGTCCCGCCACGCCCGCAATCTCCAGGAGCTGCAAAAGCGCGTCACCGACGGAGAGATCGGCGACGTCATCCTCATGCGCGGCTATCGCATGTCTGGCGGCGGCGCCAACGCCGTGCCGCATAAGTTCGACCAGTACTCCGACGCGTCCGAGCTGGAATACCAGATCCGCCACTTCCACAGTTTCCTGTGGGCGAGCGGCGGCTGCTTCAACGATTTCCACATCCACATCATCGATCATCTTTCATGGATGAAGAACGCATTCCCCATCAAGGCGATGGGCGTCGGCGGACGCCATTTCAAGACCGACCAGGACGGCATTCCGTTCGTGGACCAGAACTTCGACACCTATGGCATTGAATACACCTTCGCAGACGGCACGAAAATGATGTATGACGGCCGCACCATCCCCGGCACCACCGCCGTGTATTACAGCTTCCTGCATGGCACGAAGGGGTGCGCCGTCGCATCCAGGATCGGCGACTGCACCGGGCCGTCGAGCATCTACAAAGGCCTGGCCCAGGTCACCGATAACATGACTTGGAAGTCCCCCGGCGATCGCCGCGGGCCCTATCAGAATGAGTGGGACGAACTGGTGGACGCGATCATCAACGACAAGCCGTACAGCGAAGTCAAACGCGGCGTCGAAGCCAGCCTCACCGCCAGCATGGGCCGCATGGCCGCCCACACCGGCCGCGAGATCACCTTCGAGCAGATGCTCGACTCCCAGCACGAGTTCGCCCCGGACATCGACAAAGCCAGCTTCGACGCCCCCCCGCCCCTGCTCTCCGACGCCAAGGGCATGTACCCCCTGCCCGAACCAGGACGCGGCAAACGGGAGTATTGATGGCATGGGACATCAGCGGGTTCGAAACTCAATCTGAGCGGTTTTCGTGAATGGCGAGGCTTTTTTTCGTGGCACGGGTTTGCAACCCGTGGACGACCGAGTCGTTGAACCAACGCCGGTCTTGGTGTGGGAAAACCACCTTGCCTTGCCGCGTGCTTTTGGGCTCAAGCCGCGTTGCGCTCGCCAATGGAACTTGGTTTTCCCACACAAAAACCGCTGCCTGTTGAACGACTTCGCCCACGCACGGGTTGGAAACCCGTGCCACGAAAAAAGGACGCGCGCCGGACTGAAACCGCTCAGTAGAGTGCCGCCGGTGCCCTCACGTGCCCTCACCGGCGGTCTTCGCTGGATTGTCGCATTCCGCCTGTGAGGGCGCCGGCGGCATGACACAGCATCACCGGCTCACGGCTCGGAGCCGTTGAAGATTCGCTTCGGAATCATCCCATGCACCCCCTTGGTTCCGTCGACGAGCTGCGTGATGTGGAAATCGACGGCAACGCTGGCGAGCATGTACGCATCGGATTTGCTCAGGTGTTTCTCGGTCACCAGAAAATCGATGGCTTCCCGTGCGGCGATCTTCGTCGCCTCGGTCAGGTCCTTGTCGATTCCCATCACGATCCAGTGCGTCGGCGTCTGCGCCCGCGGCCAGTGCAGGTGCATGTCCTTGCGCACGATGAATTGAAACGTGCCGACCAGCGACGTCTCGAGCGCCGTGATGTCGATCTCGCCGTCGCCCTGGGCGGCATGGCCGTCGCCGACCTCGAACAGCGCGCCCTTGGCATGCACCGGAATGTAGAGCGTCGTCCCCGCCGTCAGTTCCTTGTTGTCGAGGTTGCCGGCGTGAATGCCCGGCGGGCCGCTGCTGATCCGCCCCATCGCCGGCGGCGGCGCCACGCCCATGCTGCCGAAAAACGGATGCAGCGGAACTTCGATCCCCTCGCCGAACTGCCCGACCATGCGCTTCGGGTCCAGCGGGACGATCCTGGTGTGCTGGTAGGTGAAGTCCTCGGGCAGAAAGCCGAACCGCGGCGAGAAGGCGTTGTAAGCGTATGGGAGCGCAATCGAAATGGACTGGATGCGGACTTCCAGCGTGTCGCCTGGCTCGGCCTCCTCGACGTAGACCGGGCCGGTGAGGATGTGTCCGCCGGGGCCTTTGTCTTTGACCTGGGCGTAGACGTCGCGCAGCGCCTGCTCGATCTGGTCGGCCCCGACGCCGGCGCGGCGCAGTCCCGCCGGGCTGTTGGTCAGGAGCGTCTGAATTTCGACGGTGTCGCCCGACTTGATCCGCAACACCGGCCTGGCCGCGGCATCGTAGTAGCCCCAGGCAACCGTCTGCGGCGTGGCCTTGAGTTGGTACGTCTGCCCCGCCAGGTGCGTCGATTGCGCCAAGGCCGTTTTGGCCGATGTCGCGCACGATGCGATGGCCAGTATGATCGCGATCCGATAAACCATAAATCCCTCACGGATTTGGGAGGTTCCTCGGTCATTGTGCACTGTTTCGGACTGTTGCCACAAATAAACGTGCATGATTCTGCGCTTTCCGTGGCACGGGTTTCCAGCCGGATTCCAACCCGTGGACGAGGGGGAAGAAAGACACGAAACGGCAGTGGTATGGGAAAGCCAAGCTCCATAGCGCGAACAACCCGCGGTTTCGGCGCAGAATGACTTGGGCAAGGCAAGTTGATTTTCCCACACCAAGACCGGCTGCGGTTGAACGACTCGATCGTCCACGGGTTGGAAACCCGTGCCACGTGAAATCCTACAGCCGGCTAATCAGCAGCTCGCGCTGGAAGATCATCTCCTTGGGCAGGTCCCCGGCCATCTTCAGGAACAGCTCTTCCTGGTTGAGCAGCTCGATCTTCACGGCGTCGTTGTCGACGGCCTGGGCGGCTTCGAGGTCGCGGAGGTTCGTCTCCAGGCCGGCGATGTCGATGTCCTGGATGCGCGGCATCCAGCCCAGCGTCCGCTCGACGGCGTAGGCGCGGCCGTGGCAGCGGTCGATGATCCACTTCAGGACCCGCATGTTTTCCCCGAAGCCGGGCCAGAGGAACCGGCCGGCCTCGTCGCGGCGGAACCAGTTGACGTGGAAAATCCGCGGGCAGTCGGTCATCTGCCGCCGCATGCGGAACCAGTGGACCAGGTAGTCGCGGATGTTGTAGCCGATGAATGGGAGCATGGCCATCGGGTCGCGGCGGACGACGCCGACCTGGCCGGTGGCGGCGGCGGTGGTCTCGCTCGACAGCGTCGCCCCGACGTAGACGCCGTGCATCCAGTTGAAGGCCTGATACACGAGCGGGATGGTTTTGCTGCGGCGGCCGCCGAAGATCAGGGCGCTGATTGGCACGCCCGCCGGGTCGTCGGCACTTTCGTCCAGGGCCGGGTTGTTGGTCATCGGAGCCGTAAAGCGGCTGTTGGGATGGGCGGCCAGGCGGCCGCAGCCGGGCGTCCAGGGCTGGCCGGTCCAGTCGATGCACTCCGGCGGCGGATCCTTGGTCTTGCCTTCCCACCACACGTCGCCATCGGGCAGCAACGCGACGTTGGTGTAGATCGTGTCGTGGGACATGATCTGCATGGCGTTGGGGTTGGTCTGGCGATTGGTGCCGGGCACGACGCCGAAGTATCCGGCCTCGGGGTTGACGGCGCGAAGCTTACCGGACTTGGGATCGACCCACATCCAGGCGATGTCGTCGCCGACGGTGCTGATCCGCCAGCCTTCCTTCTGGAATTTGGCAGGCGGGATCATCATCGCAAAATTGGTTTTGCCTGAAGCGCTTGGGAAGGCCGCCGCGACGTAGGTTTTTTCCCCGCCCGGCGCCGTCGCGCCCAGGATCAGCATGTGCTCGGCCAGCCATCCCTGCTCGTATCCCAGGAAGCTGGCGATCCGCAGGGCCATGCATTTCTTGCCGAGCAGCGCGTTGCCGCCGTACCCGGAGCCGAAGCTCCAGATCGTATTGTCCAGCGGGAAATGGCAGATGAAGCGCCGCAGCGGATTCACGTCCCCCAGGCTGTGCAGGCAGCGGGTGAACTCGTCGCTATCGCCCAGTTGCCGCCAGGCGACCTCACCCATGCGGGTCATGATCCCCATCGAGATCGCGACGTAGATCGAATCGGTAAGCTGCACACCCACCTTCGCCAGGGGCGAGCCGACCGGCCCCATCACGAACGGAACCACGTACATCGTCCGACCCTTCATGCAGCCGCGGAAAAGATCCCGCAGCTTCGCGTACGCGGCCTTGGATTCCATCCAGTTGTTGGTCGGCCCGGCCATGTCCTCGCCCGGGGTGCATATGAAGGTGAGCTGCTCCGAGCGGGCGACGTCGTTGGGGTTGCTGCGGTGAAGGTAGCAGTTGGGTAGCTTCTGCTGATTCAACTCGATCAGCACGCCCTCGGCGACGGCCCGGCGGAGCAGCGCCTGGCGCTCGCTCTCGGAGCCGTCGCACCAGGTCACCTGGTCGGGCTCGCACAACTGAGCGCAATCCTGCACCCACTTGCGGACGCATTCGCTGGCCGCCGCGGGCACCGACTGGGAGACCCGGCTGGGCTGAATCATCGGACGCTGCACACCTGCTGTCATCACCGACTCCGTTCCGGCAGTTAAAGCTCGCGCCTATTTTATTACGGTATTGACCGCCGTTGCGAGCGCCAGAGCAAAAATCTTGCCGCGACGCGCGACGGCGCCGTATCATGTGCCGCAACCCTTCTCGCGCGAAAGCGCGCTATCCGGTTGGAGCGAGACGTGCGTGGGCCTCGATTGAGAAAGCGACTTGCGCGGATCGGGCTGGCGGTGGCGATCGGGTTGGCGCTGTCCTGGTTCATCGCGCCGATGCTCTTGCGGCGCCTGTTGCGTACGCGACTCCAGGCGATGATTGCCGACCAGCTCAACGCCGAGCTGCGGATCGGCGGGCTCTCGTATTCCTTCCCGTACGCCGTCGATGTGACCGACGCCGAGCTGGTTGCGCAGGATCCCCAGGGCAATCCCCTGGAGCTGGTTCGCGTGCCGCACCTGGCGCTCAGCCTGGCGCGATCGCCTCTGCGGAGCGGTCCGCTCGTCATCCAAAGCGTCCAGATCGACGACCCTGCGATCCATCTCATCCAGGCGACCGGCGGCCTGGTCGGGCAGCGCTCGCAGGCAAAGGCTCAGAATCCCACCCCCGAGTCCGGCGCGGCCGAACAATGGAAGCTCTCACAGATGTTCCAGCTCCGGCGGCTTGCCCTGCATGGGGGCACGGTCATTTACGAAGACCGCACGCTCGCCCGCACCCGCCCGCTGGTGTGGAAGAATCTGAACGTCGATCTCGACACCGCCCCTGAGTCGGGGTCGCAATATTCCTTTCACTTCATCGCCGACAACGCCCCGCTGGCGACGCTGGACGCGATGGGGCAGGCGGACATCGACGAATTTCTGCTGCGGCTGTCGAGCTGTAGGCTGTCGCTGAACGTCGACCCAGGCCGCGAGCACAGTGCCCTGCCGCCTGAATATCAACAGGCCCTGGAACGACTCGGCGTGCGCGGGGCGCTGGTCATCAACACCGTGGCGACGTTGCCGCTGCGCGACCTCCAGCATAGCCGGTACGACACGACGCTCGAGCTGCGCGACGCGTCGGCTTCGCTGCCGTCGCTCTCGCGTCCGATCGAAAAGCTCTCCGCCAGGCTCAATGTCGTCGACGGCGGCGGTCATCCGGCGCTGCACCTCAATTTCGTCGACGCCACGTCCGAAGGCGTGGCCGTGCGGTTGATCGGCGGGTCTGTTGCCATCGACCCCGACAGCCTCATCTGGACACTCTCCGCCCTGAATGGCCAAATCGAGGCCACACCGCCGGGCGGGCCGTTCAATGGCGCCGTCGAATTCACCCTCAGCGGCTCGGCGCCGCTCCTGGCCGGCGACGTGCGGCAGTATGCGGGCGAATTGCATCTGCTCCCACACCATCTGACGACGACGCTGCCGGCATTTCCGCAGGGCCTCGACCAGTTCGCCGACACAACGATCGCGCTGAAGGGCGGCATTCTCGCCGCCCGCCAGCTCCGCGCCGGCTATGGCAGCGACGTCTGGTACATCAAGCAGGCCGATGTCGATCTCACCCGGCTGCCCGGGCAGTTGGTCATTCGCAACGCCCAGGGTTGCCTGACGTTCGGAACCCGGCGGGCGAAATACCCGTCGGGCATGGAAGAATTCCTCGCCCCCCTGAATCCCGCCGGACCGTGGTTCTTCGATGCAAGCGACGTCCGCGTCTCGTTGTCCGATCCGAACGACGTTGATTATCACGGCTTGGTTCACACCGCCCGCGGCGAGTTTGCCCTCAACAACGGCCGGTTACCCATCTACAACATCAACACCACCATCGGCGTCACTCCCGACCTGATCGAGGTTCGCCAGTTCGACGCCGGAGCCATGAACGGCGAGTTGCATCTGGCCGGGTGGATGAAGCCCAGGCAACAGGCACGATACGTTTTCAACGGCAATGTCCGCCGCGCCGACCTGAACCTCCTGGCGCAGGCGCTCCAGAAGCCGGGCCAGAAAGCAACGCCGCTTTTCGGCAAGCTCGATCTTCGCATCGGTGGCGACGGATTCTTCCCGACCGATAGCCGATCGGCGGCTGACGTTCTGGTCGCGCGCGGCATGGCCCAGATCCGCGACGGAGACTTCTGGCGGATCCCCGTCATGAAGCAGATCGCCGAGAGTTCGGGCGTTCGCGAGGCCCTCACGGTCGGCCAAGCCGCAACGGTTTTCGACATTTCCCGCGCCACGGTTCACCTTCATCGCGCCACCGCCAGTGCCCCGCTCCTGGGAGTGCAAGGTTCGGGCGATATCAGCTTCAAGGGCGATCTCAACCTCGAGCTGATCGCCACGCCGCTGGGCAACTGGGGCGAGAAACTCGACCACGGCTTCTTCAGCGGCGTCGCCAACGCCGTGCAACAGGGGATCAACGTCGCAACGCGAACCGCCCTGTACGACATTCATGTCCGCGGCACGCCGAACAATCCGAAGGTGAATACCGTCCCCGCGCCGTTCATCACCAAGGAGGCGACCGACCTGGTGAACTTTCTCACGGGCAAATCGCAACACCACGACATGCTCGATTACACGCAGCAGCAGGCAAATTAGTTGGAGAGACTATGTGGGCCCGTGTTGTCGTTGCAGTGGGAGTCGCCGTACTGTGCGGCTGCGGGAACAAGACTCCCCCGGCGGAGCAGCCGCTGGTGGCGATCGGGGATTACGCCCCGCCGGCCCAGCCGGCGCCGCGGCTGCGGGTTGCCGTGCCCGATCTGGCCGTCGACGACGCCAAAGGCATGGCGCCGGACGTCGACCTGATTGCCGTCGGCTCAGACGAACTTGTTTCGCTGCTCGATTCCAGCAATCGCTTCGACCTGACCGAGCGCAACCGCCTGCGGCAGTTGCTTGCCGCGCAGGGGCAGGCGGACATGATCGAGCCGGGCCGGCTGGTCCACCCCGTCGCAACGGTGCAGGGGTTCGATTACCTGCTGCTCGGGAAGATCACCGGTCTTGCCGCCACCAAGGCGCCTCCTCCGGATTCGGTGAGCATCTCCCATTTTGAGCAGATGACCGGCGTGGAAAATTATGTGCCAACGTTAACCGTCACCGCCAAGGTCGAGCTGTGGCTCGTCGATGCCAGAACCGGCGCCCTCGCGGCGGTACAGAAGGCGGACTTCAACCACCTTGGCACGCCGCAATCCATGGGACTGCAACTGACAGCGGCCCAGCTTGGCCCCGCGCCCGCCGCCCAGCTCAACCCCGCCGATACCCGGCACATCCTGCGGCTGGTGCTCGACAGCGCCTTGCGGCCAATGCTCCCGCGGATCGACCGCTTCGCCGCCGGCCGACAGCTCCCTTCCGACAGCCTTGCCAACTCCGTGTCGAACGTGACGACGCAGCCGGCCACCCAGCCCGCGCCGCCATCAGCGCCGGCGGCTTTCGTCATCTGCCCCGAATGCGGTGCCCGCGTCTCCGCCGACCTGGAGTTCTGCCCCAACTGCGGGCATAAGTTGAAATGAGTTGAAATCAATGGAACGCCACAGATGGACACGGATGGATACAGATAAGATCCAGCCAGGAGTCCTGACCCACCGAGACGCGGCGGGCTTTGGTGGGCGCTTTACCAGTGCGACGCATCGATTCCCATGGCTTCTGCCATGACTTCGGCAATGTGTTTCGTGCGGACATTCACACCCTGGCGGTGGCACATGCCGGATATGTTCATGGTGCAGCCGGCGTCGTTGCAGATGAGGGTGCGGGCCTCGGTCTTGGCGATGCATTTGACCTTGTCGTCGACGATGGCGCCGCTGATGGCGGGGTATTTGACGGCGAAGGTCCCGCCGAACCCGCAGCACTGATCGGTCCTTTCCATGGGGCGGAAATCGACGTTGCCGATCTGTCTGAGCAATCGAACGCCCTCGTCTTTCACGCCGATGCCGCGGAGATGGCAGGTGTAGTGATAGGTGGTCGGCTCGGGGGCGGGTAGTGAAAGTTTCGACAGATCGGCCTTCAGCACCTTGTCCAGAAACTCGACGAACTCGTACGTTCGTCCCACCAGGCTCAGCATCGGCTTGGCAAACGTCGGATCGTTGTGAAGCAGCTCGTGGAACTGCTCGCGAACCATGGCGCAGCAGGAGCCGGAGGGGGTGACGACGTAGTCGAAGCCGTCGAAGACTCCGATCATCCGCCGGGCGAGCTCGGCCGCCTCCTGATGAAATCCGTTGTTGAAGAACGGCTGGCCGCAGCAGGTCTGCGCCGGCGGAAAGCCGACGCGGCAACCCAGCCGCTCGAGAATCCGGGTCACGGCAATTCCGACCTGCGGATAGAACTGATCGGTCAGACAGGTGATGAACAGGGCGACGTTCGGTTGCGGCATGGGCGTGGAGAATCTAGTCGTCTCATGCGGGGCGCACAAGTCGGGGCGGGCTGATCGACGCAAGGCTGTGGAAAAAAATCTTTGGCCTGCATGGCGTGGTTGTTATGATCGCTGTCGCTTTCGAAATTCGCGCAGAACCGTTGGGTGGGGAATCCTCGGCGACATTGTGTTCAGGTTGCGATCCATTCGGTTTGTTGTTCTGACTGCGATGGCGGCGACGGGTCTGGCATGCGCATCGCATCCTCAGCCGCCGCCCGCCCTCGAGCGGCCTGGGGTTGCGCTGCACGTGGATCACTTTGCCGGAGCGCCGCTGTCGCGGGCGATGCCGGCGACCCAACCGGTGAGAGACGAGCCGGACGTCCGGCTCACCATCACGGCAATGGAAAAGCCGGCATGGTCGATCGGCGATCCGGTGGGCTCGCACGCGCAGCTGGTCTCAGTGGCCCGCGGCAGCACGCCGGTCCTTCCTGAGGCCAGGCTTACCGACGACGTCCGGCTGGTTCTGGCGGACGGAGCCTCGGCGTTTGAGCGCAATCTTCACGCCGGCAACCTGGGCCGGACCGCAGCGGTGGGCGTGCTCGAATCCGTGCTGGTGCCGGGCGTCGCCAGCCGCTTCCAGGTTGTGCAGATCAAGCCGCGAACCGATGCGCTCTCGGGCCAGACGGCGCAGCGCCGGTTCCTTCTGGAGTTGGGTGCCGGCCCGCAGGACCACGTTCAGGCGGCACTCACTGTCGAAGACTTCGTTCCAGAAGGCGGCTCGACACGACAACTGTTCTTTCAGACTGAGGCGGTCTTGCTGGACCCGTTCCAGCCGGGAACGCCGGCGGCGATGTTGATCGTCCCGTTTGCGATCTCGGATACGCGGGGATTTGCCCTGACGGTGGAAATCGGCCGGCTCTTTGACGCCGAGCAGCATGCCAAGCTCGCGGCGGCCTGCCAGGCGGACGCCATCGCCGCCGCGGCGGCGGCAAAGCCACTGCCCACCACCCTTCCCGCCACCGATCAGTTCGCCATCCAGCGCGCCTTGGCCGCCCTGTCGCGCCGCCCGGATGACCGGGCCGCACTCGTTTTCCTGGCCGATCAGACCGACGCGCACCTCTGCGCCAAAACGGCGATCGTGGCCGACGGCGCGACTTTAACGCGGCTGGCGCAGACGATCGTCAAGCAAAGCCCGCCTCTGGACCGCCAGCAGACCGGCTGGATGCTGGACCGGGCGACGCTCGACCTGCTTTCGAGCCATTTGGCCGCCGAGAGCCTTCAACCGGAGCTGGCGGCGGTGCTGACCGATTACGGCGGCGAAGCCGGCCGGCACGCGGCGTCGATCGAGGAGGTGCTCCGCGGTCCTAACAACCGCTCGGCGGTGGAAGCAGGCTTCGTGGCCGAGAACCTGATCTTCCTTGCCGACAGCTCCCCCGCGGCTCGGGTGCGGGCCTTCGACTGGCTCACATCCCACGGACAAGCGCCGACAGGATACGACCCGCTCGCCCCACCCCGCCAGCGGCGCGCTGCCCTGGAAAATGCCCTGGCGGCCGCGGCCACGCAACCGGCGGAAAGAGGTGCGCCATGAGCGAGACCCCGACCTCACCGCCTCCGCCGGCTTCATCCCCAGCGCCCGTCTCGCCGCCTCCGCCCGCCTCGTCCCCGGCGCCCACTCCGCCTCCCCCACCGGCGCCGGCCAATGCCGCGACTCCGACACCCAAGCCACGCCGCTGGCGGCGCCGCCTTTATCGCGCGGGCATCGTCGTGCTGCTGCTCCTGGCCCTGGGCCGGCTTAGCTTCAATCTTCTCCTGCCCTGGGCGCTCAACCGCAGCGCCAAGTTCTTTCAGTTGACCTGCTCCTACGACCGCTTCGACATGAAGCTGCTGGGCGGCGACGTCAACCTGTGGAACGTGGTGATCGCCCCGGCCGAAGGGGGCAGTCCGTTCGCGAAGGTGGATTACGTCAATCTGAGGATCAACCCGCTGAGTCTCCTGCGGGGCCGGCTCGACGTGCGGCGGGCAGTCGCCGACGGGGTCGACCTGAACATCCAGCGCCGCGCCGACGGCACCATTCCGCTGCTCAGCCGGTTTGCTTCCAACGCGCCAACCCCACCCAAAGCGCAGCAGCCCTTGAATCTCTCAGCGCCGCTGCGGATCGAGGCCTTGCGATTGCTGCACGTGGTCGCACACGTTCAGGACCTGGCAGTTTCACCACCGCTGGATGCGACGATGGATGTAGACGTGCGCCTGTCGGACCTGGCCGCCCCCGACCGGCCGGCGCAGTTCCAGATCGCCGCAACTTCCTCCTCCCTGTTGGATCAACTGATCGCGGAAGGCGCGGGAAGCAGTAATCCCCAAACGCTCAGCGCCGACGTCCGCCTGATCGTCAGAGGGCTGCATCCCGAACCGGCGGCAGGGTATCTGCGGGCCATGGGAATCAAGCCGATCGCACAGAGCATTTCGCTCCTGGCGGTTGCCCATCTGAACGTGTCGGTCGCGGCGGGTTCGACGGATGCGCTGACCGCACGGATGTCGCTGGATCATGTGAGCTGCGCCGCCGACGGGCAGCCGGTACTGAACATCCGCGACGCGCAGTTCGTTGCGGATTCGCTTTCCCCCACCGCAATCCGCGTGGCAAAGATTTCGCTCAACGGCATCGAGGCCAATGCGGCGCGCTCGCCGGAGGGCGCCCTGCGCGCCGGCGGCTTTGAGCTGGTCAGCGCCGCCGCCGGTGGCGCGGAAGTGGAGGATCCGCCGCCACCGGCCCAGTCCGCTCCGCCGGTCCAGTCCGCCGCGCCAGCGACGACGGTGATCAGCCTCGCCGAATTCCGCATCACGGACGTGAAAGCAGCGGTGCGCGATCAGTCGGTATCCCCCCCGGCCGACCTGCAAATCCAGATTCCGTCTGTCACGGTGAAGAATCTGAGCACCGACGTCGCGACGACCCAGCCCGATTCGCTGATCGACGCGACCGTGCTGGTCCCGGGCGTGTCCAGGTCGGTGCACCTGACGGGGACCGCGCGTTCGGTCGGAGATCATCGCGCGCTGAAGCTCGACATCGACGCCGAGGGAATCCGCCCCGATGCGCTACGGCCCTATCTGGATGCGATGGGCGTGCGGTGCGATCTGAATGACGCGAAACTGACGGCCCAGGTTGACGGCAGTTTGAGCTCGATGCCCGGCGGTGGAGTTCAAAGCGATCTGCTGCTCCACAACGTTCGCCTCAGCGACAACAAAGATCTGTTCACATTCGAACAGGTGAAGGTCGCCGGGCTGACCATCGATCGGGCGATTTCGCATGTGGGCGTGGACGATATCGACGTTTCGGGGCCGGCGCTGGCGATCCGTCGCGACGCCGAAGGCTCGTTCGGCGCGATGGGCTTTCGCTTCAACCCCGCCTGGCGAAAAGCGAGCCCACCCGCGCACGCCCAAGAGAGAGCAACCACCAAGGCCGCTGTGACGACGCAACCGACGTCGCCGGCAATCGATCTCCGGCATCTGACGTGGCACGGCGTCGACATTGAGCTGCGCGACGAAACCGTCAAACCGCCGACGGACATCAAACTTCCTGACGCCGGGGTGGAGGTTTCCGACCTTCACTTCGAACCCGCTACCACCACGCGCCCTGCGGCGCCGGGGAAATTCCGCGCCTGGCTCAAGTCGCCGCAGCTCGTGGAGGACCTGGAAGCCTCGGGAACGCTCGCGCCCAGCGGCGATCGAATCGTTGCCGAAGTCGACGTTTCGGGAAAGGGAATTCATCTGGTTGCCGCGGCGCCGTACGTTCGCGACTTTGGCATCGAGCCGGTTCTGCATAACGGCTCGCTTCAACTGCATGCCAGGGTCGACATGAATTCTTCCAGCGACACCCTGGCGGCGTCGGCGGCGATCAGGGACCTGTCGCTATCTGACGATGGGAAGGAATCGCTCGGCCTGGGCAGCGCGCAAGTGGACAACCTGATGCAGCGGCTTGAGGCCATCTCGGTGGATTCCATCACGATCGACAAGCCACGGATGGTGATCGATCGCGACGAGAACGGATTGCTGTCCTGTGCGGGCTTCAAGATGCTGCCGAAGAAACCGGCTGCTGCGTCACTGCAATCGACGGCGATGCAGGTTGCCCCGGCGCAGGCCGCGGCGACGCAGCCCGCGCCGCCCACCAAATCCGCCGCGATCGTCCTCAAGCACCTCGCCGTTCATGACGCGAACTTGAAATGGGCGGACCACGCGGTCCGGCCGGAAGCGCGCCTTACCGCGATCGCCAACGTCGAACTGAGCGATTTCGACTTTGGCCCTGGGGCGGCGCCGGCAAAGCTTCGGATCGACGCCAGGGCGGAGGGAGTCTTCGATGAGGCGACGATTTCCGGAACGGTCGCCGCGTCGCTCGACTCGGCGGCCGCGGCATTGGATATCGCCGCCCGCGGCATTCGCCCCACCGCCCTGACCCCCTATTTTCCGCCCGGCGTGCAAAGTGAGCTCAAGGACGGCCGCTTCCACCTGCGGCTCGACGCCACGGTTGCCGACGACAAAGGCGTCGGCAAGGGATCGCTTGCCGTCACCGACCTGAATTACCAGGACACAGAAAATGGGACTCCATTCGTCAAATTCGACTCGGCCAGATTCGTCGCTTCGCGGATCGAGGCGCCCAAGGCGATCGCAATCGACGAGATTTCGCTGAAGGGCCTGGAGGTCGATGCGCAAAAGTCAGACGACGGGCGGACGCTGGCAATGGGTCTGTCGTTTGGAAATCCGCTGCCTGCCCGCGAGGGCGAGGCTCCTGCCGAGCCGCGACCTGCGCGCAACGAAACCGCCGGCTCGGCCGGAGCCTCGCCCTCCCCAATCCCTGTTCCGGCAACTCAAACGGCCCCGACGCTCAGCGCCAGCCAGCTCGCCCGGGCCAAGCTCCGGCCCGAGCCCCTGGTGACGGTGGAGAACCTCGATCTGAACGTGAAACGGATTTCGTTTACCGACCACTCCCACGCCGGGTCTGCGCCCCTGACGCTCGACGATTTCCGCCTGCACAACCTCAAGCGGATCGAGCTTCTGGGCCAGGACCCGGTCTCGCGCCCGCCAATCGAGCTGGAGTTGAGCGGCGCGGCGCACCCGCTGGCCGAACTGATCGACGCAAAGCTTTCGGCGGCCCCGTTTGCCACCAAGCCGACGTTGGCGCTGGATCTGACCGTGTGCGGCATCAAGGGGGACGGCGTCACCGCGCTGCGCCCCGAGCTTAAGAATACGCTCGACGGCGGCGGACTGGCCGATGGTCAGCTTCGCGCGAAAGTCGAGGGCCAGGCCGACATCTTTCGGCCCACGCCGCTCGAATGGGACCTCTCGCACCCGTTTGATCTGTCATTCGTGACGCGCGACATCGAATTCCGCCGGGCGGCCGACGGTCCGGTCCTGGCCGGCCTGGAAGAGGTCAGGTCCGACGCGATCCACGTCGACCCCGCCAAGCAGACGGTGACGGTCCGGTCGCTGGAGATTACCAATCCCGCGTTTTCGGCGTCGCACGAACACGACGGGTTGCATGCGCTGGGATTCGTGCTGAAGCCCCCGTCGACTCAGCCGTCCACGGCGCCCGCCGAGGCCGCAGCGCCGGTTGCGACCACATCGGCCACCGCCCCTTCAGTGGCGAGCGGCGATTCAGCCGAGGTTCGCATCGACCGGCTTCTGATCAGTGGAATCAACCTGCTTTATGCCGACCATACCGTCGATCCGAATCTCCTGGTTCCCCTGAACGGCCTGGACCTGGAGGTTCGCGGCCTAAGCAGCAAAGCCACCTCGCAGGATATTCCCATCCGATTCAGCGCCGTGCTGAACGCCGGCAAAGTCTCGCTTCCCCGGCGGCAACAGGTCGGCGCACTCACCGGCGCTGCCGCTGACATGCGGGCGATCGCCCAGGGTAAACAGATCGCAACTTCGCAGCCGCTCGAACAGCGGGAGCTTTTCTCGCAGATCGCGGCCGCTGGAATCGTCTCGCTCTACCCGGCGCCGCACGGCTGGGCCAAGGCGTCGGTGAGCGGGCTGGAACTGGTGGCGCTCAAGGGGATTGCCGGGGAATACGGAATCATGCTCGAAGACGGCACGTTCGATGTAACCGAGGATGTGCGACTACCCGGCGACGGGTCGATGCTGACCCGCACACGCCCCGTGTTCACCGACCTGAGCGTCACCGAGCCGCCGAACGGACCGATCTTCCGCTTTTTGCATCTGCCGGCCCCGCTGGACGCGGTACTGGTGGCGGTACGCGATCAGGATGGGTCGGTCGCCGTCCCCTTCGATGTGCCGGTCAAGAACGGACACATCAATGGCAGCGACGTCACCGCCGCCGCCATCCAGGCGCTGAGCGCGATTCTCGGTCGCGCCGTCGTGGCGGCGGGAGCCAAGGCCGCCAGCGCCGTCGGCGGCGCGGTGACCGACGTCGTCGGCGCCATCGTCCCGTTGGGGCTGGGAGGCAAGCCGCACCCGAACCAGCCCGTCGCCGTTCCCTTCGCGGCCGGCGATGCCAGCCTCGAGGCCTCCCAGCTTGGCGATCTGCAACCTGTCATCGATCGCATGAAGCAGGATGATTCGCTGGAGCTGACCCTCCGGCATGATTTGGGCAGCGGCGACGTTGCCCGCGCCGCCCAGCGCGCCAACCCTTCGCCGCAGGAGGCGCAAACGCTGGCGGAGCAGCTCCGCCATAAACGGGCCGATCTGGTGGCGCTGGCGGCGGAGCTGGAGGGACAAACCCGCGCCCAGCTTGCCATCGCCCCTGCTGCCGCCTCCGCCGGTTCGGTGGAACGGCTGCGGATGGTCCGCCGCGAGATCGCCGCCACTGATGACGCCCTCGACCAGCTCTACGAGCTTCTCCGCCCCGGCGCCGACCACCAGGCCAACCGCCGCACCCGCCAGGCTTGCCTGGCCATCGGCCAGGCACGCTTGCAGGCCATTCAGGACGCCGTCATGACTGCCGGCATCAAAGACGCCGACAAACGGGTTCGAGTCGTCCGTTCCCAGTTCAACGTCGTCCAGCCCCAGGGCGGGCAGGTGGTTCTGTCGCTGGTGAAGAAGAAGTCGTAACCACGCCGCGGTTGCGCGAGTCCGCCAGCGTGGCGGTGAACACGATCAGCACGCCAGCACGCAGGTGCGTTTACTCGCAGCTGGACCGCGCGAATTCGCCGCCGGGCTCGTCCGGGCCTAAGCAAACCGACCACTCCGGCTCGGCGCACGGAATATCGTCCGGCCGCGGACGCATGCCGTATGGATCGTCATCGAACCCCGCCTCAGTCGAGAGAACATCGCCATTGTCCATAAAGCCTCGCTGCAATCCGTTCATCATGCACCTGCTCACCTGCTGTAACTGTTTACCGTCCCGCTGATTTTGCCCGGCGCGCATTTTTCGCGGAAT
>Ga0210396_10002675_pt1 | contig 18051 bp, 15 predicted proteins | sample IncBWH17OmetaG_FD_155466 | JGI IMG/M metagenome (GOLD analysis project Ga0210396, IMG submission 155466) | Forest soil microbial communities from Barre Woods Harvard Forest LTER site, Petersham, Massachusetts, United States - Inc-BW-H-17-O ... | reverse complement strand
AGCGAGGCAGCGCTCCAGGGGTTTCGAGCGAGTCGAATTTGTTCGCGCCTAAAACGCGTACCGCATCCCGAAATTCACTTGCATGAAATTGTTTCGAGATTGGTTGACGATACTATAATCGGTTTCTCCAAATATGCCGATGTGCGGTGTGAACCGGTATTCCAAACCGGCGCCGGCATTGCCGAGCACGTTGTTATCCCGATTCCCTCGGTTTCTAAATCGGAAATCATTTGTAACGAAGTTTCCAAATGATCCACCTTCGGTAAACACGCCGCCGATACCGCCGAATGCATAGGGGGCGAGGTGAACGTTCGGGAATATCAGGTCGAGCGGATAACGTAAAACCACATCAGCTTTAACGTCCCCCGCGTTATTATCACCCGGGATGGTGTTCATGACTGCACCCTGGAGTCTGAATCCCGCATACAGCCAGGGGAAATAACTCAGATCTCCACCGCCGCCCCAGCCATGTTCACCCACGGAACCGAAATTCTCGCCGAATCCTTTTGCATAGGTCGCGAACGCGCCCACATCAAATTCGCCCGCCCTGAAAAACGACGTGGGTGGCGGCACAGGCGGGGGAACGGGTTGTTTGTTGCTAACCTCGGGTTCACCGGCAAAGACGGTCGTCGCTTGAACCAAGACCGCTGCCATCGCTGACACAATAACCTTATCCATGGTTTTTTATTTGTTACAGATACAACTCCGGCGGGACAATCCATGTACCGCCTCTGTTCAATATTTAATACGTACGCGAGGTGGTGGAGGTTGCAACGGGAAAGAAAGAAGGAGCCAGGAGCCAGAATTCAGGATGCAGGAGGTTCGCCGCGGCGGATTGACGGCGAGCGCGGAGCAAACAAAAAAACAAAACGCACAACCGCGGATGAACGCAGATTTACGCGGATATGATTCATTAATTCTTTTTAAGAAGATCACAAAGTTAACAAAGACAGACGCTTATCTTTGGATCTTTGTGACTGGAAGTTGCATGCCGTGCAAATTCCCCGGGGGCGTCGCGTTTTTCTGAGCGTGGCAGCTACAACGGTTACAGGCGCGGACTTGAACAAGAGCTAAAACACGGAAGGCGATGCCCCTGCGGTTCCCGTCGGCCTCGCAAGCGAGGCAGCGCTCCACGATTTCCACCAATCACTAATCACGTCTCACCTCTCACGGTCTCATTTAGATCCGTGATGTTTGAGTTGGTCGATGATGACGGCGCCGACGATGATGCAGCCTTTGACGATCTGTTGCCAGTAAGCGGAAACGTTGGTCAGGTCGAGGATGTTGTTCAATACGCCGATAATGAGAGCGCCGACGATAGTACCTGCTACCGTGCCGATGCCGCCGGCGGATAGCGAGGCTCCGCCAATAACCGCTGCGGCGATCGCGTCGAGTTCGTAACCGACTCCTTGTCCGGATTGACCCGAGCCAATGCGCGCTGACACAACTAACCCGGCTAGTCCCGACAAAAGTCCGGCATAAACGTACATCAACATCTTGTATTTCGAGACGTTGATGCCCGAAACTCTCGCGGCCTGCTCGTTGCCACCGATCGCGTAGATGTATTTGCCGAATTTCGTTTGCGAATACAGCACGTGGGTGATGATCGCCATTATTACCAAAATCAGAATGGGAACAGGAATTCCCAAGAAATCGCCTTGGCCAATAAAATTGTAGTCGTCGGTTAAATCCGAAACCGGCCGCCCACTGGTGTATAAGTAGGCCAGGCCGCGGATGGTAGTTAAAGTCCCCAGCGTTGCGATAAAAGGTGGTATCCGGGTTTTAGCCACCAGACTGCCATTGAGCAGCCCAACCAAAGCGCCTACGGCGCACGCTGCCAGCACCGCCGCAAACACTGGTAAATTCAGGCCTTTGTAATAAGCGGCGGCGTAATCCGGCAGCTGGGCAAGGCTAGCGGCAACCACAGCCGATAGTCCAACGACTGAACCGGATGATAAATCGATCCCTGCACTAACAATGACACCGGTAACGCCGAGAGCGATCAGCCCGACCACGGACATCTGCCGGACGACATTGATCAGGTTAGTTGGGCTCAAAAATGCAGGCGACAGAATCGATGCCACGATCAGCATCGCGATGAACACCAGAAAAATGCCGTATTTTCTGAAGATCGTTTTGAATAAGCCGCCCGACTGACGCTGCTTTGCCGGTTGAGCTGCCGCGGTGGTTGCGGGAGTAGCCATAACTTAGCTCCTTTAAGCTGCCAGTTCGGTGGCGATTTTCATACCCGTCGCCATTTGCAGGATTTTTTCCTGAGTGGCTTCCGTCCGGGTTAATTCGCCTACTTTATCGCCTTCGTGCATCACCATGATGCGGTCGCTCATACCCAAAATCTCAGGTAGTTCCGAGGAGATCATAATAATTGAACGGCCGGAGCGGACGAATTCGGTCATTAACCGATAGACTTCGGATTTAGCTCCCACGTCGATGCCTCTGGTCGGTTCATCGAGTATAAGTAGGTCCGGATCGGTAAGAAGCCATCGGGCTATCAATACTTTCTGCTGGTTACCCCCAGACAGATTCTTGATAATTTCTAATAAGCTGGGTGTTTTAATGCGCATTACCTGCCGCATCCGCTCGCAATCTTTTTGCAGCTTACGAAATTTAACAAAGGGTCCGGTTAGATAGCTGTGGATGTTCGCAATGAACATATTTTCGCGGACGCTGGCATTAATGTAGAGCCCGGTGAGTTTACGATCCTCGGTTAGAAGCGCCATTCTAGAGGCGATCGCGTCTTTCGGTGACTTGATCGGGACGGTTTTACCATTGATGCGGATGCTACCTTGGCGTGTGCGGGTAACGCCGAAAACGCCTTCGATTAATTCCGTGCGCCCCGCACCCATAAGACCGGCGAGCCCGAGAATTTCGCCCCGCCGAACCTGGAAACTAACATTGCGAAAACCGTGCCCGCTTAAGTTCTCGACGCCTAACATTACGTCTCCCAGGGAGACCGTCTCCTTGTGGAACATGTCCGTCAGAGTCCGGCCTACCATCTTTTCGATTAAGATCGCCTCCGTCAACTTGGGAGTAGCCTCGGTGCCCATGTATTGGCCATCTCTGAACACGGTGACTTCATCCGTGATCTTAAAAACTTCGTCCATCTTATGCGTGATGTAGATGATGGCGTGCCCCTGAGCCTTAAGTGACCGGATGATGGAAAACAGAACCCCGACTTCCGCCTCAGTGATGGCTGAAGTCGGTTCATCCATGATGATAAGATCTGCATCGTAGGAAACCGCCTTCGCGATTTCCACCAACTGGCTTTGAGCGATGCTGAGCTCTACCATTTGGGCCGTTGGTTTGATCTTGATTTGCAGACGGTTCAGTAGCTCCGCCGTCATCCGGTTCATCTTCGGCATATCCACCAGGCCGTACCAAGTCAGTGGTTCCCGGCCTAGATAGATATTCTCGGCTACGGTCATTTGGGGGATCGGGGACAGCTCCTGGTGGATCATGGAGATCCCTTTGGATAAGGCGTAATGCGTGCTGGTTATCTGCAGCTTTTCGCCTTTGAAAGTGATCGTTCCTGAGTCTGGCACATAGATGCCGATCAGGCATTTCATGAGCGTTGATTTGCCGGCGCCGTTTTCGCCCATCAATCCGTGCACCGTGCCTTTCCGTACCCGCAGCTGGACATCGCTCAATGCGCGGACACCGGGAAACCCCTTGGAAATGTGTTCCATTTCGAGCACGTAATCGGTTCCCATAAGCTTGGGGTGGCGCTACGCGCCGGAAGAAATGACAGATGAACCGCGAATGGACGCGAGTGAACGCGAACGGACTTGAAGAAAAAAAGGGAAACCGCATACGAACCAGCCGTCGCTAAAGCTATGGCGGGCAGGCGCGGATACAGGCAGATATGATGCGAAAGAATCACGAGAGGAGATCTCAAAAATCATCTGTGTACCTCTGCGTTAATCTCGGTTGGACTTATTCTTTTTGTCTTCGCGTCAATTCGTGTCCTTCGCGGTTCAATTTGTCATTTGTTATTTGTCATCTGTCATGGACGCGTAGCGCCGGCCGCTACCGCGGCTACTTCATGTACTGCTTGTAGTTTTCTTTGGTGACCTTCTCGTACGGGATCCAAATTTTACCATCCACCACTTTTGGGTTCGGTTGTTTCTTGACCATTAAGTAAGCCGCGTTAACCGCTTCGTCGCCCTGGCCAACTGGATTTTGGAAGACCGTGTTGTTAAGCTCGCCTTTCTCCATCGACTCCAAGGCGTCATGGCTTCCGTCGGTGCCGCCCACTGGAATCTTACCGGCCTTTCCGGCTGCCTTAATGGCCTGGAGAGCGCCGAGAGCCATCTCGTCGTTATTCGAAGCGACGCCATCAATCTCTTGTCCTGACGCAAGCCAGTTCTCCATGATGGTTTTGCCCTGCTCACGTTTCCAGTTTCCCGTCTCTTCCCGGATGACTTTAACGCCGGGGAACTTCTCCTTGGCAGTTTTCTTGATCCCGTCGGTGCGGCCGATAGCGGCCTCGTTGCTGAGTTCGCCCATCAGGATCACAAGATTGCCTTTGCCGCCCATCGCTTTGCCGAGCTCTTCCATGTTCATGATGCCGGCTTCGATCGAATTGGACCCGCAATAGACAACACTTTTCGGGAGGTTCGACGGCAAGCGGTTCACGTAGACTAACGGTTTTCCGGCCGCGACGACTGATTTGGTCATCGGTCCGGTGGCAGCGGTGTCAACGGGCAAGATGACGATTGCGTCCATGCCTTGGGCCAGGAAGTTCTCGACCTGGCCGACTTGTTTGTTGGTGTCGTTGTTCGCATCAACGATCGTCAGGTCGACATCGGGGTGTTGTTTACCCCAGGCGGTCATAGCGTCTCGGACGTAGGTTAGCCAGACGTCGTCGAAGAGAGCCATCGCGACGCCGATTTTGACCTTTTGCTGCGCCATCGCAGGTGTGCTTCCGATCGCCATTGTGAGCATGGCGACGGCTGGAACGAGAACGTTCGCGAGTTTTGGGAATTTCATTTCTTTGCGTTTCGGGGGGTGCTCCGATAGAACGGAGGATGAAGTTTCTATTTAATCCTTTCCGGGGGTTTATTGCCAGTTTGGCTAATCCATTCCGAGCTGATAACGCGGTAAGCGCACCTTGCCCGGGGCTAAACGAGGGATTTCGTTTGGTTTCGAATTGATAATAGAATGAAATAGCTTTAGCAAGCAAAACTAGGTTCCGAATGGCGTCGTTCCCGCGAAAGAGCGTTAAAAGGAGCGTGGACGGAGGCGCTTTCGGACCGGTCAGGGTGCTACCCGGTAGCGGTAGTTTTTCCTGTGAAAAGCTCGAAGACTGAATGCATGTTGGGCAAAGCTCCACAAGGGGTGTTGCCGGGAGCCGATCAACGAAATCGAAAGGGCTTGCGGGTTGGTTTCGAACCGAAAACCAATAGGCTGCCGTTGTAGCCGCGGGTTGGGAAACCTTTCTCGAACTATCCCGAAGGGATTAAAGGACTGAGCCTGGGTTTCAACCCAAGGAAAGAGATCCAAACCAGGAACAGCCCTGAAGGGGCGGGAGAGCATGGTGCCTAAGACGATCCGCATCGAATTTTCGCAATAGCCTTTCTGTCGCAGCGTCGGGGCGGACCGTTTTAAATCCCATGCCCGGGCGAAGGCACTGGATTCCGTGCAAACCGCCCTCGAGGACGAGGACGACGACGAGTACGAGGACGAAGGACTCAAACGCCGTGCGCGTGTCTACGGAGCGCTCCTAACGGAACAACCTGGCGATGAATTTGTTCAGGGAAGGGCGCCAAACTTCCATGGAATGGATTTGATCCGGGTATAACTTGGCGCCATCGCGGTCGGCGGGTTCGAAAATCCGACGAGAACTGAAACCTGGCGGGCATCGGGTGCTTTCAATCGAAAGGCAACGCTCCGGTCCGGTAAGAGCTGAGTAATGATGCTCGCCTTGGCAATCGTGTCGGCTGCAGTTGGATGTAGCGGTGTGTACTCCTTACTTTGTGCGTAAAGGTCCCGTTGAAATAATGAACTTAAGGCAAGAACGATGAGGGGAAGCAGTGAGCCGTTTTTCATTCCGTGATCTGTGAATGCTTAGTGCAACATGCGCGCGCGAAAGCCGTATGCAGGAAATCTGCACGTACGGTTTGGCGAGCGAGAGGATTCCCACAGAATCTCTCTACTCTACCGTGAGATCGTGTTACTTGGCTCCTCAAGGCTCCGAGCAGGAAGCGCTTGACGCGACCTCCAAATGCTGTTTGATCGCGCCATGTCTTCTGATAGCCTCGCCGATGCTGTTTGGGCGCTTCAACGGCGGCTCGATATCCTGGCCGAGCAGATTGAACAAACCAGAATACTGGCGGCGCAGCCGATGCTGCGTGAGTTTCGCGCCCTTAAAGATCCGATCCCATTCAGAGAGGCCGAATTCAAAGTCTGCTCTCAATTCGGCGATGACGGGATTATCCAATACATCATCAGCCGCCTTAACCTACCTGGTAACGAACGCCGGTTTATCGAATTCGGCGTTGAGAATTATCGGGAATCGAACACCCGGTTTCTCCTCCAGAACGATAATTGGACCGGTCTAATAATGGACGGCAGCGAAGCGCACGTGGCATCGATTCGCAGCGAGCAACTTTATTGGCGAAATGATCTTACGGCCTTGGCGCGTTTCATTACTTGCGACAACATCAACTCCATCATCGAGGAAGCCGGGTTTTCGGGGCGACTTGGGATCCTGAGCATCGACGTCGACGGCAATGATTACTGGATCTGGGAAGCGATCACCGTTGCCGACCCGGCAGTCGTGATTGTCGAGTTTAACGGGGTCTTCGGTAGCCGGGAAGCGGTGACGATACCGTATCAGGCGGATTTCGTCCGGCAAAAGGTGCATTACTCGTTTCTGTATTGGGGAACATCGCTGAAGGCGCTCTGTTTCCTGGCCGGTAAAAAAGGGTATGTTTGGATTGGTTGCAACAGCGCTGGGAACAACGCCTACTTTGTACGCAGCGGGCACGCAGCCATGTTTTGCCAACCCTCACTGCCAGAGGACTTCGTGGCGGCAAAATTCAGAGAGGGCCGGGACCGGGCCGGCAACCTCAATTACGTAAGCCAGGAAGAAGGTTTCGATTTAATCAAAGATCTTCCGGTGTGGGATGTGATTGAGCGCAAAATGCGAGTGGTCGGCGACCTGTCACGATAAAGAAAAACGAAATGAGAATCGGAATCGCGATTTCTAGGGATGACCCGCAGATTGGTGGAGGGCTTACTTACATCCAAGAGATCCTCGAAGCCATCAACAGCGTTCTCCACGAGACTAAGCACACGTTCTATTTGATCGGATATGAGCCTGAGAAGCCGCGTCATCTGGACAACATCAAACTGCCGTGGCTCACGCTTCATCAGGCCGAGCTTTTGGCCAGGCCTCCAGCCCGGGATTACGAGTATTACCCAGATATCGCCGCAGCAAACTTGGACCTGGTCTGCTATCTCCAACCCTGGATGGGTGAGATTCTGGATATTCCGTATATCAGCACGATTTGGGATCTTCAGCACCGGCGGCAACCGTTCTTTCCCGAGGTCAGCCTTTTCAACGAATTCGACCGGCGCGAAGAAATGTATCGCCGCTCCCTGCAGCGGGCTGCATACATCATCGCGCCCAACGATGTGGGAAAAGAAGAGATAATCGCTTTCTATCAAGTAGCGCCTGAGAGAGTGCGGTCGATCCATCACCCGACCCCAGCCTTTGCGCTGGCGCCAAAACCCCACCCGGATGAAGAAGGCCTATTCCGGCGGTTAGGGGTCAACCGCCCGTTTCTTTTTTACCCTGCCCAATTGTGGCCGCACAAGAATCATATCCTGCTTTTATTGATGTTAAAGGATCTGAAGGAGCGGTATGGACAAAACCTGCAGCTGGTGCTGACTGGATCGGACCGAAGAAACCAGCCCTTTCTCATAGAAAAAATCGCGCAGTTAGGTCTGGAAGAGCAAGTCATTTTCGGTGGATTTGTTAGCCAGCCGGATCTGGTTCCGCTTTACCAAAGGGCGACCGCTTTAGTGTTCCCCAGCCTTTTTGGGCCCGAGAATTTCCCGCCCTTGGAAGCCTTTGCGCTGGGATGTCCGGTAGCAGCGGGGCGGATTCCCGGGGCAGAAGAACAGATGGGTGACGCCGCGATCTTGGTCGATCCAACGAACCATGAGCTCTGGAGCGATGCTTTGATCAGCATTCTTCAGGACAAAGAGCTGCGGTCTACACTGGTCGAGCGTGGCAAAAAACGTGCGGCCAGTTTTGGGCCGATCGAGTTTGCTCGGGAATTGTTGCGCTTGTTTGATGATTTCGCGCTTTATCGGCGCACGTGGCCTTCTTCGGAAGATGCGGTTGCGTTCGAATAGCGGGCCACTGACAAATCGTCGTCGTCCTCGTCCTCGAAAACGCTTTTCTTCCCGCGGTCCGCGACTTCGATCTCCGAAGCTCGGCATCTCTCAACCTGGTCCGCCCCAACTCGAGGATGAGGACGAGGTCGGGAAAGTCCTGGCTAACTGTGCGAAGTTCGCTTATTGCAGCCCGAGCTGGCGGTAGGGAGGCCTTCGGCCCAGGGTAGAATTCGGAGTTGCGCGACTGATCTCCCGGGCGATAGTCCGAGTTCGTTGCGGACCGCATTATGATCAGTTTCTCAGAATTGAGCAAACATTCGTACTTAATCCGACAATATCTGAGGCGGCAAATTGCCCTTCGTTACAAGTCAACAGCCCTGGGGGTCGCTTGGTCGTTGGTGAACCCTCTGTGCATGCTAGTGATCTACACCTTTGTTTTCGGGGTGATCATGCACGCTCGGTTCGGCCTTGGAAACGGGGAAACGCCGATTGACTACGGGCTCGCGATCTTTTGCAGCCTAAACTTTTTCAATCTTTGTGGAGAAGCCATTACTCGCTCGCCGCGATTGATCCTTTTGCAGCCGAACCTGGTCAAAAAAGTGGTTTTTCCGCTTGAGATCCTACCGATTGTATCGGTGCTGGATGCCCTGGTTCATTGCGTGCTCGCATTTGTGCCTTTGCTTGTGATGGTCGCGATCGCCCATCGGACGATCCCCTGGTCTTTCGCTTGGCTGCCTTGCTATCTGATTCCAACGACCTTTCTGGCTTTAGGATTGGGACTCTTTCTTTCTGCTCTCGGCGTTTTCATCCGCGACGTCGAAAATTTAGTGGCGCCGGGACTCACCATGCTGCTGTTAGTCAGCGCCATCTTTTATCCCCTTTCGGTCGTGCCGGATTCGATGAGATTTTGGTATAGCTTGAATCCCATTGTTATCATCGTGGACGGGGCTCGTCGTTCATTAATTTGGGGAATACCGCCGAATCCGGTTTCCCTCACGATGGTTACCCTGGCGGGAGCGATTTTCGCCTTCCTGGCGGGTGCTTTTTTCCTCAAGGCCAAGCCGGCTTTCGCGGATGTGATGTAACTCGATGAGCTCGACCCTGGATCTCCAACAAGCCGAAAAATCCCCGGTTGCGCAGGACAGTCTGTTGGTCCTTGATCGGGTATCCAAGTCATACCGGCTTTGGCATCGACCCCATGACCGTTTCCTGTACGGTCTTTGGAACCAAGTCCCCCCCTCTTTTCCTGACCGGGTCCGAGCTTTTGCGGAGAGGAGAAAAGCGAAGCTGGGCGCGGAGGTATTCGGTCTATCTGAGGTCACCCTCTCCATTAAAAGAGGCAAGAGCGTCGGGATTATTGGTTTGAACGGCAGTGGGAAAAGCACGCTGCTGCAGTTGATTGCGGGTGTGTTGCAGCCAACTACCGGCGATATCCAAATAAACGCCAAGCGAGTGACGGCTCTGCTCGAACTGGGAAGCGGGTTCGACCCGAACTTTACCGGTAGAGAAAATGTTCTGCTGCATGGTTCCCTGCTTGGTTTAACCGAGGCGGAAAATCGGGCGCGTTTGCCGGAAGTGCTGGCGTTTTCCGAGATCGGAGACTATTTCGACAACCCAGTCAAGACCTACAGCAGCGGGATGGTGATGCGCTTAGCGTTTGCTTCGTCGATCACGGTGCACGCTGACCTTTTGATTGTGGATGAAGCGTTATCCGTGGGAGACGTTTTCTTTCAGCAGAAATGCTATCACAAAATTCGCGACTTGGTGAAGGGCGGTGTCACGATCCTGCTCGTTTCTCACGATATGCGCTCAGTTGGCGAGTTCTGCGAAGAAGCTTTGCTCTTGGATAAAGGGCGCATTGCCTTCTTTGGCGACACCATTCAAGCGATTAACCAGTACTATACGATTAGCCGAGCTTACTTAAGGCCAAGCCCATCCTCCGGGACTCCTCCCAAGGAATCGACTTGGAAAGTGACCTCGCAAGCTGGGATTCATCAATTAGAGCCAATCCATGAGAACAACCGCACTCCAAGTACTGATGCCGCCGCCGCCGCGTTCTTGGGTTTCGCGCTGTTGGATCAACACGGAGTATCCACAAATTATTTCCATCAGGGCGATTGGCTACGTCTGATCTTTGAGGTCGGCATTGCCAGTGACCTGGAGAATATCACTCCCGGCGTCATTCTTCGCGACGATCGAGGCTTGTTCCTACATGGCAAATATGAGTTTCAGCTTGACCCTATCAAGCTGCGGTCCTGCAAGAAAGGGGATGTCTTCCGGGTAAGTTACGCTGTCCGTCTGGATATCACGGCGGGTTTTTACACGCTATCGCTAGCGATGTTATCAATTCCGGCCACAGTGATCCGGGAAGGGAAATTGAGTTTTGCGGACTTTGAACAACATCACATGAATGTGTGCGGAACCGGGCCAATCACGTCATTTACCGTTTCGTTTAGTCCGGATCGATTGGGTTCAAATTTTTCACATTTTGGGACTTTTGATCTTCCGACCCGGTTCGGCATTGAGCAGGACGAGTTTTTCGGATGAAGCTCACTCAGAGAACTTGGGTGCCGCTACGCAGCGAAAGCCGTTGCGAGTAAAGCGGCCGTCCGGCGCGGCGTCGTCACGAACTGATGACAACAGGCCATCGGGGTCTTCCAGGTAGTAAGAACCACCGCGCAAAGTCCGCTCCTTCTTTGTGTCATTGTACCAATCCTCGACCCATTGCCAGACGTTTCCCACCATATCGTAAAGCCCGAACTGGTTTGGCGCAAAGGAGCCCACGGGGCTCGTGCGCGGCCAGTTATCTCTGTAACCCTTGATTACCCTCCATCCGGCGTCTTCATCGCCTATTTTCGACTCCTCTCCAGCAAAGTTTCCTGAACCAGCTGGTGGCGGCCACTGTGATCCCCATGGCCAGACGTTGGTCAACTTTTCACTCCTATCTTCAGGTGTGTTCCCGGGTTCGTGAGCGAGCCCAATCGCTGTACTCCATTCCCGGTCAGTTGGTAGCCGGTATGCATATTCCGCCGGTAGCTGTCCGCTTGCGTGCTCCTTCTTGGTTAACCACTCGCAAAAGGCCTTCGCGTCGTTCCAATTGACTCCCACCACGGGATATGTCCGTCCCTGTTCAAAGCCGGGTTTCTCCCAAGTCGCACCCCATTTGTCCCATCCGCCCTTGGCAGTCGAAATTACGTCGGCAGTCGCTTTGTAACCGGTTTCGTCGACAAACGCTTTGAAATCCTGAACACGCGTATCCCAGATACTGAATAGCACGTCCGTGTTCGGCACCGGGACGAATTTCAACCCAAGACTGTTCTCCCAAGGGCGCTCTTTACTCGCTTCTTTAAGCTCAGTTGCTGGCACTAACGCCGATGGCGTAGGAGTAGGATCGGAGATCGCCGGATTGACAAACTCGATCGCGGCAAAACTTGCAAGTCCGATGATCACTGCTGAACTTACGGTGCGCAGTCCCCAGTCGCTTTTGGGCGGCACCGCGCCTGATGGTTTTGAAATCGTTGCTTTTTCCATGCATTGAACAGACCGTTTCCGCGTTATCTACCCGCGTTGCCAACTGCGCCGTTGTGAAGAGACAATCTGCCCCTTCTTGTGCAAGAGCCAGCAAAAGCCGTGAAAGACTTGTTCGGCTTCCAGCGCCGTTCAAGAGAATTTTTGCGTAACACCCGTGCTCCGCTCTGCGATTGATTTCCGAGTTGCGCGACCTCTCTGGCGAGCGATAGTCCGAGTTCGACATGGACTCCTACCAATGAAGAATTTTTTGCCGGTGGCGGCAATGCTCGTACCTGATCCGCATTAATGTTTGACAATAGTTCGATCCTGATCACTGGGGGTACAGGTTCTTTCGGGAAGAAATGTGCTGCCATCCTAACCGAGTTCTATCGGCCCCGGCGCGTCATCATCTATTCGCGAGATGAGTTCAAACAGTTTGAGCTCAGCCGAAAACTGACGCATCCGGCGATGCGCTTTTTTCTAGGGGACGTTCGCGATCTGCCTCGGCTCAATACTGCTTTGCGAGGAGTTGATTACGTCATTCATGCTGCTGCTCTAAAGCAGGTTCCGGCGGCTGAATACAACCCCATGGAATGCATTAAGACGAATGTCCTCGGTGCTGAGAACGTAATCAGCGCCGCTTACGAAAACGGGGTGAAGAAAGTCATCGCGTTGTCTACGGACAAGGCCGCCTGCCCGATCAATCTTTACGGTGCGACCAAGCTGGTTTCCGACAAACTGTTTATTTCCTCCAACAATCTTGCTGGTGACCGAGAAACACGATTCAGCGTGGTTCGTTACGGCAATGTTCTAGGTTCTCGAGGGTCGGTAGTTCCTTTTTTCGCGGCCTTATTAGCGAAAAATGCGCAGGAGTTGCCGATTACGGATCCACGGATGACTCGATTTTCGATCACGCTTGAACAAGGAGTGAGGTTCGTACTTAAGTGCTTCGAACGGATGCAAGGAGGAGAGCTGTTCGTCCCTAAAATACCTTCGATTCGGATCACGGAGGTCGCCCGAGTGATGGCGCCGAATTTACCCCCGAAGCTGGTCGGTATCCGTCCCGGGGAAAAAGTGCATGAGATAATGTGTCCAGTTGACGAGGCGCACCTCACCTTGGAGTTCCCTGACCACTTTGTGATTCAGCCGGCAATTTTATTTGATCTCGATTATCGGGTGAACGGGGTGAAAGAGAAGGGTGTGTCCGTGCACGACAATTTCCAATATAGCTCGGATCGGAACGACCATTGGCTAGAGGGCGAGCAGCTGGCCGCGATGATCAAATCGACCGAGATCGAGATGTAACGAGCGAGATCGAGCGAAAACGAGCGTGAGCGCCGGACTTCGCCCTGTCGTCTGAAACTCCAGGAGGCTACGTCAGGCAGGCCGGGAACGGGTGATGCGGCCTCTCGGTGATGGTCTTAGGCGCCTACCAATCGGAGTCTTTCTCGTAGCCACAAATCCGTAGCGCTTCGCCGAATCGCTCTTTAAAAATGCTTTTTATACGGGGCGTGAATTGGTTTTTCCAATCGCCAGCGATTCCCTTCCGAAAATGAGAGTTGACGTTCTCCTGTCCGGGCTTTCTACCACCAGAGATCCTTTCGAAGCGACAGGCCATAACGGCCTCTGTCAGAATGCTTTTCTTGATCGGCAACCCGCAGTCAACGAGCAGGGCTTTGGTCAGAAGCTCGACGTCTCGGTTTAGCAGCTCTTCATAACGGATCCATTCCGAACCGCTCTTGGCCCAAGACAAGGCGATATTGACACAAGGTTGAACCAAAGTATCCATGGTTCGAATCATTCCGTCCTCGACATTGGCTGACTCGAGCTCTTGGCGTTGCTCCGAGATTCCGGGCTCTACCACATGACTGAACTTTAAGCTGTAGTAACCTGAAACTAAAATGTCCCGAGGATCACGGAGAATAACGAAGTATTTCGAATCGCTGGTTGCGTAATCTCTGTATTCTTCCTTGGTGAGATAGGCGGCTGCGTAAACGTTGTTTCGACAGATTGGCTCGGTGCCTTCGAATCTGGGCCACACCTTTTTAGGCTGGCAACAGCGCGCCAGAATTTGATGGATCCATTGCGATCCGGCCTTCCATTGGGTGATGTGGAAGAGAGGTGGCCAATCGTTCAAAAATCGAATTCGAAACGCAGAATAGATATCTCGAATCTTCAACAGCTTGGTGACTCCCTCGATGTCTGGCTTGTCTCCTAGCGTCAAGAGCCACTCTCGGGCACAGCAGGCTCCGCTTTTTCCTCCGCTTCCATCAAACTGATCGGATCCGGAGTAAACGCTTGACCATGATAAATGATCTCCAGACGTTTCTGATTCAAGATGGTCCACAGCGACTGCTGCCACATCTCAAAGCGCGTCGGCTTTTCTAGAGCCAGACCCTGATAAGGGTGGCCCGGACGAATCGCGTTTCCTTTGAAGAACGCGAAGAATGGCCCATAGGGTTTCACGTACCTAAAGCGCCAACCGAAGCTCTTTGAATAAAAACCGTAGTCAATTGCCCCTTGAATGGGTTTCGGTTCCAATGGATTTAGAAGCAAATCCATGACTTCAGAATGGGTCGCCGGATTGTAAGTGCTGCCCAAGTTCATGTATTCACCCCAGCCGGCGACAATCGATGGAATCTTGCGATAGGCGGCTTCGATGCCGATGGTTGAGCCCCAGGTTAGCACCTTTTGGGCGGTCTGTAAGAGCGCATAAGAATCCAACTTCTCCTCCGGCGGAATTATACGCAGAAACGGATAGGGTAGACGCCGCAATTGTTCAGAGAAATCTGATTTAGTGCGAGCGGAATTCGGGTGGACTCTGACCGCAAACATGCCGGAAAAACCTCGCTGAGCCAGATCCTTCAGAATGATTTCCAAACCCTCAATCTGGGAAGCGTAAATCCGAGGTGGGTAATATTCCCGCAGACAGGTGAACTCCGATTCGGTGGAAGAAAACATGGCGATCCGAACCGGAGCCTCAAGCCATCCCTCTGGCAAAGAGTCCCGAATTTGGTCGTCGGTGAGCGAAACCCAGTTCGCAATCTTGCCTTCTCGTCGCTCAGAATAGAACTCGTCCGCGACGACCCGTTTTTGCTCCGATGAATGAGCTCTCGCCAGGGTCGTAGCAATTTCGCTGGCAACGTATGCCGGGTCATGTGGCATCGTGTCTTGGGACAATAAATAAGAATCGTTGTCAGCGCCGCGTTCGTGGACCAAGCATGTCAGCTTGCGCTTTTGGCAGACGCGCAACGCGGCTCTGAGATTGGCAAGCCGTCCGTTGAACAGGTAAAAAAGATCGCAGGCATTTTGATCCAAGTACCGATCCAACGCCACATATGCGGCAAAGGCCGCTGCCAAAGTTACCCAGGTTAGTTCCGGGTGAGCCGATGGGTCAGGCTCAGGGTCATCCAGCACACTATTGAGAGTGGAAAGAACCGCGGCGCCTAAGTCGAAGTTCCCTACTTTAAGTTCGTATAGCTGGTCAAACGACTGGTAGGTTCGCGGCAGTTGCCATAACGGCTCCATCGCAGTCTTCGCTTCAAGAATGAGTTCCGACAGCTTAAGAAGCTTGATCGGGGCGCTCAGATGTTTCAAACCCTCTCGGGCTCTCCCGACACAACGGGCGCAATTCGAAAAATCACGCTCCTGGTTTGCCTCGCAGTAGCTAAGGGCCGCATCGCAGGTGATCACGGTTACCTCATTACCGCGTTCGAGATGGAGCTCTATCAACTCGAGCTCAGTCTCGAAATGCGGGGACCAGGCTGCGTACGGTGCATAAAAAGTGACATTCATGCGAGGTCCGAAGGTTATTCCGGGTCCCTGACCTAGCACTGTTTTGCCCGGCGAGCAAATGGACCCGCTGGAGCGTAGCCGGTTGTCAAGTCCTAAAGCCGCGTACCTCAAGAGCCAATTTCAAGCAGGATAAGCCTTGCCCTATCGAGTTTTGGGTTGGCTGCCTCCCCTCGACGCAATTGAGAAAGTAGCGCATTTCATCAACATACATGTCGTTCAGTTGCCAATCAGGTGGTAGGCGATGAGTGATGATCTCTCCTGGACCCGAACGATATTGCTTCACTTCCAACCGGTGGAAATCCCACTCCAATGTCCCTTCAGATCCGATAAATACACAGGAACGTCGATAATCTCGCTCAATAAAATTGAGATGAATACTGCCGATGGCATCCGAATCGTGTTGGAGCAGAATCTCCGCGAGACCGTCGGTTTCGAGACCGATCGGTCGCGCGGGAAGATGCTTAGCCGTGATGAGCTCTGCGGGACCAGCATACCATAGGGCTAGATCAAGCTCATGAATGCAGTCGAGGATAGCCCCTCCCGTCTCGATGGAGGCACTGTAACTTTTCCGATAGTCCTGGTGCGGCCGCCACTGAGGAAGGTAGCTTCCAGTGTGTAGGCGATACGAAATCAACTCGCCGATTGCTCCCGCATTTAGGAGCTTGTGAACGGTCGCCGGTCCGGGGTGAAACCGCATGTTGCAGGCAACCATACTCACCAGATTGCTGTGGATCGCTTGTTCCGCGATCTTTTCTAGCCGTCCCATCTGGAACGAAAGCGGCTTCTCGATAAAAACCGCGCAATCGTTAATGATGGCGGCCTCGGTGTGTTCCTCATGACTCGCCGAAGGGCTGGCCACAATGACCGCATCGGGTGCTTCCTCGAACACGTCGGATAACTCGCTAAACCATTTCCAGCGGGGGTGGTCTGCTTGTAATCGCGCCCGCCTCTCCGGGTCAACCTCGCAGACTAAGAGTCTCTCAATCCCTAAGTGCTCCAAGTTTCGAAGATGTCGATAGCCGATCGAGCCTGCGCCGATTACGGCAACGATGCGAGGCGTATTGATCATGTCGATTTGGCGGACACTTTCGGGTTGCCACCGACCCGAGTCTAAAATCGCTGATGCGGCGGTGAATCGGCTTGAGAAGCGATTAGGTGATAAGGAAACGAGTGTCAATGGCAAGTTGAAGCGCGCTCAGCTGAATATCTGTCGGATTTTGCATCGGGCCTGCGATCCCGAAACGCGAAGCGCACACCTGAGTAAAGCTTGGGCTGTTAAACAAAAAGAATGTCCTTTCGGTGACGTCGAGCGCAAAAGCAGGCTCCTTTGGATCCTTCCCCGTTGACTGATCCAATATGTTTAGCTACTGAGCAGAAAATGAGGGTGCCCTTAATTAATCCTGTCAAGGAGCCTCGCCAAGTTAATCTGGCGGAATCGCATCAATGATGATTCCCTATGCGCGACCCTCTCTGACGGCCGAAGATATTCAGGCAGTAGTCGAAGTCTTGCGAACCGACTGGCTAACCCAAGGACCTGTTCACGAGCGATTCGAAGAAGCCGTCGCAAAGTACACTGGCGTTCGCTATGCAGTGAGTGTTTCCAGCGGCACCGCTGCTTTGCACCTGATCTATTTGGCCCTCGGCGCCGGCCCTGGCAAGACGATCTGGACATCGCCTAATAGCTTTGTAGCCACCGCAAATGCAGCCTACTATTGCGGGGCAAGGGCAGACTTCGTGGACATCGATCCGCGTACCTACAATCTTTCTCCGGACACCTTAGCGCGAAAGCTGAAAGCAAACGAAAAAGAGCCCCCATTTTTAATCGTTCCGGTCCATTTCGCGGGTCAGTCATGTGCAATGGAGGAGATCACCCGTCTAGCGGGTTCTCGGGGAATCATGGTGGTCGAGGACGCCAGTCATGCGGTCGGCGGTGCATATCAGAACAAACCGATAGGATGTTGTCGTTGGTCTGACGCGGCAGTTCTTAGCTTTCATGCCGTTAAGATTATTACTTCGGGCGAAGGAGGAATGATCCTCACGAACCGGGCTGATTTATATGAAAAGCTAATCAGGCTACGGAGTCACGGCATCACGCGGAAACCGGAACTATTTCAGAATCCAAGCCCCGGTCCTTGGTACTATGAACAGTTAGAGCTCGGATATAACTACCGACTCACCGATATCCAGGCAGCTCTTGGACTTAACCAGTGTAAGCGTTTAGACGAGTTCGTGGTTCGCCGGCGTGAGATAGCGCAAAATTATGACGATGCATTTGTTGATCTTCCATTAACTCGTCCGTGGCAGGCGCCGTTTAGCAAATCCAGCTGGCACTTGTACGTGATTCGTCTGGCCTTAGAGAGTATTCGGAAGACTCATCTTCAG
>Ga0210396_10002674_pt1 | contig 18054 bp, 15 predicted proteins | sample IncBWH17OmetaG_FD_155466 | JGI IMG/M metagenome (GOLD analysis project Ga0210396, IMG submission 155466) | Forest soil microbial communities from Barre Woods Harvard Forest LTER site, Petersham, Massachusetts, United States - Inc-BW-H-17-O ... | reverse complement strand
TGCTCGCTGTGGTCTCGTGGCCGGCAACGATCAGCGTGAGGGTCTCGTCGATAATTTGGCGATCCGGCATTGGCTCACCGCTTTGCGGATCACGCGCTTGCATCATTACGCCCAACGCATCAGTGGCTGGTACCGAATCCTTTCTTTTCCGGTTGATGATTTCAAGAATGACTTTCCCTAACGCTCGAAACGAACGTGCGAATGTCATGTCGCGAGTCTGTTCGACGGTAAGAATCTCAAAATGGGAGCTAGCTTCCCCGTAATCTTCACCGAAGATAAACCGAAGCACGACCTCCAGGGCCATGCCGCTGACGTCGTGCGTGACATTTACACTTTCGTTCCTCTGTGCCGCCGATTGCCATTTCTGGAGGAGTCCGGAGTTGACCGCTACAATCACTTTAAACAAGGCCGCGATCGATTCCTGATTGAAGGCAGGTTGTATCATTCGTCGCTGCCGCTTCCAGAGTTCGCCCTCGCTCACCATCAGGCCATCGCCGAGGAGCAGCGCGACACGTTCGATATTCTGACCCTTCACATAGTTCTGCCAGTTCTCTACCAGCACATGCTGGGCAAACTCAACGTTCCTGGTCACGTAAGCATTAAATCCAGCTATAGAGGCCTTATAGATATCACCGTAGAGCTCGAATTGGCGACCCATCCACTCTAGCAGGTCCTCCTTAGCTCTATATTTCTCTTGGGGACCAGCTGGTATGCGCCCGTGTTTGACGTCCAAATTCCCGGCCGCCGGTTTATCTGGGATTCCCATTTTGCCTTCCGAATAGGACACACTCTACACCCCAGTCCCTGTTTCGAGTCAACAGACGGTAACCAGGGAAGCTTCGAACGTGCGGTCAAGTCCTGTGCACCTTCACCGCGTCTTGGCAATTCTTCCGTTGGTGGTTCTTGGGATATCCGTATAATCTTGGTCACATAACGCGCGGGAACTTTGCCACAAATGACCAATGACAAACTTGTGGGCACCTGGAGACTCGTGTCCGCCTCGAGCACGACATCGACCGGCGAGCGCATCGAAGCCCCCTACGGCCCCAGCCCTGCAGGTTTTCTCACCTATGGCGCGGACGGCAGAATGACGTCCTTGATCAGCTATGGCGGTCGCAAGCCACTGTCGTTCGGCGGCGGGACTCGCTCGGCTCAGGAAGAACGAGCGGAGGCGTTCAACACATTTCTTGCTTATGCCGGGCGATACACGCTCGGCGATGATGAGGTAACCCACCACGTGGAAATATCTTCGATTCAGAACTATGTAAATAAGGACCTGGTGCGCAGCATCAAATTCGACGGCGATCAAATCACGCTGACTACACCGCCAATGGCAGTGAACGGAAAAATCCAAACCATCGAATTGGTCTGGCAGCGTCTGCCGGCCGGCTCCTGATTCGGCTATTTCCTGGGAAGTTGGATTTGCACCTAAAGAATTACCGCAAGACTCTTCAGTCCCCTGAAGCCAAAGGTCGGAGCCCACTCCGGCGCCGCGCCGGTGAGCCTCATCTCCGGAAAGCGCTGCACCAGATTCAAGAGCGCGATCTGTCCTTCTAACCGCGCAAGTTGATTTCCTATGCAAAAATGCGGACCCGCACTGAACGCCAGGTGCTGATTGTTCAGCCTTTTCAGATTTAACTGATTCGGCTCTTTAAACTGTTTCGGATCCCGGTTCGCCGCACCGAGCATGCACAGAATTGACCATTTCTTCGGTATCCGCTGGCCGCAGACCTCGATATCTTCCTTAAGCACCCGAGCTGTGAATTGCACCGGGCTCTCATAACGCAGAATCTCTTCCACTGCCGAGCGGATCACCTCCGGTTTCTCGCGCAGCTCCGCTGTCTCTTGCGGGTGCTTCAGTAGTGTGTACATGCCGTTGCCGATCAGATTTCGCGTCGTTTCGTGTCCTGCGAAAAGCAGCGCGATACACTGCGCGTACAGCTCTTCTTCGGTCAGCACCTCGCCATCTTCCTCGATGTCTATGAGCAGGCTGATCAGGTCATTTCCCTTATTTCGGCGCCGTTCCGCAACCGCCTTGCGAAAAAAATCGGTCATCGCGATCAGCGCATCTTGCGCCGCGCGCGCCTGTTCCACCGTGCGTTCCGGGTTGCCGCGAAACACCGCGATGGCCCGCGACCAATTCACGAACGTATCGTGCAGTTCCTGCGGCACTCCGAGCATCTCCGAAATGATCCGCACGGGCATGGGGTTCGCGAACTCCTGCATGAGTTCGACTGCGGAGCCGGGTTGCAAAGGCTTCAGCATGCCATCCACGATGGCTTCGATTTGCGGGCGCAACCCCTCAACCGCCGTGGGTGCGAATCCTTTATTGAGAAGTTTGCGCAGACGGGTGTGCTCGGGCGCGTCCATAAAAATCAGCCATAAGTTCAGCATCCGCGCCAGTTCGCGGAACTCAGACTGGCTGCCGGGCGGCAGAAGCGCCAACATTTGCTGCGCGCGTTTCGCGGAAAGTCTCGGGTCTTTCGCGATCGAGGAACACTCGGCGTGACTGAAAATTGCCCACGCCCCCCATTGGCCGTCAACATCCAACAAATGCAGTGGACCCTCTTCGTGCATCCGGGCGTACATGGGATACGGGTCCTGCAGAGTTTCGCCGCCAAACGTAATTTTTTGGACGCTGACCTTGGACAACCATTACCTCCGCACATCGGCAATATTTCCGTCACGCAAGCAGTCACGCATTGAGCTGAATTTTAACATGCCTGTACGGGGAACTTGGCGGGGCGGCTTTTCTCGCGTTCTCTTTCGTGGGTTATTCAAAATGCGCGTCTAGGCCGGCGGATTGGGCCCTGCCAGGAATCCACCATCCAGAACCAATGGCTGGCCGGTCATAAAGGATGCGCGCTCCGAACACATCCATAAAACGGCCTCCGCAACCTCCATCGGTTTTCCAAAACGGCCGAGGGGGTGGAGTCCGATCACATATTTCTTAACTTCCGGCGCGCCAAAAGCTCGTTCACCCATCGCCGTTTCGATCACTGCGGGGCACACGGCGTTTACGCGAATGCGATTACGCGCATTTTCGAGTGCGGCAGACTTCGTCAGGCCGATGACTCCATGCTTACTCGCGCTATACGTCGCGGCACCAGCCCCACCCGTCAGCCCTGTGACCGACGACATGTTGACGATTGCTCCCCCGCCGCCCTGCTTGAGCATCTGCCGAATTTCATACTTCAAACACAGCCACACACCTTTGAGATTGATGTCGATGGTGCGATCCCAGTCTTCTTCGGATTGGCTGACGATCGGCACCCACTTGCCCTCAATCCCGGCATTGTTGAAGGCCACATCCAATCTGCCAAATTTCTCGACAGTCTTCTTCACCAGGTTCTCGACCTCCGAAGCCTGCGAGACATCGGTTTTCACAAAAAAGGCTTCGCCACCGGCGGCACGCACCAGCTCGACGCTCTCGTTTCCTTCCGCCTCCCGGCGCCCCGCAACTACGACCTTCGCCCCGGCCCTCGCGAAAAGTATCGCGGTATTACGGCCGATTCCTGACGTCCCGCCTGTCACCAGCGCAGTCTTGCCCTCGAACTCCCTGGTCATAATTTCCTCTCGCGGACCAAGTCCGCCCGGACGCAGGGCAGAGTCTAGGCTTTGGGTGAAGTTCGCGTCAAGCGCCCGCGGAGCTTTGGCCGGCACACGCTCTGCCCCGAGTGACTATCACAAAGGCGGCGTGAGGATGAAGCGCTCGAGTTTGCCCGCAGTCGCTCGAATCGTCGCGTCCCGATGCAGACAACGACGGGTAACTCGGACTAGAATGACCCCCAAATGACCTCCTGAGGTGGGAATCGTGCGGCGAGAGTCGAATCAATCCGTGCTGTACCGTTCTAAAAATGGGACCTTCCACAATTTTGGATAATCGCTCAGCGGGCGGGCGAAGTGCATTCCGCCAGCCAGCGAGAAGGCGGAAAAATGGTCCGGGCGATTGTAGAGAAGATTCTGTTCTATCGTGACGGGGACAAGACATTTTTCGAGACCGAAGCGTTTCCGTGGGTCGCCGACATCGAAGCGGAATGGAAAACAATCCGCAAGGAATTGGACGCGCTAATGGTGCGCCGCGAAGAGATTCCCAATTTCCAGGATATTTCCAAGGCACAGAAAGCCTTGACGAAAGGAGACGAATGGAAGACTTTCATTTTCTACTCGTTTGGCAATAAGAATAAAGAGAACTGTGCGCGCTGTCCCGAGACCGACTGTTGAATCGCTTTCCGGGGATGAAGAGCGGAATGTTCTCGATTCTGGCGCCCCGAAAGTACATCGCTCCACACCGAGGGCCTTATAAGGGCGTGCTGCGTTATCACCTGGGATTGATGATTCCAACCCCGGAAGGCAGCAGCACAATTCGCGTCGGAAGCGACGTCCGCGCCTGGAAGGAAGGTAAAAGCATGATTTTCGACGACAGCAACGAGCACGAAGTCTGGAACGACAATGATTCCTATCGGGTCGTGCTGTTCGTCGACTTCGTGCGCCCGACGATCTTTCCTCTCTCGATGGTGAATCGCTCGATTATCTGGGCGCGTGGCCGCTATCCGCTCTGACGCCGCCCGACACGAGGGCTACTGTAGACGATAATGTATCGAACGAAACAGGTCACTTCACCTCGTTGGCCAGGATGAAAACCGATTGCGGCGGGCGGTCGACACCTCGTTCTAGCAAGGACTGAGAACGAATTTGCCACTAAGAGCTAGAGTTTTCACAAGTTCTAACCGCACTCACCATGAACTATGCCCGCGCTTCGCCGCAACATCATTATTTGCAGCGTGATACGGACTATGCCAGAAGCTTCAGCTTACCTAAAATTGGTCCGCGGATTGCGTCTTAAACCTTCGTATCGGTTGCGATATCGGTTACCGTCAGCACGACTTAGGACGGGTCAACTCTCGGTTTGAAAACCTCCTCGACGCTTGGAGCACCGTGAAACCAACGGTCTTGATTGTCACTACGGTGCGCTGGTTCCCGACTGCTCGGCTCGCAGTCACTCTGGCGAACGCAGGATTTACCGTTGACGCGGTCTGCCCGTCTCGCCACCCTCTCGTCAAAACCCATGCCGTTCACCAAATGTACGAGTACCGCGGGTTCAGTCCGTTAGCGTCGCTTCGTGACGCGATCGCCTCTGCTAAGCCGGACTTAATCGTCCCCGGTGACGACCTCGCAACTCAACACCTGCACTTGCTTTACGAACAAGAGGACGGCGCTGGTGAATCGGGAGCTAATACTCGTGCACTTATCGAGCGTTCGCTTGGTGCGCCTGAACATTTCCGGACTCTTTACGCCCGCACTAAATTTATAAAGCTGGCGGAGGCACAGGGCATACGCGTTCCACAGACGGAAGTGATCAGCGATTCTAGCGACCTTCGGAATTGGATCGCTCACGCAGGTTCACCGACGATCCTGAAAGCAGACGGTTCTTCAGGCGGCATCGGCGTCAGAGTTGTCCGAAACTCGGAAGACGCCGAGCAGGCGCTGCGAGATTTGCAAGCCCCACCTCTCATGGCGCGGGCAGCGAAGCGAGCCGTGTTCGATCATGATGTCACGTTAGTTTGGCCGTCGCTGCTTCGTCGTCGCTCGACCGTCAACGCGCAAACATTTGTCGAGGGCCGCGAAGCAACCAGCGCCGTCGCTTGTTGGAACGGAGAGGTCCTGGCCAGTCTCCATTTTGAAGTGGTTAATAAAGTGGGTTCGGCCGGCCACGCCACCGTCCTGCGCCTGATCGAGAACGCGGAAATGTCCGCCGCGACCGAAAAGATGGCTCGCCGGTTCAAGCTTTCCGGCATGCACGGATTCGATTTCATGCTGGAGGCGCAAACCGGAAGCGCTTACCTCATCGAAATAAACCCGCGGTCGACTCAGGTCGGACATCTGACGTTGGGACTCGGCCGTGATATCCCAGCGGCTCTGTTCGGGGCGATATCGGGACAGGAAGTTCGTTCGGCCCCAAAAGTCACCGAGGACGACACGATTGCGCTGTTTCCGCAGGAATGGATCCGCGACCCAGCCAGCCCGTTCCTGCGGTCGGCCTATCACGATGTTCCTTGGGACAGGCCAGAATTGATTCGCGCCTGTATAAGCGCGCGCCGCAAGCAACGCGCTTGGTACTCCCAACAGAGCCAGCTTCAGGAGTTTTCGATGGCTCGTGCCCCTCGACTATGACCGCTCCATCGAAAAATCGTGATATGTCGCTAGTTTCCGTTGAACCACTGGCGAGGCCGGCCGTCGGTTCGCCTGCTAACCACCCGCTTCGCCTGGTTCACGGGCCGCTCCACACCCGTGCGAAGAAGCCGATACGCATCATGAAATTTGGCGGCACGTCGGTGGCGGATGCTTCTTGCATCACGAAAGTCGCTCAAATCGTTCGGGATTCTTTGCGTGAGAGCTCTATCGTAGTAGTTGTCTCCGCAATGAGCGGCGTAACCAGCGAACTTGTCGAGGCGGCCGCCCAATCGGAGTCGGGAAACAGCGGCCGGGTCGTCACGATATTTGAAGAACTGCGCGAGCGGCACGCATCAGTGGCATGCGCGCTACTCCGTTCGGCCCAGAAGCGGCAACGGCTCTGCCGCAAGATGCACGCACTGTTTCAAGCAGCCGGCGTTCTCTGCCAGAACGTCTTGCTTCGACGGGAGTTGACGTTGCCTGCGCGTGATTCAATTACTGGTCTCGGCGAGCGCCTTTCGGTTCTTCTCGTCGCTGCCGCGCTCGCAGAACAGGGGGTGGCGAGCGAGACGATCGAAACGACCGAACTAATCATAACTGATGCCTGCCACGGGGCCGCCGAGCCACTCATGGATCTGACGCGTGAGCGCTGTCAAGCGCGTCTGCGCCCCGTGTTGTGGCGGGGCATTGTTCCCGTGGTGACTGGCTTCATCGGCGCTACAGTGGACGGAGTCCTCACAACTCTTGGACGCAACAGCTCGGACTATTCCGGCACGATTCTGGGCGCAGCTCTCGATGCGGACGAGGTTACTTTGTGGACGGATGTAGACGGCATCCTGACTGCTGATCCTAAGACCGTGCCGGATGCGCGCTCAATACCCGAGATGTCATATCACGAGGCGTGCGCTCTCGCGGAGACGGGCGCCAAAGTTCTGCATCCGAAAACTTTGCGCCCCATCATGCAGCGCGGCATTCCGCTGATGATTCGCAACACATTCGCTCCTGATCGCCCAGGCACGAAGATTACCGCCGCTGGCCCGCGCAGCGGCACTCGCGCCTAAGAATCGCTCGCATCAGATCCGCGTGACTTGCGCGCGCGAAACGCTCCAGTATCTAGTCTGCCACCACGCTGGACGCCTCCCATATTGTCGAAACTTACTGTCGTGAGAGTGTCTGGTCAGGCTTGTTCTTCGTGTCAACGTACCGATGCGATCCTTACGCCCGCGCGAGACTGACCGACCTCTGTCTTCGATCCTGCTCAATACAATTTCGCAAGTAGAGCGCGGGCCGTATTCCAAGCGGAGAGCCTGACACCGAGAAAAGTTCCAAGAGTATTGGTGATTAAGTCCGTCGTGCCCGAATCTCGGGTTGGTAGGTAGGACTGCAAGACTTCGATCGTCAGACTGACGGCCAGTCCCAAGACAACCGTGATCAAGCGGGGATGTTTGATCGGTCGCACCGATGACCAATAGGCACAGAAGAAGAAGCCCAGAGGAATGAAGCCAATGATGTTCACAAGAATGTCCTTCCAATAACTCACACTCGGCTTGAACTCCTTCCAGAACGGTTCCAGGAACTCCTGATGCAAGACTGTGAAGCGTTTTGGAATATACAAGTCGATTCCAAGGCGGACATCGTTATGAACGACGCTCCCGGCGCGTTCATCGAATAGGTACACCCCGATCGCGTGTTCGTTTCCCGAGAGCCCTGGCCGCCCTTGTGTCGTCCAAGTCTGATAGTGCCGAAGAACTTCTTCCGCAGTGAGCTCCTGCTGGTAAAACGCAAGTCCCTTTAGCTTGCCGGACCAGTTGCTCTTGCCGGCCGGTGACGTACCGATTACCAATTTGCCGGCACATTCCTTGCCAATCCGAATCCCCGGGAACGACCGCACGAGGTTGCCATCAACGTACATCGAGCTCCGGTCCGCGCCTGACGTTATGGTGATGAACACCGGTTCGGTCCGCAGGAAAACACCGTCAATGCCGATTATCTGAGTTTGGTTTTGGTCCGCACGGGATTGGCGGCTCAGTATGAGGAGCGCACGATACTGCTGCAATAAGAACTGCAGAGGATTTTCCGGCGTGTAGAACGCAAGCAGAGTAGTCGAAGCGCTCGTACTCCCAGGTTGCAACCAGAGCTCGAGACTGCAGGAGGGTTGACCTTGCGCATCTGCCACGGCAAATGCGCCGGAACTCCAGATGGTTCCATGCCGGCCAAGACGAACGCCATTCTCGTTTCCCAGCCACGTCACCGCGTTCCGGGGTCGCTCGAACGGCACGAGCCCAGCCACCAAAATGCCCACCAAAACCAATATACAGATTAGGCCCGGTATTCTTGCCCGAATCATTTTCCTCGTTGCTTATGACGTTGCCGGTCGAAAACTAGCATCTGGATTGATAGATTACAAGCCTGGTCGCCTGAACGTAATCATCGCGAGCCGCCAAGCTTTCGCGATAGGAAGGCGCCCAGCCGAACGCAGTTCCGCGCCACGAAGGGTTAACTTGTAGCAAATTAGGGACCGTAATTTTCTTCTGAACCCCGGTCGTATATTACTCTGCGGACTTTCTGACCTGTGCGCCGAAACTCGCCTGAGGACGCTCCAGAAGAACGGCTGCGAACGGACCCGAAGTCGCCTGGATAAACTGTAGACAGTGGAACAAGCGAGCATAGCGATCGTCGCTGGTGGCGTCGTGGGGCGCGCGATTGCTCGGGCTCTATCGGCCCGTTGGACGCACGTCTTCGTTCTCAAAGCGCTCCCAAAATGGGGAGGCAGGGTCCCGATGGGGCAGCTTAGCTGTTCAGTTCGAGGGAATAGTTACGGAGACTTCGTTCGAATCCGCACTCTGGATGTTGCTGGAATCCACCGCAGTCACATAGTAATAGTAAACTTGCCCGTTGGAAACTGTGCCATCTGAGTAAGACGGATTCGCCTCTGGCGAGGAATTCAGCTGCGCATACGGTCCGCTCGGTTTCGAACTGCGATACACGAAATACCCTTTCACGGTCGAGCTACTGGGCTCCCAAGTGAGCGCCACCTTGTGCTCCCCGGTAACGGCAGCGGCAACTCCAATCCCAAACAGACCGATCTTCATCGGCGAGTTCGCCGCGTTACTTGTGATCGTCAGCGTTCCGGTAAGACTGCCTGCCGTCTTGGGATCGAAATTCACAATGTAAGTTGCGGATTGAGTGGGATCCAGAGTCACGCCCGCTGCTGACGTTCCCAGACCGAATCCGCTGCCGCTGATCGTCACGTTTGAGATGCTGGCTTTCGTGTTTCCCGTGCTCCTCACCGTCAGCTGATTCGTACCAGAAGAGCCAACCGTCACATCTCCAAAACTCAAGGTCGTAGCGCTCGGCGTCAGTTGAACCTTGGCTACGGCAGCGGTCGCACTCAAGTCAATGATCGTCGGCGAACCCACTGCATTGCTCGTAACCGTAATCTTGCCGGAGACGCTGCCTGCGCCAGTGGGTTTGTATGCCGCTGTCACCGTCGCGCTCGTGCCCGGCGCCAGACCAATCGGAAGCGTAACCCCCGAAACCACAACGCCTGAAACGGAAGGCGTGATGCTGGAAATCTTCACTTCCGAGGTGCCTATGTTTTCCAGCCGAATCGCCTGAGTCGTGTCGCTGCCTACCGCGACGTTCCCGAAGCTAATAGACGCCGGCGTGGCCGCTAACGTCGAAAGGGTTGCCGTGGCATTAATACCGACCACCATGCTGGGATTAGTCGCGTTGCTGCTGATTGACAGGTTTCCTGTCAGCGTTCCCGCGGAAGTGGGCTTGTACGTAACTGTTAATTTCGTCGTTGCCCCGCTAGCCAAATTCATCGGCGCCGTCACTCCCGAAACGCTGACTCCCGTTCCCGAAAACGCCACTTTAGAAATGGTAGCCGCTTCGCTGCCGGTATTTGCCAATTGAACTATCTGAGTCGCTTCGCTTCCGACGGCTACACTGCCGAAAGCGATTGAATTAGGAGTAGCAGTAAGCGCCCCAGCAGTTGCGCCCGAACCGCTAAGGGCAACGAGCGAAGGGGAACCATCGGAGTTACTGGTAATCGTGATCGTTCCGGTCTCTGCGCTTCCGGCACTTGGCTTAAAGACAGCAGAAATGGATGCGCTTTGGCCGGCGCTCAGCGAGATTGGCAGGTGTGGACCGGAAGCAGTGAAGCCTGTGCCTGCTACCGAAATCCCCGAAACCGTCAACATATCGATTCCAGAATTAGTCAGCATCACGGTCTTGGTTGCGCTCTGACCGACTGCCAAGTTTCCAAAGCTTACAGACCTGGGCGATATCTCAATCGTTGCACCGGTGACACCAGTAGTCGTTCCCTTACCAGCGACGCCGGCGCAGCCAGACGTCACCAGGATCACGAGCAGAGCTACAGCTCCAGAAATCGCGCGAAGGATGGATTCAAGAGCAGGTCGCTGTGAACGAATTGCATCGTTCACACGAACTCCCTTCAGCATGGGGACACGAGTCATCACCACGCGCATTGTCCGCTGGGGTAGTTTGCCGGCACTACTGGTCGGGGGTACACACTTGGGACAGGGGCATTACCCTGTCCGGTAGGACAGTCTTCGCTTGCAGTTCCGGGGCGACCCGGCCGTTTGGCCAGTCGATCGCTCCGAACCGCCTCATAACCTCAGCCTTACTGTTCTTTCCGAATCGCCATCCACCCGACAGCGCTTACGGAATTATGGCAGTCGCCTGATTCGAATCCACGCTTTCCACGTTGCTCGAGTCAACCGACGTGACCACGTAGTAGTAGGTTGTTCCGCTCGCGACAGTGGAATCCGCGTAGTCCGCCACCGTGACGAGTGAGGGGTTCAGCCTCGTCGAGTATGGCCCGTTCGGACTGGTGCCACGATATACGTTGTAGCCGCTCACCGTGGACGTGCTTGCCGTCCACGACAATGCCACCGAGTGCGAACTGGCCGACACGCCTGTGCCCGAAACCGTGATTGTTGATGGTGAATTCGTCGCGTTGCTCACAATGCTCACGCTTCCGCTCACCAACCCCGCAGCCGTCGGAACGAATAGAGCTGTTACCGTAACGGACTGACTCGGCGTCAGTGTTTCGCCGGAGCTTAGGCCGCTGGCGCTGATTCCCGCTCCCGAAAAATTCACGCTCGAAATCAGAACGTTCGAGTTTCCGTTATTCGTCAGCGTCGTGCTCAACGAGCTGTTGTTTCCTACGTTGACGTTTCCAAAGTTGAGGGCCGAGGTACTCAGTCCGAGCAGGCGAGTCGCGGCGACCCCAGTACCGCTGAGAGGAATGGAAAGCGGTGAATTGGGTGCGTTGCTCACAAGGGTTATAGTTCCAATGACGCTTCCTGCCGAGCTCGGTCCAAAGACCGCGTTGAATGTCGCGCCTTTACCCGCCGCGATGGTCACGGGCGCCGTAATGCCCGTGGTGCTGAAGCCGGCTCCAGTAACCGTGACCGAAGAGATCGTTACCGTCGCGCTCCCATTATTCGTGAGACTGACGGTTTGCGAATTGCTCGTCCCCGTCGTTACGTTTCCGAACGCTGCACTGGACGGCGTAGCGTTCAGTTGCGCCTGCATCCCGGTCCCGCTCAACGCGATCATTGCCGGCGAACCCGGAGCATTGCTAACAATTGAAATGCTGCCCGTCGCCGCTCCCGCAGAGGTTGGCGTAAAGATTGCGGAAAACGACGCGCTGCCGCCGGCATTGATCGTCATCGGCATGCTTATGCCGCTCATGCTGAATCCAGTGCCCAAGGGCGACGCCGCGGTCACCGTCAACGTAGCAGTCCCAGCATTCGTCAGCGTCACCGTCTGCGTTCCGCTGCTCCCGACGGACACGCTGCCAAAGGCGACGCTCGCAGGATTGATAGTTAATTGAGTTTGCGTGGTAGTTCCCGATCCGGACAAGGCGATCACTAACGGGGAATCGGAAGCATCACTTACAATCGTCAAGTTGCCGCTTACCGCTCCTGCCGATGTCGGAGCAAACTGAATCTGTATCGTGCTGGCCTGGCCCACCGCGATTGTCCCGGAAGGATTTCCGCCGATCACCGTGAAACCGGCGCCCGTCAAGGTCGCCGCGGAAATGGTCGCCGTCCCCAACCCTGTATTGGTCACGGTCAAGCTTTGCGTCGCAGGTTTCCCAACTGCGATGCTGCCGAAGCTCAGGCTCGTCACGCTCGGCGACAGCACCCCTGCACCCTGATTGGAAGGCTGCGTTTTCGTCGCGCTGGTGTAGCCCGCGCAACTCGAAAGCCCCGCAATCGCCAGAATCATCACCAGGGTGGTTATCCGATCGAGCGGCGTGAATGAACGGCGTACTGCGGCTCCGTCCTGCGAAATTGATGCGGGCGTGCCATTTACGTGCGCTTGCGTGTGGGCTCTCATGTCACGTTCAGTGTAGGGAGCGACGCAGAGGCGCAACTACTGGTCAGAGGAACCGAGTTGGTTCAAGGTCCTTCGCCTGTTCAGCCGGCCCATCCCGCACCTGACCTCGACGCCCGTACAGGTCCGCGTAGTTGTTTATTGGCAGTCACTTACGCAGGTGTTTGGCTTCGGGTCAGCTGGCCGTCGAGAAACCGCTCGCGAAGGTGGTGACGCGGTGGAGCGAACGAAACGAGGAAAATACGTCGTGTGCTAGACTTTACTGCGATTTTTTTGAGGAGTCCGCTTACTAGCGCGATGCAGAATCAACAGCTTCCTCTGGCTTCCAATACTTTTGGGTGCGAATGGTCAAACCGAATTCTCGTTCTCGCGTCGGTCGGAATCCTGTTTCTCACTCTCTATCCGTTTCGCTTTGATTTCCATGCGGGCCCGCCTGGCAGCGCTTTTCCTCTCTTTCTGGGGAAAAGCCTGAAGCCCGCGGGCTTTCTCGATGGTTTTCTGAATGTTTTACTATTTGTTCCCTTCGGTTTTGGACTTGCGGAGAAGTTTCGTGAGCGTGGAAAATCACGCGTGATCACGCTGGCGTTGGTCCTGGCTATTGGCGCGCTCCTTTCGTATTGCATCGAACTCCTTCAGATCTATATCGCTCAGCGCGATTCGGGTTGGGAAGATGTCTTTACCAACACGTCCGGGTCGGTGGTTGGGTTTGTTCTGTACGAAATACTGGGGAAATTCCTGCTGCGCGGACTGTCGCGTTGCCAGAGCCTGGTCGAAGCCCTGCTGACGCCGTGGCGCGCCTCCGTTCTCCTGCTCATCTATTTCACGATATGGTTCGGAGCTTCTTCTCTGCTGCAACGAAATACTCGGTTGAGAAATTGGCGCGCGGACGCTTTGCTCGTCGTGGGCAACGATGCCTCGGGGAAATTTCCATGGAAGGGCACGGTCAACACCGTGCAACTTTGGGATCTCGCGCTCCGCAAGGAAGTGGCGCAGCAGTTATCCGCCGGCCAACCCGTGGATACTGGCAATCCAGGTATGCTCGTGGATTATGATTTCTCCGCCGAACCGCCCTTTCGCAATCAAAGGCAGATTTCTTCCGAACTCGCGTGGGCACCCCGCGCTCCCATCACTTCAGATTCCGGCCTGCTGGTTTTGGATGGTGCCTCGTGGCTAACCACCGGGGTCGTTGTGCCGGACCTTATCGCCAATTTGCCGAAGACCAACCAATTCTCAGTGCGAGTGCAGTGCACACCCGCGCAGGTTGGCGGTAGCGAAGGCAGAATCATATCTATCTCACAACCCTCGGGTTTCGCTGATCTCACTCTCCACCAGGTAGATGCCAACCTCGTCCTCTGGTTTCGCAATCCGCTCTCGGCAAACCACGCAATCTTGGCCTGGAGTTTCCCCGGAGTATTTACGGTCGGCCGCACTCGCGACATCCTCTACACATACGATGGCTCGAATCTATCGCTCTTCATTGACGGCAAAGAGGAGCCTCTAACCTACCGGCTCGGCCCGGGAACCGCTTTGGCAAAATCACTGCGTAGGGTGAAACCCGGTGAATTGGAAGGGTACAACTATATCTACTACATCCTGGTTTTCTGTCTTCCCGGTGCGATTCTAGGCATGGCTGAAAGAAATTTGGTTGCCCCGAGGGTTGTGGCCTGGCTCTGGCTGGCCTGCGGATTCGTCATACCCGCTATCCTCCTGGAGTGGATTCTGAATTCGACGAGTGGTCGTTCGTTTTCCTTCGAGTATCTCGGACTGTCGGTGCTTCTCGCGGCCGGTAGCTTCCTGTGGATCAATAGCGACAGCTGGGCCCAAGTCCGACAACCGAGCGACAAAGCCATCCCGAATTAGCCCAATATTTCTCGCGGTAATGGCTTCCCCCAACAGTTTAATTGCGATTCGATCTGTTCCCAGCAATAATCAGAAACTCAGACGGCACGAACACGAAACTAGATGACAGCGCGGAAGCCTAGGTAAATATGAACGTTGTGGGCGTCTCGGACAGCTCCGTCAACCGCCCGGGACCATGCGGCGCCGCGCACCCTTACATGACCCGATGAAAATTCTCGTCACCGGCGGCGCGGGTTTCATCGGATCGAATTTCATCACGCACGTCCTGGGCGTGTCCCAGGACTATTCCGTCGTCAACTTCGATAAATTGACCTACGCTGGAAACCTCGCAAATTTGGATTCCATCGCGAAGAATCCGCGCTACACCTTCATCAAAGGCGATATTTGCAATCCTGCTGCTGTCGAACCGGCCATGGCCGGGTGCCAGACGGTCGTTCATTTCGCCGCTGAGTCTCATGTGGACCGCAGCATCTACGAACCCGCGCCCGCGATCGAAACAAATGTTACCGGCACGTTTGTGCTGCTGCAGATCGCGCACAAGCTCCACATCAAAAAATTCGTGCACATCTCGTCCGATGAAGTCTATGGCGACCTGCCGCCCGGCGCATTTGCCGACGAAAACTCACCGCTGCGGCCCAGCAGCCCCTACTCCGCCTCCAAAGCCAGCTCGGACCTGATTGTCGGGTCCTACGTTCGCACGTTCGACTTCCCGGCCGTGATCACGCGCGCTTCCAACAATTACGGTCCTTTCCAGTTTCCGGAAAAATTTCTACCTCTCCTGATTACCAACGCGCTGGACGATAAGCCCCTCCCCATTTACGGCGATGGCAAGCAACAGCGCAATTGGCTCCACGTGACGGATCATTGCCGCGGAATTCTGGCGGTTCTCGAGCGCGGAAGAATCGGCGAGGTTTACAACATCGGCGGGCAGGATGTGCTCGAAAATCTCAGCATGGCGCGCCGTTTGCTCCGCGCCACCGGCAAATCAGAATCGCTAATTTCCTATGTGAAAGACCGTCCCGGCCACGACCGCCGCTACGCGTTAACCTGTGAAAAGATCGAGCGGGAACTCGGCTGGAAGCCCGCCATCTCGTTGCAAGAGGGTTTGCGCCAAACTATTGAGTGGTATCGCATCAACACCAAATGGATGGAAGGCGTGCGCGGCGGCGAGTACCTCGCGTACTACCAGAAACATTACGCGAATCGCGACTCCTCTCGCCACCCGATTGAGGAGTCCGGACGAAGGTTTCCCTCCTAGGATGAAGCTACCTTCATTTTATGCGGTGAGAATGCGTCCAGGGAAGCGCATGCTGCGCGAACCATTCGCGATCGCCAGCGCCGTCTTCTGCATGGCTTGCTCGGGGACCAAATTTCGGCCTCCCTTATTGACCTGCGCCGGAGTCCTCGCCTCGTTTTCCAGCAGCATCGGTCGCATGAAGCCGGCAGCTCTGCGTGCCAATTCGGCGCGCGTTTCCACGCCAAACTTGCTCAGCAACGAAGACACGTGGAATTTCACGGTGCGCACGGTAATATTCAGCCGCGACGCAATTTCCTTGTTCGCACGGTTGCTCACTACCGCATCCAACACTTCTCTCTGCCGCGCGCTCAAAGACGTGGGGCAAGCGATCGCGCGCCCCTCTTTCAGTAGTTCCTCGGTCCGCGATATCAATCGCGCCACCAGGGACTTCTCCGCAGGCACCAGCACTTGAAACTCCGCGGGATTCTGCCCGCGCACAAGGCATTGCATCGCCAGCAGCCCTGCGATGCGCTCCACGGTGCACTCCAAATCTCCGCCGCCTGTAGCTCGAAACTGCGCCGTCCCGCTGGATGATTCGCAAAAGAGGAATAGGTTGGGGTGGTTCGCTTCTTGTTTATTTTCGCGGGGAACGAGTTTTGGAAAAACACGAACTTTCTTCAAATTGAGCCTTCCGTCTGCTTGCCCAGGACTGCGTGCGGCAAAGCCTTAGGATTTAACAGCCATTTTGCAATTTTGCGTTGCCCAGCGGTTAGTCCACATCTCGTTTTGCACGAGTTCCTTACAGAAACCGGATCGCACCAGTAAAGTTCAATTCCCCAAATTTCCCCATTTGGAAAACGACGGTCATTCTCAAACCCGGCACTTGGCCGTGGCAGGCTCTATGCCAAACAGGAAGTTAATTAAGTGACTCAAAATGAGAAGGATGCGCGATCCAGCAGCTGTTGCGCTGCGTGCTTCGTAGGTAGAATCTTCTCTCCTGCTGCAAATTCTTCCGTGAGCACAAGTTATCCACTCGTCCTGCACAATGCAAATCTCCCGCGCCGCGCTCAACCCGGATCGTCCTGTCCATCACGAATCCGTCTACGGAATTTGCTTTCGGTTTACACTCCTCTCGATATAATCCCACGGCGGAAACTCTCATCCTGGAGTTGGAGCCTTGCACGTATCCCTCAAACCTCTAATCGTCGTCCAAATTCTGATGCTCCTCGCAGGCACAGCCGCCGCCCAAATTCCTCCTATCAAGCCCGCCCCGCTATCGCAGCAGGTGCCGCAAGGCTCCGGGGCCTGCTCGGTGCAGAAATCCTGCGCGGAGCTCGCACCCACCATGATTCAGTCTGCCCTCGGTCCTTCCCCGCTTGAAGAAAATCTCCGCTACTTGACCGACACCATCGGCGGCCGCGTCACCGGCACGCCATCGGCCGACCGGGCCGCTGACTGGGCCGTTCAAGCCTTTCGTCACGCGGGCGTTGACGACGTTCATACCGAGAAATTCACCATCCCCGTTGGTTGGTCCGAAGGTCACACGCATCTTGAAATTCTTTCTCCCGCACCCTTTCCGGTTCGCCTTGTATCCATCGGCTGGTCGCCGGCCACTCCCGAAGGCGGCATCACTGCGGACGTGGTGGACGCCGGCATGGGCGATGATGCCGGCTTCGCCAAAGCTGGTGCGGCCTCGCAAGGCGCGATCGTCTTGATCCACTCGAATTTTCTAGTCACCTGGAGCGACCTCGACAATGAATACACAATCGGTCCCGCCATCACTGACCGCGCCCTGAAAGCTGGCGCCGTGGCCGTTCTGTGGATGTCGTCACGCCCCAATCTGCTGCTGTATCGCCACACGCTCGCCGTCAACGGTGAACTGGAAAAATTACCCCAAGCCGTTGTAGCGAGAGAGGACGCCGAGCGCATGGCTCGCTTCCTGGCGGCCGGTCAAAAGGTGCGCGTGCATTTCGAAATGCCGAATCGCGTGACCGGACCCGTGGATTCCGAAAATGTCGTCGCGGAAATTCGCGGCCGCGAGAAGCCGGATGAATTCGTGGTCCTCGGCGGGCACCTAGATTCCTGGGACCTCGGCGCCGGCGCGCTCGATAACGGCTGCAACGTCGCGATGGTGATAGACGCTGCCCGCGTGATCCATGCCTCCGGCACCGTCCCGCGCCGGTCGATCCGCTTCGTGCTCTTTACCGGCGAAGAGCAGGGCCTGCTTGGTTCGGCGGCCTATACCCACGCACACCAGGCCGAACTGGACAATATGATCGCCGCAATCATTTTCGATTCAGGAATCGGCAAAGTGACGGGCTACGCGCTGGGCGGCCGCAAAGATATCGTCGCACCCGTTCGCGCGGCCCTCGAGCCTATCGCCTCTCTGGGCGTGAGGGATTTCACCCTGG
>Ga0210396_10002669_pt1 | contig 18069 bp, 15 predicted proteins | sample IncBWH17OmetaG_FD_155466 | JGI IMG/M metagenome (GOLD analysis project Ga0210396, IMG submission 155466) | Forest soil microbial communities from Barre Woods Harvard Forest LTER site, Petersham, Massachusetts, United States - Inc-BW-H-17-O ... | reverse complement strand
AGGTGATCAGTCAGTCGCTGGAAGCCATGCGCGCCATCGGGATTGCGGTGTACCTGTTGCCGGGCAACCACGATCCGTTGGACGCGTCGTCGGTGTACGCCAGTGCGCTGTTCAAGGCCGAATGCCCGGCCAACGTGACGGTGCTCGACAGCGCCGGCATTCACGAGGTCCGGCCCGGCCTGCAGATCGTCGCAGCGCCATGGCGATCCAAAGCGCCGACGACCGATCTGGTTGCCGAGGTGCTCGACGACTTGCCGGCCGACGGGGTCACCCGGGTACTTGTTGCCCACGGCGGCGTCGACGTGCTGGACCCCGACCCCACCAAGCCCTCGCTGATCCGGCTGGCCGGCGTAGAAGATGCGTTGGCCCGCGGCGCGGTGCACTATGTGGCGTTGGGCGACAAGCATTCGCTCACCGAAGTCGGCAGCACCGGCCGGATTTGGTACTCGGGCTCGCCCGAGGTCACCAACTACGACGACGTCGAATCCGATCCCGGTCATGTGCTGGTCCTCGACCTCGACGAGTCGGATCCGCAGTGCCCGGTCACCGTCGACGCCCGAAAAGTTGGGCGCTGGCGGTTCAGCACCCTGAGCCGCCAAGTGGACGGCAGCCGCGACATTGCCGACTTGGATCTGAACCTGGATCTGATGCCGGACAAGGACCGAACGGTGTTGCGGCTGTCCTTGATTGGTTCGTTGACGGTGACCGACCGCGCTGCGCTGGACGCCTGCCTGGACAAATATTCGCGGCTGTTCGCGTCACTGCGGGTGTGGGACAGCCACAGCGATCTGGCCGTCATACCGGCCGACGGCGAGTTCACCGACCTCGGCATCGGTGGCTTCGCTGCTGCGGCGGTCGAGGAACTGGTCGAGACGGCGCGCACCGCGGATGCCGCGACTGCCGGCGACGCGCAGGCGGCGTTGGCGCTGCTGTTGCGGCTTACCGACCATGGGCGAGGTGCGGCATGAAGTTGCACCGCCTGGTTCTGGAGAACTACCGCGGCATCGAGCGCCGCGAGATCGAATTCCCCGACCACGGCGTGGTCGTGGTGTCCGGCGCCAACGAGATCGGCAAGTCGTCGATGATCGAGGCGCTGGACCTGCTGCTGGAATCCAAGGACCGCTCGAACAAGAAGGAAGTCAAGCAGGTCAAGCCGACCAACGCCGACGTCGGGTCCGCGGTTACCGCCGAGATCAGCACTGGCCCTTATCGTTTCATCTATCGCAAGCGCTTCAATAAGAAGCCCGAGACGCAGCTGACGGTCCTGGAGCCGCGCCGCGAAGCGCACAGCGGCGACGAGGCGCACGACCGCGTGCAGGCGATGCTGGCCGAGACCGTCGACACCGAACTCTGGCATGCCCAACGGGTAATGCAGTCGGCGTCGACGGCGGCGGTGGATCTTTCGCGTTGCGACGCGCTGACCCGGGCGCTCGACGTCGCGGCGGGCGACTCCGCCGCGCTGTCTGGCACCGAGCCGCTGCTGATCGAGCGGATCGACGCCGAGTTCGGCCGCTACTTCACCCCGACGGGCCGTCGTGCCACCGGAGAGTGGGCGGACGCCATCACCGCGCTTAGCGCCGCCGAAGAAGAGGTGCAGCGATGTGCCGCGGCCGTCGCCGAAGTCGACGATCGTGTGAACCGGCACGCGACGCTGACCGTCGAGCTGGCTGAATTGTCGCCGCTTCAAGAGGCGGCCGCGGTCCGGCAGACCGCCGCCCAAGCCGCCGCCGACACGATCGCCCAGCTGACGGAACAGGTGAAAGAAGCCGAGCTGATCGCTGCCGCCGCGACCGCCACCAGCACGTCATCGCAAAGCGCATACGCCGAACGGCAACGGTTGCGGGCCGAAACCGACTCGCGCGCAGCCACGGTCGCGACCTTGGAAGCTCAAGCCCACGAGGCCGCCGAAGCGGCGGCGACGGCACAAGAAGTCACCGTGGCAGCCGATGCCGTGGTCGAGGAGGCCGACAAGCTTCTCGCCGCCGCGCAGCGGCGAGCCAACAATGCCCGCCGCATCGTCGACGAACTGACTCGCCGCGACGAAGTCGACCGTTTGACAAACCGGCTCGGCAAGATCGACGCCGCCCAGCGCGACCGTGACTTGATCTGCAACGAGCTCTCGGCAATTGCACTGACCGACAATCTCATTCAACAGATCGAGCGCGCCGCCGCAACCGTCGAACGGGTCGAGGGCCAACTCGCCTTGGTCTCGGCGACGGTGGAATTCGTCGCGGCTACCGACATCGAACTTGTCAGCGGCGACCAGCGGGTGTCGCTGCCCGCAGGCCAGAGTTGGTCGACCACCGCAGGCGGCGCCACCGAGGTCGAGGTCCCCGGCATCCTGATCGCGCGGTTCACTCCGGGCGCAACGGCGCTCGACATTCAGGCTGAACACGCGGCAGCCCAACAGAACCTGACTGCCGCGCTGGCGACGGCGCAGGTCCCTGACGTTGCGACCGCACGGCTGACTGATCAGCGGCGCCGCGAACTGGTGAACAGCCGCGACCAGCTGACCGCAACCCTGGTCGCATTGTCCGGTGACGACGAGGTCGAGCAATTGCGTTCAAGCTTGGCTGCGCTGCGCGCCAACACACAGGCTGACGACATCGCGATGGACGCCGCCGGCGCCCGCGCCGAGCTCGACGAAGCTGACGCGGCCCGCGTTAAGGCGGCCGCCGACCTCGAGACGCACCGGAAGGTCGCGGCGGCGGCGACGGCCAAGCTCACCGAAAAAGCTACCCAGGTAACCCTTTCCAACGACAAACTGACTGCCCAACGGGTCGAGCTGGCGGCGGTCGCTGACCGGCTGACCCAGCAGCGGGCAGTCGCCACCGACGAGACACTCCAAGCCACCGCCGAGGCGGACCTGCAGGCGGCGCAAACAGCAGACGGCCGGGTCGCCGAACTGAAAGAACGGCTGGCCGCCGCAGCACCTGACACAGTGGCCGCCGAACTGACCGATGCCACCACGGCGGCTCAGGCATTGACAGGCCGCCACGACGAAATCGCCCGCACGCTGCATGAGATCAGCGTCGAGCTGACGCTCTTCGGCACCGAGGGCCGTAAGGGCAAGCTCGATGCAGCCGAGATCACGCTCGAGCATGCTCGAAGTGAACATGCCCGGGTAGCTGGCCGAGCTCGCGCCGTCGAATTGCTGAAGGCGGTGATGGTCCGCCACCGCGACACCACACGGCTGCGTTACGTCGAGCCGTTCCGGGCGGAGTTGGAGCGACTCGGGCGTCCGGTTTTCGGACCGAGCTTCGAAGTCGATATCGACACCGATCTCTGCATCCTCAACCGCACTCTCGACGGTTGCACCGTGCCGTATGAGTCACTGTCGGGCGGGGCGAAGGAGCAACTCGGCATCCTGGCGCGGCTGGCCGGGGCAGCGCTGGTCGCCAAAGAAGATGCCGTCCCGATCCTGATCGACGACGCGCTCGGCTTCTCCGATCCGGATCGGTTGGCCAAGATGGCCGAGGTGTTCGACACCTTGGGCGAACGCGGACAGGTGATCGTATTGACCTGCACGCCAGCCCGATACGACGGCGTCAAGGGCGCGCAGCGGATCGAGTTGTGCGCTTAGCTATCTTCGCGGTCAGCCGCGACCGAGCTTCGCCGCGCGCTCAGCCCGCTTCATCCCAGCCACGTCGGATCGAAACCGAGCTGGGCGATCTCTGGCCAAACGACTCCGAGGTCACCCGACAGGCCAGTCATCAGCGCAGTCAGATCGCTACCCACGGTAAGGGGGTCGTGCCCAGATACCAGCGGTACCAGTGAATCGGCGGGGAACCCGGCGGTCGCCGGTAGCGTCAGCGCGGGCTCTGACGCCAATCCAGTGGCCGGTAACGTCAGCGCCGGGGGGGCTGCCACCGGTCCGCCCGGCACGAACGGCAGGTACGGGTAGGCATTCGGCAGGTCGGACTCCGGCAAGATCCCGAGGTCCACCTCAGCAGCCGTCATGCCTTGATTGGCGCCGAGGGCCAGCTCGTTGGACAGGGCGGTCATGTCGACATTCGGAGCGGACAGCGTGAACGGGGTGGGAACATTCGCAAACCCGGTCCGGTCATAACCCAAGTCGACCAGCACCCGCAGGTCCGGTTGCACCATGTCGGCCAGTGGGGGCCCCACGACGGGGATTCCGCGCAACGGGTCCAACAGCGGCAGATCCTGGGTGGGAATCATGAAATAGGTGGTGTCGCCGGCATATCCCGGAGACGTCGGCAGCTGCACAGCCGTAGCAACCGCTGCGGGCGTGAGAGTTGGGTAGTCGGTGTGCACAGTGAAGAGCCCGGCCACTTCATTGAGGTCCGCCAGGACATTACTCGGGTACTGCGGGAAGTCGGCGACGCCGTCGTACTGAATCGTGTAAATGTCGGTGGGGTAGGGAGTGTCCGGCGGCGTCGCGACATCGTACGGCACAGTTGGGTTCAGAAGGTTCAACCGCTCACCAATGCCGCCGTCGGGATTATTGGGATCACCGAGCAGCACGAAGCTCAGGTCGGCCGGATCAGGCCGTTGGCCGGCAGGCAGGGCGTCGAGCGCGATCATTTCCATGGTGGCTGCGGTGGCGGCCTGGGAGTAGTCCACCAAAACGATGTGGTCTGCGGCGAATGTCGTGAAAATCGCGGTGTTCAGGTCCATTTCTTGCCCCGTGAGCGACCCGCCGATGCCGAGTATCGAGTTCGCGTCGGGCGTGTTTAGGGGAATCTCGGTGAACCCGGGAAACACTGGCTGCCCGGAAAAAGGTAGCGGCGGCTGTGCCGGATCGACGTACAAGTTGAAAAGGTCTGTCACGACAGCGGGGAACGCCAAGACGTTGTCCTCTCCGCCGGCCGCCGTAATCAACGCGACGTCGTCGCCGAACGCAGACGTCGCAGTCATTAACGACGTCACGCCCAACAGGCCGGCACAGGCGCTGCACAACAGCGTGACACCCAGCCAACGCAACCCACGGTCTGTCATGATGTGATACACGACACAGCCAGCACGATGGTTCAAATCATCCGGATGGCCTGTTTTAGACGCAGACAGCATACTCATGGTATATTTTGCATCCGGCGCGCGTTCCGTGTAAAGAGCTTCGCCACCTGCGGCTAGTAGGAACGATTGACCTGGGGATTGTCGCCACGTCGCGGCTGCCCGTGCCGGCCACCCACAACGCCGAATACGTCAGCCGCGTATGAATCCGATCGCGGTGTAATCCACGTCGGCCAGCCCGGGTGCGCCGAAGTTGGCCAGATCGGTGCGCACCGCGATGTCGCCGGGCGACTGGAACAGCGGCAGGTTGAAGCCTTCCCGCCAGATCATCGCGTCGACCTGATTAGCTAGCGAGCGCGCCGCGTTCTCATCGAGCTCGGACAGCGTCTGATCGATCTTGGCGTCGATGCTGGCATTGCCGATCCTGCCGAAGTTGCCCTCACCGTCCGAGGTGTAGATCTGCGGCAGCGCAGACAGCGGGAAAGCGTTTCCCACCCAACCGAATTGGACGAGGTCGAAGTCGCCGACGCTCACGTACTGATTGAAGAATCCGTTGCCCGCCTTGACGTCGAGCACCAGCTTGACACCGATCTTCGCCAGGTTTTGTTGGGCCACCAGGGCGATTTGGCGGGCGGCCGGTGAGTCGTAAAGGACGTCGCGGATGACAAGCTGGCGACCGTCTTTTTCCCGCACCGCGCCGTTGAGCTTCCAGCCCTGCGCGTCCAGGTCCTTGCGGGCCTGGTCTGGGTTGTACGCGGCCGGCGCACTGTTGTCTTGGTAGCCGACCTGGCCGACGACGTACACGTGATTGTCCAGCGGCGTCGGATGTTCGGTCAGGCCGTGCTGGACGACATTGACGATCGCCTGGCGGTCGATGCCCCGGCAGATCGCCAGACGCAGCTTGTCGTCGGACAGGATGCTTCCCGGTGCGCCGTTGAAGGTGAAGTGATACCAGGTCGGTGCCGGCGCGCTTCGGATCACGACTCCCGGGGTGCGCTCGGCGGTGACCATGTCGTCGAGCGTGCTCACGCCGGCGGCATCGATGGCGTTGTTTTGCAGGGCGGGGATGACGGCGGAGGAGTCGAGCACCAGGAAGGTAATCGAGTTCAGTCGGGGCTTGCGGCCCCACCAGCGGGGATTGCGGGTCAGCACAATGCGCTGCGCGCTGTGATTGATCCTCGACACGATGAACGGTCCGGCCGACGGACCGGGGGCATCCAGCTGACCCTTGTTGAAGACGTCCGGGTTCTCGGTCATGCTGCGGGGCTGCATGCCGCCGGCGAACATCCCGCGCCACTCCGCATACGGCTGGGCGAAGGTGACCACCGCCTGGCGATCGTTGACGCCTCTGGTCACCGACTTCACTCGTTCGAATCCGGCTCTGCTGGCGATTAAGTAGCGCTTATCGCGGCCGCTGCAGGCGTCGACCTCGGATTTGATGTCTTCCCAGGTGATTGGGGTGCCGTCGCTCCACACCGCTTGGGGGTTGATCGTCAACGTGACGACCTGCGGGCTGGCGCTGGTCAACTCGGCAGCGGTGAAGTAGTCGGTGTTGAGCTTCAGCGACCCGTCGGCCTGGGTGATGAACGCTCCCGGCAGCGTCGGCGTGACGACCGAACCGACGTCGGCGGTGTTGCCGTCGATGTTCAAGACATTGAAGTTTGGTGGAAACGAGCTGATCGCGAGCCGCATGTTGCCGCCGTCGCGCAGCGTCGCCGGATCCTGCGGGTTGATGTCGCTGCTGGTGCCGACCCGCACAGCACGCCGGTCGACGACGTCCTTGTAGCCGTCCGAGCAGCCCGTGACGATCAGACAAATCATCACGGTCGCCAGCAGCGCAAGCCTGCGAATCATGCTAACCACCGGCGACATCCGCATGCGTTCGCGGGACTGCGGCCAATAGGCGCTGGGTGTACTGGTGCTGCGGGTTGGTGAACACCTGCTCGCCATCGCCTTGCTCCACAATCTTTCCCCGGTACATCACGGCGACCTTGTGGGCCAGATGCTTGACCACCGAAAGGTCATGCGACACAAATAGATAGGACAACCCGAAGCGCTTCTGCAGGTCCAGCAGCAGGTTGATGATGCCGGCCTGAATCGATACGTCGAGGGCCGACACCGGCTCGTCGAGCGCGAGGATTTTCGGCTGCAGTGCCAGCGCCCGCGCGATACCGATCCGCTGTTTCTGCCCCCCGGAAAACTCGGCCGGATAGCGGCTGGCGTCGCCGTGGTTCAGCCCGACTATTCCCAGCAGCTCGGCGACGCGTGCCTCCGATCGAGGCCGGTCAAACCCGTTGGTGATCAACGGTTCAGCGATGACGTCGAAAACCGGCAGTCGGGGATCCAGCGACGCTACGGGATCCTGAAACACCACCTGCAATTCGGTCCGCAGCTTGCGGCGGGCGGCGGCATCGAGGGCTGCGACGTCGGAGCCTAGGATTTCGATGGCACCGGCCTGGGGTGCGGCGAGCTCGAGAATCTGGCTCAACGTCGTCGATTTGCCCGAGCCGGATTCGCCGACGATGCCCAACGTGCGGCCTTGCTCCAACGTGAAGCTGACCCCATCGACCGCGCGCACTTCACCCACCCGTCGCCGCAAAACCACGCCCTTGGTCAGTGCGTAGGTCTTGGCAAGGTCGGTCACCTGCAGTACCATCGGCGGATCCGCGACCGTGCCATCGCCCGAAACCGGCTGTGTTGACACGTGATAGATGTCCGCCGCGCTGCGGCCCGCGACCTCGTCGGTGCGGATGCACGCCGCCCAGTGGCCGTCCCGAACCTCGACGAGATCGGGTTCCGCCGAACGACATTCGCTGATCACCAACGGGCACCGCGGGGCGAACTGGCAGGCATCGGGCAGCGACGTCATCGTCGGCGGCGCGCCCGGGATCGGAACCAGCCGGGTGCCCTGCGGTGAGTCCAGTCGTGGCACCGAGCCCAGCAATCCGGCCGTGTAGGGCATCCGGCGGTCACGGTATAGCTCTGCGACAGTGGCGATCTCGACCGGACGTCCCGCGTACATGACCAGCGCCCGGTCGGCGAACTCCGACACGACACCCAGGTCGTGCGTGATTATCAGCACACCGGCGCCGGTGACGTCGCGCGCAGTTCGCAGCAGGTCGAGGATTTGCGCCTGCACGGTAACATCCAGAGCGGTGGTCGGCTCGTCGCAGATCAGCAGATCCGGGTCGTTGGCGATCGCGATCGCGATCACCACCCGCTGGCGCTCACCGCCGGACAGCTCGTGCGGGAAAGCCCTTGCGCGGCTTTCCGGCTGCACGATCCCGACCAGTTCGAGCAACTCGACGGCCCGCTTGCGGGCACCCGCTCGACTGATCTCGCGGTTGTGAACCTTGATAGCTTCGGCTATCTGATCGCCGATGGTATAGACGGGCGTCAGCGCCGACATCGGGTCCTGAAACACGGTGCCGATCGACTTGCCCCGAATCCGCGACATCGCCTGGTCGGACAGCCCGAGCAACTCTTCGCCGTGCAACCGCACCGATCCCGAGACGTCGGTGTGTTCGGGCAGCAACCCGACGACGGCCATCGCGGCAGTGGTTTTGCCCGAACCGGATTCACCGACGATCGCGACGACTTCGCCGGGGTCGATGCGGTAACTCGCGCCGCGCACCGCGGACACCCGCACGTCACCGGTATCGAAGGTGACGTTGAGATCCGCAACCTCAAGCAGGGCCGTCACTTTTTGCGCCGCCTCTTGCGGCGTGACAATCGGCTGCCCGGATCCAGCGCGTCGCGCAGCCCGTCTCCAGTGATGTTGGCGCACAACACGATCAGCACCAGAGCTCCGGCCGGAAACAGGAACACCCAGGGAAACGTGGTGGTCGAAGGAGTGCCGTCGGCGATCAGCGTGCCAAGCGAGACGTCGGGTGGCTGAATGCCGAATCCCAAGAAGCTCAGTCCGGTTTCGGCCAGGACCGCATACCCGACGTTGAGGGTCGCATCGATGATCAGGATCGAGGCGACGTTCGGCAGGATGTGACGCATGATCACGCGACGATCCGGCACTCCCATAAACCTTGCCGCACGGACGAATTCCCGTTCTCGCAGACTCATCGTCAACCCGCGCACCATGCGTGAGCTAACCATCCAGCCGAAGATGGCGAGCAGCACGATGAGCCAGAACACACTGCTCGACTGTTTGATGCGCGGAGTGATGATGGCGATGATCAGGAAGCCCGGAACCACCAGCAGCAGGTCCACCAGCCACATCAGCGCCCGGTCACGCCAGCCACCGAAGTACCCGGCGATCGAGCCGACAGTGGCGGCGATGCTGGTCGATATCGCCGCCACGCAGAAACCGATCAGCATCGACTTCTGCATGCCGCGCAGCGTCCGTGCCAACAGATCCTGGCCGAGCGCGTTAGTGCCGAACCAGTGCTTGACCGACGGCGGCTGCAGCAGCCCGTGATAGTCCAGAGCGTTGTAGTCGTAGGGGAGTAGCGGCGGCAGCCCGTAGCAGCCGATGAACAGCACCACCAGCAGAATCAACGCCACCACGGCAGGCCTGTTGCGCACGAAGCGCCGTATCACCAGGCTTCGCCGCGACGTGAAGGTGGCCGGCTTGATGCCGACCCGCAGCGGCGTGGTGTCGGTGGTTTCCGCGATGGCGTGGTCCGTCATGACACGCGCACCCTCGGGTCCAACGCAGCATAGATGATGTCGGACAACAGTCCGGCGAAAAGCAGTGCCGCACCGGTGAACAACGTGATCGTCGCGACGATATGGGTGTCCTGACTCGAGATGGCCTGCACCACCCACTCGCCCATGCCGTGCCAGCCGAAGATCTTCTCGACGAACACCGCGCCGACCACCAGGCCGCTGACCCCGTAGGCGAACAAGGTGGCCAGCGGAATCAGCGCGGTCCGCAGACCGTGTTTGAACAGCGCACGCCGACGCGTCAGACCCTTGGCCCGCGCGGTCCGGATGAAGTCCTCGCTGAGCACGTCGAGCATCGCGTTGCGTTGGTACCGGCTGAAGCTCGCGGCCGCGCCCAACGCCAGGGTGAGACTCGGCAGCACGATGTGCCGCGCGCGGTCGACGAACTGGTCCCAGACTCCGCCGGGCGGAATCGGGGAGGTTTCCCCGGTGTAGGCGAAGATCCGCACCCCGGCCAGATTGTTGACCCGCAACGCGGCCAGGATGAGCAGCCCGGCGAGCACGAATGACGGGATGCTCAGAACGATCAGCGACAGCACAGTGATCACCCGGTCGCTGAGCCGATATTGACGGACCGCTCCCCAGGCGCCCAGGACCACACCGGCGAGCGTGCCCACCAACGAACCGATCAGCACCAGTCGAAAACTGACCCCGACCCTCGACCACAGCTCCTGGGCGACGGGGTGACCGGTCACTGTGGTGCCGAAGTCGCCCCGGACCACGCCGGCGGCCCACTCCGCGTACCGGATGGGCACGGGTTTGTCCAAGCCGAGCTCGACGGCTTTGGCGTGGATCGCCTCGGCCGGCGGCTGGGGGTGACGCTCGATGAAACTGTCCAGCGGGTGAAACGTCACCGAGGCCAGGCAGAAGGCCAAGAACGACGCCAGCACCAGCAACACCAGGTAATTGAGGAGGCGACGAAGCAGGAAGGGAATCATGCCTGCCGGCCCTGCCTGTCTCGCATGGGGCCAGGGTAAAAGATCTGGTCCGGCACGTCGCGGCACGGGGCAAAGGGGCAGCTAGGCGGCGCGGCGGCCAACTCGGGCCCGGCTCCGACGCCAGCCGAGCCCTTCTGATCGGGCTGATCCGGACCGGTGAGAATTTGGGCGCGGATTGTTACAATCACGCACTTGGGCCGGGGGCCGTGCAGCAAACGACACTGTGACACAAGGAGATTGGCGTGACGGTTACCGACGACTACTTGGCCCACAACGCCGAATACGCGAGTTCCTTCAAGGGGCCGCTGCCAATGCCACCGAGCAAACACGTGGCGGTCGTGGCCTGCATGGACGCCCGGCTGGACGTCTACCGACTGCTCGGAATCAAAGAGGGCGAAGCGCATGTCATCCGGAACGCCGGCGGGGTCGTCACCGACGACGCCATCCGCTCACTCGCGATCAGCCAGCGGTTACTGGGAACCAAAGAGATCATCCTGATCCACCACACCGACTGCGGGATGCTCACCTTCAAGGACGACGACTTCAAGCACGACATCCAGAAGGAAACCGGGCTCAAACCGCCGTGGGCGGCCGAGGCCTTCCCCGACCTTGCCGAGGACGTCAAGCAGTCGCTACGCCGCATCGGGAACAGCCCGTTCGTCACCAAGCATGAGTCGGTGCGCGGCTTCATCTTCGACGTCGCAAACGGCAAGCTCAGCGAGGTTAAGCTCTAGAGATCTGGCTCGCCTCACGAGACTCAATAGCCTCTTCAGTCGCTCAGTGAGGGGTCACTGCCTCTCTCATTTCGACACCGCGGGCGATATCACTTTCCAGAAAAGAGTCGCGCCCTTCTGACGGTGCTGCTGTCGCTATTGATGCCCAAGCCGGATCGAGCGAATTCATTGACAGCCGCAGTCGCGCCTGGTTTCATATATGGTAATGCTCATAAACATGGTCAATCCAACCAACATTACCGGGAATAGAGAGGGTCATGACACAAGCGACCGCGACTAGCCCAGCGGCGGGGCAGTACGAGTTAAGCCACCTGCGCTCGCTGGAAGCCGAGGCCATCCACATCATTCGTGAGGTGGCCGCCGAGTTCGAGCGTCCGGTCCTGCTGTTCTCCGGCGGCAAGGACTCGATCGTGATGCTGCATCTGGCGCTCAAGGCGTTCCGGCCGGGTCGGCTGCCGTTCCCGGTGATGCATGTCGACACCGGCCACAACTTCGACGAGGTCATCCAGGTCCGCGACGAGTTGGTCGCCGAGGCCGGTGTACGCCTGGTGGTCGCCAAAGTGCAGGACGACATCGACGCCGGCCGCGTGGTCGAGACCATCCCGTCGCGCAACCCGATCCAGACGGTGACGCTGCTGCGCGCGATCCGCGAAAACAAGTTCGACGCGGCATTCGGCGGCGCCCGGCGTGACGAGGAGAAGGCACGCGCCAAGGAGCGAGTGTTCAGCTTCCGCGACGAGTTCGGGCAGTGGGACCCCAAGGTGCAGCGGCCCGAGCTGTGGAACCTCTACAACGGGCGACACCACAAGGGCGAGCACATCCGGGTCTTCCCGCTGTCCAACTGGACCGAATTCGACATCTGGGCCTACATCGGCGCCGAGAAGATTGCGTTGCCGTCGATCTACTACGCGCACCGCCGCAAGGTGTTCGAGCGCGACGGAATGCTGCTCGCGGTGCACCGTCACATGCAGCCCCGCGCCGACGAGAAGGTGGTCGAGAAGACCGTGCGATTCCGCACCGTCGGTGACGTCACCTGCACCGGCTGCGTGGAATCACCCGCGTCCACGGTCGCGGAGGTCATCGCCGAGACGGCGGTGGCACGGCTGACCGAACGCGGGGCCACCAGAGCAGACGACCGGATTTCCGAGGCCGGAATGGAAGACCGCAAGAGGCAGGGATACTTCTGATGGGTGCATCGACCACATTGCTGCGCATCGCGACGGCCGGCTCGGTCGACGACGGCAAGTCCACCCTGATCGGGCGGCTGCTGTTTGACTCCAAGGCCGTCATGGAAGACCAGTGGGCCTCGGTAGAAGCCACTTCGAAGGAACGCGGCCACGACTACACCGATCTGGCACTCGTCACCGACGGGTTGCGCGCCGAACGCGAACAAGGCATCACGATCGATGTCGCCTACCGCTACTTCGCTACTCCCAAGCGGAAATTCATCATCGCCGACACCCCGGGCCACATCCAGTACACCCGCAACATGGTGACCGGTGCATCGACCGCGCAGCTGGCGATCGTGCTCGTCGACGCCCGCCACGGTTTGCTCGAGCAGTCTCGTCGGCACACCTTCCTGGCGTCGCTGCTGGGCATCGAGCACATCGTGCTCGCGGTCAACAAGATGGACTTAATCGACTGGGACAAAGAAGCTTTCGAGGCCATTCGCGACGACTTTCACGCCTTCGCTACCCGCCTCGATGTGCACGACGTGCTCGCCATCCCGATGTCGGCGCTGCACGGCGACAACGTGGTCACCAAGTCCGAGCACACCCCGTGGTACGACGGGCCGGCGCTGTTGTCGCATCTCGAAGAGGTCTTCATCGCCGGTGACCGCAACCTGGTCGACGTCCGTTTCCCGGTCCAGTACGTCATCCGGCCGCAAACGGAAGAGCACCGAGACCACCGCAGCTACGCCGGCACGGTGGCCAGCGGCGTGATGCGTCCGGGCGACGAAGTGGTCGTGCTGCCGACCGGCAAGCCCACCCGGATCACCGCGATCGACGGGCCGACCGGGCCAGTGGCAGAAGCATTTCCGCCGATGGCTGTCTCGGTCAGCCTCGCCGACGACATCGACATCTCGCGCGGCGACATGATCGCCCGGCCCACCAATCAGCCGAGGGTCGCCCAGGAATTCGATGCGACGGTGTGTTGGATGGCGGACGCGTCGACGCTCGAACCCGGGCGTGACTACCTGATCAAGCACACCACCCGGACCACGCGGGCCAGGGTCACCGCGCTGGACTACCGGCTCGATGTCAACACGCTGCGCCGCGATAAGACCGCAGAAGCGTTGCAGCTCAACGAACTTGGCCGCATCACGTTGCGTACCCAGGTGCCGTTGCTGCTCGACGAATATACCCGCGCCCCCAACACGGGGTCGTTCATCCTGATCGATCCGGACACCAACGGTACCGTCGCCGCGGGCATGGTGTTGCGTGAGGTCGCGGCCCGTACGGCGAGCCCTAACACCGTGCAGCACAAGTCGCTGGTGACCGCCGAGGACCGGATGTCTCGGGGCCGCACGTTGTGGTTCACCGGATTGTCGGGTTCCGGCAAGTCGTCGGTGGCCATGATCGTCGAGCAGAAGCTCCTCGAAAAGGGCGTTCCCGCTTATGTTCTCGACGGAGACAACCTGCGGCACGGGTTGAACGCCGACCTTGGGTTCAGTATGGCCGACCGTGCGGAGAACCTCCGGAGACTGGCGCACGTGGCGGCGCTGATCGCCGACTCGGGGCACACCGTGCTGGTGCCGGCGATCAGCCCGCTGGCCGAGCATCGCGACCTGGCCCGTCGGGTGCATGCCGACGCCGGGCTGGATTTCCTCGAAGTGTTCTGCGACACCCCGCTCGAAGATTGCGAGCGCCGCGACCCCAAGGGGCTCTACGCCAAGGCCCGTGCGGGCGAGATCACCCATTTCACCGGCATCGACAGCCCGTACCAGCGGCCGAAGAATCCCGACTTGCGGCTCACGCCGGACCGCAGCTGCGACGAGCTGGCGGAGCAAGTCGTCGACCTGATCGAGTCGCGCAGTTGAGCGAGGTGAGTGACCACAACGACCACGAGGTAGCAGCGCGGTTGGCCACCGAAGCCGGCCGGCTGCTGCTCGCGGTGCGCGACGAGCTGGCCGATGCCACCGAAGCTGAGCGAAAAGCAGCGGGGGACAAGCGGTCCCACGACTACCTGATGGACGCGCTGGCACGCGAACGCCCGGACGACGCGGTGCTCTCCGAAGAAGGCGCCGACAACCCGATACGGCTGCGCTCCGAACGGGTATGGATTGTTGACCCGCTGGACGGCACTCGGGAGTTCTCCGAACTCGGCCGAAAGGACTGGGCCGTCCACGTCGCGCTGTGGCAATCCGGTGACCTGGTCGCGGGTGCGGTAGCGCTGCCGGCACAGGGCGTCACGTTGGCCACACCCGATCCCGCGCCACCGCCGGACGCGACAGAGGCGCCCCGGATCGTCGTCTCGCGCACCCGCCCGCCGGCGATCGCGCTGCAGGTCCGCGACCACCTGAACGGCACGCTGGTCGAAATGGGATCCGCCGGCGCGAAGGTCGCCGCGGTGGTTCAGGGTCTGGCCGACGTGTACGTGCACGCCGGCGGCCAGTACGAGTGGGATTCGGCAGCGCCCGTCGCGGTGGCCCGTGCGGCCGGTCTGCACACCTCGCGTATCGACGGTTCGCCGCTGCGGTACAACCGGCCCGACCCACTGCTGCCCGACCTGGTGGTGTGCCGACGCGAATTCGCCGACGCCGTGCTGGCCGTCACAGGTTGACCGGACCCGGCTCTTAACGTTGAAATACTGCCCGACTCCTCCTCGGGCCGGTCCCGGCCCGCATCGTCGTCGGGCGGCGGTGGGAGGATCGTGTCCATGCGCATGTCGGCCAAGGCGGAGTATGCGGTGCGGGCCATGGTCCAGTTGGCCACCGTCGATGGCGGTGTACGGGTCACGACTGACGACCTGGCGCAGGCCCAGGGCATCCCGCCGCAGTTCCTCGTCGACATCCTGTCCGACCTGCGCAACGACCGCCTGGTGCGCAGCCACCGCGGTCGCGACGGTGGATACGAATTGGCGCGCCCCGGTGACGAAATCAGCATCGCCGACGTATTGCGCTCCATCGACGGCCCGCTGGCCAGCGTCCGCGACGTCGGTCTGGGCGATCTGCCGTATTCCGGTCCGACCGCGGCACTGACCGACGTGTGGCGGGCGCTGCGGGCCAGCATGCGCTCGGTGCTGGAGGAAACGACGCTGGCCGACGTCGCGACCGGCGCTTTGCCCGACCACGTAGGTCGGATGGCCGACGACTATCGCGACCAGGAAAGCAGGCGCCACGGCCCCCGCACCGCCGGCTAGCCGCCTGAGCCGTAAGGCCGGGTGAGGATCTCCAGGTAGTGGCCTCCGGGGTCGCGGAAGTAGACGCCGCGTCCGCCGTCCCGAGTGTTGATCTCGCCGGGTCGATGACCGCCCGGGTCGGCCCAGTGCTCCAGCCCGCGCGACTGGATCTTGCCGTAGATCGCGTCGAAGTCGTCCTCCGAGACCAGAAACGCGTAGTGCTGCGGTCGGATCTCGTCGCCCGTGGATACATCGGCGTAGTCGAGGCTTGCGCCGTGCTCGATCGTGACGGTCATGAAGTGCCCGAAGGGCACCGGGCTCGGCAACCCGAAAAGCTCGGTGAGAAACTCCGCGGACTCCCGCTTGTCGCGGGCGGCGACAATGGTGTGGTTGAACTCGATAGGCATGGTGCTGCCATTCTACTTCGGCGCGGTCAGCTCCAAGGCGATGTTGTCCGGGTCGCGGAACTCCAGGATGTATGACGGCCCGATGTCTTTGATCGGCTCGTGGTCGATGCCCAGGTCGTCGAGATGCAATGCCGCGGCCTCTAATTCGGCCTTGTCGGCCGACCTGAACGCGATGTGGTCCAGCCCGCAGCGGTCCTCGTGGAAGCGGTCGGTGGCGACCGGCCGCAGCGCGATCAGCGCGCCGCCCATGTCGTAGATAACGCCACCGAACAGGAAACCCAGCTGCTCACGGGTCGCCGCGTCGGCGTTGTCGGGGATCTCAATGAGAACCGGCCAACCGAAGACGCTCTCGTAAAACTGTCGAGACCGCTCGATGTCGCTGACGGTGAGCCGTACATGCGCGATGGAATTGGCGGTGATGCCCATCCCAGTCATGGTGCCACTGCGCAGCCCGCGTGCATTCACCGGTGTGCATGCCAGAATCGCGATCGTGCAGATATCGATGACCATGCCCGTCATGGAGCCGGAGTTGGATGCGGCCGTGCTGCGGGACTGGGCCCGCGCGATCGACGACGGCTCGTTCGCGTCGCTGTGTTGGGGCGAGCGGATGGCCTTCGACAACCCGGAAACTTTGACGCTGATGGGCGCGCTGGCGGCCTGGACGGATCGGGTGCGGTTGGTGACGACGGTGATCGTGCCTCAGCTGCACGACCCGGTCATGTTGGCCAAGGCACTGGCGACGGGGGACATGCTGTGCGGCGGGCGGCTGACCGTGGGCATCGGCGTGGGCGGCCGGGTTGAGGACTACGAGGCCGTCGGCGCGGATCCGGCGACGCAGACCATGCGTGGCATGGCCGAGCGGGTGGCGGTCATGAAACGAGTGTGGGCGGGCGAGCAGATCACCGAGTCGGTGCTGCCGGTCGGACCGGCGCCGGTCCAGGCGGGTGGGCCGCCACTGCTGATCGGAGCCATCGGGTCCAAGTCCGTGCGCAGCGCTGCGGCCTGGGCCGACGGCCTGGCCGGGCACACGATGGACCTCGACGTCGCCAAGCAGAACGAGCTGTTCGACGTGGCGCGCGCGGCCTGGGCCGAGGCCGGCAAGCCCAAACCCCATCTGGCCACGTCGTTCTGGTTCGCGCTCGGGTCCCTCGACGAAGCCCGGCCGCAAGTGCACCGGCATCTGCGGCGCTACATGAACTGGATACCGGCCGAGTACATCGACGCGATGGCGCCGACGACTGGGTTCGCCGGCAGCGAGGAAGAACTGGTCACGGTGCTGCGTACGTTCGAAGCGGTCGGCACCGACGAAATTCAGCTCATCCCAACCAGTTCCGACCTCAGTCAACTTCGACGCGTGGCCGACGCTGTCGGCGAGATTTAGAGAGGTGCCGATGTCAGAGCGCAACGTGTTGGGCGGCCCGCTGGAACCCTGCGGCAGTGACCCGCTCACCGGCTTCTACCGCGACGGCTGCTGTTCGACCGGGCCGGAAGACCTGGGCCTACATACGATTTGCGCCGTGGTCACCGCCGAGTTCCTCGAGCATCAGCGTGCGATAGGCAACGATCTTTCGACACCAAGGCCACAGCTCCGGTTTCCCGGGCTGGTGCCCGGCGACCGCTGGTGTGTCACCGCCGGGAACTGGCTGCTGGCCTACCGCGATGGATGCGCCGCTCCGGTGGTGCTGGCCTGCACCCACGAGCGCACTCTCGACGTGGTGCCCCTTGAGGCGCTGCGGGCACACGCCGTCGACGTGCCAGACGACCTGGGCAGTTTGTAGACGCGGGACCGTTTTTGGTGCTTCAGCCCCCTTTCCGGGGGTTTCGCAAAATTGTCGATAAACGCGCAGAATGCTGCTTAACATATGCCACATACGCCCGCCAACTGAATAGTGCGACGGTGTCCGAACTGCAATAGCAAATGGAGAATCATGAAGCCGTTAGCGACATTGGCGGCGGGGGCAGCAATAGTGGGCGCAGCGTGGGTGTGGCCGT
>Ga0210396_10002667_pt1 | contig 18079 bp, 17 predicted proteins | sample IncBWH17OmetaG_FD_155466 | JGI IMG/M metagenome (GOLD analysis project Ga0210396, IMG submission 155466) | Forest soil microbial communities from Barre Woods Harvard Forest LTER site, Petersham, Massachusetts, United States - Inc-BW-H-17-O ... | reverse complement strand
AACGATCGGACGGTGCGTGCATCGCTCGGGCAGGCCGAGCGCCGGATCTACGATGACCACGCGCCCTATGACTGCCTGCACATGACCGCCCGCGATGCCCGCGGCACGGCCTATCTGGTGGTCAAGCGGCGTCTGCCCCGTGTGGCGTGGTGGCAAAGGTTTCCGTTCTCCCAGATACTGTATTGCAGCGCGCCGGACGTGCTTGCGCGCAACCTCGAACGAATCAAGCTGGCGATCATGTGGCAACAGAAGACCTTCGGCATCGCGATGAACGAGCGTCTCTTTCCCAAGGCGCCGCGTGCGATCAGAAAGAAGGACATCGCCCAATACCGGTCGCCGGGATTCACCCCCAACGAACTCGACCTGCTGTACTCGGAGTTCGTACTGCTCGATATATAGCTATCTGGCGCCGCTGGCCGAACCGCGCTCCCCAGCGGCGCAAAAGCCAGTTCGCCCACAGGCTGACACATGCCGCGTGCGGTGCGTTGTTGCTGCCGAACTTAAAGTAAAGAAGCGACGACACGCCGGAGCGCTGGGCCCACCGGCAGGGCCGGGCGAGCGCGCCCGGCGGTGTCCTCTGGACGCACGACGGCCTATTGCCGGGGCTGACATGGCACGTCCATTTTGAGGCTGGGATGCGGCCGGTTGGTGCAAACTGATGATTCAGCCTTGGGTTCATTATATATCCTTATTGGATGATATATCGCTTTGAACAAACTTGTAGTAGAGTGGGCAGCGATGCATAGGATGCCCCTGATGGTGATGACCGGCATGGTGTTTGGTGAAGCGGTGTGGATGCGGCGATCGCCGGGGCGCCGATGAAGGCGCAACGCCGGTTCGGGTTGGCCCTGTCGTGGCCGCGGATCACCTCGGTGTTCCTCCTCGACGTCGCGGTGCTCATACCGGCCAGTCACTTGCCCGTCGCGTGGTGGGTGGGTGTGGCCGGTGCGGCGGTGGTGATGATCGCCGCGGTGCTCACCTACCGGGGAATCCCGCTGATCTCGGCGCTAGCCGGGTGGGCGTGGGATTGGTCATCCGCCCCGGAGGCGGCACTGGTCGCGGGAGATATACCTGCGATCACTCACCGGCGCCGCTTCGGCCGCGCCGTAGTCGGGATGTACGAGTACCGGGGCCAGCTGGTCGCGGTGATCGCCGTGGACGAGCCGGCGGACCCACCGGCCGGGCGGCACGGGCGGCGGGAGGCGAGGCCGGCTATTTTGCCGGTGGCGGCGGTGGCTGCGGGGCTGCGCCAGTTCGATGTGCGCCTGGACGCCATCGACATCGTCTCGATGCGAAAGCGAGACGTCGGCGAGGCCGCCGATCCGTCCGCCCCGCCAACCGCGGACGATCATCAGCCCGTAGATGTCCAGCACGGCACCTGGCTTGTGCTACGGATGGATCCGCAGCACAATGTCGCCGCGCTGGCGCTCCGCGATTCGCTGGCCTCGACGTTGGCGGCGACCGTCGAGCGGCTCGCCGACGATCTGGGCGGACCGGGCTTGACGGCCCGGCCGTTGACCGGCGATGAGCTCGCCGAGGTAGGCGCCGCGGTGTTGGCCGGTCTGCGACCGGGTTGGAGTCGGCCGGGGTGGGGTCGCCTCAAGCATCCCGACGGGTATGCGACCAGCTTCTGGGTGTCGCCGCGGTACATCACTTCCGAGACGCTGGACTGGTTGTGGCTGCACGATACCGATGCCACCGTGCTGACGATCCGACTCACCGCCGCCGACGGCGGTGCCGAGGTGTCGGCTTGGGTGCGCTATCACAGCCGGGGGCGGCTGGGTAAAGATGTGTGCGCCGGGCTGAATCGGCTCACCGGCCGCCAGTTGGCCGCGGTGCGGGCCAGTCTGCCGGCCCCAGTGAAGCGCCCACCGCTGGTGGTCCCGGCGCGGGCGCTGCGCGAGGACGAACAGCTCACACTGCGGGTGGGTCCAACAGAGGTGGGTGCGGCACCGCAACACTTGATGCGCCCGGCTGAGGCGAGCGATGACGCGCCGCGAGCAGCCGTGTTGGCGCCCGCAACTTGATCGTCGTACCGCTGACCGGCCATCCAGCACGCGGCAAACGACGCGAAAGCGATAAACACCGCATAGCCGCTAAAGCACTGGCGTTCACAATCGGCGCCAATGTGACCACCGGCCGGGTTCCGCAGGTGGCGCGCCAAAATCGCCCCACGACACACACAAACTGGGGTCGTACGATCTGGGCCACGCAAGACACCGTTTCTTTATTAGGGACCACTTTGCGGCGTTCGGCTCGTGGCGGGCTGAAGTGATCCTCGCCGGGGCGAGCCCATCGAGGACGGCATCGAAGAACCGCAAGATGCGCCGAAGGCGGTAGCGCTCGACATCCGTGATGGGTCTCGATCCGCGAGCTGGTTCAGGAGCTGGGCAGGCGCATGGACGCTTACGGCTTACGGCTCAGTCGCAGCCGTCTTCACGGTCTGGTGGCGAGCCGGCTCCGTTAAGCCAAAACACAGCTTGGTTCAAGCTGTCAGAATTCGTCAGCTTCGTTCCGTCTTCCTGAATGTATTGAAGCTGAACCTCTGCCATGTAATCCCCGGCGGCCTGCAGGGTCGGGCTATTGAAAGCCACTCGATAACACTGGTCACGCATTACATACCATGCGACCGTCGCGTCGGAAGGTAACTCTTGCCGGACCCGCGGTAGAACCGCGGATCGGTCGCTTGTATGCATATTCAGGGCGTAGACCTGGATCCTTCCAGTGCCCTTGTCGTCCACCTCACTGTAGACAGCACCGCTAGCCGCCAGGTACTCCGGCAAGCTGGGATCATCACCGTAACCGTTGGTGTCCGCGGCGTTTGGCGTGTGCGAGTCGTCCCAGGCGGCCCGCGTAGCTCCAATGCCAGGAACTGACTCGCCTTGGACGGCTGAAGTTGCTGGCAGCGGCGCGACGGCTGATGTGCTTGCCGGTGTGCTCGGTGTGCTCCCCGGCGAGCGCGACGAACACCCCGCCGCCGCACTGACCAACACGCAGCCGACAGCGATCGCAACCCGCACTGACTGTGTGGTCACAAACGACATGCGCTTCTCCTCACGGACACGGACCGACCCGCAAAGCGACCGCAACCGCTGCGGTGACGTCCGGCCGCAGCGATCCCGGGCTGATCACGTACAAACGGATGATTCAGCTATAGGTCACTATACATACTCTTTGAATGATGCACATCATTCAACAAACTTATAGTATTCTAGTGGACGGCGATGGAGAGGATGCGCCGATGCTGCTGGTGACCGGCATGGTGTTTGGTGAAGCGGTGTGGATGCGGCGATCGCCGCGGCGCCAATGAAGGCGCAACGCCGGTTCGGGTTGGCCCTGTCGTGGCCGCGGATCACCTCGGCGTTCCTCCTCGACATCGTGGTGCTCATACTGGCCAGTCACTTGCCCGTCGCGTCCGGTCTCGCCCGGCAACCAAGAAATCTTCTAGAACCCGCTACATTCGGTTCGCCGCCCAACTGCCCAATGCGCGCTGGAATCCGACTTCACCCACCGGTGGCTCGCTAATCCGGAGTTTGACACGGGGTGAGGCGGCTGTGCCGTCTGAGTGAGTCGGTCTTCGAAGTCGACCGCGCTGATCATACGGAACCGTGACGGAGGGCAAGCGATCGGGATCTACCGCTGGCCGGCTCGTCGACGGTGAAATCGTCGAGGGTGAACCGGCCGGGCACGGCCGGGCGCAGCGGCTTGGGTTTGATCACGGTTTCGTGACCGGCGTCTCGATAGGCGGCCGGGGGCAGCCCCGGTGCGGTCGATGACCATGGGGACGCTTTCATCGGGCGTCCGTTGGCTAGTCAAGCAACGTCGACCGTGGTGTGCCGTGAGGCTGATAGTGTGGCGGTACTTGTGCTGTGAGCGGTACCGCTGAGGATTGATTTCGGCTTGATGGCGTTTGTTTACGGTGGTTGGCTGCGACGCTCCTGCGGCAATCTGGGTGGGAAGAAATGCATTCTTGGTATGGTCGTGCTTCCTGTACACCGAGCGCGGCTTGGTGGCTACATCGTGACTCACTTGCCGACACTAAACGGGTCGCCCGACGACAACGGTATATAGCTGTGTGCCCTGGTTCATTCTATTATGTGTTGTCGGGTGAATTGTGGAGCGCCTGACGGTAGTCTTGCGCGCGCGGAATGCCGAGAAGACGATCCGTGCCGCGGTTTCTTCAGTTCTTAGAGGGCTTCCGCGCGATGGGAGGCTCGTAATTCTCAATGATGCGAGCAGCGACGCTACCGGCGAACTTCTGGCAGGTTTGGCTCGCGCCGACGGCCGCGTCGGCGTATTAACGTCCGATGTGCAACTAGGTCATGCCGGGGCCTTGAACGCATTGATCGACGCTGCCGATACCCCGCTTATTGCCAACATGGATGCGGATGATATCGCGCTTCCATGGCGGTTTCGCCATCAGATTGCTGCAATGTATCGAAGCAATCTTGATGCCGTATTCGCGACAGCAATTTTATTCGGTCGTTCTGGGATCAAATTCGGAGCTCCGCTCTCCATTGGACCGGCCGCGTCGCCATACGAGTTGCTGTTGCTCAATAAACTTGCGCTTCCGACACTTGTCGCTCGGCGAAGCGCCATTGTGGGCGCGGGATGCTGTCGTCGAGTGCCTGCCGAAGATTGGGATTTGTGGATCCGGATGGCTCTACGGGGCTCCCGCTTGGGTCGAATCGCCTTGCCGACTCTCTTGTATCGTCGCCATGCCGAACAGCTTTCGGCTACGAAGGTTTGGCAGAAAGAGCTTGTGCATGCAGTCGAGACCGCACAGGCTCACCAGGAACTTAGCCAACGACTCCTTGGATTCAGCGAAGCCGGCACGTACGCGGCTCTGACCGGGCCGGCCGCCGAGCCCGAAGAAGTGCGCGCAGCCATAAACCTTATTAAGGCAGTGCGGATGGCGGCGAACTCGTTTCCCTTTCGTGATCGTTTAGCGATGCGAGCGATGGCGCTGACGGCGATGCACAGGATCCGAGGCATCTACGGTACCGACTTATGACGCCGCTCAACGCGCGGCCCAGGACGGGCTAGGCGCCGAATTTGCCCGGGCGCGTCTCACGGAAACTCCCCACCTGAAGGCTGGTTTAGTGTGGCGGGCCTGCGCCTGATTGATAGGGTTAAAGGGAATCGCGCCAGATGCGATCGGATCGCCCCGGAGCCGTGATCGGCCCTGACTCGCTGCTCAACTCAACGCTTGTATCGCGTCAAACGTACGCTGGGCTACATAGACCAGGCCATCATCGTTTGGATGAAAGCCATCATCACTGATGTAGTGAGCTTTGTTGGCTTCGGTAATCCACGGTCCGCCAACGTCTGTTCCTTTTCCGGAGGAATCATAAACAGTTCCGGTCCGCGGCTCGATGAATGGCACCGCTCGTTGGACGCAAACTGCCCGTAGCGCTGGGTCGATCTGTGTGTAGGGGGCACCGTTAACGCCAGTGGGGTCATAGATGCCGGTCACCACCACAGTTGGATGGGTAGGGAGGGCGTGAACCGCATCGATCAAGGCGGCAAGCGCAGTTGCCAGGTCCGATGGTGTGTGATCGGTGTCGTTGAAGTAGCTGGTAATGAATACGATGCTTGGGCTGAAAGGGGCGACCTCAGTGGGTACACGATTGATGTAGCTCGCGGAGGTGCCGTGGCCGTTCGCGAATAGCCCTGTGCCCCCACGGCCGTCATTCAAAACCTCGTGCCATCCGCACATTCCCGCCAGCTTGGTGGGCCACGAGTTCCGCGGACCATGCCCCCACGTAAGCGAGTCTCCGACGAACACCGCCCTCGGTTCACCTTGGCCCAGGCATGGCTTCGCTGCCGATGCATGAGGGCAGCACGCCAAGCCAACGAACAGCACAGAGCTGAGCAGCAACCCCCGGACCAAATACCCTAAGTTACCCTCGGCGCTGTAAATCATTTTTAAAGTATGTCATACTCCATGAAGGAGGGTGCACGGTATGCCACGTCGGAGATCGCTGCAGGTCGGCAAAGTCGTCGAACGAGTTGCGGCCACGTTTGCCGAGGATGCCGGAACTCGCCAGCAGCACTTCTGAACAGATCGGCAGCCGATTTATGACATCCGGATCGTCCGCAGGCCAAGCCAGTGACAGCGCGTCGGCGCTGCAGCTTGCGGTGGCGACGAGACCAGGTGGATCCTTACCCGCGCGCCCCGACAACGGAGCGATGTCCGCTGACGCGATAAAGCCAGACGTTAAACAGCAGAGACCGGCACAACCGGCCGCGAAATCGGTTCAGTTCCGGCCAGACATCGAAGGGCTGCGCGCTGTCGCTGTCGGCTTGGTCTTGCTCTTTCACGCCTACCGGCAGCCGTTCAGCGGCGGATTCGTCGGGGTTGACGTCTTCTTTGTCATCTCCGGGTTCTTGATCACGAGCTTGCTTCTGCGGGAGCAGACCAAGACTGGGCGGATCTCGATCGCCGGGTTTTACGCCCGACGCGTGCGGCGCATCCTCCCGGCTTCCACCCTCGTGGTGGTCGCCACCGTCTTCGCGACCTACTATCTCCTTGCATTCATCGCCGGCAAGCAGGCAGCCGCTGATGCCAAATGGACAGCTATCTTCGCGGCGAACATTCACTTCGGGCTCCTGGGAACCGACTATCTCGGGTCACAACTTCCGCCGTCGCCACTTCAACACATGTGGTCCCTGGGGGTTGAAGAACAGTTCTACGTCGTATGGCCGGGCCTGTTCTTGTTGATGGTGCTCATTGTTCGCGGACCCCGGCACCGCGCCGCGATGGCCGGGGTGTTGGGTGCGATTATCGCGACATCACTTGCGTGGTCGGTCGTCGAGACGATGTCGAACGCCACGTGGGCATACTTTTCGCCCCTCACGCGGGCATGGGAGCTGGCCCTGGGAGCCCTTGTCGCCCTGCTGGCACCGGTCATATCCAAATTACCGCAAGCCTTCTCCGAATTTATAGCCGTCGCGGGCGTGATTGGCATCGTGATCAGTGCGGTGCTGTTCACTCAAACCACTCCTTACCCAGGTTCGGCAGTGGCTCTGCCCGTGGTCAGCAGCGCGGCGCTAATCGCCGCTGGCTGCATTAGTAGCAGGACAATTGTCGGGCGGGCACTATCCATGCGGCCAATGCAGTGGGTCGGCGCTAGATCTTACTCCCTCTACCTTTGGCATTGGCCTGTCCTAATTCTTGCCCAGCAATACACCGAACATGACTTGGGCGGATGGCAAAGCACGGCCCTCCTCGCGTTAGCGGTAGCGGCGTCCGCGTTGTCGTACTCGTTTTTGGAGAATCCGGTGCGGCGCGCTCGAGTGTTAAATTCGAGGACCGGACTGAGCCTGGCGATGGGCGCGGCCCTGATCGTGGCCACCATTCTCGTCGCTCAGTGGCAGATCGCCGAGCACTACGGCTCATGGAATCCATTCGAACAGGGAACCAGTGGAGATGTTTACAAATGATCGTGAGGACGTATTTGAAGAACGTTAGGACCGGACTGGCGGCGATCGCAGCTCTCGCTGCACTCGCGATGACGGCATGCTCGGCCGCCCCCGAGGAAGAATCATCCTCGTCCTCGTCGGGCGGCCGGTTCGACATCAGCAACGAGGCCGCGCGCGCGAAGTGCTCGTCAACAGCGCAGCCGAGCGCGCCACCCGCCGGAACCTATGCAACGACGGCTCAAGTCCTTGACGCGGTAAAAGCTGCTCAATGCCTTAAGGCGTTGCCAGAACCGGTCGCCACAGCACTCAACAACGAAGATCCCGCTGGCGGCCAGAATAGGTTCGACTGCAGCACGAATTTCGACGAAACACAGTTGAGATACAACAACTACGGGGAATGCACTCTTGGTGATCAGAACGGCACCAAGCTAATGGTGGTGTATGGCGATTCACGCGCCCACATGTGGGGTGCGACACTAGAAGGCGTTGCTGCTCAGCATGGTTGGAAACTAAAAGTGTTCAGCAAGGGCGGGTGCCCGGTCCAAGACCTCAATTTCCGTGATGACCAAACCAAGACGCCATTCACCGCATGCGACGACTGGCACGCAAGAACACCGGCCGTAATCAAGGCTTTGCATCCAGATCTAGTACTCGTCACAAGCATTCCGTGGGGCACACTCGCTGACAGCAACCCCGACGACGAGTTCCCTTGGTACGCCCACATCCTCGGATGGCTCGGCGAACACCTACTAGGCCACGGCAAAAACGGTAGCGAGCCGACACCCCGCCAGTGGCAGGACGGCTGGACCCGGACAATGGGCAATCTAGCTCAGCCTGGCACGAAGTTGGCGATGATCGGCTCTATCGCACAATGGGGAAACGCACAACCATCCTGTCTCGCCAAACATCAATCTAACATTCAGGCGTGCAGTGATGCAGTGGACAAGGTATTGGACTACGGCAACGGTGAAACCAACGGCCATCAGGCTCTTGATGCCGAGAAAGCAGCTGCAGCGGGCGCTGGAGCGCTGTACATATCCACGGTTCCGTGGGTGTGCGCCAGCCGTTGTGAGCCCGTCATCGCCGGCATGCGAGCATTCGAAACGGGCTTCCACTTGAGTCAGCACTACGCCGTGTATTTGACCGGCGCGCTTGGTGAGGCACTGCAGCCTCTGGTCTCCTGACATGAGTGTGATCGTTGCTGCGGTGTTTTGATGCCGTAGTGGAGTTTGAGGTTGGTGCCGGGGTATCGGGTTTGGGTGGCGGTGAGGTCGTGGCAGAGGCCGGTGGTGGCGCGGGTGCGGCGGGGCGCGGTGGTGGGGTCGAGCAGCCCGTGCAGTGTGTAGCCATCGATGTGGATGTCGCCGGCGTAGCCGCATGACTTTGCGCAGCAGGACGCGGGCTTGGTCGTGGGCGCGGGCGTAGTGTTCGCGCAGCAGGCGAGCGAGGGCGGTTTCGGCGGTGTAGGCGGCCATGCGGATGGCGTGGGTGATGAGTTTGGTTTGCTCGTCGAGCAGCCGCGCGGGGTCCAGCTAATCCAGAGGCTTGCGAAGGATGCTGATGAGATCGCGGTGCGCGCGGTCGGTTCGGCCGGATGAATGTCTCGACCGGTGCCGGCTTCCACTCGTCGTAGGGCTGGCCGCAAGGATGCTGATGAGTTCGCGGTGCGCGCGGTCGGTCGGCCGGATGAATGTCTCGACCGGTGTCGCCTTCCACTCGTCGTAGGGCTGGCCGCAATATTTGGCCAAGTCGTCCCACTCGTCGCCCAGCGCGGCCTACGCGTGATCGCGACCCCATTCCTGACGATTCCACGCAATCGACGGCATCCGATTCGTCTCCTCGGATGATTCCGACAATATGGCCGAAACATGCGCTAACGCGGGGTGTCGCGCACCGCGCCTACCGCGATGCCGCGAGGGTTATCGCCGATCACCGGAGTGGTCGCGACGGTTCGCAGAGCGTCGGTGTCGATCACCGACACCGTGCCCGAGTACATGTTGGCGACGTAGAGGCGACGCCAGTCGGGGGCCGCGGCCATGCTGCTCGGGGCTGCGCCGGTCTCGATCTCGGCGATCACGTGCAGTGTTCGCGTGTCGATGACTGAGACATCGGCGGAATTCTGGTTGGCGACGAAAACGTGCTGTCCGTCAGGGCTGACGGCCAGCGCGCACGGGTACTGGCCGACCTCGATCGGTTCGCCGACCTGCTCGGTGGTGGCGGTGTCGATCACCGTGACGGTGTCTTTGTAGACGTTGGTTACGTATGCTCGTGCGCCATTGGGGCTTAGCGCAACCTGGGTGGGGGCGTCGCCAGCCGGGATGGGATCATCGATCACCTCCCAGGCACGCGTGTCGATCACCCGCACGTCTTTCTGGTACTGGCTCGTGGCATAGAGTTGCGCGCCATCAGCGGTGATGCCCAGGCCGCCGGGCGCATCCCCGGTCCGGAGCGGGCCGCCCACCGTCCGCAGGGTGCCGGTGTCATAGGCGCGGACATCGTGAGACCCGCTAGTGACATAGAGGCGCCGCCCGTCGGGACTGACGACGACGCCGAACGGGTAGTGGCCGACCGGGATGGGCTGACCAATCCGGCGATGGCTCCTGGTGTCAATCACGGTGAGGTTGTCGTCGGTCGGGCTCAGCACGTAGGCGCGGCGGCCGTCGGGGGTAATTGCGATGTCCGACGGAAATGCACCGACACCGATCGGGGCGCCCACCGGGGCCATGGTCGCGGTGTCGATCATCTGCACATCGCTAGTTCGGGCGTTGACCACGTAGATGTATAGCCCGGGAGGCGAGGGCTCGGAGGACGGCGTGTGATCGGGGGAACACGCGGCGACCGCCGCGGCGATGATTGCGACGGCCAATCGGGTGGCGGCGCGGGTCAGATGGGGTGCCGACGCGGCCCGTCGGGCAAAACTAGGCATCACGGCCCGACCTCGCGTGTCGACGGGCGTGCTCAAGGTTGGTCAGCGAACCGGTGGCCAGGTTGTCCAGGCCGACGACCTGGTGTCCGTCCTGCAGCAGTCGGTCGACCAGGGTGGAACCGAGGAATCCGGCGGCGCCGGTGACAAGGGTGTGCATGATCAGCTCGCTCCAATGCGATCGTGGCTGGTGGGTTCTCCTCGCTAGACGTCGATGACGCCGCGGCTGGATCCGGGTCCGCGTGCGCGCCGGTAGCACCGCCACACGGCGGTGCGCCACCGCTGCCGACAGGGGGCCACGCGAGCACCGCGGCCCGCGAGCCAGTCACGCATCTGCTCGTCGCTGGTATCGCTGCGGACAGTCAGCCGGGCCAGAGAGAAGACGTGGTCGGATTCGGAGCTAAGCGCGTTTATCACAGCGCATGCCGAGTGGTACCCGGCCGCCTCGACTGCCCGGCGGAGTCGGGCCGTGTGGAACCCGTGTGGGTAGGCGAAGCTGTGCACCGGCGCCGCGAGCGTGTCCTCGAGCAGATCTTTGCAGCGGCGAATTTCGTCGGCGGCCGCCTGGGGGCGCATGATGTCCAGCGCCGGGTGGGTATGGGTGTGGCCGCCGATCTCGACGCCCAGCTCGGCAAGTTCGGGAAGTTGCGACCAGTCCAGCATGGGGGCCGGTGGTATAGCCATGTCGGCGGCGGGGCCGCCGCCACCACGCAATGCTCCGGTGGTGACATAGAGGCTGGAAGGCAGCCGGCGGTGAGCCAAAACCCTTGCGGCGCTTTCGAAGTCGGAAAAGCCGTCATCGAAGGTGATCGCCACGGGCCGCTCAGGCAGCGGGGTGAGGCCGCGCAGCGCAGCACCTAGCTGCGAGATTGTCATCGCGTCCAGCCCGCTCTCGATCATCAGGTCTACGTGACGGGCGAAGGCGGCCGGGGTCACCGTGTACGGGGCGATCCAGCCGGGCGGGTTCTCCGATACCGAGTGGTAGAGCAGGATCGGGATGACTGTCATTGCCGCGCCCCCGCTTTCCTTTGCAGAACGGCGGCACGGGCGCGAATCCTGATGTTGCCCGCGAGCACCCCCGCTTTCCGGTGCAGAACGGCGGCGCGGGTGCCGCGAATCTTAATGTTGCCCGCGAGAACGGCTATTGAGGTGATCGCGGCGAGCACCACGAGCTGCAGCGTCATCGAGTTGTTACGCGCCACCGTCGCGGCAACGCTGACCAGGACCGCCAGCGACATGCTGAGCGTCACGGTAAGCACGCAGCGTTCGATTGTGTCGCGGCTGACCAGGCGCGAGATCGCCAATCCCGGGCAGGTCAGCATGAAACCGAACGCGGCAACGATTCGGGCCGGGTTACCGGGCGGCAGCTGCGCGGCGACCAGCGTGAGCCATCCTGATGCGCCCAGCAGCAGCTCCCCGACCGGAACCCGGGCAAGGTGGTCAAGGAGGGCGTGGCCGGGGTGCCGGCAACTGTCGGGCAAAATGGTCTGCGTCATCTCTGGGCCTCCTGTGGTGGTAGGGCCAACGTGATCACCATGGCTTCGGGGTTGCGGTAGATCATCCTGAAGTACGGTGAAGTCGTCAGGGCAAGCTGGATGTGTTTCATGCCTTGCGTCCTACAGACGCTGCTAGCGCAGGACCCATGTTCGACGATGCGCGGGAAGGCGCCTTCCATCTCGGTGTCGAAGATCTGGCTGCGTGTGATGACCAGATAGGCATGGTGATGGGTTGCCATCAAGTCATGAAGCCGCCCGACGGGGTCGTTGACGATGGCCCGCCGTTGCTCAGGCGTGAGCGTCGCGATCCGCTCGTAGTCGTAGAACTCGAAATTGGTGAAACCCCACGGGAAATCGCCGGTTTCGCCGACGATGAGCGAGCCACGGGGGGCGATGCCGAAGACGAACCGGGCTGCGTCGATCTCGTTGCGAGTGAACAAGTTGGCCTGTTCCTTGCCGTAGTAGCCGGCGACGAACCCGGGGACCAGTGCCAACAGCACCACCGGCAGGGCCATCCGCGCCAATCTGCTCTGCCCACGGGTGTGGTGGGAAAAGAATACGCTGGCCGCGCAGAACGCCACGAACGGCAACGTGAATTCGTATACGCGGAAGATCATTTCGCTGCCGTAGTCGTTGGTCGCGAACATTGGCAGCGGCGCGAGAGCCAGCGCCGCGATCACGGGTTCGCGGTGGCGACGCCAACGGTGGGCGAAACCGACGATCCCCAGGGCCCAGACCGCGGCGCTGTGCGCGCGGTCGATGTGGGCGATCACGACCATGCTGGGGCTGACGGCGGAAAGGTTGACGAACCCCGACTTGGCATTGTGGCCGAGCCTGCCGATCGAGCCGGTGTACTCGGCGTGGTGTTCTACAATCCACGGCCAGGCGAACGAAAAATCCCATCCGGCCCCAAGCGCGATGGCGGCGATCAGCAACACTTTTACCCGGTATCGGCAGCACGCCAGCGCCGTGAGCGCGACTATGATCATGATCGGGCTGAGTTGGTGTGTCGGCGCGACCGCGGCGACGAGCACCACCGCGGTAGCGATGATCACCGCGCGACGCCGCCGGTCAACGGCATCGCCCCGGGGACCGGGCGCAAGATATCGGAGGCACAACGCGATCAGCGTCAGATAGGAGAAGTAGCCGAATGTCTGCGGCGCGAAGTAGTCCTGACCGACCCAAGAGCCCAGGATGAAGATGACCACGGCGGACCAAATCAGCCGACGGTCGGTTGTGAAGGATCGAAAGATCAGCCACAGCGGTGCGAGCATCGCAAGGTTGACCAGCGGCGGCGCCCAGGCTGCGTAGCCCAGCGCCGAGTGCAGACCGGCGCCCTTGACCAGTGCCGCGTTGAAAGTGAAAAAACCGGGCCAGTTTTGATAGGCGTCGAGTTCAATGATGGTCCGGTCGACGCCAGCGTGGTGCATGAAGAAGTCGGTCATTCCGATGTGCTTCCATGCCCAGCAATACCGCAACGTCTCGTACCGCACGCTCGGGGTGGCGTGCAGGATCGCGATCAGCACGACCGGGTGCGCGGCGAGCAGCGCCGTGCGGTTTTCGCCGCGCAGAACCGCGGCGGCGAAACCGACCAGTACCACCGCCACCGCAATCCAGAATGTCGCCGGTAGCAGCGGGATCAGCCCGTAGTCGCCGATGCGGTCCAATCGGATCCGGGGCAGCGAAACCAGCCACAACACAACGGCAACGAGGAGACCGAAGGCTGCGATCCGCTCGCTCGGCTCGAACGGCGGAGGTCTCAGTTTCGCGAATCTCCCCGGGTTCGGGGCGGCCGTCGCCGCGGGAGCGAGTACCCGCCCGACCGCGTACCCGAACGCGGTAACAAAGACGCCGACCAGCAGGGCGCCCATGGTGGCCAGCGAACGCAGTTGGCCACGCACGGCCTGGACCAGGTAACGCGCGATGCCACGGGGAATCGTCGAGCGCAGATACGACTTCTCGGCCGCCAAAGCCCGAGACGCCCCCGCAAGCCTACTCACTGTCGCTTTGGAAAGGCCCTCGGAGTAGCAGCGTGATACGAAGTACGACCAGGTGGCCCGCGAGCCCGGCACCCGGTGGCGTACCAGCGCCCCCGGCTCATACAAGTGCAGCCCGTTGGGATTATCCCGCTGGACCCGGATGCACAGCTCGGTTTCTTCACAGCCCAGTGGCTGCGTACCGATGCGGCCTAGCGAGGTGGCGAAGCCGCCGGACACCAGGAGAACGTCGCGGCGCAGCGACATGTTGGCCCCGATGAAATTGCGCACCGGTGCTCGCCCGGACGGCAGGCCGCGATAGCTGCATCCGACGACCCAGTCGAATTCCACCGGGAACCAACCGGGTCGCCCCGAGCGCCAGTCCGGCACCACCCGACCACCGACACCCAGCACAGCAGGATCGCTGTAGGGTGCGAGCAGCACTGCCAGCCAGTCCGGCGCTGCGGCGGCATCGTCGTCGAGAAATGCGACGATATCCCCGCTGGCGGTGGCAATGCCGGTGTTGCGCGCACCGGAAAGCCCCTTCGCATAGCGGTTTGCGGATACGGTCACACCGGCCAACTCCCGGGCGGCGCGCGCCTGCAACCCGGGACAGTAGTCGATCACCAGCACGATGTCGGCGACCGGGATACTCTGACTCCGCACCGACGCGACGGCGTCCACCAGTTGGTCCCAACGGTCTTCGGTGTAGGCGCAAATTACCACCGACACGGTGAGCTGGGTGAGCGCCCCATCGGCGCGTCCTGGGTCCTGCTCGTTGTGTCCGACCGACATCGCAGTCATCGGCGCACCGTCGCTGTGTCGTCCCTCCCGCTGCCGCATGCGGGTCCGGCGGCGACGGTGCGGAGCACCGGAGCGAAGTCGGCGGCCCACCAAATGGGATGAGTGCGGAAGGTGCCGCACTTGCGCCACAGGTCGGCGATGTGGTGCAGCCAGGCCGGCAAGATCGCGGTGCACTCATCGAGACCCTCGCCGCGCTCCTCTTGGCCACAGCCCGCGTTCGACAGCGCATGCGCGGCGTGCACGTCCCGATTCGACAGGCCACCGGCCCGCAGCGGCGGCGTCACCACGGCCCCCAGTTCAGCCCGCTGGACTATGCGGCCAGCGGTCAGGGCCATGAGGTGTTCGTCAATCAGGGCCGGCCGCCCCAGCCGCGCCCCACCCCGGTCCACGATGCCGGTGACCGGGCCGCCGGCCCCAGCCAACCGAGCATTACCGAGGATGTAGTCCCCGTGGGTCCAATTCACCAGCGTTCGCCGCCCGGCCAAGGCCTCCGGCGTGTCCGTACCCACGCCGCCGCCCGGTCGGCGAACCGCCGCACCCGCAGGGCAGTGAACAGGCGAAGGACGATGATTGGGATCGGCATGTGCAGCGCGACGCCGTTCCGTGCACGGGCAGTCGAAGTGATCGCATGCGAATCGACGCTGAGCCACAGGTCGCGTCGAATCAGCAAGAACCCGGCCAGCACGCACTGGGTGATCAGCCATGCCCACCCTGGCCCGGATGGGCCGATCACGTGCATCAGCAGCCAGGTCAGGGACAGCACCAGCGCGCACATAGCGGCCTGGATCGACACCAGGAATCTGAGGCGGCGTTGCACCCGCGCAGAGCTGATCGCGACCGCAAACAGCAAGTGCGGCAGGGTCGCCAGAGCCAGAAGCCGCAGCGTTTCGGTGGCCGAGCGATAGCCGGCGCCGAAGACGCCGAGCAGTACGGGGGCCGCCAGCATGATCAACATCACCACCGGTACCTGCAGTTTCGCGGTGTGTGCGACGACGTGGCGCACGCTGTGGGCGAGGCGCGCAGGATCGCGCGCGGTTTCGGCCACCAGCGAGGTGCCCATGCTGATGTTGATGAGATGCAGAGAGTACGCGATCATAAACGCGATGCCGAAGTAGGCGGCTTGCTCGGCGCCAAAAGCGCCGAGGACCATGATCGGCAGCAGTTGTGCCGCCGCGATATGGCAGACAGTGCCGCCGTAGTCGGCCGCCACGAACCGCGCGAGCTGGCGCACCGGCGGCAGCGTCTCGGTCGGCGCGCCGCGTTCGCGGCGTTGATGACCCCGAATAGCCCACCCGAACAAGTAGACCCCCACGGCCGTGTCCACAGCGCCTAACGCCAGGACCCACGCGGCGAAGATGCCGAGCGAGGGCATGACTCCGGCGAGCACGCCGACCAGCGCCAGCTTGATGACCGAGACCGCCAAGTTTTTCACTGGTACCACGGCCGCCCGGCGCAGCGCCACCAGAACGCCGTCCTGGATGACGGACACCGGGTAAGCGGCGACGGCTACGATGAACATCGCCGTGGCCAGGGGGCCGTGGAGGAACTTCGAGCTCGGCGAGATTATCGGCACCGCCACCACGCAGCCGATGCCAACCAGTAGGGCGAGGCAGCCGCACACCAGGTGGGCGCCCGCGACCAGCCGCCGGACCTGCTGGCCAGCGGACGGAACAAAGCGCACCATCGCGCTGCCCAAGTTGACCTCCGCGACCTCCGACGCGAGCCTCATCAGCGAAATCGCCGCCGTACTGCAGCCCACGACGACTGGGTCGTATTTCCAGGCGGCGACCGTCCAGAAAAACAACCCCACCACCGCGGTCGATCCGGAGTTGAATGCCAGTAGATACCCGTTGCGCAACAACGGGTTACGCAACACACCGAGAATTCCCCGCGGTGGCGCCGACGGCGATGAGGCCGCAGGTCCGGAGCGGACGAGGAGGTCGGAGCTCACTCGGCGTACCCGGTCGTCGTGCGAGTCGACCGCGCCTCCAACGGTGATCACCGTGCGCGCCGCGGTCGTGGCGCCGTCAATTATCACGCTTCGCCGCTCGATGCGCACGCAACCTGCTCACCGCATATGCGGCCGGCCCGAAAACCAAGCCCCGCTTCTCCAGGCGAGCCAGCGCGCTCGGCAAGCCATCGTAGCGTTGGTGGTTGCGGGCCGATTTGCGGTTGAATGCGTAGGCGATGCCCGCCGGCAGCCGGCGCAGCAATGCGCCCCACATCCTGGGCTCGTGCACCAGTGCGCTGGTCAGGTATGCGCCCAGCCCGACGCCATAGCCGAACGCTTGGTTGTGCAGCGCCGCCATCTCGCGGTGATGGCGATGCCACACGACGGCGCTGGGCTGGTAAACGAGTCGTTGTCCGGAAACCACCACGCGGAAAAACGCCGCCAGGTCATCTCCTCCGCGCGCGAACGTTCCGGCGCCAATGGCGGAGTCGAAGCCGCCGAGCCGACGCAGTACCTCGACGTCGAAAGCCATATTGGCTCCCGAACCGAGTCGCCCCGGGGTGAATGGGAACAGCGGGTCCTGCGGCCGGTGTGAATCGGTGTCGACGATCCGCTGCTTGAAACCCTTGTCAAAGCCGCCGTGGCGCTCCAGGAGCAACTGGGCCGGTGTATCCAGCTGTGCGGGCAAGATCAAGCCGGTGACGCACCCCACCTGGCTTGTCGCGGCGAACCCCTCGGCGATTCCCGTCAGCCAATGCCGGTCGACGACCACGTCGTCGTCGACGAAGGCCACGATCTGGCCCTGTGCCTGCGCGAGGCCGCAGTTGTGCGCCGCTGCCAGCCCGCGCCGATTCTCGCGGACGTAGCGCACCAGCGGCGCGAACCGATCTGCGATAAGGTCCGCGGTCCGCGAAGTCTGAGGATCGTTGTCGACAACGACAATCTCGAAGTCCACATACTCCATCGACAGCAGGGAGTCCAGGCAGACCCATAAACTGTCGGGCCGTTCGCGGGTGGCGACGACGACGGTGATGGGTGGCGCGTCGGCCAGTACCGCCCGGCGCCGGCGTATGCATCGAGGCAGGGCGCCGTGGCCCGCGATTAGGTCGTCGGGTTCGCGGGCCGGCGGCAGCCCATCGGCGGCAAGGTGCGAATCGATCGCGTCACGCAGCGCCGACCAGACTGTTGCCGAATGCGTCCGCCAATGATGGTTCGCGTTCCCGTCGAGCACGACAACGCCGAGTGGGTGACCGTGCAGCCGGACCAGCGCGAGGATTTTCTGTGTGTCGGCCGTTGCGTTCTCGGGCCAGAGCGTGTCGCCGGGTGCGCTGAGTTCGATGTCGGTGCGCTCGATCGGCAGGTCGGCCAGGTCGAGCAGCCGCGCGGACGGAAGCGGCTGCGCTGGCGCGGCTGGGCGTGCAGTGCTCGTCATGCTGTCAGCTCCGTCGGCACGGCCGGCGGTCGCCCTGCAGCCTGTCGCACCGCTTGGTAGAGGTGCCCGGAA